>SKEF01001946.1_pt1 | contig 16814 bp, 21 predicted proteins | sample 4826691 | NCBI WGS metagenome assembly SKEF01 (sample SAMN11008816, study PRJNA524170) | human gut metagenome | biome: Human fecal sample; material: Feces; isolation source: fecal sample from pouch patient p23, p27 | host: Homo sapiens | place: Israel: Tel-Aviv | collected 2016-08-24
AGTCCAAGATGAATAAGACGATATACCGATTGCTCCATACATTTTAACAGCTTAAGCAACAAGATGGATAATTCCTTACTGGCTGTAAGGGATATTAACCATAAATATATTGTAGTAGATGAAAGCGTCAAATTGTGCATATCTGCACATGAATATGATTGTATTAAATATAAAAAGAAAATATGTTCGATATATTGTTGATAGGAAAACAATTTTATGTTATACTATGTGTATGAAAGAAAATCTTATATATTACAGGACTTGCGTATGCAATATTAATTACCATATGGTATGGTCAGTAAAATACCGACGTAAGATATTAAGTACAGAGATCGAAGCTTATCTGCAGGAACTGGTACAGGAGATTGCAGCAGATAAGGGATTTACGGTTCATTTATTTGAGTGTGGGGAAGGGGATCATATCCACTGTTTTGTATCCGCACCACCGAAGTTATCCATAACAGCCATTGTTAAATATCTGAAAGGGATTACAGGAAGAAAACTATTTGAACGTTTTCCGGAAATAAGGAACCAGCTGTGGAAAGGAGAGCTGTGGAATCATTCCTATTATGTGGAAACTATCGGATCCGTATCAGAAGAAAATATCCGTCGTTATATCGAACATCAGAGCAAAGCCTATTGAAATCCGGGAGGGAAAGAAATGCTGCTGGCGCAGAAGACATCTGTAAAGATCAGTCAGAAATATGAAAATATTATTGGTCATATGTGCTATGCAGCATCCAAGCTGTGGAATGTCTGCAATTATGAACGGTATCATTACAAGGAAATGGGCATATCAGAATATCCTGACTGGTATTACCAGAAAAAAGCCCACAAAAGTGATCTGTGGTACAGACAGCTGCCATCCCAGACAGCACAGGAAACGTGTAAACTGCTGGATAAAGCCTGGAAATCTTTTTATGCCTTAAAAAAGTCCGGAGGGGTTAGAGAGCCAAACCCGCCCGTTTTAAAAAGCAAAATATGTGGATCACCTATATGCAGATGGGGATCATGCACGAAACTGGCACAGACAGGATACGGCTGTCGCTGCCAAAGGAACTGAAGATCTATATGGAGAAGGAGTATGGGATCCATGAAAAATTTCTATATCTTGAAAATAAGATTTTCAGGAGCATGGAACACATAAAGCAGCTCCATATCTATCCGCCGGAGAAGGGAAGGTGTATAGTCATTGCTGTTTATGAAATAGCAGACAGGGGATATCTTCCGGAAAATGGACATTATCTGTCCATAGACCTGGGACTGCATAATCTTATGACCTGCTATGATTCAGGAAATGGGAGGTCATTTATCCTGGGAAGGAAATACCTTTCCCTGGAAAGATATTTTCATAAAGAGATAGCCAGGGTGCAGGCAGAATGGTACGGACAGCAGGCTGCCAGGGGGATTCGGCATCCCAGATCCTCCAGACACATATACCGGCTTTATGAGAAAAAACAGAATACCGTAAAAGATTACCTGCATAAAGTGACCAGATACCTTGCAGATTACAGCAGGAAAGAAGGGATAAGCTGTGTAGTGATCGGAGATATCAGGAATATCCGGGAAAATAAAAATATGGGACACAGAACGAACCAGAAATTCCATGGACTGCCTTACAATAAATTGTATATCATGCTGGAATATAAGCTGAAGATGTATGGGATACGCTTGGAAAGACAGAAAGAATCATACAGCAGCCAATGTAGTCCGCTGTCACCGGAAGTATCAAAAAAATATGCAGAGCCATCCAACCGAAAAAAACGTGGATTATATGTGGCGGGGAAAGAAAAATATAATGCAGATGCCGTAGGAGCTTTTAATATACTGAGAAAATATCTTTCCGTATCCGGAAAAAAGAAACAGCTGTCCGTAACCGGACTGAAACAGCCCCAAATAATAAAAGTAGCTACATAGCAAAAAAGCAAGCAGTATTGGTGGCATGGACCCACCCTGAAAAAGGCGGTATCCCGCCTTGATTCAGATGCTCTGGTAACTTGTTGCCGAGTAGTTCACGGAGGAAAGGATTATGTTCTTTTTGGGCTTATTGTTGGTGCCATTCTGGTAATTGCAGCTATTGCAAAAGAGATGAAATATTCTTAACCTTTAATGGGATTCAGTGCACAATAAATGTGGATTATAATGATAATACTATTTCTGATATTGTTGCTCCCAAACCATAACTTAGCACTTGATTTACTAGATTTTAAGCCGTCCATGAGGGCGGCTTTTTCATTATCAGCAGCCTCCGGGCTGCTTTTTTTCTTTACTTTTTCCTGAACGAACATATTAGAACCGAAGTAACTATTTTGATAAAAGGAGGACAAGTAAATATGTGAATGATTATTAGAGATTTTATGAAATCTAAATTTTTTATGGAGGAACCTAAAAATGCTGAAAGTATACGCATACGAAAACAGCTGTGGTGATAAAGGGATTATCATTGCGGAAAAAAAAGAAAAAGCAGAAGAGATTTACCATGGCAAATTATGAATGTGTATCAAGAACAAATTATTTCCACGTAAAGGATGCAGAATTATTCCGCAAATTCATGGATACGGTCATTGCAGATGACCTGCATCTCTGGGAAGAAAAAGATAATAACAGTAACACTGTTTTTGCTTTCGGATGTGAGGGAACCATTTATGGCATCCCTGATGAAAACGGCGACAGCAGTCTGGATCTTTTCTTTGAGGAACTGCAGAAGTACATTGCTGATAATGATGCAGCGATTCTTACGGAAGCCGGCTATGAAAAGCTCAGATATGTTACCGGCTATGCAACTATTGTTACTCAAACTGATATGCAGACAATTGGAATTGAACCCTTTTCTTTGGAAAAGGCGAAGGAAATGCTGGAAAATCCAGATTTCGAAACTAAAACAGATTACTAATTCACAACGTAGGCTCATATGGAGCCTGCCATGTTATTCGAAAGGATTATTTTAAGGAGCATCTATTATGAACTTTTGGGATACCGTATTAGGCAACAAACTTGCAGAGACATTAATCAGGACACTACCTGATTTAACCGAGAAACTGAATAAAAAGGAACAGTACGGGGCTTTAGTTCCAAACGATGATGTTGTTTCTTACATTGATACACGCCTTCAGGCAGGAGAGCGTTTCGTTACTTCCATGCCAGGTGGAGACTGTCATACATACGTGATCATGGAGGAAAAATAAAATGTTAAAGGAAATAAAGAAAGAGTCGGATGTGATTACCAATGTTGATCTTTTCAATAAAATTATTGCAAAGGTTAAAGAATCAGGAAAATGGCCTGATGACCTTGTAGATTATGCGCTTCCAAGTAATTATGATAAAACAGGCCTTTATGATTACGCATTTGATCCTCGCTTTGTCTTAAAAGCAGGAGGTAGTGAAGGGTATTACCTGGATCTTGCTATTCATGGAGAATTCAGTCTTACAGAATCTGTCAACACCTTAAGCCTTGGGACAATCAAAACTTTAAATGAATCTGAAGAAGGTGTCCGGGGTATGGCTGCACTCTATGCTGAGTGCCTGATTGCATACAATGCAATTATGAATGAAAACCTTGACTCATTTACCCGGAAAGGCTGTGACCTGCATTTCCTGGATAAAGAAGGAAAACGTTTGGGATTCGGTTATTCTGGAATAAAAGACCGGGAATCGGCGCTGGAAAGATTCCAGAAATTCCATGAAAAAGATCCGGAAAAATACTGTGAAGCGGTAATCCGGAATAATCTAACACGGGAGGAGAAAATCTATCATGTCTAAAGGCAAAACCGTAAAGGAACTGAACAGGATGATTATCCGGACACAGGATAACAACCGTTACAATGTGTATGCTCCCCGTGATAAAGAACTGTTACAGGGAAATGTTACTTTATCTGAAGCGGAAGAGTTCTGCCAGAAGACAACCAGGTATATAGCATATCCATTGTCAAAAAGAAGCCGGGATTATCTGTCCCAGTATATCACACTGACAGATCAAATTGTTCTGGCTGTCGGAAAACACGCTATGCGTTATGTCTTGCATGGTGATATTTGTGCGTACTACACTAATCTGGAGGATTTCTTTTCTGACTGGACATCCATTGGATATACCAGGACAGAAGCCAGGGCATTGCTCCATGGAGGAAAAGGAGAATTTTTTAAGCTGCCGGATAATCTTGGATATATCCGGTTTGCAGTCTAACCAGGGGAGGAAAATTAGAATGAGAGCAGCTTTTATTTTTGGATTACTGTCAGCAGTTACACTTTGCACCAGCCAGCCATTTGGTCAGACTGCGCAGGCAGATACTTATTCCATTGATCCGGCAGATATCGTTGACTGGAATACGGATGGTAAGGAACTTTCCATGTGTCTGTCAGATGGCAGTGAATGCTATGCATACAAAAAAGATGAATGTTTTAATGCAAAAAAACGTTCTTATCTGGCTCTGGATGATATTGCAGATGTACGGATCGTAAAAAATGGATTCTACATCATTGACACTGACGGAGAAGAATATTTCTTCGAAAAATAATTCACATATTACAGGCGGCCTGCGGGCTGCCTTTTTTTTCTTGAAAGAATATTGCAAATTGTTGCTATAAAAAAAATATGATAAAATGAGAGCAACTTTATAAATTTGTTGCGCCAAAAGGAGTTAAGGATATGAATTTGCAAAATATCAGCCGTTACATGAGCCTGATCTTGCGTCACAAACCAGAAATTATTGGCATTTCATTAGATGAGCATGGCTGGGCAGTGGTAGACGACTTAATTAACGGTATAGCTAAAAATAATGAAGGATTTGATATGAAAACGTTGGAAGAGATTGTGAAAACAGATAGTAAACAGAGGTATTCTTTCAACGATGACAAGACTTTGATCAGAGCAAATCAGGGCCATTCTGTTCCTGTGGATGTGGAATTAGAGGAGAAAGAACCGCCTGAATTCCTTTACCATGGAACTGGAGAAAAATATGTTTCGTCTATTCTTGAGCAAGGTCTTATTCCCAAATCGAGATTATATGTCCATCTTTCTAAAGATATCGAAACTGCAAAAAATGTAGGCAGACGGCATGGCAAAGAGGTTGTCTATAAAATTGCAACACATGAAATGTATCAGGACGGGTACAAATTCTATTTATCAGTCAATGGTGTATGGCTAACCAAAAAAGTGCCTCTTTCGTATATGCAAGCATTATAACAAATAAATAATTCTTTGAAATCAAGGTAGTCTTCGGACTGCCTTTTTTCTTTGCTTTCTTTTAGGAATACATATTAACAACGAAAGATTAATGCTGATGAAAGGAGTGAAAGTTAAATATGTGAATTAGAAAAAGGAACATCTCAAATAAACTATATCATTAGGAGGAACTTTTATGAATCTGAAAAGCAAAGATATGAAAGATATTATACAGTCGTTGGAAGACGGGCTTACAGACCTTTTTCAAAGTAACCGGTATGCAGATTTTCTGAAAACCATGATGAATTTCCATGAGTATTCTTTATACAACACCATTCTGATTATGATGCAGTGTCCTCAGGCATCTTTGGTTGCAGGATATAAAAAATGGCAGACTATGGGGCGGCAGGTGAAAAGAGGAGAGAAAGCAATTACCATCCTTTGCCCGTGCCCACATAAGGTGAAAAAGAAAGTGCTGGATAAAGATGGAAATCCTGTTTTGGATGAGAATGGAAAGGAAACAGAAAAGGAGTTTTCTATTCCATACTTCCGTCCAGGAAGTGTTTCTGATGTTTCCCAGACTGACGGGGAACCAATTGAAACTCTGAATCCGAAAGTACTTACAGATACTGTAGATGGTTATGACGTACTTATCCAGAAACTGATTTCTATTTCTCCTGTACCTGTAACTTTTGAAGAAATAGAAGGCAGCGCGAAGGGATATTTTTCACCATCCTTGAAGGAAATTGTAGTGAAAAAAGATATGCCAAATCTGCAGACCCTGAAAACACTTGTTCACGAATCTGCTCATGCAAGGCTCCATAACCTGGAAGCTATGGAAGAACATGCCAAAGACCGGGAAACAAAAGAAGTAGAAGCTGAGTCAGTAGCATATTGCGTACTGACTGCGTTTGGTTTTGATACTTCGGAATATAGTTTTCCGTACATAGCCGGTTGGAGCAGTGGAAGAGATATTGAAAGAGAGCTCATGTTAGAAAAACATTTCTAGCTGGCTCTCTTTCAGTAAAAATTGGAGGAAGAAGATAATGAAATGGAAAGCAATTAAAGAAAAGTATCCTGAGGATAGAAGTGAGATGTCCGAAGAGAGAGAAAATCAGTTTGTCGCAGATTGTTTCGACTGCTATGAAGCAGAAGGATTTTCCAAAGAATTTTGGACTCCTTTCAGTGATTATAAAGATCGCATCGGACAAAAATTTGAGGTAGTGGAAAGATGCACTACTGAAGATACTGACATATCTACGTTGTCAATGTGGAACGTTAAATTTGCTGATGGCACTGTTATTGGAGCTTATCCAGAAGAAATCATTCCTAGTGAAATGAGACATAACGGATGCTCTTTATCTGGAATAGAACCTGGAGAAAATAAGGTGAAAAAATTCTGTAAAAATATGTGTATGTTGTTGCAGGAGTTTTATAAGGGGGACTGGAGGAAACAGTATGATCATTAATTTTGAAAAAAGCTCTGAAATTACTTTTGGAGATTTAACGGATAAAGAATGTTTCTTTAGCGATGGACTCTTATATATTAAGATTTTCAGTCAGGATTTAAAGGCGTTCGATATTGACTGCGTAAATGCGATTAGTATCGAAAATGCTGGATTAACTAAGTTTGCTGATGATGAAATAGTTATTAGAGCAAAAAAAACAGAGGAAAGAATATACGAGATATCGAAAAGAGACTATTGTACAGAAGAATTTTATTATTTTCCAGTTTTTGTCTCAGAAGATATTCAGAAAATAAGTGACTATATACATGCCCGTTATCGCAATAAATATTCGGATATATGTATAAAAGTCTGGGAAAATTCTGATGAATATGCTAAATATCGTACTGTTTCTTTCTGTTAATCTGGGAGTCCTGAATCTGATTCCATTTCCAGCTCTGGACGGTGGACGTCTCGTATTTCTTGTATTAGAGGCTATACGTGGGAAACGAGTCAATCCTATGGTAGAAAACGTTATTACAGTCGGTGGAATTTTTGTATTATTGATCTTTATGGTTGTGGTAACAGGAAATGACATTCGACAACTGTTCTGATAACAAAGGAGTGTTTTGGCACTCCTTTTATCTGTTAATGACAATTTTTCTTATAAAAACTATCCCAAATCTCAGAAACACAACATATTAGAAGTGTAGAAGAAAAAATGCCAGAAAAAAAGAATTCCTACATATTAATACTGAAGCTGGCATAACACTTTTCAGCCAATTCTTCTAAATTTATCTCAAGGAGGAACCTACATGTTCAAATCTATCAGATCCGCATTCCATATTAAGGAATTGCGACAAAAATTACTTTTTACACTGCTGATGATCATCCTGGTCAGGATAGGCTCTCAGCTTCCGGTGCCAGGAATTGATGCATCCTACTTCAAACAGTGGTTTGCAAAGAATTCAAATGAAGCATTCAATATCTTTTCTGCTTTTACTGGTGGATCCTTTGAAAATTTTTCCATATTTGCCCTTGGAATAACCCCGTATATTACAGCTTCCATTATTATTCAGTTATTAACCATTGTCATTCCTGCCCTGGAACAGTACCAGAAGGACGGAGATTATGGAAAGAAGAAAATGGAATGGATTAATCGATGGACTGCTATTGGTTTATCGTTTGTAGAAAGCATATGTATGGCGTATGGCTTCGGCAGATCTGGTCCTATCCCGAATATGTCCATTTTAAGAGGGCTTGTCATTGTTATCTGCCTGACCGGAGGCAGCGGACTTATGATTTTTATGGGTGAAATGATTAAAAAACATGGAATCGGAAATGGTATTTCCATCATCCTTGCGGTTAATATTTTATCCCGTATTCCAAATAGTCTGGCAGCTCTTTTTGAAACTTTCGTTTTCAATAAAACACTTGCCAAAGGCTGCTTATCTGCAGTAGTTATCCTTGCTGTCATTATTGGTACCATTGTACTGGTTGTTATCTTAAATGACGGACATAGAGATGTCCCGGTTCAGTACTCACAGAAAATGAATGGAAGAAGACTCACAGGAGGACTGGCATCCAAAATTCCAATTAAAGTAAATGTTGCGAACGTCATGCCTGTAATTTTTGCTTCCTCATTATTATCTCTTCCTCAAATGGTTGCTTCTTTCACCAGAAAAGGATATGGCAGCGGGATCAGTAAAATTATACTGGAATGTGTAAATCAGAATAACTGGTTTAACCCGGAGAAGCCACAATATTCCATTGGATTAGTTTTTTATATTGTAATGATTTACTTTTTGGCTTATTTCTATACTTCCATTTCCTTCAATCCAGTGGAAGTAGCTGCTAATCTGAAAAAAAGCGGTGGATGTATTCCGGGACTCAGGCCTGGAAAACCGACAGAAGAGTACCTTTCCAAAGTAATAAGCCATATGGTTGTCATTGGAACTACCTGTCTTATGGGTATTGTTTTTATACCAACACTCTTTAATGGTTTGTTCTCAGCAAAGGTATCTTTTGGAGGGACTTCTATCATTATTATTGTTGGAGTTACATTAGAAACATTAGAACAGATCGAATCACATATGCAGGTAAGAAAACACGAAGGATTTCTTACCGGAAACAGGAGGTAAAAACCATGAGGAAATTTTTTAAAGGCTTGAAAGCCGACTGGAATAAAATTGTATGGTCCGATAAAAAGGCCATTATCCGCGAGACAGCCGCTGTTATCGTATTCAGTACTGTACTTTGTGCTTTCATTGTAGGCGTTGATACTTTAACTCAGTATAGCGTGAATTTTATTTCAAGCTTAATTGGATGATTTGCAACCAGACAAGCATGGAGGATAAATATATATGTTTACGATCAATGAAGGGGAAAGCAAGTCTTTTCGTGTATTAATAAAACACGTAGAAGAGAAGAAAGGAACCAAAAACATTTATGTAAATGTCACATTTACCGACGGAGAAGCGGAATTATCAGCCAATGCCTGGTGTCCTGCATCAGAATTTCCATGTGCCGGACAGGTTGCAAACATTACACTGGTTATGAAAAATGGCTATATTAACATTAAATCTGCAATTCCGGTACCAGCCGAAGATCCTTCCAAATATCTCCGGCATGCACCAATTAATCCGGATTCTGGTATGGCCATGATCTACCGTTATATTTCCGAAATGAATGATATGGATTTGAAAACCATCACAGAATACCTCATAAAGCAAAATGAAGACAATTTTAAAAGATGGTCTGCCGCAAAATCTGTTCATCACAATTATCTCAATGGATTACTGTATCATATCTGCAGGATGATTGCCAATGTAAAAAATCTTTCCTCAGTATATGCACTCAATAAGGATTTGTTGATGTCAGCAGCTATTTTGCATGATATCGGAAAGTTGAAAGAACTTAAAATGGATGAACTTGGAAGCGCAGAATATACAATTGAGGGAAATTTATACGGGCATCTGTACCTGGGAGCCATTATGGTAAAAGAGGCCTGTAGAGCCTGTATGGTAAATGAAACTTCCCAAAACATCCAACTGCTCATACATATGATCTTGTCTCATCATGGAAAAATGGAATATGGTGCAGTTAAATCGCCTGCTACCAGGGAAGCCTATGTACTTCACATTCTTGATGAGCTCGACAGTAAACTGTGGGTTTATGAAGATGTGATGAAAAATACAGAACCAGGAACCTTCTCCCAGTCAAACCGTTGGCTTGATGGAGCAGTAGTATACAATTCGGATGTTGATCTGGACTCCCACTAATGCAACAGGCAGCCCTTTTGGACTGCCTGTCTCTTTTATATTCAATTATCTCTTGGATCCCATTTTATAATTTCGTAATGTCCGTCATCACTTACCTGGCATTTGAAAATCATTTTACGTCCGTAGCTGCCATCTTCAAATGGAAATGCCTCCCAGTCAACTTTTTTGTATACCGGGTCAACAATCGTATTTCCACCGGCTGAAACCACACCGTATCCATTTTCGCTTTTTATGACTGCAAAATTATCATAATGCAGTTCCGAAATTTCCAGAATGTTGGGAATTTCTGCAATAATAGATATTTCTTCAGGCTCTTTATCCATCTCAATACGGAATACTAATCCAACATTATCACGAAGTGCTGTTCCTATGGTAGTTATTTCCGGCAGTGAATGAATCATCGTACATTTATCAAGAAGGGTTACATCTTTCTTATTGATAACCGCCCAGCCATCTGATTTTTTAACTCTGGCATACTGTCCTTGACTTTCCCACGGATAAGCATCTTCATAATCGCCTGTCATTCTGTTTCCATTTTTATCAATAAAATAATAGTTTTTTCCGTCTTTACTTACGCAGGCGGAACTATATTCCATAGGAGCAGCTTCCTGAAAACATGGTTCAATCTGTTCTGTACCGGTATCTTTATTAATAAAACCATATAATCCATTGGATCCGATTACCCGAAATGCATCCTTTTTATAGTCTTCTTCGATTATCGGATAATAATCTGATATTTTCGTCCCATCCTTTTGCAGATAAGCACCCGTATCATCATACTGGATGACTTCATCATCAGCAATAGCAGAAGCTTCCACCTGCGTATAAGTTTCTGAAGCATTTACATTGCTCTGGGCACTCGCTTTATCAGCAGAATATGCCAGAAAGAAACATATTCCGGTAGAAATCAGCATTAAAATCATTCTGGTTTTCCAGGAAATTTGATCCTTTTCATCATCAACCTGTTGTACACGTACTGTTTTATCTTTTAGCTCAAGCAATATGGTATCTTCGATAAAATACGGCCGTAGTAAATCAAAAATCTTTTTAATCATAAGGGGCTCCTCCTTTAACTTTGAACTATTTGACAGAAACTTTTTTAGAAATATTAAAACATGAACGAAATGATATGTAAATAGTTCCATTTTGAAAATTTCGTATCCTGTTGACATTTCACTGGAGGTTCTTATCTGCTATAATTGAAAAAAAGATACGGAGGAGCTTTCTATGAACAAAAAAATGAGTACACTTATGAATACATCTGATTGTAATAAGGAAAATGCAAAGTGCATTGATGCTTCAGATATAAAAGGAAAAATACTTCCATCTTGCAGAACGCAGGAAGAGCGATGGCAGGAAGCTTTTCTCAACCTGGCAGATAAAGATCCAAACTCCAAGCATAAAACAATTCTAAATGGAATTGTCAAAGATATTATAAAAGAATCGAACAAAGAAAAAGCTAAACAAATCTCAGAACAGGAATTCGGAAAAACAATTAGATTGTCGGCTTGGGAAGGTGATATTGATATTTATGCCCAGTATTTTTCAAAGATTAAAGATATATCGCAATTTGATCTTTCACACAAGGCTTTTTGCGTTTTATTGAACCGTGCAAGAGGCACTATTATAAACTGGTATAATGGAAAAGGACTTCCTAAATACAGAGATGATGTCATCAAGTTGGCTTTTTGGGCAAAATACACTGTCGAAGAAACCAATAAGCTTCTTGCATGTGCTGGAAAACATTCACTGTATGTGAAAGGATCTGAGAATAAAAATACTCTTGTTGATACGGTATATATACACATGCTGAACCATGGAAATTACTCTTTTGCAAAGGCTCAAAAACTTATTAAAGAAACAAACCAGGTAATCCAGCAGAAGATACAAGCACAAAATAAAGAAGGTGTAATTGTATTAAGTCATGAGCCGTCTTCTGATTCAAAAAATATGGAAAAATTATTATTGAATAAAGTAGGGAATAGCGATGCTGATTTTTTAACTTTCATCAAGCAGCATGTTGATAGTTTTATTTACGATTATCAGAAACTATATGATATTTTATGTTCCGATTTTGAAACACAATATGATGTCAACAACAAAAATGTAGTAAATCACAGAGATTCTTACACGTCTTCTCTTAATTCATTACTTGGAATTTCAGCCGGGCCTAAGCGACGATGGAAAAACAGTCTGGTAAAAATAATATATGCGGCTCTTCCGCAAAAGACCAAACAGACACAATTAGTAGATACAGATTACCATACAATCAGCCGAAAAGATTTAATTGTACTTGGTTTAATTCTGAACAGAGATCTTCCCGGAGTAAATATGCTCCTTAAAACATGTAAGGAAGAGCCTATATATGGAAGAGGAATCGGTGAATGTATTATATGGAATGCCTTAGAAACTGGTGCCGAGCTAGAGGTTGATGAATTTCCTAAAAAGGCAGCTGAACTATATGAATTGGACTGTATTTATACAATTTTTAAAAATGCATTAGAACAAAATGGCGATATCCAGTTTGAAAATGACGAGACGAATCAAGAAAAGCTTAAAGCAGCTTTAAACAAAAAACTCAGTGAATATGAAACATTATATTATGAACATGAATACAAGATGCCATCCGACGTTATACGGAGAAACAAAAGCAAAGAGCAGATTAATAAAGACTACATTCGTAAATCTCCATGTTGTAATGCGCTTCATTCCTTAAAGGTATTTGAATGGATCAAATCTACGGTTGCCGAGATAGGTCTGCCAATAGTAACAGAAAATCTGCAGGAGATTCTGGATTTATATCCAGAAAAACAATTATTTGATTATATTGTGTCTTTCATAGCACAGGAAATGGAGGAAAACCACTCATGAAATATTTAATTGTATATCAAAAATATTCTATACAGTGTTATGCACAAAAAGAAATGATTCCAAATGAAAAATACTCTGTTGGGAGAAGCACGGAAGATAATCAGCCTTATGTAAGCTTTGATTCATCGTTAACATTTATAGGTAGACAACATGGAATGATCACCTCCATGCATGACTGTCTGTATTATATCGGACTTCCTAATTTGGCCCCAACGTTCTTTAACAACCAGAAAATGAAAAGAGGAACTTTTCCATTAGAAGCCGAACATGATTTAACAAATATATTTACTATTAAAGAAACGAAATACCCACAAGCTTTCCTGTTTGCTTCAGATCACTCTGACTGGAACTTATGCAGACTCCGAAAAAATGATGTGAAAATTGGGAATCTGACCGGGAACAACGATATTGTCCTTGACGATAATTTAAAGGAAATTGCAGTACTCCAGTTTATTGGTGATCAGTATTATCTTATTATTTCTGAATCTGCACAGAGTGATTTTTTTCAGATAAATGATGATAATACAATAGAAAATATTCATGAAAATCTCTGCCTTGATAAAGAAAAAACTTATCGTTTTACCTATAAAGAAAAATATATGTTTATAGTGGGAGGCCCTGTTATACTGTATGGAAAAATTTAAAGCATATGTCGAAGCTTCTGGCATCACTCAAAAAGGAGCTCTGCGTCAAAATAACGAAGATAATTTTCAACTTGGCCCGTATTATAAAAAATCCACTTTAAATGACACAGCCAAGTATACCTATTCTGCGGAACCAGAAACAAGATATATTTTATTTTCTGCGATAGACGGTATGGGCGGTGGATCTAACGGAGAAATAGCTGCATTGTATACTGCAGAGGAACTTTTTTCGGGTCATATGAAATTAAGTAACTATTTAACAACAGATGAAGTGTCTATGCTTATAAAAAATTGTTATCAGGCAGCAAACAACCGCATTGTAAGGAATCCATGCAATATATTAGGGGCAGCAGGGGTATCCTGCATCATAGACCTCTGGCGTGCCACTGCCAAATTTTTCTGGTCTGGAGATTCCAGAGGGTATTTGTACCGTAATCAAAAATTATTACAGGTTACCCAGGATCAAAACGCTGCGGCAGTATGTTTAAAAAATGGATATTACACAAAATCTAACCCAGAATATCAATATGACCGGAAGAAGTTGACAAATTATATTGGCAGGGATTTATACTGTTATGATTTCACCCCATTAGAAACCCCATGGATTACTCTGGAGAATAGCAACATGATTTTTTTAGTAACAGATGGAATATACGAAACACGTGATGAAGTGGATCTGCAAAAAGCATTAAATGGAGAGAACACCACTATCAGCTGTTGTAAGTCCCTTATAAAAAATGCTGTCCAAAATAATGCAGTCGATGACCTCACTGTAGTTGGATGCACATTTCTTATACCGGATTAACCCCATCAGCAAAAGGAGAATCATTATGAGAATACATGGAGAAAAAACATTCTATACCCAAAAGGAATTTTCAAAAAAGGAATTCAATGCTATTGAAAGTGCAAGGGAACAGGCTATTTTAAATAAATACGGAAATTTTTCCCTGCTGGGAACTGGATCTGAGGAAATGACTCACGTTTATAAGGTGATTACAAAATCCGGTTCTGGAGCAGAAGAATCTGTCGCTTTAAAAATAATTTCTGGCATTACCAAAGAATGCAGCAGCTCATCTGATTTGGAAGTTTCCAAGAATCAGTTAAGAGTAAAACTGCGTAGCAGTGAATTTGAAAACCGTGCTGAATCTGAAATTAAACTTCAATATGATGGCATCAACCGGTGCCAGAATGTGCTTCCTCTGGATGGGACAGACTTGTTGGATTGGATCTGTCCTGATTTCAATAGGGTCGGAGTCGATTATGTCCTTAAAATGCCACTGGCTGACTGCCTGTTCAATACCATAGAAGATTTTCAACAAGCAGAAGATCATATAGGCAAAGTGATACAGTTAGGAATCGATATCTGTGTAGCACTGGAAAGTCTGCATGCAAAAGAAATTTATCACCGGGATATTAAGCCTGCAAATATTTATTATTACCATGGAAATTACTGCCTTGGCGATTTTGGCATTGCTATACACAGAATCAATTTAAAATTGTACGAAATGGGAACACAAGCTTACTGTGCACCGGAACAATACTATGATACAAGAGAATCGAATCCATGGTTATGCAGAAAATATGACCATAGAGTAGATATTTATTCCCTGGGTCTGGTCCTTTACGAACTGGCTGGAAAAAAATCTGTATGTAACCTTTTTGATCAGAGAATGAGCGGGACTTTGCCCACACTCTCTATTAAATCAGAAGGCTTGAAAAAAATCATTCAGACTGCCTGCCAGTTTGATCCGGATGACCGTTATCAAAATGCAACAGTCTTTAAAGAAAACCTGGAACGTTTGCAGCAAGATAAAAATTATGTACCGTCTCAGGAAACTGATACTGTATTCCAGCAGGAAAGAAATGAAACTAATTATCAGCAGCCAAGCATAGATACTTATATTGGAAAAGAAAAAGATCCATATGATGATGACTTTGATCAAATAGAAGAGGAAAAACACATAGGGACTTCTGTTGCCAACAATATGTGGAATGTTGGATTGTTTTGGTATAAAAAAAGTCAAGAATCAGCTTCTCGGTTTGCCAATCTTAAAATTGACAGGAATATTATGCCCCTTACTTCTGTAGAGCAGGAGCTATCTGATAATTTTCCAGTAAAATGCCACACAGAAAGTGATTCAAAAGGATTGCCTTTGTCCCAAATTATTGCAAATATAAATAATGTCGGAGATATGTATATAATTGGTGAAGGCGGATCTGGAAAAACTACTGCACTTTATTCCATTATGCAGGATACATATAAAGGACAAATGTATCCATCAAAATATGCAGACAAAGTAACAATTCCTCTTTTTGTTGAATTATCCAAAGCACCTGATGTTTGCGGAAAGGCTTACCAGGAAGGGCATTCTACTTTTATACGTAGATATTTATACCTACTTATAAAATCTGCACAGCAAAAAAAGAGGATGCTAACCGAAGATAAAAATGCTCTGAGAGAAGCATTCGGAAACAATAATAACCACGAACAGGATGATATTGTAAACACTGTTGATCATCTGTTAAGTGAAGATAATGGAATACAGTATCTTCTTTTATTAGACGGACTAAACGAGGTATCCAGAAAAGAAATCTCTTTCAAAGAAGGCTCTGCTACAGTAGTCGAATTAATCATAAATGAAATACAAGAGCTACTGGAATACAATAATGTTACAGTTGTAATTACAAGCCGAGCGGATGAGGCTGTCAATTTTGGAAATGATCTTCCAAAATATTATCTTTCAGGAATCGACGACACGACAATACAGCAGTATTTAGAAGAAAACAAAATTCCAACTTGCAACATTATGCAGAACACACGTTTATTAAATACACTGCGTATACCATTTTTCCTAAAATTGTATTGCAAATTAATTTTTAAATCCGAGGTATCAACACCTGGAGAAATTTTATACAATTTCTTCAAAGAAAGAACATCTATGTATTCTATTAGGGAAAGGATAAATATTATCCATTCTGAACAAAATGTCATAGGAAGTATGCACGTTTATAAACGTATTACAGAAAAAATGCAATGGTTCATTCTCGATTTTATTATTCCTGAAATTGGCTGGTATATGGAGAAAAATTCTCTATATACTATTGATCTGGATACAATAAAAATTATTACAGATCGAATTTTAACTGGAAGCGAAGATACAGATATCTGCGGAAAATGTGGTATAGCTTTTTTTGAAGATTATCATAAAGGATCTGATGGAAGCATAAACACTAAAACATATGCTAAATATTTACTAAATCTTTCTTCAGAACATCAGGATTACATACAGATAATTGTTGACTACTGTGTGTACTCCCTTGGAATCTTATATGTAAATAACCAAAACTACGGATTTATTCACCAACATATTCGTGACTTTTTTGCTGCAATGAAAATTATTACTGACATGAAATT
>SKEF01001948.1_pt1 | contig 16806 bp, 15 predicted proteins | sample 4826691 | NCBI WGS metagenome assembly SKEF01 (sample SAMN11008816, study PRJNA524170) | human gut metagenome | biome: Human fecal sample; material: Feces; isolation source: fecal sample from pouch patient p23, p27 | host: Homo sapiens | place: Israel: Tel-Aviv | collected 2016-08-24
CCGGTTCTCCTGGAATGACATAGGGTGTACGGTCGCTGCAATACTTTTTCTGCAATTCATAAAGATCCACAGAAAAGCCTTTCATAGAGGCCGGGATTTCCTTTGCCGCAGTCTCCATCTGAAAGCCAATGGAAATACCGTGGTAGTGAGAAAGTGGAAATTCCACCTTGCCGGAATGATGGATGCGGCGATCCACCCGAAGATCGCCAGCCTCTAAATAGCTAAAGGCATTTTGGCCGACTTCCTGCTCAATACGCCCTTCCCGGCAGTGGTCGATACAAAGCAGGTCCATATCTGTCTGGAAACCCGAAATGCACTCCTTCATGTGAAAATCATTATACATGAGAAACACACCGGGAAAAACATGATAGAGTGTCATCATGCCTTCACCGGAGCTATCACTTAAACGCATGACTTTACAATCATCGGACTCGACCAGGTTTTGAACATTCGGGCCGTAGTACATTTCCTGGAATAATTCCGGCATAGACGCTACCTCCTTTCTTTTGAGCATCCCTCCATATCAAATATTTTATCACAAGTCCGACCCAAAAACTCAAAATCATGGGAAACAATGATGATAACTTTATTTTCATCATTCAACTTGCGGATCATGTTGCTCACTTCCAGCATACGATGATAGTCCAGCCCACTGGTCGGCTCGTCAAAGACAAGCACATCCTTGTCGGAGAGAATAGCGGTTGCCACCGCAAGGCGCTGTTTCTGACCTCCTGACAGGGCCATCGGATGACGGTCCTTGAAATCCAGTAAATCAAATGACCTGAGAATTTCTTCAATCCGCTCTGGCGGACAATCCGGCTGCGCCAGTTCACATTCGTTCCATACGCTGTCTGAAAAAAGCTGATGGTTTACATCCTGCATCACGCAGAAGCTGGCCTTATTACGCTGTTTTGCTTTCAGTGCTTGGCCATCCAGCCGGACCGTTCCAGCCACTTCTTTCAAAAGCCCGCACAGGCAGCGTGTCAGCGTCGTTTTCCCTGCGCCGTTATGACCGACAATTCCCAACACTTCGCCCCGTTTTGCAGAAAAGCCAAGGCCGCTGAATACCGGCTGCTTATCAAAGGCACAGGAAAGATTTTCTACGGATAAGCCTTCCTGCGCTCCTGGCGGATCGGCGGGAGGCAGCTCCAACACAGGATGGACAAGACTTCTAAGCCCCATCCTGATACGCTGCTCATCCGAAAGATTGCGAAACTCATCCCCGGAAAATATCTGAACGATTTTCCCCTTTTGAATGAAGATTGCCCGGTCGATCAGATCCATCAGGAAATATAGGCGGTGTTCGGCAATAACAACCGTCCGTCCTTCTTCTTTGATCTGGATAATCTGCTGGCGTAAGGTGTCAATCGCGTCAGCGTCCAGATTTGCCGTTGGCTCGTCCAGTACAAAAATGGACGGGTTCATGGCATATACAGAGGCAAACGCAAGACTTTGTTTTTCTCCGCCAGACATGGAGAAAATGTTTCTTCTCAAAAGCGATTGAATTTTCAAGGCGGAAACAGTGGCCTCATATCGCTCTTTGATTTTCTTTGGTTCGACACCCGCATTTTCCAGACCGAAAGTAATCTCACTGTCCGAGTCAATATTGAAAAATTGAGATTTCGGATTTTGGAATACAGATCCAACCTGCTCTGCCAGTCGGTACATTTCTGCTTTCGGCACTTCCATACCGTTTACAATCGTCGTGCCTGATAAAGTACCTCCCTCGACAAAGTGAGGAATCAAACCGTTAATCAGTTTTGTTACTGTCGTTTTGCCACAGCCCGATTCTCCTGTAAGGACAACGCATTCGCCCTGTTGGATATTTAGATCAATATGGGAAAGCGTTCCTTGCTCTTTCTCATATTCAAAAGATACATCCTGAATTTGGATCACATGGAACACCTCCTTAACCTACCATAATTGAAATCACGCAAAAAATCAAACCTGCCGCCAGACACAAAAAATCCTGCACACCGAACTTCATCTCAATCATGCTCGTCTTAGGAGCGGGATTTTCAATGCCCCGCGTAACGGCGGCTGCGGACAATTCTTCTGCTGTCGTTGTTGCAGAAATCATGGTCGGTACCAATAAGCACTCAATTTTTTGTACTCCATGAATATTACGGAGTTTCATGGCATCCCTGATATAGCCGGTCTCTTCTTTCAAGGCCGGAAAATACCGGATCGTTACGGACAAAGGAATAATCAATCCCTGCGGGATATGCCATTTCCGAAGTGCAACCATCAATTCCCGGACGGGTGTTTTCTGTAAAACCATCGTACCAACAATCAAACAAGGGAAGATCTTTCTTGCATAAGACACAATGATCGTGAAGCTGCTGGCTAAAATTTTCGGCCCATTTGGAAATACATAGTATTGCAGTACCAGGCAAATCCCAAATGCGATTGCCAGCTTGCCTGCGGATTTTTGGCATCCGCAGGCAACGATCAGCAGGAGCAGAAAAACAACCCATGTAATTTCAACCCATACGGAGTGCTGGGTAAAGGCCACAATATTTGCCAATAGCAACAACAGCAATTCCGCCCGTGGATCAAACCTTAATGTATGTTTTTTGCCCGCCCCATTCATCACACAATTCCTGCCTTTACAAAGTGCTTTTTGAACAGTCCTCTGGCAATAAAGGCTCCAATGACACCGCCAATGATTGGAGCAACAAACAAAACAATCAGCATAGAATTAGTCGAGAACGCTTCTACTGCCGCAACATAATCAGCGGGCATTCCCTGTTCCGTAATCTGAGCGATGAAGTCTGCCCTGAACAACCAAATCGGAAGGGGGGAGCCAACCATACCCAGCGAGAATATAACATAAGAGATGGCATTTCCCTTAAAACTGTTATACTTCGTAGCAGCGCGGGCAACTTCGGCCAAAATGCAGGTCGATGCCATAGAAATCAAAATCACAAGAGTAAATTGGCCTGTGGCGAAATAGATTAAGGCGGTGATTAACCCCATCAGGAAAACAGCTCCGAGCTTTTGAACCTTTGCGGCCATCAGCATAAAGGGAATGCCTGCAAACACAGCGATGAAGCCAGGCATCAGCATCCAAAGAACTGGGTGAATACCGCCCATGAGCATGAATGCGAAATTGATTACAAAATAGATTGCGGAAAAGATACCGATGGTAATGAGGTCTTTCCCTTTCAGTTTTTTGTCCGTACTCACTTCAGACATTGAACATTCCTCCTTTTAGTTAGGTTGTGCTAACCCATAGGCTTTTTGAAAGCGCCCTTCGGCGCTTACAGTAACCATCATAGCAGACCCGAAAAGTCTTTTCCGCTCCAATCGGCCTTTTTTGCTCCGATAAGACCATTTCTTTTTTCAACTGACACTGATATTAAATAGAATAGTTTTCCGCTTTACTTAAGCCATTTTCCTTATTGAAATTTGTAGTATTGATAGAGGGGAAAACAAGGGAAGGGTTACGATAGCAAGCACAGCCAGTGAGTACCCACTGGCGGATTTTTGATTTAGGGGGACCCCTGCCCCTAAATCGAAAAATTGCTTGCTGGGATAGTCCCAGACCCTTATGGAAACGGAGGCGGCGCAGCATGGCAAATCGAAAGCGGAATATCCAGATGAAGTTTTGGGTGACAGAGGAGGAAAAGCAGCTCATTGAGGAGAAAATGGCCCAGCTCCACACAAAGCGGAGCGGCGCCTATCTCCGCAAGATGGCGATTGATGGGTACATCATCCAGGTGGACACCACCGACATCAAGGAGATGACCCGCGCCCTCTCCGCCATCGGCCGGAACATCAACCAGATCGCCAAGCGGTTGAACGCTGGCGGTCCGGCCTACCAGGCTGACATGGAGGAGATCCGGGAGAGGATGGACCAGATATGGCAGTTACAAAGACGCATCCTATTAAGTCAACGCTAAAAGCGGCCATTGACTATATCTGCAATCCCGATAAGACAGATGGGAAACTGCTGGTGTCCTCCTTCGGCTGCTCCGCCGAGACCGCCGACATCGAATTTGCCTGGACCCGCCGCCATGCCATCGACAAGGGCACGAACCTGGGCAGGCACCTCATCCAGGCGTTTGAGCCTGGGGAGGTCACGCCGGAGGAAGCCCACCGGATCGGCATGGAGCTGGCGCGGGAGGTCCTGGGCGGCAAGTATGAATTTGTCCTCACCACCCACATAGACAAAGACCACGTTCATAACCACCTGATTTTCAATGCGGTCAGCTTTCAGGACCACAAGCACTATCACTCCAATAAGCGGAGCTATCACTTCATCCGCCGCACCAGTGACCGGATCTGCAAAGAACATGGCCTGTCCGTCATCGTTCCCGGCAGGGACAAGGGCAAGAGCTACATTGAGCATCAGGCGGAACAGAACGGCACCAGCTACAAGGCGAAGCTGCGTGCCGCCATTGACCGGCTCCTGCCCGGCTGCTCTGACCTGGAGGACCTGCTCCGCCGCCTTCAGCGGGAAGGGTACGAACTGAAACGGGGCAAGTACATATCCGCCAGGGCTCCGGGCCAGGAGAGGTTCACCCGACTGAAAACCCTGGGCGCCGATTATGCCGAGGAGGCCCTGACCGCCCGGATCGCCGGAAGGCCCAGGCCCTCCCGCCAGCCGCAGCAGCGCACCGGGAAGCCCAGCCTGCTCATCGACATCCAGAACAATCTCAAAGCCCAGCAGAGCGCCGGCTACAAGCATTGGGCGACTATCGAGAATTTGAAGCGGGCGGCGGAAACGCTGAACTTCCTGACGGAACATGGCATCGGAAGTTTGGAGGATCTGTCCGAGCGGTGCGACGGGGCGGCGGCCGCCACCGCCAGGGTAAAGGCGGACCTCCGGGCAACGGAGAAGGAGATGGAGCGGCTGACCCTCACCATGAAGCACGCCGCCACCTATCGCCAGCTCCGTCCCCTGTATGAGGAATACCGCCAGTCCAGGGACAAGGAGAAGTTCCTCCGGGGGCATGAGGGCGAAATCATCCTGTTTGAGGCGGCGGCAAGGGAACCGAAACGCCTGGATGCCGTACCCCTGCCCGCCACCCAGCGGCTCCGGGCTGAGATGGACGAGCTCTCCGCCAGGAAGGCCGCCCTGCAATCGGAATATAGAAAAGCCCAGCGGGAGGAGCGGGAGTACGATACCCTTAGTCAAAACGTCAGCATGTTGCTTGAACAGCCAAAGGATATTGTACTCCCGAAGGAAAAAACGAATGAACTTGAATAGACGGAAAAATTAACCCAGCCGCCACTGGGCGCTCTCGTTCTGAAGCTCCACCATGCGGCGGTAGAGGCCGCCCTGCTCCATCAGCTCCGCCGGAGTGCCCTGCTGGACCACATGGCCGTCCTCCAGCACCACGATGTGGTCGGCCCCCGCCACGGTGCGCATCCGGTGGGCTATCACCAACACTGTCTTGCCTTGAAGCAGACGGGAGAGGGCGGTCTGGACGGCACTCTCGTTCTCCACGTCCAGGCTGGCGGTGGCCTCGTCCAGCAGCACCACCGGCGCGTCCTTTAGAAGTGCCCGGGCGATGGAGATCCGCTGCCGCTCCCCGCCGGAAAGGGTGGAGCCGTTCTCGCCGATCACCGTCTGGTAGCCCTGGGGCAGTTTGCGGATAAATTCGTCGCATTGGGCGGCCCTGGCGGCCTCCAGCACCTCCTCGTCAGTGGCACCCCGGCGGCCCAGACGGATGTTCTCCATCACCGTGTCCCGGAACAGCACCACATCCTGGAACACCATGGAGTAGGAGCGCAGGAGGGTCTCCGGGTCTACCGTGGACACATCCGTCCCACCTAAAAGCACCTTCCCGCCGGTGACGTCCCAGAACCGGGCAGCCAGCTTGCAGGCGGTGGACTTCCCGCCCCCGGAGGGACCAATGAGGGCGGTGACCTCCCCCTGGCGGGCGGTGAAGCTCACATTCTCCAACACCCCTGCTCTCTCCCGGTAGGCAAAGGAGACATGGTCAAAGGTGATGTCGTATCGGTCGGGGTGGAAGTTCTCTGTTCCTGTCTGCACCGGCTGTTCCAGAATAGAGCGCATCCGTTCAATTTGCAGCTTGGTGTTGAAGGTGGCGGCGATATTCTGGAGTACCACCCCCAGAGGATCATACAGCCGGGCAGCGGCGAACAGGAAGCCCAGGAAATAGAGGAAGGAGAGCTCCCCGGCCAGCAGCAGCGCCCCGCCGGTGAGCACCGTGGTGGCAAGCCCCAGGCGCAGGAATGCCTGAGCGGAGCACACAAACACGCCGGTGGCCAACTCGGACCGGATGGAACTGCCTTCCATAGCAGATAGCTTTGCCTCCAGGTCGCCAAGATACCGCTCCTGCCGGTGGCAGGCCTTGATGTCCCGGATGGTCTCCAGCCCCTCCTGGATGCAGTCGGCCACCGCCCGCTTATTCAGGATGTTTTTCGTTCCGAAGGCGTCCTGAATCTTTTTGGAGCCCGCCGTCAGCGCCACCGCCACAGGCACCACCCACAGCACCGCCAGGGCCATGCGCCAGTCGCAGGCAAACATACACACCCCGATCACCAGCGTGGAGCCGACGGAGGCGAATAGCTGGGGCACATAGTGGGAGAACATCTGGTCCAGGCTGGAGCAGTCGGCGATCATGGTGGAGGTCAGGTCGCTGAGATCACGGTTCCCGAAAAAGGACAGTGGAAGCCTGCGCAGCGTCTCTGCCAAGCTCACCCGGCGGTTAGCACTCTCCCGGTAGGTGGCGATGTAGAGGGAGGCGTACTGGAACCAGTGAAGGACGAACAGTAGGACCAGCACCGCCAGGGCAAAGCCCACATAGAGCCAGAACCCGTCCGTGGGACTGCCGCCGCCCTCCAGACAGCCAAGCAGGTGTTGAATTGTAAACAGGACTGCCCCGATGGGGAACATAAGAGCCAGATTGCACACGAAGCACCAAATCACGGCCTTCACCAGGTCTTTGGCTCCCTTCTCGCTGAGGGCGAAGATGTGTTGTAATTTCTTTATCATACCGCTGCCTCCTTTCCGACCTTCCACTGGGCGCTGCGTTGATAGTCCGCCCACATGGCGGCGTAGACGCCGTTTTTCTCCAATAGGGCACTGTGGCTGCCCTGTTCCGCAATCTTTCCTTCGTTTAAGACGATGATGCTATCCGCGTTCTGCACCGTGGACAGCCGGTGGGCGATCATCAGCACTGTTTTGTTCCGGGTCAGCGTCTCAAAGGCCTTTTGGATCTGATGCTCATTCTCCGGGTCGGCAAAGGCGGTGGCCTCGTCCAGCACCACGATAGGGGCGTCCTTCAAAATGGCCCGGGCCAAGGCGATGCGCTGCTGCTCCCCGCCGGAAAGGTAGACGCCCCTGGCGCCCACCACCGTGTCCAGCCCCTGAGGCAGCTTTTCCAGGATGTCATCGCACTGGGCGGCATGGGCGGCGGCAAGCACCTCCTCCCGGGAGGCGTCCGGCCGGGCGGCCCGGATATTTTCCAGCAAGCTCTCCTTGAACAGCCGGGTGTCCTGGAACACAAAGGCCACTCGTTCCATGAGGGCGGCGCTGTCCAGTTCCCGCACGTCCGCGCCGCCCACGGTGACTCTGCCGCTGTCCACATCCCAGAATCGGGGAATGAGGCTCGCCGCGGTGGTCTTGCCTCCGCCGGAGGGCCCCACCAGGGCGACCACCTGACCGGGCCGGACCGAAAAACTCACATCCTCCAGCGCGGGCCGGCTGGCGCCGGGGTAGGTGAAGGTCACATGGTCAAAGGCTACGGCGTCGCTGGCCGGCTTCTTTTGAGCCTTCGGCTCCTCCATGGGCTGCTGGCTCAGGATCTCATCCAGCCGGCCGATTGCCTCATCGGCCTCCATCACCGCCTCGCTCATATACATGATGCGGTTGATCATCTGGCCGCAGGCGGGGGCGAACAGGGCGTAGAAGATAAAATTCACCAGCGCCGTGCGCACATCTCCGCCGGAGGCGATCAGCAGCACCGCCGGGATCAGCAGCGCAAAGGCCCCGTTGATAAAGGTGAGGAAGCAGGTCTGGCCGGTCCGGCAGCTCATGGCGTACTGGCTGGCCAGGTTGCTGTAATCCTGAATGGCAGCGTAGAAGGCCTTGAAGGAGTAGACCGTCTGCTGGAACATCTTTACCACCGGAATGCCCCGGACATACTCCACCGCCTCGCCGCTCATGCGCTCGATCTCCTTTTGATAGCGGTGGAAGAAGCCGGCATTTTTGCCGCCCATCATCAGGCACATGGACAGCAAAGCCAGCACCATGGTGAGCAGGCACAGAAGGCCCATCCGCCAGTCAAAGAGGAACAGCACGACGATGGCAGCGATGGGTGTCACCGCCGTGGCGGCCAGGTCGGGGAGCTTGTGGGCCAGCAGGTCCTCGGTGAGCCCGGCGTTGTCGTCGATGAGCTTGCGCAGCCGCCCCGATTGATTCCCGGTAAAAAAGCCCAGGGGGAGCTTCAGCACATGGGTCATAGCGGCGCGCCGGATGTTCCGGGCGGTGCGGAAGGCCGCGATATGGGTGGACATAAGGGCGGCAAAGTACAGCAGGATACTGCCAATGGCAAACCACACCGCCATCCAGCCAAAACGACCCAGATCCCCGGCCCCGTCCAAGCTGGGCCAGGCGGCCAGTATGCTTCTGGCCACCAGCCAGACACACAGGTAGGGTGCCAGCCCCAGCACCGCCGACAGGGCGGACAGGATACAGCCCAGGATCGTCAGGTTTTTGTGCCCGCCCGCATAGCTTAGGATGCGGGCAAGGCTGTTCGGTTTCTTTTGCTTCAAAGTGATCCCTCCTTATCAAAATAGTTAGCATTGACTAACCAATATCCAAAAAAGATAGGGGTCAAGCCCCCATCAATTTCAGCCATCCGGCAGTGTAGAAATCGCGGAGTTGATCCACATCCCGCAAGGCCTGCTCCCGGGGCATATCGTGGACCACGATCTCGAAGATACCATTGAACATCCCGCTGGCGATGATGTGACATAGGGATTTGTCCAACTCGGGAATGTCCTTTCCCAGGCGGCGGAGAACCTCCATGTATTGGAGGGTGTATTCTACCTCCGCCTCCACCATGTTGTGGACGAAGTGCTCGTAGCTGGTGCCCTCTGAGCGGGTGAGGAGCAGCTTTACCGGCTCCCGGTGCTGACAGATGTAGTCCACCATCCAGTCCAAATAGGTCCCGGATTCCACCCCCATGTGGGATGGCTGCTGCTCCTCGGGCAGCTCGGCAAAGGAGGTCTGGGCCTCCATGAACTTGCCCATAATGGCAGCGGCATGGGGCTCCACCAGGGCGTTGAACAGGGCCTCCTTGCTGGAGAAGTAGCCGTAAAAGGCCCCGGTGGTCACCCCGGCGTTCTTCACGATCTGCCGCAGGGATGCCCCCTGAAATCCTTTGTCAAGAAATTCCTGCATGGCAGCCTGCTGTATGCTCTCCAAAGTGGCGCTTATCTTTTCTTCCATATCTTTCTCCACATAACACTGCAATATAACACTGTTATAATACATCGCTTTTCCTATGCTGTCAAGATGGCTGGCGAAATTCTTTTTTCAAAATGCACTTTGGTCATATTGGAAAGCTGGAATGGCGGGGATTGTGCGCTTTGCCGGACTTTTCAAAAGCCCCTGGGCGCGGTCAGATTTTCCCGGTATAATGGAGGCAGGAATGGAGGTGCCGCCAATGACGAGAACCGAAGCCATCAAGGAATTTTTCAAGAAGGCAGTTTTGCCCGTCGCCATCGCCGGGCTGCTGTACTGCATTTTCAAATCCGCCTGCATCAGGAATGGAGAGCTGGATCTTCTCTGGCTCTGGATACTCTGCGGCCTGCCCTTCGGCATCCATCGGATGTGCGTCTGGATCGTGCCGGGCGGCGGCTCCCTGGGCGGCGGCGCCGCGCTGTTCGTGCTGAACTTCATCATCGGCGGCCTCATCGGGGGCTTCGTCCTGGTGTGGCGCCTGCTGGTGGCGGCGTGGTATGTGCCCCTCACCATCTACCGCCTGATCGTTGGATGTTAAGATGGACAAACGGTAGAGAGCCGGCTGGTCAATTCCAGCCGGCTCTCCTCATGGTGTCCGCTCCAAAATAAATTTTGTTACCAGATCCGCGTACTGTTCCAGCCGCACCATCAGTGCCAGGTGGCCGCCGGTCAGGTCAGTGACCACCGTGGGACTTGGCATCAGGGCGATCAGGTCCTCCCGGCAGGCCGGGGTGAAGGTGGTGTCATCCTCGGACAGGATCAGCAGCACCCGCCCTTCCCACGGGGCAAAATCGTCACAGGTCATGCCGAAGTAGTGCTCCGCGTCACAGAGAAAGTTGATCATGTGCTCTTCATAGGGCTTGGTGAGCAATTCCATCATAGCGCCGCACAGCTCCTCCATAGCGGCTTTTTCCTGGGCTGTAAAGCCATCGGTTTTCTTTTTCATCACCGCCCATCTCATCATCCGCTTGATGAGCGGGAACGGCAGGAAGGCAAGCCATTTTTTGAACTTCCGCTGGCTTTCGATCATCTTAATCAGGTCCTGATACCCGGTCTCGCTCATACTGCCGGACAGCGAGCAGGTGTTGGAGAGGACCAGCCCCTCCACCACTTCCGGGTGGCGGGAGGCGACGACCTGGGCCACTACGCCGCCCAGAGACTGGCCCACCAGCCAGACCTTTTCCTTCAGATGGAGAAGCAGTTCTGCCACGGCGTCGGCAAACTCGCCATTGTCCCTGAACGGGAGCTGATAGTCAAAGGTCAGCACCGAAAAATCCCCAGCGAACCGGGCAAAGTGCTTATAGAACAGGTCGGACAGCCCAATGCCGCCCGTGAGCAGGACCAGCGTGGCTTTGGCCTGGGGATTTTGATAGTAGCGATAGGTAAAGGTGGTAAAGGTTTTCCCGCTACTGACCGTGAAGGTGGCGGTGGGATAAGTCCAGCGAAATTCTGCAAGCGTCATCAAATCTTCCTCTTTCTATTTTCCCTGCCGTTCTTTGTCCCAACGGGAACCCTTTTTGCAGATATAAAAGTCACAGCAGTCGCCGCCGGCAGCCAGCGTTTTGGTGCGGTAGAGCCGCCCGCCCATCCAGTCAACGGACATCGTATCCAGAGCGCATAGATAGGGAACCAAATGAGGAATGCCCTCCTGTCGGCCCAGGGCACACAGACCGCACTGGCGATAAAGGATCGTATATTCCTCGACATCCCGGCCGAAGATAAACTCAGCATTCCACTGAAAGGAATTGCGGTCAGCATTCGCCAAAGGCGCGACCGTTGCCCGCTTTTGCTGCGCCTTTAATGTAAATGCGGTCTTAGCTTTGCTTCGGAAGGCGGCCACAACCAGAGGAGAACGCATACTGGCACTTACCATGCCCTCAAAGCACTTTTCACTCATTTTTTCTTCTGCCGCCTTATAGATAGACAGCCATAGCATTCCACCAGTCAGGCAGACCCGCAACGGGTTTTCCATCATGGAGCCAATATCCGGGGTACGGGATACCATTTGCCGGTAAATCTGCCTGGAGCGCTGCTTCAACGCAGAAATATCCCATCCCAGCTCCTGCTTTGCCAGATACCGAAATGCGGCAGGAGCAATGGCAGCCCACATCAGCCTTTCACAATAGGTATAGGTCATGACAAACCTCCGTCTTACTTCCTCCCTACCAGCATCCGGGAGTCTCCCAGCATCATCATGGCCGCCCGCCGGCGGGAGCCGAAGGCCTCCTGGGCCGTGTCGATGATGTGTACGTCCTCATACCCCATGTCTCGCAGTTCCTGGGCGAAGGCCTCCATGTCCCCGTACATGTGGGGCTTCATCTCATCGTTGAGGGCGAACACGCCACCCTTTTTCAGCACCCGCAGGGTCTCCCGCAACAGGTTTCGCTTATCAGCACCTGTGATATTGTGATAGACATAGTTGCTCACCACAGCGTTGAAGCTCTCATCCGGGAAGTCCAGCTTGTTGGCATCCCCATGCTGGAACCGGCACCGGGCGGCCACGCCCTCGCTGGCGGCATTTTTCTCGCACATGGCCTGACCATAGCCGTAGGCAGAACCCCAATAGTCGATGCCCACCACCTGGGCCGCCCTCCAGATGAGGGCAGCCCGGATGGATAGAGCCCCGGAACCGCACCCCACATCCAGGAGCTGTCCCTGTCCGTCAAAATCCAGATGGGAGAGGACGACCTGGTGGACCTGCTCCATCATGCCGCCGCTCCCGAAGGCATACTGCCGCCTGATCCAGGTGATCCATAAGAGCAGCGCCAGCAAAAGAAGGGCGGCAATCACGAACACCACACCCAGCGCCGTGATATGGAACACCGAAAAGGACAGCAGAGAGAGCACCGCGGCCAAAACCGCCAAACCGCCCACCAGCCGGAGCATCGAGACCGGCATCCAGTTTCCATAGTCCTCCCCGTGGGCGCCAAGATGAATTTGCTCCTGTTTTTTTCTGCCGTTTTTCATAAGATGTCTCCCTGTTTGTTTTTCAAGTGCTCCGTGTCCTCCCGAATTGCCAGTACGCAGAGCCAGTGCTTTTTTGCATCCTGATCCACGATGACATTAGAAAAACCGGCCTCGGTGAGAAATCCGACAAGCTGGCTCCGATTGAAAATCCTCATCCCATCAATGATAGAAAGCCATTTGTTGGCCTGGGGATCTTCTCCGTCCGCCTCATTGACGATCAGAAAGGCGCCGCCTGGCCGCAAGGTGCGGTACACCTCCCGGAAGCTATCCGTGGGTCCGGGCCAGAAATATACGGTTTCGAATGCGGTCGCCAGATCAAACGCACCATCCCCAAAGGGGAGGCAAGACACATCCCCCTGCAAAATTTGGCAGCGGCCTGCTTGGAGCCCCTCACGGTTCACACTCTTGGCCTTTTCCACGGCTATTTCTGAATAGTCCAGAGCAGTAATAGTCGTAGCCGGATATTTTCGCAGAAGCGCCCGAATGTTCCGACCACCGCCACAGCCCAGCTCCGCAATCCTGGCCGGACCTGTTTCCGGCAAATGGCTAAGGCCCCAATCCGCGAGGGCGGCATGGGCATGGTTCATACTGCCCACCATACACTTGCCCCGCAAACCTTCCGGCTTGCGGGTATTATTGAAAAAAGCCTTCCATATCCCCATAACTGCCTCCAGAAGTTGAAATTTAAGTTAGCAAAGACTAACCATACTCATTATACATCTTCCTACACGGAAACGCAACAGACAAGAGCGTTCTCTGACCATTTTGCGCTATGGAAATGTGGAAAACGGCCGCTCCGCCGATGGAAAACAGACATTCACGGCCCGATGGAAAAGCCGCTGGCTTTCCCACAGCCCGCAAACATCGTTTCCCACAGCTCCGCAAGCGTGACCATTTACGCACATTCCCACAGCGCCTACTACGGCGAATATCCTTCCTATCCTGTCCGATCCTGATTGAAAGAGATAAAAGAGAACAAAAAAAGAAGCGGGAGCGTCACCCTCGGCTCAAACCGAAGGCGGCGCTCCCGCTTTGTTATGGAGAAGTGTTCAAACCAGCTTCTTTTCGCCCCTAAAACGGAGGCGGCAGGCCAGCATGGGAAATCATAAGGGCACCCCTTAAAAAAGCCGCCACAGGCGATTTTCCGTCCCATTTTCAACCTCTATCGCCGCACTTTTTTGATCGTGCGGACTGGTAATGGGGACAGGCGATGAGGACAGCCCGGAAGCTCTGCTTGCAGGGATGGACACAGCCCTTGCAGATCTTGTTGTACCTGCGGCGGCCGTTCTCCCCCAGGAAGAAGGACCACTCCAGCCGCCACTTCTTGCTCCGGCTCATAGGTCATGCTCCGGGGGCTTCTTCTGGTGGGCCTTGTCCGGGGGCTTGCGCTCACCGCACTCCTTTTTTGCCTCCTCCAGCCGTTCCCGGATGGAGGGCTTTTTCTCCGGTGAGGTCCGGCGCGCCTCACCCTTCGCCGCCTCCAGCTCCTCGCCCTTGCGGCCGTTGTTGATGACCCCATCGATCATCCCATAGTCGTCCTCCAGGGTCATCTCGGCGGTGCGGAGGGGGTTCTCCGGCTCCACCGGCAGGGCGATGATCTGCCCGTTCAGGTTGATGAACTGTTCTGGCTGCTTGAAGTGTTCCATGTACTTCTGCGCAAGTTCCGGGGACAGGGAGGCGAAGGACTCCTCGCCCAGGCCCACCACCAGGAAGGTGCCGGCCATGATGTCATAGAGGTTGCCATTCTCATCCCGCAGGCCCCGGTTCAGTTCCAGGCCGATCAGCTTGCCCTCATCGTTGCAGACCAGCCCCACCGGGTCAGAGAAGGGATAGGAGGCGGCAATGTCGCCGCCCACCTCTGCCTGTAACGAATGGAGGCCGGGAGCAATCTCCTTCACATAGGGTTCCTTCATCGGCTCCACCACCAGGACGGTCATCTTCTCCGGGGCGGCGTGCTCCTGGGCCTCCTCATTGCGGATAGCGAAGGCCCTGGCACCGTTGCCCATGGTGAGATACTTCCCATCGTCAGACTGGTGGTGGAAGCCGTACCCGGCCGCCTCCATCTGTTCCCGGCTCATATCCGTCACATAGAAGGTGCCCCTGGGGGTCCGCACCGTTTCGCCGGTCTCCCGGTCATCCGGGGAGGGCTCCGGGGCCTTGCCAAACAGCTCCGCCTTATACTCCCGGCCCGCCTGCTCTGCAAAGGCCAGCATCTCGTCCGCATGGGACTTGTCCGGGTTCTGGATGGCCTCCCGGATCACCGCCGGGTCAAAGTCAAGAAATTCCTCATAGCCGGTGGCGTCCTTAAATTTCTCGATCTCCGAAGGCAGGTAGTCCTCTTGCGTCTGCCCCAGGGCAGACAACTTCTCATCCAGGGCCGAAATGCGGCCAGCCATCAGGTTTTCATAAATTTCTTCCTTCGCCGCATGTTCCTCCGGGTGCTCGGCGGCATACTGCGGGTCGTGCTGGCGAAAAAACTCGTCCATGTCGTATGCAATATCCATCGCCCATTCCGAAATTTCTTCTTCGGGAATATCGTCCTGGAAAGTCATCACCCGGTATTCGTCCGGGATACTGCCGCGTTCACCATCGTATACCTCGTCAAAACGGTCCCCGGTATCCCGCACATACCCGAAGTCGGTAAACTCGCCGCCCTCCTCCAGGGCGATGTCCCGCCCGTAGGCCTCGTAGTCAATGTAGTTCCGCAGGTGCTCCGGCACCTGCATGGCGTCCAGCTCCTCAATGTAATACCGGCCCAGGTCGTCATGGTCGTGGATGTCGGGGTAAATATCATAACAGTCCAGGTTCTCAGTCAGGTTGATGATCTCCTGCAAACTGCCGGAATGGTCGCCGATCTCCATAGCCGCCTGGAACTGTTCGTACTCGCCTTGGCTCATCTCGTCCAGCTTGGAAGCCAGGTAGTTGAGCTCGTCCAGGTTCTCATACTCGCCCAGCTTGTCATAGAGGCCGTCCACATAACAATCATAGTCGGTGATGAACCACTCCTCATAGGGCTGCCCGAAGTCGTCCTTGGAGCCAATGCCGATCCGCTCAAACACCTTTTGCAGCTCCTCCGCCGTGGTGGGGAACTTCACCCATTCACCCACCAAGGAGCCCTCGTTGTACTTGCCCAGGTTGGTGATGAACGCGGCGAAGGGATAGTCCTTATCATGTTCAAAATGGGGCATATATGCACCTCCTTACAGTTCCGGCTCGGACTTCCCCTTGTGGGGCGCCGGCGTCTTGTTTTTCCCCATGCACTCCTGCTTGCTCTGTTCCAGCCGCTCCTTGATAGAGGGTTTCCGGTCCGCCGGCTTCTCCTGGGGGCGGTCATGCTGCCACTCGTCACCGGAGGGATACAGATACCCCCGGCTGGTGAAACAGCCGCGGTCCTCCTCCAATGCGTGCCGGCCGAAGGGGGTGGGATCAATGGCGGCCCGGAGGTCGTCCGTCAGGTCGATGGTCAGTTTCTCCTCCAGGTACTCCCACCCCAGGGCCTCCACCGTCTGGACATGGGGCTCCAGCACAAAGCAGTCCACATTTTTCTCAAATTCCAGGAACTGCTCCGCCGTGGTCAGCCGATAGGGGGACTCCTGGACAGCAGCCAGAAGGTCCCGGTCCTCCTGGGATAGGGCGGCAACGGCTTTCGCCACCGCCGCCAGCTCCTCCCGGCTCATGTTCTGTTCAGCGCCGCCCAGGGAAATATCCGGGATTGCTTTATCTGCCATTCACGCCCTCCTTCCGTTTGGGGAACTCCAATTTGAAGCGGACATACTTCTCGCCGGTATCATCCAGCACCACCACCGCGTCATAGGCGGCGCCCTTCTTTTCAGACCACATCCCCTTGACGGAGGTGCGGCCCTTCTTCAAAAGGTCGCCGGCCATCTTTTTTGTCAGCTCCTTCTTGCGGGAGGTCCAGAAGCGGTCGTCCTTCCAAAGGACAAAGCGGCAGGCGCGGTCGGAGCAGTAAAAATTCTTCCTGCCCTCATAGACCGGCTTGCCGCAGCGGGGACAGAGGCCCACAGCCTCCCGCTCCGGGGCAAACAGCTTCTGGCCCTCCTCGGAGATATGGGAATAGGTTTTCACCAGCTCCCGCGCCATGTCAGAGATCCCCGCCAGGAAGGCGGCGGGGTCGCCCTCGCCCCTGGCGATGCCGGTCAGCTTCTGCTCCCACTCCGCCGTGAGCATGGGAGAGGTCAGGGCGTCCGGCAGGACCGTGACCAGGTTGATCCCCGCCTTGGTGGGAATGAGGCTTTTGCCCTTGCGCTCCACAAATCCGGCCGCCACCAGCTTTTCCAGGACCGCCGCCCTGGTGGCCGGAGTCCCCAGCCCCTTGCGCTCGGCGTCGTCCGGGATCTCCTCCTTGCCGGCGTTCTCCATTGCCGACAGCAGGG
>SKEF01001961.1_pt1 | contig 16721 bp, 14 predicted proteins | sample 4826691 | NCBI WGS metagenome assembly SKEF01 (sample SAMN11008816, study PRJNA524170) | human gut metagenome | biome: Human fecal sample; material: Feces; isolation source: fecal sample from pouch patient p23, p27 | host: Homo sapiens | place: Israel: Tel-Aviv | collected 2016-08-24
AAGATGGAACGATATAAAGTAATTCTTGTGGATGATGAAGAAGAAGTCATTGATGTCATCGAAGCAAATATCCGCTGGAATGAATTAGGGTTTGAAGTAGTAGGAAGCGCGACAAATGGAGTGAAGGCATTAGAATTGATAGAAAAGCTTCAGCCGGATGTCGTTTTAACCGATATCAAGATGCCTTATATGGACGGACTGGAACTGGCCAGAAGAGTGCGTGCGGATTATCCGAATATATACATTATGCTCTGTACCGGTTTTGATGAGTTTGAATATGCGAAGGAAGCAGTACATCTTGAGATTAAGGAATATATGTTAAAGCCGATCAATGCGGTGGAATTATCAGAATGTCTGACAAGGTTAAAAGATACGTTAGATAAAGAACGGGAAGAGAAGCTAAATGTAAAGAAACTGGAAGATTATTTCCAGGAAGCGCTCCCGGCATTAAAATCTAATTTTTTGATCTCATTGATTGAAGGAAGAGTGAGTGAAGAAGATTACAAGAGATTTCTGACAGCATATCAGGTCGATATGAAGGGACCGCTTTTTTGCTGTGTTGTATTTCATACTTCGGCGAATCATGTACCGGAGGGGATGGATTCGCTGCTTTTGTCCATGTCGGTAGACCGGGAAATCAAGCAGAGGCTGACAGAAAAATGGAAGTGTCAGGAGTTTATCTATCTTGGTAATACAGTTTTAGTACTGGAAGTGGACACGGAGGAGAATCTTGTTCAGATTACCGATGAATGTGACAGGTTCTGTCGATGGGCCTATCGGATTATGGGAGCAGTTGTCACAGCAGGAGTAGGAACGACATGTGAAAGTCTTTATGATATCAGTACATCCTACGAAGGCGCCAGAGAAGCAGTTTCCTATAGAGTTTTGTATGGAACAAAGCGGGCAATCAATATTGGAGAAATCGTACCAAAAGAATCGAAAATCCAGACGCAGCAGGAAGAAGCGAGAATGCAAGAGCTATTTCGTGCTATTCATGTAGGCGATGAGGAAGAGATTGAGAAAGCGGCCAGAAAAGAGATTGAAAAACTTCATAAAAATGCAAAGACGATTGGACAGTACAACCTTGCTACCATGGAGATCGTAAGCGGCTACTTTAAATTCTGCTCCAATAATTCACTGGATTTTAATGAAATGTCCGGAAATGTACCGAATTTATATCAAAAAGTATCCCAGATGGATGAAAGTGCACTGACATCCTGGATCATAGGTATGTCGCTGAAAATCAGCGAACAGTTGAAAAATGCCAGAAACAGTACGTCAAGACGTCTTGTGACAGAGGCTCAGAATATTGTGAGAGAAAGATATATGGAGTCAGAGATCACGCTTGATGATGTGTGTTCAGCACTTGGAGTTTCCAATTCATATTTTTCTTCCATATTCAAAAAGGAGATGGGAAAATCTTTTATTTCTTATCTGACCGATTACAGGATGGATATTGCGGCAGAGATGATACTGAATACGACAGAAAAGAGTTATACCATTGCAGAAAAAGTAGGATATCTGGATGCAAATTATTTCAGCTATGTTTTTAAAAAGAAATTTGGGATGTCACCTTCGAAATATCGGAATGAACATTTGAAGAAATAATCCATATGAGGGGAAAAGAAAGCGTGAAGAAAAGAAAAGGCGGATTTAACATACAATCCATTATCATGTCTGTTCTTATGGCATCGACACTGATTACAATTACTATAATGGGATTGCTGCTTTACCACAGATTCAAACTGGCAATGGATAATACCGCTGTATCGAATACGGAAGCAACGGTCGAAAGCAGCGTGGACCGGTTGAATTCTGATCTGTTAGATATCAGACAGATTTTTAATGCGGCTAACTACAATATTATTCAGGAATTTGATATTTCCAGTCAGGAATTTGCAAAGCAGTTCAGTCTGCTGTATGAGACGAATTCAGATAAGATACAGAGTATGGCATTGTATGGAAGTGACGGAAATCTTATTGCTTCAGAGCCGGTATCTTTAGAAAAAGAAAATGTAGAGATTAAAAACCAGGACTGGTATCAGAATGCGGAAAATGCGATTGAAAATATTCATTTTTCCATGCCTCATGTACAGAACTTGTTCCAGGACGGAACTTATCGGTATCATCGAGTCATTTCGCTCAGCCGTTCGGTTGATATTAATGACGGAGATAGACCGGGGAGCGGAGTGCTTCTGGTAGATATGAAATATTCTGTTGTTGAAAATGTTTTAAAGCAGATCAATGAGTCTTCGGACGGAGTTTACTATTATGTTTGTAATCGGGACGGGAAGCTTCTCTACCATCCAAGAAGAGCAGAGATAGACCGTGAATTATTCAAAGAGAACAGCCTTAAGGCAGCAGGATATGAGGATGGAGTCTATGAGATATCGTCTGGCAATGGTAAAGAAAATGTTATTGTCGGAAGTATTTCCTATACAGGCTGGAAACTGATCGGTGTGATACCGGAAAGTGTGCAGACAGCCAATATTAACAACTTCAGATATTATATTTTTACAACGATCATTATATTGATGATGCTGCTTTTAGAGGGAAACCGGTTAATTTCCCAGAAAGTATCAAAGCCGATCCGCGAATTAGATGCTTCTGTGAAGGCTTATGAAGCCGGAGAAAAACCGGATATTTATATCGGGGGATCTTTGGAAGTACGACATCTTGGACATTCCGTGCAGAAATCATATGAACAGATCGAACAGCTGATGGAAGAAATTATGCGTCAGCAAAACGAGCGGAGAAAAAGTGAACTGGATGCGCTTCAGAGCCAGATCAATCCACATTTTCTTTATAATACGTTGGAATCTATCACCTGGATGGTAGAAGCACAGAAGAATCGAGAAGCGGTCATTATGATTTCTGAGCTTGCAAAACTGTTGAGAGTCAGCCTGTCAAGGGGTAAGACGATTATTCCGATCAAGGATGAACTTCAGCATAGCCGTAGTTATATGAATATTCAACTGGTACGCTATAAAGAAAGATTTAAGATAGATTTTCAGATAGATGAAGAACTTTATAATTACTGTATTGTAAAGCTGGTCATCCAGCCTATTTTGGAAAATGCGATCTATTACGGAGTCGGACATATGGATGAAGACGATGATGGAAGAATTGTAGTATCCGGGGAAAAGAAAGACAATGATATATACATTAGTATAGAAGATAATGGAATGGGAATGCGCAAAGAAGTGTTGGAAAATATTTTGACAGATAACAACAAAGTTCCAAAACATGGGTCAGGAGTCGGAGTTATTAATGTTCATTCCCGAATTAAACTGATGTTTGGTGAAGGATACGGACTTACTGTCTACAGTGAACCTGATGAAGGAACGAAAGTCGTTATTCACATTCCGGCAATCCCATACACAAAAGAAAATGCAGAAAAGCTGGAAATGCAAAAATACAGCCAGAGGGGGAAAGCACATGAAAAAGAATAAAATAACATTCTTTGCTATGGAATTGATTCTTCTTGTATTGGCACTGTTTTTTGTGTGGAAGATTTTTATTCAGAACGTGCCGGAAAAAAGAGTAGCCGTAATACTTCCGGAATCCGGAGACCAGAGATGGGATTCTCTGATTAAAGGAATGAAGCAGTCGGCAAAAGAGAATCATATACATCTGGTCATTTGCAACACAGATGATATTGAAAATGCAGAAGCAGAAAAGGAAGCTATCGAAGAGCAGAAAAATAATCATATCGATGCATTTATTGTGCTTCCTGCACCTGGAACAGATACAAAAGAGATGTTGACAAAAGAATGTTCAGATGTTCCGGTTATTTTGGTCGTGGAAGATCTGTATACCGAAGACGCAGAAGCAACATCGAAGTTTTCGGTAGTCGCACCAGATTACTATGAGATGGGAAAATATATTGGCGGACAGATAAATTCAAGAAAACAGACCATAGGAATTGTTGTGGGAAGGAAAGATACGGAAGCGGCAGCCAGTGCAGTCCGCGGGCTTACGGATGCACTGGAAGGTTCCGACTGTCAGATCCTATGGCATTATTATCAGGAAAAAGACCAGGATGTCTGCGAGAAAGTGAAAGAACAGCCAAAAGTAGATACGCTGGTAGTGTTAGATCCCGGTGCATTAGATCAACTGGGAGACCAGTTTGAAGAAACGCAGGAAGAAACGCAGGAGGAAGCACAGGAAGAAACACAAGAACAGGGAGCAGGAACGAAGATTTATGGGATCGGAAGCAGTATGAAAGCAATTGCACTTCAGGATTACGGAAAGACACAAGGGCTTGTCGTACTGGATGGATATGAGATAGGATATAAAAGTGTAGAAGAAATTGCAAAGAAAATAAAAAACAGACTTTACAAAATGGAAAGCCACGAAACGGAAGTAAAGATTATGGATCAGGATACTAAGCTTTTAGATGACGAAATAGAAAGGTTTTTATATTCCTATGAGTAAAAAATGTAGAAAAAAAAGTGTCTGTGCAGTTGTTGTAATGGTAGCGATGCTGTGTATTTCCGGCTGTGGATCAGGAAAAATAAAATCTGATAAAGTGTTGCGTGTAGGTGTTGTAACATATACACAGGATGATCCTTTTATCAATGCATTGGCAGATAAGCTAAAAGAAAATCTGAAATCTATGGAAACAGAAGATATGAAGATTACCGTATCTGTAAAAAATGGAAATGATGATCAGCAGGATCAGAATGATATAGTGGAAGAGATGATTGATGCCGGTTGTGATGTTTTGTGCGTCAATCTGGTAGACAGAACTGCTCCGTCCCGGATCATCAGGCTGGCAAAACAGAATGACATCCCGATTATTTTCTTTAACAGGGAACCGGTCTGGGAGGATTTGATGCAGTGGGAAGACCTGTATTATGTAGGTTGTGACGCAGAACAATCTGGAGTGATGCAGGGAGAGATAGCGGCAGATTATATTAAAAATCATCCGGAAGTAGACAAGAATCAGGATGGTGAAATACAATATGTATTGTTGGAAGGAGAAGCTGGGCATCAGGATGCAATCAGCAGAACGGATTTCTCTGTAAAAACATTGATCGAGAAAGAGGTAAATCTGGAAAAATTAAGTTATCAGTTCGCAGATTGGAACCGGGGACAGGCCGAAAACCGAATGAACCGCCTGATCAGTCAGTATAAAGATGGAATTGAACTTGTCATTTCTAACAATGATGAAATGGCACTTGGAGCTGTGGAGGCATATCGAAAAGCCGGATATGAACAGGCAGAGTGGCCGGTCATTTTCGGTATTGATGGATTAGATGATGCATTGGAAGCAATAAAAGCTGGTGAAATGCAGGGGACAGTGTATAATGATAAAGAAGATCAGGCGTTGCAGATAGCGAAGCTAGCTGTAGAGATTTTCCGAGGAGAAGATGTGAACCGAAACAAGTTAAAAGAAGGCAGGTATTATGTTTCTGAGTATCAGCCGGTATACAGCAGTAATGTGGAAGATTTTATAAAAAGACAGACGAGGTAAGAAGTGAATGGAAGCAGCATGGATCGAGACATTTTATCAGGAGACAGATGCGCCAAAAAGGCTGGAATTACTAAAACAGAATACAGAAAATGAATTAACGCAGGCGGATGTGTTCCGAAAAAAATTATGGGTCGCCAGATATGGAAAGAGAAAACCGACAAAAGATGCATTCGTAGGAAGCCTGATGGAACTGAAATGTCTGGCAGAAGGCACATCGTTAGATTTTGGCGGACAAAGAAGAAAACAGGCAGCAAAGATTATTAGTACATTATGTCTGGCAGATGCAGATTCTTTGGACGAAGAATTAAGAGAAAATCTTCTGCTGGAATTAAAAAATGTCTTTTTGAAATTTATGGAAGTCAGCAGAGACGGAAGAGGATTTACTTCACTTGTGTTTGGAATGGGACAGCTATCGGATGAGGGAGTTGTGAAAAAAATCGCGGAACAGATCAGCGCCATTGCATTTCAGGCACCCCATGCATTGCACATGGATAAAGAATTTGCCATTCTACAGGAGGCGGCACTTCAGGCATTTCGTCAGGAATACCCGAACCGGGAACATTTTCTGAAAAAATAAGCATGTAAAAAATAAGCATGTTAAATATTAACATAGATCATTATGAGGGAAAGGAAGGAATTATATTTTGAAAAAGTGGAATGATGTATATCAGATGGTGAAAAATGGAGATTTGGACGCGTCACTTTTGAAAACAGGGTGCGAGGATCTAAAGGCAGCAAGAGAAAGAGCCGCACAGGTGATGGAAGGATTTAAGGAGAGCTTTGGAGCAACAGAAGATACGATGGTTGCACTTTGTTCTGCACCTGGGCGTACAGAAATCTGTGGAAATCATACCGATCATCAGCATGGACGAGTGCTGGCGGCAGCAGTGAATCTGGATTTTCTGGCATGTGTCGCATTAAACGGAACGAGTGTTGTGCATTTTCAGTCAGAAGGCTGGCCAATGACAAGTGTTGATCTTGCTGATCTGGAAGTGAAGGAAGAAGAAAAAGAAACAACTGCTTCTCTGATAAGAGGCGTGCTGGCCAAGCTTCATAAAGCAGGATATCCAGTAGCAGGCTTTGATATGTATGTGACATCAACGGTATTGCCTGGATCCGGACTGTCTTCCTCCGCAGCGTGTGAGGTGCTGATTGGAACAACGGGAAATCATCTGTTTTGTCAGGACAAGTTTGATGCAGTTGAAATTGCAAAAATCGGTCAGGCAGCAGAAAATGAATATTTTGGTAAGCCGTGTGGATTGATGGATCAGACTGCTTCTTCCGTGGGAGATGCAGTAGCCATTGATTTTAAAGATCCGGCAAACCCGATAGTAAGATCCATCAATGCAGATCTTACAGGACTGGGACTTGCACTTTGTATCATCGACTGTGGTGCAGATCATGCAGCACTTACCAATGAATATGCGTCTATTCCGGAAGAAATGAGCAAAGTGGCAGCGCATTTTGGTAAAAAAGTACTTCGCGAAGTCAAAGAAGAAGATCTGCTGGCAGATCTGGCACAGGTCAGAAAAGAAGCAGGAGACAGGGCAGTTCTCAGGGCTTTACATTTCTATGCAGATGACAGAAGAGCAGCAGAGGAAGCAGATGCACTGGAGCGGAAAGATAAAGAGGCGTTTTTAAATCTTGTAAAAGAGTCCGGACGTTCTTCATGGGAACTTCTTCAGAATATTACACCGGCAGCAGCCATCACACATCAGGACATGGCAGTTGCATTGGCCGTGGCTGAGAAAGCGCTGAATGGAAAGGGCGCATGTCGCGTACATGGAGGTGGATTTGCTGGAACAATCCAGGCATTTGTCCCGGTGGAAGATGTGTGTGAATTTAAGAAAACGATGGAAACTATGTTGAGTGAAGGATGCTGTCATGTATTGAGTATCCGTCCGGCTGGTGGACTTATCCTTTAAAGAATGAGGGGGAAATGAGATGAATCGAAATGAAGCAATTACTGCGTTAGTGAATTATGCATTGGAGAAAGAGCTGATCGAGCAGGAAGAAAAAGTATGGGCAGTAAACCGGATCTTGGAGGTTATGCAGGCAGATTCTTTCTCATGGGAAGAGTCAGCAAAGGGAAAAGAAGCTGGTCTGACAGAGATACTGGACACATTGATTGATGATGCATATGAGCGTGGCGTACTGGAAGAAAATTCAGTCGTATACCGTGATCTTTTTGATACAAAACTCATGGGCAGCCTGACACCGCGACCGGTACAGGTGATGAAGAAGTTTCAACAACTTCAGGAAGAATCTTCCCAGAGGGCAACGGACTGGTATTATCAGTTCAGTCAGGACACGAATTATATCCGAAAGGACAGAGTTGCGAAAGATATCCGTTGGAAGACTGAGACAGAATATGGTGAGATTGACATTTCCATCAACCAGTCAAAACCGGAAAAAGATCCAAAAGCAATCGCAGCAGCAAGAAACCAACCAGCTTCCGATTATCCACGCTGCATGCTCTGCGAGGAGAATGTGGGATATGCCGGACGACTCAATTATCCGGCAAGACAGAATCACCGTATTGTACCAGTGATAATCAACAATACTGACTGGTATTTGCAGTATTCTCCATATGTATATTACAATGAACACTGCATCTGTTTTAATAAAGTGCATACACCGATGAAAATTGATAAAGCCTGCTTTGCGAAGTTATTAGATTTTGTAAGACAGTTCCCGCATTATTTTGTTGGTTCCAATGCAGATCTTCCGATTGTTGGAGGATCCATTCTGGCGCACGATCATTTCCAGGGCGGACATTATACATTTGCAATGGAACGCGCACCGATTGAGACGGAGATTTCTTTTGAAGGATACGAAGATGTAAAAGCAGGAATTGTAAAATGGCCAATGTCTGTTATTCGTTTAAATGCAAAAGAACCGGAAAGATTAATTAATCTTGCGGATAAAATTCTTGGAAGCTGGCGTGGGTATACAGATGAAGCAGCTATGATTCTTGCAGAGACAGATGGAGAACCTCACAATACAATCACCCCAATTGCCCGTCGCAGAGGAGAAGATTTTGAATTAGATCTGGTGCTTCGAAACAATCTGACAACGCCGGATCATCCACTTGGAATTTATCATCCACATGAAGAGTTCCATCATATTAAGAAGGAAAATATCGGCCTGATTGAAGTTATGGGATTGGCAATTCTTCCGGGACGTCTGAAAAAAGAGCTGGAGGCAGTGGAAGAAAAACTCCTTTCCGGTGAGGATATGACAGAAGATCCGCTGACCAAGTCTCATGCAAAGTGGGCGGCAGATATTGCAGCGAACTACGAAATTACAGCAGAAAATGTAAAAGAAATCGTTCAGAAAGAGACTGGAATTGTCTTTTCAAAAGTTCTGGAACAGGCCGGAGTTTACAAACGGACACCAGAAGGAAAAGAAGCATTTTTAAGATTTATAAATCAAGTATAAAGTGACAAGAGATCCAAACTTAAAGCATACGGTTTAATTCTAAAATTTTAGAAAATTATTTGCCAAAAGCGTGTACATAATACTGCCTTTGTGTTATACTGCTTTACGTTTCTATAAGAAGTAGTATTAGAAACTATGTATTAGAATAATTCATTCTGTAAGCCTGATATTTTCGGGGTATGCAAAGGAAATCAGAACAATATAGAATCGTAATTTCATGAGATGAGAGGTAGTAGTTATGCAAAAGAAAGTTCAGATCGTCAGTGACGGATCACTGGATCTTCCACAGGAAATCACAGATGCACATGATATAGAAGTCGTACCATTTTATGTATCATTTAACGGTGAGACTTATCAGAAAGAAATAGAAGAGATTGGAATTCGGGAATTTTATCAGGAAATGGTAGACCACCCGGATGTATTTCCAAAATCATCTATGCCGTCAGTGGATGATTTTTATCAGACATTTGTAAAAAGTGCAAAGGAAAATATTCCGGTGATCTGCATCTGTATTACGACAAAATTCAGTGGTTCCCTGCAATCTGCAACGGTTGCAAAAGAGATGGTAAAGGACGAATATCCAGAGGCCAGGATCACAGTTATTGATTCCACGGTCAATACCGTTCTTCAGGGACTTTTTGTACTGGAGGCATGCAGAATGCGTGACATGGGATTGGATTATGAGGAAATCATTGAAAGAATCCTTCCTATCCGTGAGACCGGCCGGATCTTCTTTACAATCGGAAGCATTGATTATTTAAGGCATGGTGGACGAATCGGAAAACTTGCGGGGATAGCAGCAGGTGCACTGGGGATAAAACCGATGATCACATTGAAAGAAGGGGAAATCTTCAGTTCCGGACTCGCAAGAAACCGCATCAAATCTATGAAAAAGGTTGTGGAGATGACAAAAGATTATGTGGATGAAATCAACGCAAAACCAGGCGAGTACAGCTTCTGCATCGGTTATGGATATGATTATGAAGAGGCAGTCAAATTCCGGGAGATGTTAAAAGATTTCGTAAAAGAACGTCTCGGAATCGAAGAGATTGAAATCCACCAGATCGGTGCGACGATCGGAGTACACACAGGACCATATCCAATAGGGGTTGGAATTATAAAAAAAGCAGAAATAAATAATTAGTTATTACAGAGATAGCCGTTCCTGAACTTTGAGGTGACTGTGAGGTGACCACAAAAGATTAGGACGGCTATTTTTGTATTCATAACATACATTTCACCGCATACATATAATGGAATAAGGTAATGTCAATGCAAAAAACTCCAGTTACACTGTCAGCGATGAAGACCATGTATTACCTAGATATAGTTGCCATCTATAGCTAGCTATTGATTATAGATTTGGGCAAAATCCAACATTTCATACAAAACCTATTGACTAACTAGGAAAAGAGTGATAACATTGCTTTCATGAAATCGAAAGGAGCAAGAGATTAAAAATCGAGAGAGAGGGGTAAGGCAATGAACTGGGAATTTATTATCAAATATTTGCCAATGTATGAACGAGCCGCCTTGCTGACTGTAAAACTTGGATTAGCCGGAGTTATCTGTGCGATTATCGTCGGACTGATCTGTGCAATCATCCAGTATGAAAAAGTACCGGTCGCAAGACAAATTGTAGCGGTCTATATCGAACTCAGTCGAAATACACCACTGCTTGTACAATTATTTTTTATATATTATGGACTTCCAAAGATTGGAATCCAGACAGATCCGCAGACATGTGGAATCGCAGGACTGACATTTCTTGGAGGAAGTTATATGGCAGAAGCGTTTCGAAGCGGACTGGAGACAGTCGCAGCAATTCAGACAGAAAGCGCATTGAGCCTCGGCATGAACCGTCTGCAGGTTATGCGGTACGTGGTACTGCCACAGGCATTTTCAATAAGTGTACCGGCCTTTATGGCAAATGTAATCTTTCTTTTGAAAGAAACGAGTGTCTTTAGTGCAGTCAGTCTTATGGACCTTATGTTTACCGCAAAAGACTTAATCGGACTTTATTACAAGACAACAGAAAGCCTGTTTTTACTGGTAGTCTTTTATCTGTTGATCTTACTTCCAATTTCGATATTGGGAAGTCTCTTGGAAAGGAGGCTGCGTTATGCCGGATTTGGGGATTAGTGTTTTATTAAAAGGACAGAACTTCATGCGAATGCTGGCAGGACTTGGAGTGGCACTGAAGATTAGCCTGATTTCCGTAGTCATAAGCATTCCACTTGGAATCGTACTGGGAGTTTTGATGACCTGGAAAAATCCAATTACCAAAGCGATTCTTCGCATTTACCTGGAAATTGTACGAATCATGCCACAAATGGTACTGTTATTTCTCGTATTTTTCGGGACAACGCGAGCGTTTGGCTGGGACTTATCAGGAGAAAATGCATCAATTATAGTATTTACATTCTGGGGAGCAGCTGAAATGAGTGACCTGGTAAGAGGGGCGCTTATCAGTATTCCGAAACATCAATATGAAAGCAGCGAGGCATTAGGATTGAGCAAAGTGCAGACTTATTGGTACATCATCATTCCGCAGACACTTCGCAGACTCATTCCGCTATCCATCAATCTGATCACACGAATGATCAAAACTACAAGCCTGATCCTGATGATCGGTGTGGTGGAAGTGCTGAAAGTCTCACAGCAGATTATCGAGGCAAATCGAATGAGCAGTCCAAATGCTGCATTTGGCATTTATCTTGTAGTATTTTTATTATACTTTTTCGCATGCTGGCCAATCAGTATGCTTGCAAAATATCTGGAAAAAAGATGGAGGTGATAGATTGTGGCAGAGACATTACTTACAGTAGAACATCTGATAAAAAAATATGGAGATCAAGTCATCTTAGAGGATGTAAGTCTTGACGTAAAGAAAGGCGAAGTCATTGTGGTAGTTGGTCCAAGTGGCTGTGGAAAGAGTACATTACTTCGATGTATCAATGCCCTGGAGCCGATTCAGGGCGGCGTGGTCAAACTGGGAAGTGAGGTCATCGACCCGAAAAGCAAATCTCTGACCCGCCTCAGACAGAAAATAGGAATGGTGTTTCAAAGCTATGATCTGTTTCCACATCTGACTGTATTAGATAATATTTTACTGGCACCTACGAAAGTCCAAAAACGCTCAAAAGATGAAGTGAAAGAAGAAGCCATGAAGCTTCTTAGAAGAGTTGGACTGGAAGAAAAAGCCGGAAGTTATCCAAGAGAGCTTTCCGGAGGACAGAAGCAGCGAGTTGCAATTGTCCGTGCATTGTGCATGCATCCGGAAATCTTACTTTTCGATGAAGTAACAGCAGCACTTGACCCGGAAATGGTCCGTGAAGTACTGGACGTAATCTTAGACCTGGCAGCGCAAGGCAGAACGATGATAATTGTTACCCATGAAATGCAGTTCGCCAGAGCTGTCGCAGACCGGATCATATTTCTGGAAGGCGGAAAAATACAAGAAGATGAAACACCAGATGAGTTTTTCGAACACCCGAAGACAGATCGGGCGAAGAAATTCTTGAATACATTTACATTTGAGTCTGTAAAGAGAGATATTTGAATCAATCTGTAACAGGAAATTTTTAGAAAAAGCAAGACTCATAAGAGTTTTGATATAAGAAATGAGACAAGGAGAGTTTGTATTATGAAAAATGGAAAACTGAAAAAATTAATTACACTGGCAACCGTAGTCGCAAGTACATTTGCACTTGTAGCATGCGGAAGCTCAAGCTCCGATGATTCTAAAGGAAGCGATTCCTCAGCAAAAAAAGATTCCGGAACTGTTTATCGTACATTAGATGAAATCAAAAAAGACGGAACAATCAATATCGGAGTATTTTCCGATAAGAATCCATTTGGATATGTTGATGAAAACGGTGAATATCAGGGATATGATGTATACTTCGCGAACAGAATCGGTAAAGATCTCGGTGTAAAAGTCAACTTTGTATCTACAGAAGCTGCAAACCGTATCGAGTATCTGCAGACAGGAAAAGTTGATCTGATCCTTGCAAACTTCACAGTCACAGACGAGCGTGCAGAAGAAGTAGACTTCGCACTTCCATACATGAACGTAGCACTTGGAGTTGTATCTCCGGACAGCAACGTTATCAAGAGCCTGGACAACTGGAACAGTAAAGACCAGATGATCGTCATCTCCGGAACAACAGCAGAGACTTACCTGACAGAGAATTATCCGGACATTCCACTTCAGAAATATGATTCCTACGCAACAGCAAAGAACGCTCTGGAAAATGGAAATGGTGTAGCATGGGCAAACGACAACACAGAGGTTATTGCATTTGCACTTCAGAACAAAGGTTACACAGTTGGAATCTCTGAACTTGGAAATAAAGACACCATTGCACCAGCAGTATCCAAAGGAAACGATACATTGCTTGATTGGGTAAATGAGGAAATCAAATCACTTGGTGATGAACAGTTCTTCCACAAAGATTACGAAGAGACACTTGTAGACACTTACGGAAAAGACTACGAAGAGGAACTGGTTGTAGAAGGTGGAGCAGTACAATAGATTCAAGGTAGTCTCACTGGATTAAAAGAGAATAATAAAAGTAAGAAGAAATGAGCTGGCCGAAAGGTCAGCTTGTTTTTATGTATGGGGGAAATAAAAAAGAAACGAGCAACCTTTTCCAGTCATAAGACCTTACTCAGTAACAAAACCCATTTCTAATGACAATACTAATATAAATATAAAAATATGTCAAGATATATTTGTGATATGGTAAAATAAAAAAAGAAACGAGCACCCCGTTTGAGCTAGAGCTGTGCGGTAACAAACCCATTTCTTATATTTATACTAATAGAAAAAGAAGAATAAGCCAAGATATAAATTGTAAGGAATAGAAGACTAGCAAAATTGGTTTAAAAATCCGAAACTTAAAAAATGAAAATAAAGTGGAGCTGTGAATTTTATACCCCACCTGTTTCGGTAGAATATTGTAAATGATAGGTAAAAGAGAGAAGTTGAGTAAAATACCATATGTTGTAAGATTCAGAAGGGAGAATGTTATATGAATTATCTGGTTATTGATTTAGAAATGTGCAAGGTGCCGAGAGATTATCGTAGTAAAAGATACAAATATGCGAATGAAACGATACAAATTGGTGCGGTGCTTCTGGACGAGGAGTTCAAGAGAATTGGAACACTTAGTCAGTTCGTACACCCAGAACAAGGTGTGATAGATTATTTTATTGAAAATCTGACAGGTATCAAGAACGGCCAGGTGAAGCATGCGCCGAGACTTCAGGAAGCGTTATTACATATGCTCAACTGGATCGGTGACAGAGAGTATAAAGTCTATGCCTGGAGTGGAAGTGACCGTGCCCAGATTCTTCATGAGATAAAAGCAAAAAATATTGTAGATGAAAAGATTGCGTCCTTTATGGAAGAATCCAGATGGGTAGACTATCAAGATATATTTATGAAGAGATATGAGATGTCCAGAAATATGAGTCTGGAAGAAGCATTGGGACGGGCTGACATAGATCCGGAGGGAAGATTCCACGATGGGCTAAACGATGCGGTCAATACAGGTCTGCTGATTGAAAAGTTAGAATTAAATCCAGATTATCAACTGGTAAGTTATGAGATGCCAGAGAAACCTTCCGAGCACCTTAGCAGTTCACTTGGAGAACTATTTGCCGGTATGGAGCTTAAGTTGGCGTAAGGATTAAATCGACAAAATACATAGCTGTACCATATTCTCCCCACCTGTGATACAATGAAACTATCATCAGGTGAGGAGGAAGACTGCGATGCCAAAAGGAAAGAATCAGAAGTTCAAATTATATCGACTTGCACAGATTATGTTAGAAAATACAGATGAAGAGCACTATATCACAATGCCGGAAATTAAAGAAAAGTTGGAAGAATACGAAGTCACTGCGGACCGGAAAAGTATTTATAATGATCTGAAAGATCTGGAAAAGCTAGGGATAGAAGTGGAAGGCGAGCCGGTTGGAAATCGCTATCATTATCATGTGGTAGAGCGACCATTCGAACTTCCGGAATTAAAGCTTCTGGTAGATGCGATTCAGTCTTCGAAATTCATCACCCAAAAGAAGACAAATACACTGATTAAAAAACTGGAGAAACTGGTCAGTAAATATGACGCACAGAAACTTCAGCGACAAGTCTATGTGTCTGGCAGAATCAAGGCCATGAATGAAAGCATTTATTATACAGTTGATGCGATTCATAATGCTATATCAGAGAACCGAAAAATCAAGTTCCAGTATTATCAGTGGAATGTGAAAAAAGAAATGGAGCTTCGTCATGACGGCGCCTGGTATCATATCAGTCCATGGGGACTTTCCTGGGACGATGAGAATTATTATCTCGTAGGATATGATTCAGAAGCAGAATTGATTAAGCATTACCGGGTAGACAAAATGCTTCATATACGAATGTCCACAGAAGCACGCGAAGGAAAAGAACATTTTAATCAACTGGACATGGCAGATTATGCAAAGAAAAGTTTCGGAATGTTCGGCGGAAAAGAAAAGACCGTAAAACTTCTGGTAGATAACCGCCTGGCCGGAGTTATCATTGATCGATTCGGAAAAGACATTATGCTCATACCAGCAGACGAAAATCATTTCACCGTAAATGTAGATGTACACGTTAGCAAGCAGTTCCTTGGATGGGTATTCTCATTGGGCGAACAGGTGAAAATACTTTCACCTGAGGAAGTTGTAGAACAGATGCAAGGAGAAGTGAAAAGACTGGTAGAGCAGTATGGGGAATAGAAAGTGGTATATCTAAAAAATGAAGTCTCAATGCATGAAGCTGATGAAATCAAAAAAGTAAGATCTTACAATGTGGATACAAAGCATGTTTTCAGTCGAAAATAGAAGCATATAGTGAATAAGAAAATGTCACCAAGGAGGATATTATGGAACAAGGTGTAATTTACATATTGACAAATCCGTCATTTCCAGATTATATAAAGATTGGCTATGCGACAGATCTTGAAAGAAGACTGAGACAACTAAATAGAAGTGAAACAATTCCATTTGCATTTCGTGCATATGCAATCTATGAAGTAGAATCAAATCTGACAGATATAGTATTTCATGATTTGATTGATAGATTGAATCCAGATTTGCGTTCCATCGAAACATTTGACGGAAGAGAGCGAAAAAGAGAGTTCTATGCAATGAGTCCGGAAGATGCCCATGGCTTGTTAAAATGCATTGCGAAGATAAGTGGAACGGAACAACGATTAAAGAAAATGACACCGGAAGGTCATGAGATTTTAGATGAAGAAACGTCAAATGAAGTGGCAATAGAAGTCAGACGGGGATCATTTCGTTTTAGTAAATACGGAATACCAGTAGGAGCTAAAATTAAGTACATCAATGATCCGTCAATTGAAGAAGTTGTGGTAGATGACAGACATATATTCTATAAAGGTATGACAACGTCTATTTCTGCATTGGCGAAGGAGTTGCTGGAAAGCGAGTATCAGGTACAGGAAAACGCGTATTTTACATACGAGGAAGAAAAGTTGACGGACAGAAGAGACCGGATGGAGAATAATTAAGAGAAATATGCTGAGTTAGATAAATAAAAGATGTTTGAAGATATAAAGAATTAAGAAATATAACTAAAATAAATTAAATAGTTATAAGATTTATAGGAGTTTTGCTAAAAAATCTCAGAAGAATAGGAAATATAATTTCATTATTATGGAAAGTTAGAAGAAAAGTGGAGTTATGGTCAGAAAGATACTTGAGATGGATACGAAAAGTTAGTTGCTATTTAGAAGTTATG
>SKEF01001963.1_pt1 | contig 16717 bp, 15 predicted proteins | sample 4826691 | NCBI WGS metagenome assembly SKEF01 (sample SAMN11008816, study PRJNA524170) | human gut metagenome | biome: Human fecal sample; material: Feces; isolation source: fecal sample from pouch patient p23, p27 | host: Homo sapiens | place: Israel: Tel-Aviv | collected 2016-08-24
TACTACTATTTCGGCCGCCCCACATTCTACGGCGTCTATCGTGGCGCCCACGCCTGGCATCACAACGGAGGCCGCAGCTGGTACCACGGTCGCCACTATGGCGGTCCCGGTCCTCGTGGCGGAATGCGCGACGGTTTCGGTCGTGGCGACTTCGGCCATGGCTACAGATATCGCGACGGCCACATGGTGGCTGGCAATCAGCACGACCGCCCCTCCTACGGCAGTCAGACCGACCGTCCCTCCTACGGCGGCCAGGACCATCGCCCGTACTACGGCAGCCAGCCCTACGGCGGCGTACAAGGTCGCCGCGAGAGCAGCACCCGCACGACGGTGAGACGTCCCAACCCCAATGGTTCGCAGCAGCGGCCCTCAGCGTCGAGAAGATACAACGGCAGCGGCCAGTATGGTCCCGCCACGGGCGTTCAGCGCACTTCTCCCAGTTCGCCGCGCTCCTTTGGTGGTTCCCGATCCAACCCCAGTCAGCCGCGTTCCACCTTCACCGCGCCGACCCGTCCCTCTCGCCCCACGCCGAGCAGTCCGCGTAGTGGCAGCCCCCGTGGTGGCGGCAACTCTGGCGGATCCCACGGATCCTTTGGCGGACACCGCTAAAGAGCCCCCTTTCCATACGAATGCAACCTATGACCCCAAACATAGATAAAACAACCCGTCGCACGGCCCTTAGAGTACCGCGCGACGGGTTTTTCTTTTGCAAAGCGTTGTCCGTGCTGCTCAGCCGCCGATCTCCGACAGCTCCAGCCAGCGCATTTCCTTCTCGTCAATCAACTCCTTGACCTCGGGCAGCCGCTTGCTCTTCTCCGTCAGTTCGTCGATGGAGAGCGTTCCCGAACAGAGGGCAGCCTCCAGTTGCTCGCGCTCCTTCTCCAGCTCGCCCATCTCCTTCTCCAGCCGCTCAAACTCCATCTTCTCCTTGTAGGTCATCTTCCGGCGCGTCTCGTTGCGGTAGTCGGCCCGTTCGCGCTTCGGCTTCTTCTCCTCCTGGCGTCGGTCGTCCTCCTCCTTGCTCTTGAGCTTCTGGTAGTCACGATACTGCGTGTAGTTGCCCGGAAAGTCCTGAATGTCGCCCTCGCCATGGAAGACCAGTAGATGGTCCACCACCTTGTCGGTGAAGTAGCGGTCGTGGGAGATCACGATCACGCAGCCTGGAAAGTCCTGCAAATACTCCTCCAGCACCTGGAGCGTCTGGATATCGAGGTCGTTGGTCGGCTCGTCGAGCACGAGGAAGTTGGGATTGCGCATCAAGACCGTGCAGAGATAGAGCTTTCTCCGCTCGCCACCACTGAGTTTCGCCACGTAGTTGTGCTGCATCTCGGGCGGGAAGAGGAAGTAGTTGAGAAACTGCGATGCCGTCATGTGGCGTCCGCCTCCGAGGTCGATGTAGTCGGCAATGTCCTTGACGATGTCGATCACCTTCTGGTCCTCGCGAAACTGCAGTCCCTCCTGCGAGAAATAGCCGAAGCGCACGGTGTCGCCGATGTCGAAACGTCCTCCGTCCGGCTCCACCTTGCCCAGCAGCATCTTGACGAAGGTCGATTTTCCCGTGCCGTTCTTGCCCACGATGCCCATTTTCTCGAAGCGCGCGAAGTTGTAGTAGAAGTCCTTCAGAATCACCTTCTGCGTGCCGTCGGCCCGTTCAAAGGCCTTCGACACATACTGACACTCAAAGATCTTGCTGCCGATATAAATGCTCGAGCTCTTCAGACGCATCTGGCGCTCCTCGATCCTGCGCTTTGCCTTCGCCTCCAGGTCGTAGAATGCCTCCTCTCGGTAGCGCGCCTTGTGTCCGCGCGCCTGTGGCTGCCGGCGCATCCAGTCCAATTCCTTGCGATACAGGTTGTTGGCCCTTGCTATCTCCGCCCGCGCGTTGTCGATGCGCTCTTGGCGCTTCTCCAGATAGTAGGAGTAGTTGCCGCGGTAGGTATAGATCGTCTCGTCGTCGATCTCCAGGATCAGGTTGCACACCTCGTCAAGGAAGTAGCGGTCGTGCGTCACCATCAGCAGCGTCTTGTTACCTCGCCGCAGATAGCCCTCCAACCATTCTATCATCTCGAGGTCGAGGTGGTTGGTCGGCTCGTCGAGGATCAGGAAGTCGGGCTCCAGCAGCAGCACGTTGGCCAGGGCCACCCGCTTCAACTGTCCACCACTCAGTTCGCCCACCTTCTGCTCCAGGTCCTCGATGCGCAACTGCGTCAGCACCTGCTTGGCCCGCAGCACCTTCTCGGGATTGCCCTCGTGGTTGAAGCAGGCGTCGAGGACGGTATCCGTAGGATTGAAATGCGGTGTCTGCTCCAGATACCCCACGCGGATATCGTTGCGATAGACGATCTGTCCCGCGTCGTAGCCCTCGTCGCCGTGGAGGATGGAGAGCAGGGTCGATTTGCCCGTTCCGTTGCGCGCCACGAGCCCCACCTTCTGTCCCTCCGACACCGAGAAACTCATGTCGTCGAAAAGCACCTTCTCTCCAAAACTCTTCGTGAGATGCTGGACGTCCAAATATGATTCCATAGTCTGACTGGATCTTGATGATCGTATGATTATTCTGCCTCCGTCGCGTTCTCCGCCTCGGCAGCGTCCTTCGCAGCGTCCTCTGCTGCATCATTCACGGCGTCCTTCGGGGCAGCCTCAGCAGCGACATCAGCAGCAACCTCTGCAGCGTCCTCCGCAGCAGCCTCATCCATGTGGATGCACTGCTCGATATAGTCGAGCACGGCCTCGCCTCCCTCGTGCTTCGACGAGCTCGTGATGAAGTAAGGGGGCAGCGACTCCCAGCGGTCCTCCAGGGCGTGCATCCATTGCTCCGCATTGGCCCGCGCCTTGCCAGCCGTCAACTTGTCCGACTTGGTGAAGACGATGCAAAACGGCACCCCGCTCTCGCCCAGCCAATCGACAAACTCGCGGTCGATGCGCTGCTGCTCGTGGCGGATGTCGATGAGGACAAAGAGGTTAACGAGTTGTTTGCGCTGGAGGATATAGCCCGCGATCATCTGCTCCAGGCGGCGTTGCGACGACTTCGTGCTCGACCCTTGGGCGTAGCCATAACCCGGGAGGTCCACCAGATACCACTCGTTGTTGATAATGAAGTGGTTGATGAGCAAGGTCTTGCCCGGCTTCGACGACGTCTTGGCCAGAGCCTTGCGGTTGGTGAGCATATTGATCAGACTCGACTTGCCCACATTGGATCGTCCGATAAAGGCAAACTCGGGCTTGGTGTCCTTCGGACACATACTCTCCCGCGGCGAGGAGATCGTGTATTCGGCTTTCTTTATTATCATCTTGCGTTCTATTTTTATATAAGAAGTAGTGCAAACGAGCCAATGAAAACGTGTTTTCAAATGTCCGAATGCAGCCTAACACTTGCAAAGTTACAAAAAATTACGGCCACGCGTGGCTGATTGAGGGAAAATGTGTAAATTTGCACCTATTCTGTGGCCAACGGTACGAGGAGAGGGGCTTTTCCATGCAGCACCCCACCCCTTCCTTCCTATCCACACGCCACGCTACGAACAAATACTTAGGCAAGATGAAAGAAGTCAGATGGGGCATCATAGGATGCGGCGAGGTGACGGAGAAGAAGTCCGGCCCCGCCTTCAACGAGGTGGAAGGTTCTCATGTCGAGGCCGTCTTCAGCCGCAACGAGACCAAAGCGCGATCGTATGCGGAGCGACACCATGTCCGCAAGTGGTACACCGACCCACAGGAGCTGATCCTCGACCCCGACATCAATGCCATCTATGTCGCCACACCTCCTGCCGCCCACACCACGTTTGCCATCATGTCCATGCGTGCCGGCAAACCGTGCTACGTCGAGAAGCCCCTCGCCGCAAGCTATGAGGACTGCATCCGCATCAACCATATCTCCGAACAGACGGGCGTGCGCTGCTATGTGGCCTACTACCGCCGCTACCTTCCCTATTTCAAGAAGGTGAAGACCTTCATCAACAGTGGCGTGCTGGGCAAGATCATGACCGTGCAGGTACGCCTCATCGCTCCTCCCAAGCCCCAAGACGCCCAGACCGGCTCGCTGCCCTGGCGTCTCCAGTCCAGCATCTCCGGTGGTGGCTACTTCTACGACCTTGCCCCCCATCAGATCGACCTCCTCCAGGACTACTTCGGCATCATCACCAAGGCCCACGGCTACAAGGCCAACCGCGGCGGTCTCTATGCCGTGGAAGACACGGTCAATGCCGTGATGGAGTTTGAGAGCGGACTCACCGCCAGTGGTGCCTGGTGCTTCTGCGCCCACGAGAGCGGACGCGACGACCGCATCGAGGTCTTCGGTTCCAAGGGGCGCCTGGCCTTCTCGGTCTTCACTCCCCAGCCCATCCACCTCTACACCAACGAGGGCGTGCAGGAGATCGACATTCCCCGCCCGTCCCTGGTCCAACTGCCGATCATCCGCAGCGTCATCGAAGACATCCAGGGCATTGGCACCTGCGACTGCGACAGCTTCAGCGCCACGCCCACCAACTGGGCCTTGGACCGCATCCTCGGCAAGTTCTAACCCACCAACGCTGATTCTCCCATCACGAACCCGCTACGCATCATAGCCCTGCTCTGCCTCCTGCTCCCCCTCGCCACCATTGCTGCCATTGCTGCCAGGGGGACAGACCTATTGTGGGCTGCCGACACACTCTGCGAGACTCCAAGGAGAGACACCGTCACATGGATGCGCCCCGAGCTGAGCAGACAGCAGAAAAGGGAAAAAAGCTGGCTAAAGCACAACATCCGCAAACTCAACAAGGTCGATACCACCTATATCGAGCCGCAGCGATACAACTACGCGTTCATGATCCAGAACACGAACACCTACGAGCTGTACCGCATCCAGTCCAACCTCGGCTACTCCGTCACCTTCGCTCCCAATATGTCGCTGCGCGTCGGTCCCTACTTCGGCTACCGCTGGATCTTCATCGGCTACACCATCGACGTCACCCACCTCTACGACGAGGTCAACGACCGCACCGACTTCAACCTCAGCCTCTATAGCAACAAGATCGGCCTCGACCTCTACTACCGCAAGACGGGCGATGGCTACTATATCCGAAGCAGCTATTTCGGCGACGATTTCAATACCGAACCCCTGCGCGACGTGAAGTTTGGTGGCGTCACCACCAGCAACAAGGGCTTCAACGCCTACTATATCTTCAACCACCGCAAGTTCTCCTACCCCGCCGCCTTCAGCCAGAGCACCGTGCAGCGCCGCTCGGCAGGATCGCCACTCATCGGCATCGGCTACAGCAACCAGAACGTGACGGTGGACTGGCGGGCTCTCGACGACCTCATCGCCTCCCGCACCGGCCGCCGTATCATTGCCGAGGAATACGACTCTACGCGGGAGAGCTCCACGTTCCACTACGACGACATCAATATCTCGGGCGGCTATGCCTACAACTGGGTCTTCGCCCGCAACTGGCTCCTCGACGCCTCGCTCTGCATTGGCCTCTCCTACAAGAAGACGCGAAGCGACGTGCAGGGCAAATGGCTGTCCTTCCGCGACTTCACGGCCAAGAACCTCAACCTCGACGGTACCTTCCGCTTCGCCGTGGTCTATAATAACATGAGGTGGTACTCGGGCATGAGTATCGTCACCCACGCCTTCAAGTACCGCTGCGAAAACTTCGAGACCGAAAACCTCTTTGGCACGCTCAATGTCTATGTGGGGTTCAATTTCGGCCACAAATACAAGAAAAAGAACCGCAAAGGAAAGAAAAAATGAGAATTCTCCTCACCACCCTCTGCCTGACCCTCTCGCTCGCCGGATGCGACCACGCCTCGGGAGCAAAGGAACAGGCCGCCCCCACGCCTCAGCCTGTCGACTCCACCCAGGCTACCGACACGGTGGCCCGCAACAACCAGGTCCACGACACCATCGCCGCGCCGCTGCCCGACGCCACGCGAGAAGACCGCCAGCTGGTGGAGCGCATCCTCCGTACCACCCACGACCACTATGCCGCCTGGGGCAAAGAGAAGACCATCCTTTGGATCGCCCGCCAGTTTATCGGCGTGCCCTATGTGGCCCATACCCTCGACCGGTCCGACACCGAGCAGATGGTCATCAACCTCCACGAACTCGACTGCACCACCTATGTCGAGGCCGTTCTCGCCCTGGCCCGCTGCACCTTTGCGGGCAAGACTTCCTTTGCCGACTATTGCCGCGAGGCCCGGCTCATTCGCTATATGGACGGAAAGGTGGACTACTGTGGTCGCTTACACTATTTCCAGTGGTGGGTGAGCGACAACGAGCGCAAGGGTTTCATCCAGGAGATACACGCCCCGTCCACCCTTTTCACGGGTCGTCAGCGCCTCCGCATCGACTATATGAGCGCCCATGCCGACAATTACGATATGCTCCGCCACCATCCCGAACGGGTGAAAACTATTGCCCAGCAGGAACAGGAATGGCTTGGCAAGACCGTCACCTACATTCCCAAGAGCCGCCTCAAAGACCCAGCGCTCAGACAGGTGGTACGCGACGGCGACATCCTCGGACTCGTCACCAACAAAGCCGGACTCGACGCCAGCCATCTTGGCATCGCCGTCTGGCACGAAGATGGCCTCTACCTTCTCAACGCATCAAGCCTCAAGAAGAACGGCCACCAAGTGGTGGAACCCAAGGAGACGCTCTTCGCCTACCTTGCCGCCCGGGCCCACAATACGGGCATCCGCGTCCTCCGCATCAGCGAGTGAGGCCGCTTACCATAGCAACAACGAACTATCATTTAGAATCATCAATATGAAAAAGAAATCATTCCTTACCCTGATCATGGCCTTTGCCATGGCCTCCCTCTGCTGCCTGCTCACCGCCTGCAGCGATGACGACAACGACGACACGCCCCAGCAGCCTATCACCTCGGGCACGTTCACCTATCTCTTTGCCTTCAACAAGGACATCCTCCAGTGGTCCGACTTCTCCCTTACGCTCACGCCAAGCAAGGGATCGCCCGTCACCACCTCGCTCAACGACCCCTTCAATCGCAAACTGGACGAGATGCTGGAGTACGAGATGTATTTGCTCGACCCCTCCACCATGGTTCTGCCCGGCCGTCTCCACGACTACGTTTTCTATTCCGTCCCCCTGCGCGTGCCGGAGTTTCCCATGACCATCAACGTGAAACTCAACTGGAAGGTGAAGGATGGCTACCAGGCCCAGGACGACGACTTCTACACCGTCACCCTCGTAGAAGCCTACGGCGTGAGCACCAACACCAACCAAAACTTTGCCAGCTACCAGCACGCCTTCAAATACTCCGGCATCCAGGGCAAGCACCTTGCCGAGTTCGCCCAGGGACGCTCCAACTCCGACGTGACCCTCACCCTGACGGTAGAAAACAGCAAGGTAGTGGTCAAGCGTAGCGACAAACAATAATCAATGATCGCCAAGCGCATCAATATCCAATAAAAAAACTTGGGGGTGAGCCAAAACCATTGTTCTGACTCACCCCCCAATTCTCGGTTCTCCACATGGCATAACTTGAGCAAGCTCTGTTCTGCTCATGCTTACCGAAAGAGTTGTTACTAGTTGTAAAAGTTGTTCAAGCTATTTTCCCTATAAGCAGGCTTTAATGAAGCGTTGTTTCTTGTTGTTTACCTTGCAGCAACCCTTGGTCAGCATGGGCCTCGAAGAGCGATGTCCTGCGAAGCTGTTCCAATGGCACTCTTTCTCGCCATGGCATAACTTGAGCAAGCTCTGTTCTGCTCATGGCTTACCGAAAGAGTTGTTACTAGTTGTAAAAGTTGTTCAAGTTGTTTTCCCTATAAGCAGGCTATAATGAGGAAGCATTGTTGTTATTTCGCCTCCCGCCGCTGCAACACCACCGGCCCTCTACCATCATAGTACAAGTCGTAGGTGGCATCGAAGGCACGCTCCTGCCGCCGCTCGCTGACGATGAAACGACAACCATCGCTATACCGTTGGCGGATATAATAGACCGCCGCATGATCCCTCAATAGCACCAGACTATCCCCCACGAAGCAGATCTCCTCGCCCCCCACGATCTCTCCCCGCCTATAAGGTGTGCGTCCACTCAGTCGAGGGTCAAACGGGAAATAGAGGTCGCCATCTTTCTGAAACTGCATAAAACCGATCCTCACCAGTTGCGGCTTGCTGGCAAAGCAGACCCCACTTTCGAGATCCACATAACACGCACGTCCCTTCTCCTTGATATATAGATAGGCGTCGTCCTGCAGTTCCGCATAGTCAAACAGCAGGTCCTCATCCACACCGATCTTCTCAAAATACTGCGTGCGCAGGAGATACTTCCCCTCCCAGTTGCGCACCACCCGCAATCCATAGGCCGGAGGAAATATCTCCCGATAAGATCCCACGGGTTTCCACCGCTGCTCCATCACGTCATAGACGAAAGCATTATACCCTTGCTTCCCGCTCCGCGTGATACGCACATCCGAAACCTCCTTGTAGTCGGACAAGTGATAACCAGCCGTGACCTCCGCCCGCACCGTATAGGGAAACACCCTGCGGGCCGCACACTGCTTCGCCTGCCAGTCAAAGGATCGCAACGTGCGTCGCCACCGTTCCTTCTCTTCCTTCCACGCCGCCAGCGTGATGGCCTCCAACCGCACGCCCCAGCCTGTCCGCAGACAGAACGTCCCGTCCTCAGCCTCCAGCAGCACCCGATTGTCCATCTGGTCCTTCACCACATAGATCCTTGGCGTCCCCTCCGTCGGCGGGATATAGTAGTCACGAAAGCGCAGACCGTCCTCCAGCCCGTGGCGCAAAGCCCCTGGCGTCACGAAGTCCGTCTCCTGCAGCCGCCTCGTCTCCACCCGTGGGTACAGTCGCAGCCCGTCCGCCGTACTAAACGACAGGAAGCCACACCGCCTCACCGACGGCCTCTCGGCAAAGCGCAGCCCATTGCGCAAGTCCATCCACGGACGCTCCCGGTCCACCTTCCACCGCGAAGTCAGGCGAGCAAAACCATAAGGCAGCAGTTCCAGCTTCTCATACCGTGGCGGCAGCACCTCCTCGCCCTCCAGCGTGGCAACACCCATCCTTCCAGCCTCATTCCTCACCACTCGGTAGGCATAAGCCGCCTCCAGTTCGTTGCGCTGTCCGTCGTGCGTCATCACCGTCACCAGTTCCGTCCGTGCGTCAGCCGTCACCGTCCATCCCGTGTCCCCCAACACCGAGAAGGCAGCATACACGCTCCGCTCCTCCGCCTGCTTGAGGTGGGCCTTGCCAGCCAGCGTCCCTTCAAACATCGCCTGCCAGTCCCGATCCTCCGAGGGCAGGCCAAACAGGCGGTACAGTCCCACGTTGTCCAGGATCAGACAGTAGCGCTTCCCGTCAAAGACTCGCATGCCACGCCCCACCTGCTGCAAGTATTTCGCCAGCGACAGCGTAGGCCGCGCCAACTGGATAAACTCCACGTCGGGACAGTCGAAGCCCTCGCCGAAGAGGTCCACGTTCACCAGCACCTGCGTCTCTCCTGCCTTGAACTGTTCTATCAACCGACGACGTTCCTCCCCTGGTGTCTTCGCACTGATCGCCACCGCGTCAATACCGTGTTCCCGATAGTACGCAGCGATATGCTCCGCATGCCGAATGTCAATCGCATAGACGATGCCCTTCTTCTCCCGTGCATAACGCAGCACCGTATCGCAGAGGCGCCCGATACTCGGCCTCACGTCCAGCCGCTCGCTCATCTCCCGCAGCGAGAAGTCGCCATCGGCCCCACGTCGCTCCAGCGACCGTACCACCCGCCAGTCCTCGTTGTCCGCCCTCACCGACATATAGTCGTAGAGAGACAAACGGCCCTCAGCGATAAAGCGATTGTAAGGCCACGACTGCAGCAGCACCTCGAAGAGGTCCGTGAATCCCCGACGCGTTAATCGGCAGGGCGTGGCCGTCAGTCCCAGCACCTTCGCCCCGGGACAGGCCTCCACCACCGCCTTGTACGTCTTCGCCACGGCATGGTGGGCTTCGTCGATCACCAGCAGGCCCGGCCACTCCGCCAGTTCCCCTTCGTAGCGATAGAGCCACTGGATACTATATACCCGCACCCGATGGTCCAAATCGCCCGAAAGTTCTCCTGCCTGGAGCGTCCCGACGATCTGTTCCACCAGTTCCCTGCGGTGCACCACGATCCACACCGTCCCCTCGTTCTGCGACAACCACTCACGCACACACGCCACCAGCAGGCACGTCTTTCCCGTACCCGTCGGCATCTGCACCATCACGGACCGGTGCGACCCAAAGGCCTCACCCACCCGCCGTTTCATATCAAGCTGATAATCGTAAAGCTGCCTCTCCTTCATACCATTCTGCTTTAGCGCAAACATCCCCTACGATTTATTTCTTTGGAAAAATGCGATTTCCAGCCAATTATTTCTTCGGAAAATTTCTTTTTGCTACCATCCCACCTTCAGATCCTACCTATTGAAGTCAAGGCAGGAAGCCAAGGCGGCATGAAAAGCCTATGGTCGTTCATGCGCGAAAAGCACCTCACGGAAGCCATTCGCTGCTCATTAGAAAATTTCGGATCGTTCAGCCACACCGACAAAGAAGACGGAGATACCGCCCGCCATGTCAGCGTCATCCCCCTCTATGCCGTTTCACAAATAATAAAAGTCACGACCTCAGATCGAGTGTAAAACACCCGCCATGGATTTTATGCTGTACAATTATCCTTCAGCATAAAATCCATGTACTCACGCCATTCCAAGTCCAAGCCTCGAAATCAAAAGAAGATCACCTTAAAGCGTGACAAGCATAAACCCCACCATCCACCATGCTGGCGGATCGCACAGGAGCCTATACCCATTTCTCCAGATAACAATTAAACTCTTCTATGCCTAACACTTCCACTTTCGGAAAAGAAATGTTTTTCAAAACCCTGAAATGCTTATCCTCAGAAACAATACACTTTGCATTTGCAACTATGGCACAATCTACAAACTTATTGTCATCTTTATCAGCCTCAATCAACCCAAAAGAGAAATGAGGATCTTTACGAATCACATTGGGCCTACTCAATATAGCATAAACAATAGCCTCAGAAACCTGAGGGGAAATGTTGCGGGATAAAACTTCAGAATACTCCTCTATAATTTCATTGGATACACAAAGATTATAATCGCCTCTAAGAAAAGCATCCCACACCTTGCGGTAAGGACTTTTGGGGGCAATTGAAATGATCAAACAATTTGTATCCAGCACAATATTCATAACCTAAAGATTACAAAGTTGGCTTATTGTATGGAGTACGCTCATGGAGATGACGAAAACTCTCGATCCGTTCTTCATTCAAGGTTCCCTCATTCCACATTCTATCTAATTCAGCATCAGCCTTCTGAACAAAATAATCAGAGATCACCTTGTTCAAATCTTGCAAAGCCTCAGGCGTCTTGATAAACGACAACATATCGAGTATTTGCAATTGTGCTTGATTCATTGTTGCTAACTGGTCCATAACAATCCTGCTTAATAGTTATCTTATGCAAAGATAGTGCAAAAGAGCGCAATGGGAACTTGTTCACATATTGCCGAGTGCAGCCTATCTTATGCAAAGATAGTGCAAAAGATTCTATTCTCACAAATATTTGAGCAAGAAAGTTACTCAATTTAACCTTCCACAACAATTCATCAACTCACGCCTTTCATACGATCGCCTCTTTGATGCAGTCCACGATATAGCGGACGTCATCGTCCGTCACACAGGGACCCGCAGGCAGACAGAAGCCCACCTTGAAGAGCTGCTCCTCGATACCGTTGGTATAGACCGGCGCACCCTCATAGACCGGCTGCTTATGCATTGGCTTCCACAGCGGACGACACTCCACCCGCTTCGAGAGCATAAACACGCGCAGCGCCTCGATATTCTCATTGGGCTGGCAGTCCGTCACGGCCGTGTCCACGGCATGGATCACACCCGCGGCACCACCCACGGCCGTCTTCACCACCTCCTTGTAAGCATTCTCCTGCCCCTGGATCCTCACGTCCTCGTCCAGCGTCGCAGCACAAAGCCAGAAGTTGGCATCATAGCGAGGATCCGCCGGCTGCCGATGAATATGCACGCCCGGCACCTCCGCCAGCGGCTCCTCGTAGAGTCCCTGCACATGCTTGTGGTGAGCAATATGGTCGTCCAGCACCGTCATCTGTCCACGGCCAATTCCCGCACAGACGTTCGACATGCGATAGTTGTAGCCGATCGCCGTATGCTGGTAGTAAGGATAGGCATCCCGCGCCTGCGTAGCATACCACATCACCTCGTTGGCCTCCTCCGCATTGCGACAGACCAGTGCACCACCACCCGAGGTAGTAATCATTTTGTTGCCGTTGAACGAGAGTACGCCATAGCGGCCAAACGTGCCCAGCACCCGGCCGTCAAAGCGCGAGCCCATACCCTCGGCAGCATCCTCCACCACAGGAATGCCATACTTCTCCGCTATCGCCATGATCTCGTCGATACGGTAAGGCATGCCATAGAGTGCCACGGGCACAATCGCCTTCGGCAGGCGGCCCGCCTTCTCCTTGCGGTCAAGGATCGCCTGCTCCAGCAAGGCCGGATCCATGTTCCACGTCTCCTGCTCCGAACCCACAAAGACCGGCTTGGCCCCGAGATACGTGATCGGATGGGAAGAAGCACAGAACGTGAAACTCTGCACCAGCACCTCGTCGCCAGCCTTCACACCACAGCCGATCAACGCCAGGTGGACAGCAGCCGTGCCAGCCGAGAGACACACCACCTTTCTGTCCAGATCCGCGGCGCCATCCTTCCCGCTGTTGACAAACGCCTCCAGGTCCGCCTCGAAGGCATTCACGTTCGGGCCCATCGGCACCACCCAGTTGGTGTCAAACGCCTCCTTCACATATTTCTGTTCCAAACCCGCCTCACTCATGTGGGCAAGACAAAGATAAATCGTTTTTCTTTCCATAGTTGAAATAATATTTTTAGTACAAATGATGATTCAATACAATGCGTCCTCAGCCCCATACCATCACGCCACCATAGCCACCCCCACATGCTGCAAGGATGACATACCGACTTGGCAGAAAGCACCAAGGATCAAAAAAATAAAAAAAGAATTGAATAGTTCCCCATCGCAGTATCGCTCTGCGCTACGCCGCCACTCGGATAGGGATAAAGATAGTTGAGGTCAAAGCGCGCAACTCATCCTTCCGCGCCTCCAGAGACGATTGAGTTTAATTCAAAAGTATAACTATCTACCATTTCCGAGACAGAGTCCAAGAAATCACCCTTTATAAAATCATACTCCTCATCGACAATGCTCTCAAAACGACCGTCCTTAATGCAATATGCCGAGTAAGAGCCATAGGGAAGAACATATTCCTCAAGCCCCAACTCCCTGACCCTCTCAGGAGATTTGCCATAAGCCACCGAAGCCAACATCATAACATTCAAAGCCGTCAAGACGTACGGACTGTGCGTTGTCAAAAACACAGTACTCTTATATCCCGTAGGTTTCTTTTCCATCTGCTTTAAAAGGCCCACCAACAGCTTGACAAGCTCAAACTGAGCCTTTGGAAACAAGTTCTGCTCCAACTCTTCAACAAACATGTGAAACGACTGGTAAGATGACCGATTCTGGAAATTATTCCATTCCGTGAGCAGAGCCTTTACATTTTTAGGATCCAAATTGTCAAATTGCTTCAAATACTCTGCAGGACTCTTTTTGGCCACAGTTCCCACCTCAGCCGCAAGATAAGTAGCCAGCACCTGTATAGGCAAAGCCGACTGCACACCACTCGAAGCATAATACGGCTTGATTTTTGAGCGGCCATCGGCAAGAGTCAAAACATCACCGTTCTTGGCATCAAAGTGATACTTCATTCTGTCAACAAAAACCAAGTTGAGCGGATGCGCAGCATCAAACTGCGCCCGTGCCTCCCCCCATTCCAAAATATAATTGAACAACACATCAACCTCCTTTGACCTGTACAAATTCTCGATATTCTGGATAGACGACAACAAATTGCGTTCCGAAGGCAAGAAACTGATTTTTAGATTGTGCTTGTTTTCCGCAAAGTTGGCCTTTCTTACTATCTTCGCATTCCTCTTCTTTCCGTCCATCTCTATCTGGATAGCAGGCCCGTCATATTTTATATAACTGCCATCCGACAGAAAGTCATCATTGAGATGATGAAATTTCTTCAGTTCATTCCAAAAGCGATAATAATGCGTGTACTTAGAAACGATTCCCTCCCCACCTATCATCACCTGCTTTTCGAGCCAGCAGCAAAAACACAGAATCTTCATGAAAGTACTCTTTCCAGTGCTCTGCTCGCCGATCAACAACATAACTTGAGAAACTGGAACATTTCCCGTTTCCACCAAAGGTCCAATATTTCGTATTTCTATTGTCTGCATGACATCTAAGTTTTATGCAAAGATACAAATAAAATCAGAGAAAAAACTCCTTTAGAAGAATTATTTGAAATTCGGCACAAAGACGCAAGCTTTTTTTCTGTCGAGCCAAACGGCTTTCATCGAATACTTACTTCTGTTCCACACCCGCCTCACTCATGTGGGCAAAGCACAAGTAAATAGTTTTTCTTTCTTCCAACACAAAAAAATATCGTTAAATTATTTTGTACTTACGCCATAATGCAGTAAATTTGCACCATAATCACATTAATATTTCACCAAATTATCCGAATAATATGGCACAGACATCTATGACTGTCCGTTTGGACAACAAGCAGAAAGCAATATTCGACGAACTCTGCGCCCAGTTTGGCATGAGCGCAAACACGGCTATCAACATCTTTGTAAAGGCTGTGATACGCAGTAAGAGCATTCCATTCCCCATTCAAGCAAAGAATGAAGAAGAAGATGAAGTGACTGCAAAAGCAAAGGCTGCGTTCCAATACATGCGTGACACAGCAAGAGAGAATAACATTGATATGTCACTTGATGAGATCAATGAAGAAATCAGAGAAGTCAGACGATTAAGAAAGGAGCGCAACAATGGTATATGCGGTGATTGACACAAACATTATCGTGTCCTCGTTTATAACCAGAAACCCTTCTTCACCAACAAGAAGGGTCATTAACAGTATGCTCAGTGGTAAAATTAAGCCACTGTATAATGACGAAATTTTGGACGAGTACAGTAGAGCGCAGAGAGGCTTCCTTGAGACGCAGCTCCTCGGCCAACGCCTGGTTGAATTCAAGCAGCGAGGTGTGCTCTTTGGAGAACAGGCGCTCCACCTGATCCTCGTCCAAGCATTTCAGGCATTCCTTTACTTTCTGCCAAGAGGCGATAAACTTCGGGTCATCAATTGTCATTGTCATAGATAAACATCTTGGATTGAACGGCGTTGGATACGAGCAAGCCTCTTGTACTCCGACAGCCTTTTGTAATCGACCCCCTCGTCACTACAATACTTGCGCAGGCTTCGACCTTTACGGTTTTGGTTAAAATCCTGCATTACCTTTTCAAAACACTCCTTTGTTTCCACTATTTTGACGTTTTAAAAAAACGGAGACAAAGGTAGCACTTCAATATGTTAAAACCTTACGCTGCAATGGTGATATACGCACTAGGCGAACATTTACTCCTTCTTTTTATAGTCAAAACATTGTCCATAATAGCTAAATGGACATCCCGAAAAAGAGAATTGCTCGCTATCACTCCCTCGGTAATTCACACCTTTTTTCACGTTTGTACACTGTATCCCCGACAAAGTCTTTTTGGCTCTTGCCAACACCTGCTGACGATGACGATCCAACTCCCGCATTTGCTTTTCCGACCATGCGTTCTTGTCCAACAAAGAGAACGCACTCATCCAACTATGTATATTCGGATTGTTGTTATAATTCCATAGAGTAACCCGGCCAACGCTAGCCGCAATCAACCTATTTTTCAAGCTGGTCAAAGTAGTAGCTGCACAATATCTTGGCATTTTCCCTTTTTTATATGGCAATAGCAATTCATTGGCAATCCTCGTCTGCTTTTCCATCTGTTTGAGAAAAGAAGACTTACGAATTCTTAGATTGCCACACCAATTTATATCAAAGCCAACGAACGTTATCCAAGGATAAACACCACTTCCTTCTTCAGCCCACTTATACGGTCCCCTCGTCTTTCCCTTCCAAAACTCTCTCATGTGCGTCAGCACAATAGGTTGATTAGGATGTGCAATCAACTTGGAAGCAGCGATTGCGGTATTATAAGTTTCAAATGTGGCTACGACCTCGTTTTTATCTTCACCTATCAAAATCATATCATCACAAAACCGACAATAGATCATATCCTTTTCGCCAATAGACTCCAATACTTTGTTATCCACAGAATGCATCACGATATTGGCTATCAGTCCCGACAAGGCACCACCTTGCGGCACTCCTACGCGGTGTTTTATCTTTTTTGCTTGTTTCCGGTTAAGCAATGCTTTCTCCACCCATTCTATCCTACAACGACATCCATTCTTGTTCTTTATGTTCTTCCAAAACGGATGTTCTGCTTGTTTCTGATTATGCACAAAGACATCACTGATAAAATCGAAACAATCAACATAGTAAAAGAACCACTTCCTTGCTATGGCTGCCTCAAATCGCCCTATCCTCTTTTCTCGTTTTGCTTTATCCAATAAAGCACCAAATCGTTCCTTTACTATTCTATGCGAAATCGTATCATAAAACTTCTGCATATCACATTCAGCCACATACAACTCCATGTCAGAATGTTTTTTTCTATAGTCCCTTATGGCCTCCAC
>SKEF01001975.1_pt1 | contig 16664 bp, 18 predicted proteins | sample 4826691 | NCBI WGS metagenome assembly SKEF01 (sample SAMN11008816, study PRJNA524170) | human gut metagenome | biome: Human fecal sample; material: Feces; isolation source: fecal sample from pouch patient p23, p27 | host: Homo sapiens | place: Israel: Tel-Aviv | collected 2016-08-24
ACACAGACAAGAGAGGACAGAACTGCAGTAAATGTAGTAATCAAGGATGCCTTAAAAGATGAAGATTCCGAAAAAGAAAGAATCAAAGGCGATACGATTAAGGTCTACTACAACGGCAATGAGTTTACACCTGTTTCTGTAAAATCCGATGATACTTCCTTTACAATCGAGACAGGAAAAAATCTTACAGTAAAAGATAAGTTAGAAGTTACTTATGACGCTGAGGTTCTTTCTGACCTGAATAAAGATTCTATCACTAATATTGTAAAGGCAAAGGCAGATAACGCTTATGCAGAAATTGAACTTGACGTTCCAGTTACAAAGGTAACACAGAATATCTCTGCAAGGAAAACATCAAACCCGGCATCGGGAACAGTTGTGAAACAGGGTGGACAGATTATCTATTACATTGACGTTCATAATGATTCTGAAACAACCTTGAAGAATGTTCTCGTAAGGGATGCCATTCCAGAACTTAGCACTTATGTAGATGGTTCAGCTTCTAATGATGGCAAGATTATGGAAATCAATGGAAAACAGTACATCGCTTATGTCATTGATACCCTTCGTGCAGGCAGTACGCAGACAGTATCCTTTGCTGTCACTGTGGATGAAAAAGCGACATCAGAAGATGTTATCTTAAATACTGCAGAGATAAAAGAAACGACAGAGAAAGACCTGAACGAGGATGGAAATATCCCGGATGACCTCTGGAACGAGGACTTCAAAGAAACAAACACAACAAAGCACCCATTATCAAACTGGGCTACGGATATTAAGACCGTAAAGGTAGGTACGCCAGACAGCTATATCGAAAAGAGGGCAGATTCCGCCGTTTATGATGTAGGGGAGACAATCCATTATACGATTGTTGCAGAGCAGACAACAAAGGACGGTAAATTGACAAATGCTGTTGTAGAGGATAAAGACCTTCCTGACGGTGTAGATATTGATTATGATTCTATCAAAGTGGATGGAAACACAGTACCAGAACAGGATACAATGACATCGGATACAAACAGTATCTATCTCATCCGCACGAAGAAGGGATTTAAGGTTGTTTATCCAGAACTTTCCGAAAAATCTACGATCACATTTGATGCCGTAATCAAGAGTGAGAAATTGGTAGGTAAAAAGATTCCAAATAAAGCAACGATCATTTCTGACCAGACCCCGGAGAAAGAAGCAGTAGTCAATGTAAAAGTACCGAAAAATCCAGTGGAAAAGGTTATCAAGAAGATAATCAACCGAAAAGGTGTATCTGGCAACAGTTCACCAAAGGGTGTTAAGACAGGTTTAAGCACACATGCAGGATTATTTGCAGGTATTGCGGCTGCACTGTTAGCTGCCGCAGCCGTTCTTATCAAAATAAGAAGGGCAAAGAAGAAACCAATGACTTTAGAAAAATTCTAAATCTGTAGGCACTGTAGGCAAAAAATAAGGAGAGAGCTTGTCGGCTCTCTCTTTTTGTAGGAGGGGAATTATGGAAAAGATACTCCGTTTGAATCTGGCGATATTATTTTTACTGTTTGCAATGATGCTTGTAAGTCCATCTGCGGCATCATTAAAAAATCCAGCAGGCAGTATTACTGTAGAAGCTAAAAGCAAAAAGAAACCGGCAAAGAAAAGCACTACAAGAAAGCCGGTTACAAGAACCAATTATATTACTATGAAGAAAAACGAGAAATTATGGGTCGGTCCAAGTGCAGCAGCAATGCATCCTGAAACTAAAGATTGGAAAAGTAGTAATTCTAAAATAGCAACGGTATCCTCGAAAGGAGATGAAGAAGGAGTTCATAAGGTAACAGCAAAGAAAAAAGGGAAAGTTACGATTAGCTGTACTGTGAAAAAAACTCTCCGAGGATGGATAAAAGGTGATGTCCATAAATGGGTAATTACTATTAAGTAAAAAATAACGTGCCGAATTTCGGCACATTTAAAAGAAAATTTTAAACAAGAGTAAATAGGGGAGAGCCAACAGGCTTTCCCTATTTGATGGAGGAGATATGGAAGATTATGCAATCCTGATCATTTTATTCCTGATGGCAGTATGTTTACTGATATTAACAGTCATCGGCTATTGGGGAGTTTTTTGCAAAGCTGGCGAAAAAGGCTGGAAAGTGCTGATCCCATTTTATAATGAATATCTGTTATTTAAGATAGCATGGAAACCTTCCATCTGTCTTATCAAATGGCTCTGACTTTGTTTGTACGAAGTAGTATCTGTAACATTAAAAGCAGGTGTACTTTTAGAGATGCTGCAGCTTATACTTCCAAGTATAGCATTTGTACTGACAGTAATGCTTTATCACCGTTTAAGTAGAGCATTTAGACATGGATTTGGTTATACAGTAGGAATCATGTTTTTGCCTTTTATCTTTGTACTGATTTTAGGAGTGGGGAGAAGCAGATATACCAGACCAGATAAATATAGAGATAAATTTTAAGGAAGGAGGATGTGCCGAAATTCGGCACATAATAAAATGAGTGAATTATTAAACCGAAACACAGACCCTTTGTTTGAAAAAATGGAAAAGATATTTGCAGAGCGTGATGCGGAATACAAAAAAATGGAAGAAAGAAACCGTGTGCGTGAAGAAGCTGTAAAAGAGAAAGAAAACAGCTTAAAGAAACAGGAGGAGCAGTTTAGCAGCCGTGAAGAAAATGTAAGACAGCAGGAAAAAGAGATAGAAGAAAAGATGCAGATGCTCGAAGAAAAACAGAGAGAAACGCAGGAAATGGAAAAGTATCTGCAGAAAAAAAGATTGGAGTTAGAAGCAGACGAACAGCAGTCCTTACTTGATAATTCTATTCTCCGGGAGGAGATCAGAAACGAGAAATTAAAGCAGCAACGTCTTAGCCGGGAACTGGAAGATAAATTGAATGATCTGGGATATTCTTCTGATAATTTTGACCCGGCTGTCTTAGAGGAAAAAGAACAGAAGACAAAAGAACAAGCACAGGAAATCCAGAAACTTAAGGAGGATATTGAAAAATGGGAAGATAAAGCTGACGAATGGGAAGAAAAAGAGAGTGGGTTTGTCTCACAGATTGATACCCTGAATAAAGAAAAAGCACAGCTTTGGAAAAAGCTGATGGGGGTAGAGGATGAAAGCATTACAGAGAAGAAAGAGGATGTTCCCGGTAAGGCGGAAGAACCTGTAGAAGAAAGAATATCAGGGGCGGAAGAAGCTGTAGAGGAAGTGGAAGAGGTAGAAGTAGTCCCGGAAGAAGAATCTGTGTATGCAAAGGAAGAAGAAAACCTGAAGGAAGCGATAGAGATGGATACCCCGCTGACAGCCGAAGGATTTTATAATTATCTGCAGGAACAGGAAGTAGGCGGAGTTATCCAGCTCCGCCATGCAAAACAGGGTGATATGGTCAACATTGCTATTTCCCAGATCGTAGTAACAGTTGTTTTTGCAGAAGAAGGCTGGTTTGATATTAAGAAATCTATTGGAAATAACAACCGTAAGTTACGCCGGTTAATCCGTAGCTGGAACAGTAGTCAGAATGACCTTACATTTAAATATGATACATCAGATAACACAGTTACAGCCGAAGGAGATTTTGATAAAGACCAGACAGCCGAAGAACTTTTAAGATATTTAGACCGTCTCCTCGATACTTATTTTGATACAGGAGAAGAAGAATGAAAAATTTTATACTGGCAGTAGAGAATGTTCCAAAACCGATGCTCATTGCAGAAGCAGTTTTGATAGTATTGATAATAGGTGTGGTTGCTATTCGGTTTTTTATCATCAGGTCAAAGCCGGCATATTTAAAAAAATTACCGAGGGCAGTATATGATGAGGAGACAATACACTTATTATTTAATTGTTATAAAGCAGCAGATTCAATCGAGGGAATGCTTCATCTGGCGGTGAAAAAGAGCCGTAATAGGAAAAATAAGAAAAGGTTTAAGGCGGCAATATCCTACCTGTATACGAGCAGGTATAAGGATTACGAAACAGCATTATATAAATATGCCGGAGACGGTACAGAACAGACAGAGCGTCTGTTTACAGACATCATAGGCAAGGAAGCAGCAAAGAAACGCCTGCTGCCTTTAAAGGAGGAATTATAAGTGAGAAGAAATAACTGGAAGAAATATATTATCATCCTGATCGCATTTATTGTTGGGCTGGTGGCAAATCTGGCGGCAAGGGCTATCCTGCCCAGACTGTTACCAGCAGGAATGCAGGCTTGGACGGGATTATTAGCAACACTGTTGGAGATCGTAATATCCGTCGGTATCATCTTGATCATTATTTTTACAAATCACATCGGGGAGGACTAGGCAAATGAACAGAGTAAAAAACTTCATAGGAGCAATGAGCGAAAAAGGAGTCAGGACAGTAAAGAGAGCTGTCCCGGCTTTTTTTACTGCATATTGTTATTTCAGTATGTATGTGCCTGTGTATGCGGCAAAAGCAGCAGGAACCTCAGTGATCACATCAGGATTTAATTCGCTGTATGAGATCGTAGCAGCGATTGTGAGCAGTATTGGACAGTTATTACTGTTATGGGGAGTTTTTGAATGGGCAACGGCTTTAAACTCTCAGGATGGAACAATGCAGTCAATGGCATTTAAACGTATCGCATCTGGATTAGTTGCCTGCCTTGCCCCGCAGATCGTTACTGTTATCAGTGCATCTTTAAAATAAGGACAGGAGGGATGATTTATGCCGGAATGGCTGTTTGACTTTCTCTCTGGTCCGACAATAAAGATTGCGGCAGCAATCTGGAACTCCAGCATGAAGCTGATCATAAAGCTGGTCTGCAGTACTCCACAAAAGTTTTCTACAGGAACATGGGCATTTGTCAAAGAAAACCTGTATCCGTGGGCAGAGGGGATCGGACTCTCTGCTCTAAATTTATTTTTTATGATAGCTTTTTTGAAAGCTGTGAGTAACCTGCATCAGAACATCACACTGGAGATGGTCATCGAAGCAATGATCAAGGTTGTCGTGGCAAATGTCCTGTATCTCAATATCTTAAATATAATGACAACCATATTTTCTATCTCATCAGCGATGGCGAAAGAAGTCTTTACGATAGATGCCCCAGATTTAAAAGTAGAGGATATGGATATTGGCTCAGCATTGTTTTATCAGCTATTTGGCTTGCTCTTTATACTGGCAGCGATCGTTTGCAGCTTTTTGATGTTATGGACAGTATATAGCCGGTACATAAAGCTATATCTGCTCATGATATTAGCACCCTTTGCGATGTCTGCACTTGTAGGAGGTCAGGAGATAGAGCGTAGTTTCTATGCATGGATGCGGACATTCCTGTTAAATGCATTTGAGATTGTAGTGATTGCCTTAACGATGGTCATATCTTTCAAGCTCATCGGTGCAGGCATCTCGCTGTTTGACGGCAAAAACATTGTAACATCTATGGTAGATGGGTTCTGGGATGCGTTAAACAGCCTGTTTACTATGATCCTTGTGACTGCAGCCGTAAAAGGCTCCAATGCATTTCTGTCAAAGGCGATGGGATTATAAATGTTATAAATGTGCCGGATTTCGGTACGGGAAAGGAGAGATCATGGGAAAATTTGCAGTTAAAATAGAAAGAGTTATCACAATAGCCCTAATATTGTCTATGATGCTGATACTTATACCGGGAGGCAGCGTACAGGCAAAAGCAAAAAAATGCAATCATAAAAGTGTAACATGGATCACAACATCAAAACCTAGCTGTACGGATGAAGGCATGAAGGTTAAAAAGTGTAAGAACTGTGGAAAAATCTTAAAGATAAAGAAGATAAAAAAATCAGGACACCGCTTACGCACACAAATAGAAAAAATGCCTACATGCACAAAACCGGGATTAACGGCAACGTATTGTTTAAATCCAGATTGTATTTATGGCTATAGGAAATATTACAAAACAGAAAAGATAGCTCCTTTGGGACATTCCTATATTGATAAAACTTACAAGGCTACCTGTACTGCACCAAAAACGATCGTAACTTCATGTAAGAATTGTAAGTACAAGTCAACTCATAAGGAAGGGAAAGCTCTTGGACATCACTGGACTAAGTGGAAGTTAAATACCGATAGTATGATAAAAAAGAAACCGAAAAAGACACGTATATGCAGCAGATGTGGAAAGAAAGAGACGGTTTATGTTAAATAGCTGGAAAGAGAAACTTCATGCTATTTGATACAAGGAGAATTTATGGAAAAACTAAAAAAGAAAGTAACTATAGTGTTACTGGCTCTAATGATGACTATGGTATTTTTTGCAAATGCACAGGCAAAAGCAGGGTGTAATCATAAACATACAGGCAGAACGTGGATTATTGCAGAAAAAGCAAACTGTAATCATACAGGAAGGAAAAAACAACTTTGTGTGAGATGCAGAAAAGTGTTGCTGGAAAAAGTGATCCCTAAGACAAAACACAAATGGAAACTTACCAGAAAGAAGAGAACAAGATATGACTGTTTGAAATGCGGCGGAGTTAAGTTAAAAAATGAATATGGAGGCTGGAGCTATTATTTTCCATGATGGATCTTGAAAACAGATAAAAAGGAGTGAAAGATTATGAAGACAAAAAGACATATTGCTGTGGTTTTAATGGTACTTATGGTGCTGGTACTTGTACCGGGGAGCAGTACGCAGGCAAAGGCAAAAAAGTGTAATCATAAAAATATAACTTGGGTAACGTTAACCAAGCCTACTTGCGAATACCGAGGGATGTCATATAAAAAGTGTAAATCCTGTGGAAAAGAATGGCCTCAAACAATAATGAGAAAACCAGCGTTAGGGCATAAACCGGGAAAACCGAGGATTTTACATCCGACTTGTCTTTCTGGGGGACATAAAGAGATTGTCTGTACAAGAAAAGGATGCCCTAAGAGTTATGGTGACGAAGAAATCTGTGGAAGCTATTTAAGTTATAAAGAATTACCGGCTTTAGGTCATTCTTATAATAAAGGAACGAGTATAAAAACAGGAAAGAAACGGGGAAAAAAGTTCCAATATCAGAAAACTCAGAAATGTAAACGCTGTGGAAACAGAAAAATTTCTTTTTATTACAAATGATGAGGATATGAAATGAAGATTGATATTAATAAAGATTTTGAAAAAGCTTTTCCAGATGACCTCTGGAAAGGTTTTACACTAAAGCAGATCATCACATTTGCGATTGGAATTATTATGGCGGCAGGCACGATAGCAGCACTGTGGAAGTTCATGAAAATCTCACCGATCACAGGCAGTTATATCGCCATTCCTGTGATGCTCCCGATATGTTTTTTTGGTATTTATGAGTACCAGAACCATTCGTTATGGGAAATGTGGAAAGAGATGCGGTTTTACAGAGCAACCAAAAAACTTACTTATGGGGCGGAAGAAGCTCCGAAGACAGGCAGGATATTTACCATGCGTCATCCTGCTGTAAAAAAGAAAAAGAGAAAAAAGAAATAATAAAAGGACAGAGCCGGAAAATAAAGTTTCTGGCTCTTTTCGATTAAAGGAGGAATCAACGTGGCGGTTATCAATGCGAGTGGAAAGTTCCGTTCTTTTCATTCTAAGAGTGTTCCCATCGTTCCTGTCCCGAAGAATGTGCGGCAGGCATTAAATATTGAACGGATGTATAAAAACGGGATAGCAAAGATTGAACCCTCAAAAACAAACAGTATTTATGACAGATGTTATGTTTTTGAGGAGATTAACTATATTAACAAGGATGAAAGCGAAAAAGATATTTTTCTGAACCAGTTTATGTCTTGGCTGAAATCAATGAGTGTTGATTTTAAGATCACGATTGCAAATGAGTTTCAGAGTATTGATGAATTCCTAAAAAAAATCCGTGGAAAGCAGAACAGTAAGGTGTATCCGCAGATTGACAGAGGGATAAAGGAATGGACAAGGGAAAAATTAGAAAATTCTAATCCGAATGTAACAACGCTACGTTATCTGACGGTTTCGTGCCGGGCAAATTCGTTAGATGAAGCGACCATTTTACTAAATGCTCTGGATACTACAATCCAGCAGATGTTCGCCAAATGGAGAGGAAAGATAATCCTTTTAAATGGCGAAGAACGTCTGAAATGTCTGCACTCATTACTCCGTCCAGGCAAAAAGGAGGAAGAACAGTATATCTATCTGGATGAGAGTGGAAAGCATGACTGGAAGAATGATGTCATGCCGCAGACGATCAGGCAGTATTCCAATTTCATGATATTTGACAAGACACAGTATGTATCGGTCTTGTTTGGCTGGAAATACAGCAGGACACTGAAACCTGATGAACTGATGCGTAGCTTCTCTTATGTTGATTTTCCATCTTTTATCACGCTGGATTTTTCGCCAGTACCGGCAGATGTTATCAATGAAAAACTGATCTCTGCGGCAATGAACAATGAGAAATCCATTAGCGAAGAAGAAGAAGCAAAAAGAAAGAAAAATATCATCGTATCTGGACCATCTTATGCAAAACAGAGAAAGAAAGATGAGATTGAAGGATACATGGATTTAGTGAACGATAACGATGAGACAGGATTTTTCCTGAACTTTTTATTCGTAGCAACTGCACCAGATGAATCTACATTAGCACAACGGGTAGAGCAGTTAAAAGAAACAGGAAAGGCACAGGGTGTAGTCATCAGTACGGCGGATTACACACAGTTAAAAGCATTAAATACGGCACTGCCGTTTGCCGGACGGCAGGTCGATTATATGCGTTTCTTCCTATCCTCCTCGATGGTTGCGATGCAGCCATACTTTGCCCAGGACATCTTAGACCCCGGCGGGTATTTTTATGGATTAAACCTGACAACAAAACGTCTGATATTTGGCAATAGAAAATTACTGATGAATCCCCACGCAATCATTGTCGGGCATACAGGTTCAGGTAAATCCGTGTTGATTAAGGCAACAGAGATATTTCAGACACTTATCTCTACATCAGATGACATTTTAATCCTAGACCCTCAGAATGAATTTAAGGAAATTGTAGAAAAATATGGTGGTTCTTATTTTGATCTGACTCCAAAATCAAAGATATATATCAATGGTTTTGAAGTGTCCGATGCGGTATTTTATGCGGACAAAGATACAAAAGAAAAATTTATCGCTACACAGACAAAGTATGCCAAAAGTCTTGTTGCAGCCATCATGACAAATATCCTATTTACCCAGGAACACGCTACGGTAGTCAGCAGAGCTACAAGAAAGATGTTTGATAAAGTCTTTGCACAGAAGAAATTAAAGAAGCAGGCAACCTTACGGATGTTAAGAGAAGAGATTAAGTTAGAACTGGAGAATGCAAAAGATGATTATGATAAATCTATCATAAAGCCAATCTATAACTCTCTTGAAGAATACACAGAAGGTAGTTGTGATATGCTGGCTTATCCGTCCACAGTACGTCTGGATAACCGTATGATCGGATTCGGATTAAAAAACGTACCACCGGATAACTGGGAGCCGGTTATGGTAACAGTTATGCATTATACTTCTACCCGAATGGAATACAATCAGGAAGCACAAAAAGCAACTCACTTTATCGTGGACGAAACACAGGTTGTCAGCCGAAAAGGCACTTCTGCAGAACAGCTCAATACGGCGGTTGCCACATTCAGAAAGTATGGGGGTATCTGTACGATGGCAATGCAGAATATCACTGCTGCCTTAGAAAACAAGATGTTAAAGGAACTATTTAGTAACTGCAACTATAAATGTTTTTTAGACCAAGGTGGTGCAGATGCAAATGCACTTGCCCAGATACAGGAACTTTCTCAGACAGAATTTAATGCATTAAGTTCTGAAGAAGTAGGAAGAGGAGTCATGGTATGGGGGAAAAAGGTTGTCCTTTTCGATGCGAAGATCTCAAAAGAAAATGAACTGTATCCTCTTATCAACACAAACTTTCATGAGAAAGCAAAAGAAGCAGAGAAAAGAAAACAAAGGCAGAGACAGGAACAGCAGGAAAGCAATGACCGTATTGAGGAGATCATCCTGCAGATGGCGGAACTTGCCCCGGTTACCGTCCGTGACCTCTTATCTGTATTAGAGATCACACAGGAAGAAGCTGAAAAACAATTAAACTGGCTGTGTCAGCAAGGTTATCTTGTAAAAACAGAAGAAGCCGGTAATATCCGTTATCAGAAAGCAGGCTGATCATCATGGCAGTAAAAAAAGCGAAGGATGCCAGTTTCAAAAGAATGGATAGTGCTTATGCTTCTTCCAAAAGTGCTATACAAAAGGTTAAAAATGCAGACCCGCTTAATGCAAAAGAAGAACAGGAAGAGGGCAATGCGAGTGTAGACCCAGCAAATTATCTGTCGAAGAAAGAAAAAAAGGAATGGAAAAGGCTGTCTTATATAGTGAAACAACGCTATATAAGACAGGCAGAACGGCAGTTAAAACGGCAGAAAAAACGGAACGGGATTGCAAGAACAGAACCCAGTTCCGTTCAGGAAAAAGAACAGCAGGCGGCAGAGATCTTTTTAAAGGAAAGAAAATATAAATCCAATACTTGGAAAGAGCCTGTGGATAAAAAAGAGATTGGCAGCCATGACGGAAATGGAGAGATCGCATCTAAGTCGGGAGACAGCCGGGCGGCTATCCGTTCCCAGAGTACGGTTGCCGGAGGAGAAAAGACAGCAGATATTGCGTCTTCTGCTTCAGCAGAAACAACAAAAGCTGCAGGAAGTGCTGCAGCAAAAACAGCAGATACCGCAGCCGCATCTACGGGTGCTGGGCTGGCTGCACTGGTCGCAAAAAAAACGGCAGAAAATTTCAAAGAAATGCTGCAGCAGAAAAATACAGCAATCGAAAGCCAGAGGATAAAGACGCAGACGAAGTTGTCCCAGCTCATCGAAGAAAATAAAACAGGTGCAGGAAGCCCTAGTGTGGCAGCCGCAGCTATGCTTGCCTCTGTTGTAGTTACAGTGATGTATTTTGCGGTACAGATTGCCGTGACGATCTTTTTTGTTTTGTTGATCCTGTTAATACCGATCATTGTGATCGTATCTTTCCTTGGAATCATCATCACGTTGCTATCAGGTTTTGCAGCCGCAGTAGATAATACAGATTATGCATCGGGTTCCGGGGCAAGTATTGTTGCGGTTGCTGTACAGGAAATAGGTTATCACGAAGGGGCAGGCAACCATACAAAGTATGGAGTGTATACAGGCACGGACGGAATGTCCTGGTGCCATGCGTTTGTTTCGTGGTGTGCAAATGAATGTGGTTTTATCGAGAGCAATATCATACCAAAGACAGCCGCCTGTGAGACAGGACGGCAATGGTTTATCCATAAGCAGCAGTATCAAAAGGCTGGAAGTTATACCCCACAGGCAGGAGATATTATCTATTTTGATAAAGGCGGGGTGGGAGAATCTCATCACGTTGGTATCGTTGAATATGTCGAAAATGGAATCGTACATACAATAGAGGGCAACAAAAATAATCAGGTTATGCGTGGACATTATGAGCTTACTTATAAAGGCATCATGGGATACGGTACTCCGGATTATCCAGACGAAGGACTCACTTCCTCGACAGCATCAGAGATTTTATCAAAGGCACAGGAGCTTGGTAAAATGATGGTGGATGAAAAATGGGTGTATTCCAATTACGATCTAAAGGGTTCCCTTGCTGCGGCTGAACAATCTGCAAAAAGAACAAACTGTGCCCACGGTGTCTGTCTTGTGCTTCAGGAAATTGGTCTGCTGAAAAAAGGACAGATATTTTTCGGAAACAAGTCTGGAGAGTTAAGCTGCAATGGAACCGTAAGGAAACAGATCGAAAAAGGATTCGACATCATAAAGACTGGAGGGAAAAAATCAAAAGACCTCGACTTAAAGCCGGGGGATATTTGCCTTTTTAAAGGACACACGAACATCTATGCCGGAAAAGATGAGAACGGAAAAACATTCTGGTATGATTTTGGACGTGACCAGACAAAAGATAAAAAACCGGGAAGTGTTTTTGTAAAATCTGTCCGTAAAGGTGAGATTAACTGGGCAGTGATCACTGTGATCCTACGGGTAAAAGACCAGGACAGTTATGGCTCAGGAAAAACCATCAATATACCGGTACCATACGGAAACAGTTTTACTTATATGGGATGGTCGCTCATTACATCAACAGGAAGTAACCAATATAAGCTGCGTGTGAAAACAGGAGAACATTATGATGCGAATGGTTTCGGAAAGATAGGGGACAGATATGTGATAGCCTGCACTCCAACCTTCGGAAAAATCGGAGATGAGATAGATTTTGTTCTGGCAAATGGCAGAGTCATACATGGTGTTATGGGCGATGAAAAAAATATGTCTGATGCAGGCTGCAACAAATGGGGACATGATAATGGACACAGTGTTGTTGAGTTTGTTGTAAATAAATCTATGTGGTATCACACAGGAAAAACCGTCACGAAATTTCATCCAGAATGGGCAAAAAGCCGGGTTCTTAAAGCAATTAATCTTGGAAAAAATCATTTGAAATAATAATTAAAATGTGCCGAAATTCGGTACAGGAAAGGAGCAGGATGAAGAAAAAAATAGTGATATTTCTACTGGCTGTCTTTCTGGTTTTTGCTTTATTTGTTTCCGCTTTATGTTTTTTCGCTCCCCAAAAAAATCAAAACAGCAGGGAAAATACAACGGAACAACAAAAGACAGAAGATGCTGCAGAACAGACGGAAAAAGAAAAAAGGGAACAATATCATTTCACAAATCTGGAATATATCTATTATATAAATTCCGAGAATGAAACAGATTTTGAAGAACAGGCAGCAGAGTATGTTGAAAAAAATTATAAAAACGTGCAATGGATTAATGCCCTTTCAAAGTATGATGATGATGTGTCAAGCAATACAGGGACAGCGACATTTTATCTACAACTAGATGATGAAGATAATTCTATTATTCTTATTTCCTACGATAAGAGAAAAGAAATTTTTTCATTTGCCCCATATAAAAAGCAGATTGAAAATATTGAAGATTATGGAGGAATGCCACAGGAAAAAAATACAATGCAGGATGACGAAGAAGATTATAACGAGATTGGAACAGAGCCAATCAATCTTGGTAATCCACAGATTACCGACCAGGATAATTCATTGGAAGCAGTAGCTAATGAAAAAGAACTGTCTCAGGAATTACTAAAATTTTTAGAGAAAGAAGGGGAAGAACGGAGAAATTTTTATGTTGCTTCTGTTGAAAATACAGGGGAGAAAAATTATAAAGCCGTACTGGATTTTGTAACAAAAAGAAGTGACGGAAAAAACATCACGGTAACTTTTGAAGATGGTACCTATACATTCTCATTAGAATAATGCAGGGAGAGAAAAAGAAAGGCGGTGAAATTTTGGAGGAAGATTTCACATTTGCATACGAAAAATTTTTAATGGACTGTACACTTGGGTCTAAAATAAATCTGATTATCCGGGCTGAGGAAATCAATATTAAGAAAAAATTTTTTGAAAGATTAAAGAAAAAGTGCGGAGCCGAAGAAGCAAAAATCCTTTTAGAAAATGCAGGCGAAGCTGCAGATGCTTTTTATCTTTTCTTTCAAAACAAATATGCGGCACAGATGCAAAACTTATATACGAGACTGTGGAAAAATGGTTAAATTCCTGTGAGCATCATTGACATAAGGTCTGGCAGATGCCGTTGTCTGTTGAAAGGGGGTTTTAGGGGTTTCTCCCTTAACAAGATGGTATTTTGTACACACAAAATGCGTATCTTGCAATAAGCCTATCGGCTTATTCGTACCATTTTTGGTATAAATACCAGAATTGGTATATGGATAATACCAAAAATGGTACATATAAATCATAAGACCGCTTATAGATAACATAAAAAATTATGGAGGAATAAATGGCAAGGCAGAAACATTTCCGTCTTCCAGACGATGTTCTGGAGATGATAAATAACAGAGATAAAGAAATGTATCCTACAGAAAATGTATATATCACAGAAGCTGTACGGAATTTTTTTAAAAAAGAAGAAACAGAAAATGTGATGGATGAATTAGAGGATATACAGGATAAACTGGATCGAATCGAAAAAAAGCTTGAGGAAGATGCAGGTAAAAAATATAGTTCTTTTTCAAGTGATGCAGAGAAAAAAGAACTTTATGGAAAACCAGATTTCCTGAAATACTAACATAGATTCTAAGGGATGGATACGATGGATTGGATAAAGCAAATCATAGAATGTAAAAAAGGAAATTGGGAGTCACCCGGTTCTCTGGGGCAAAAGATTAAAAAAATCCGAATGCTGCGTAGGTATACACAAAAAGAATTAGGTGTGATGTGCGGCTTTTCTCTTTCTTCCGCAGATGTAAGGATTGCACAGTATGAAAAAAATAAAAAAATCCCAAGAGAAAAAATCTTGAAGGCTATGTGTAATGCTTTAGGAGTTGGTGAAGGTGCTTTGGTTCATGCGGATATGCTTTCCTATCAGGAAATGTTTTACGCATTATTTGATATGGAAGATTTTCATGGATTGCACCCGGTTAAGAAAGAGGATGGATACTATTTAAGATTTGGCAGCGATAGTATCATCAATGATTTTCTTGAAGAATGGTATAAGATGTATCAAAAATATCCAAGACCAAGAGGAGATGATGAAGAAGAAAAATATACACTCTGCCGTTATGAATATCCAAATGAGATCGCAGTGGTATCGCAGTATGAATTATTAAAAAGGAAAGCACTGCAGGCAGAGATAGAAAATTTACAACTCAAAATAAATGACCTTGAGAATGAAAATAAAGGAGATTGATGAGATGGATTGGAAGAAACAGATTGAAAAATTGGAGGACGAACTTCAAAAATTAACGGAAAGGGAAAATAAGATTGCGGAAAGAAAAAAAGAAGTCGAAGAAAAGCTGAGAAAAGCAAAAGAGCAGAAAGAGAATGAAGAGAATAAAATGCTCGCAGAGATTGTCACCGGGCGATTGGGAGAAATGGACGCTAAAAAAATGGATGATCTAAAAGTAATTCTTGATATGTATATGTCTGATCAGGACGAGGAAAGAGCAACAGAAAAAGAAAGACAGGAAGGTGAGGAAAGATAAGAAAAAGGAGAATTGACATCCGGCTGAGCGAAAAAGAATATCAGTTACTTCTATCTAAGGCTGGAAATGACCTTGAGACAAAAAACAAAAAGGGAGACAAAGCAAACACTTCTGCATATATACGGAAGTGTATTTTTTTGCAGGAAGATCGTCCTGTCCGATTGGAAAAAGAGTTAAAGAATCTTTCCTACCAAGTGCGTAAAATAGGAGTCAATATCAATCAGGTCGTTGCAAAAATTAATGCTGGTTATGGCAATCAGATTGATATTTATAATCTTGAAAAAGCATTAGAGCAGGTAAAGCATGAGATGAAAACGCTTAATGAGAAGGTAGAAGATTATGGCAATCACTAAGCTATCAAATATTGGAATGCCAAAGGGAGGCGGGGCTGCACATTTAAAAAATTGTATTTCTTACATCATGAACCCAGATAAAACAGAAGGGATGGTCGGGGGAAATGCCGGGACGACCCCGCAGGAAGTGTATCAGGTAATGATTGATACAAAACAGGAATGGGAAAAGGAGGGAGGAAGACAGGGATACCATTTTGTGATCTCTTTTCCGCCAGGAGAAGCAACAAAAGAAGAAGCCTATGCGGTGATAAATGATTTTTGTGAAGAATATCTGGGAGAAGATTATGACTATGTTTTTTCTATCCATACGGATCAGAAACATATGCATGGCCATATTGTCTTTAATTCTGTGAACCGGATGAGTGGATATAAATACCGTTATGAAAAGAAAGACTGGGAAAAATATATTCAGCCTCTCACAGACCGCATCTGTGAAAAATACGGCCTGCCGCCTTTGGTTTATGACAAAAACAATAAGATAGGAAAATCTTATGCCGCACATTATGCGGAGAAAGAAGGCAGGCCATCATCCGAAAAAATTATTAAGGCAGATATAGATTTTGTGATCGCTTCATCAAAAGATTGGGATGATTTCATAAGGCAAATGAAAGGGCTTGGCTATAAGATCCGTCAGAAAAAATATGTGACATATATCCCGCCTGGTTTTGAACGGGGACGGAGAGATTCCCGGCTTGGGCCAGGATACCGGGCAGAGGAGATCAAGGAAAGGATAAAAAATAAAGGACAGGAACAGGGGGGAGAAAAGATCCTGTCCCATGAACTGTCAAAAGTTTATGAAAGAGAGATCTTCCAGTATACCAAAACAACGCTCACAGTATTTCAGATGAAAAAAATTAAAAATTTTTATCAGACAGGACATTATCTTGAAGAAAAAAATCCTTATGCAGTAGCATGGAAAGAAGTGAGGAGAAATGCGGTCCATATTGATCAACTCTATGAAGAGTGTAAATATATCTTAGAGCATGAGATCAAAACAGAAAAAGATCTGCTGGAAAAACAAAAGATATTGATAAAGAAAGAAGCAGAGCTTTTCAATCAGCGAAGGACTCTTTTTTCCGTCGAAGATAAAAAAATATTCCAGCAGTACCGGGTATTAAAAAAACGATTGGCCGATACTCCCGATTGGGATGACCAGTTTGAAATATATCAGGAAGAACTAAATGATTTTTTAAAAGAGATGCCGGAAGGGATGCTCAGTGCAGAGAAGGAAAAAAGACAGATCAATGCGATGCTGCGTGA
>SKEF01002006.1_pt1 | contig 16418 bp, 12 predicted proteins | sample 4826691 | NCBI WGS metagenome assembly SKEF01 (sample SAMN11008816, study PRJNA524170) | human gut metagenome | biome: Human fecal sample; material: Feces; isolation source: fecal sample from pouch patient p23, p27 | host: Homo sapiens | place: Israel: Tel-Aviv | collected 2016-08-24
ACAACCAAATATCCCTCATATCCGGTTATGTTTTCTTGTACCAGCCGGACTTCCGTCGAAATTTTTTCCGTTTCCAGCTTATTCTGTATCTTTTCTAGTCCTTCATAAAAGACCTTTTCGAAAAGTTTATTTACCTTTTCCGGACCCGGAATATTGAGCATAAAGCAGATTAACGTACCCGGATATTTTTCAAGAAGCTCTTTCTGCGTTGCCACCCTTTTTTCTCGGCTCCACAATACCTGCTCTAAGGAAACTTTATTTTCCGTTTTCATTCTTTTTCCTTTCCAGATAGCGCCAGGTACTTTCCGGAAGCATTCCGCAGACGCTTTTTAATTGATTTTCCGCATATTTTTTTCTGACCTCAGATGCACTGATGATCTGGTCTCCATATGTTTTTCTGGGAATTTCATGAAAGCGGATCTGATAGCACGGCAGCTGCTCCCGTAAGCACTGGTTATAGGTATGTGTCACATCGCAGACCGGTTCACTGCCCACATAGCGATCTGTAATTTTAAGCTCCGGTGCAATGCACTCTCCAAACAGCTGAATATCCAACTGGCAATTCATCTCATAGGCTTTCGCTTTTTCTTTGATAAAGTATGTCGGAAACACAGCCGGCGAAATCATGTATTCTGAGGTCTGGTGAAGAATCACATTTGGAATTTCCTGTATTCCTTCTTTTACCAACTGATACCGTTCTCTCGTTGTCAGAAAGCTCTGTTCTTCTGAGAGGATAAAAATGTGCAGCCATTTGTTTTTTTTTGCTGCCTCCCGGATCAGGTATTCATGTCCTCTGGTAAAGGGATTACAATTCATAACCACTGCACCGATACCGTTTTCATGTCTGTTTTCCACTTTGCATTTCTGCTGTTCCTGTGTTTCTTTTTTTAATCGTTTCAGGAATTTTTCAAGTCCGTTTTTGTCATTTTCCAGAAGAAGAATTTTTTCTGTCTGTGCCACCGGATACATTCCCATACTACAAAACAGTTCTTTGTTCTGAGGCTTGGTAAATCCGAAAAAATGAGAAATTCCCATTCCATAAAAATATTCAATCAGAGATGTCATAAGATGTGCCAGCAGATTCTGTCCTTGATACGCTTCTGATACCGCAACACATTTTATGATATTTTTCTGGCAGGAAGCAGTTGCTATGATTTCTTTCTCTTTTCGCAATACGATGGAATGTGTAATCTGCTCATCATAAGTAAGTCCCATGTATTCCAGAAATTTTTTGAGTTCCTCTTTCTTTTTCCCGGTAAAAGGATCCCCTGTTTCTTCCATATAGTCACTCACTGCCTGCCCTCCCTTCTCTTATTTATGTACTGGCTCCGGGAGTATATTCTTTTCCTCTTTAAATCGGAATGGTTTAATCTGACGAACTACATCCATGATGGTTCCATCTCTGCTTTCAATAATTCCTACAACACGTTCGCCAAATTCTACTTTCTCCGGTTCTCCTGCAATCCGGTAAGCCAAATCCCGAAGTTCTTCTATCGTTTTCAGCGGAAGTCCACTGTTTTTTACCGCTTCCAGCAGATCTTTTCGCAGTGGGTTAACTGCAACTCCATATTCCGTGATGACTACATCTACAGATTCTCCCGGTGTTGTCACTGTTGTTACTTCCGTACAGATTGCCGGAATTCTTCCCTGTAATAAAGGAGTCAGTACAATGGTGCATTTTGCACCTGCCGCCGTATCCGGATGACCTCCCTGCGCGCCTGTTATAACGCCATCGGAACCTACTACAACATTGCAATTGAAATTTACATCAACTTCCAGTGCTGCCAGAATCACAAAGTCCAGTTTGTTGACTACTGCGCCCTTGTTAAAAGGGTCTGCATATTCACCGGCACTGATTCTGAAATGCCTGATATCTTTTACTGATTCTACCGCATCCAGATCAAAATCCTGCGTATCCAGAAGTACATCAACCTGATTGTTATCCAGAAGATCACACATCGGTTTTGTCAGACCTCCGACACCGAAACGCATACGGATTCCACGTTCCTTCATGATTTTTGCCAGCGAAATGGTGGAAGCGATAGACGCGCCTCCCACACCTGTCTGATAGGAAAATCCATCTTTAAAGTACGGGGTAGACGTTACAAATCGTGTACAGTAATCCGCCATCATCAGTTTTCTCATATCTTTCGTCGGTTTTGCTGCACCTGTTGCAATTTTTTTCGGATCTCCGATCGCATCTACCACTACTACATAATCGACTTTGGTCATAGAAATATGTGCCGGAAAATTAGGAAACGGCACCAGGCAGTCCGTAATTGCTACGACCCTGTCTGCATAATCAGCATCGACCATCGCATAGGACAACACTCCGCAATCTGCCTTTCCACCGATACCACGACAGTTTCCATAATCATCACACGTCGGTGCTCCGATAAATGCAATATCCAGGTGTACTTCTCCTGTTTCGATTGCCCGAACTCTGCCACCGTGAGAGCGCATCACTGCAAGCCCTTTCAGTTTTCCCTCGGAAATCGCCTTTCCAATCTCACCGCGCACACCGGAAGACTGTATTCCCGTAATCGTTCCATCTTCCATGTACGGCACCAGTCCTGCATGCGCTTTCCCAAGAGAGCTGGCACAAATGGTAATATTTTTAATACCCATTTTATGGATTTCTTCCATCACCATATTTACAACCAGATCACCATCCCGGAAATGATGATGAAATCCAATTGTCATGCCATCCCGGATTTCACATTTTACCAGTGCCTCATGAATTGTTTTCACCAGTTTGCTGCCATCGGAATTCACCACACAGCGGGTTTTCGGACCATCTTTCTGATATTCATAACCATCATAATAATGCACTCCGTGAAATACTTCTTTTCCTGTTATCTTCAATATTTCCTCGGGAATTTCTCTCCCTACTGCATTTTTCATTTTACAGTTCCCCCTCGTACACACCGGAAGCCTTGGCCAGTTCGATGATTCGCTTTGCACCATCATAAAACGCAATATCAATCATCTTTCCGTCTACAGTAAACACACCGATTCCCTGTGCCTTTTTGCTGTCAATCTCACGGACTACTTTTTCCGCAAAAATAATCTCTTTTTCTTTCGGCGTAAAAATTTCATGTACAATACGAATCTGTCTTGGATTGATAATCGATTTCCCATCAAAGCCCATCAGGTGAATCGTATTGACGTCTTCCCGAAAGCCCTCTTCGTTTTCCAAATCTGTATAGACGGTATCAAAACACTGTACACCTGCTGCCCGTGCAGCGATGACAAGCTGCTGTCTTGCTCCCATCAGTTCTATTCCGGTTCCCGTGATGTGGGTATGCAGATCTTTCGTGTAATCTCCACCGGACAGTGCGATACCAAACAACCTTTTCGAAGCCTCGCAAATTTCTAACGCCTTCACCACACCTCTTGCCGATTCTATCGCTGCCATAATTAAGGTACTGTTCTCCGGTCTGCCAAATTCATTCTCTGCCTTTAAAATTTGCTGCTCCACTATCTTTACATCCTGTGCTGTCTCTGTCTTCGGAATACGGATGCCATCACATCCACCGGCTACTGCGCAACGGATATCTTCCTTCCAGAAAGGTGTGTCCAGGCCATTGATACGTACAATCCGTTCCGCTCCATGATAATCAATCGTGCGAAGTGCATGAAACAGGGAAAATCTGGCCGCGTCCTTCTGATTTTCTGCCACTGCATCTTCCAGATCCAACATCAGAGAATCTGCTCCATAAATATAGGGATCTTTAATCAGTCCCGGCTTCTGTGCGTTTAAAAACATCATGGTACGACGTAATCGTTTTTTTGCGTCTCTCATCGGATCGCACCTCCCCATGGCAGCTGCTCCGACTGCCCGGCGGAACGGTATACCGCAGCTTCCACCCTTGCACGGATGGTGCAGTCCAGAGCTCCTTTATCTACAATCTTAATTTTTACGTTCTGAACTCCCAGATTTTCCAGAGTATCCAGAACCACATGACGGATCTGATTTCCATACTGATGAATCACTGTACTTTCCAGTACCAGATCTATGTTGCCATCCCCATCTTCTACCGTAACCATACAATCGCTGGATTCCAGTGTTCCGGCTACAGCTGCTTTTTCTATCTCCATTTTCCTCTTCTCCCTGTATTTCCCGTGGGGCTGCCGCACTAAGAAAAATTTCTACAAATATAGATTTTTATCTCCTAAATAACTCCATATTTTGTAGTGTTTTCGCTTAGCGCGTGTTTGAAAAATCATCTCTGCAATCTGCAAGCCCCACTTTATACTCTGCAGATTTTACTCTTCTACTGATTTTCCCGCAAAGTTCATCCAGTCCAGAATCTTCTGAATATACTCATCAAAGAAAATGTCATCATGTCTTCCCGGTCCCTCTTCAAACAGAAGCGGAACGCCCAGCTGATCCGCAAACTCCTTCAGATCTACCGAATCCTGATGTCGTCTGTCCTCTGTACCACAGCAGGTATACAATCTTGGAATATCTCTTCCTTCTTCTTTCCGGTTTTTCAACAGTGTAAAAACATCATGAACCTCCGGTGTAATTGCAGGCGGATCGCCATATAACGCTTCACAAAGAGTGGATACCGTATTTACCTTTCCCTGATAACGATATTCTGCATGATAAGATCCCGCAACGCCTCCGATTGCCGCAAATTTTTCCGGACAGGTAAGTCCCCATTTATAGGCACCGTAACCTCCCATCGACATTCCTGCAATAAAACGGTTTTCCCGCTTTGTTGCTGCCGGGAAATTTCTCTCCACAAAATCTGTCAGTTCTTCTGTCAGATAAGAAAAATAATCCAGTCCGTATTTCATATCCGTATAGGCGCTGTTATATACGCTTGGCATAACCACCATAATCTGATGCTCATCTGCATAACGCTCAATCTTGGAGGTCCTCAGATACGAAAGATGGTCTCCTGTAAATCCATGCAGCAGATACAGGGTCTGATATTTTTTGTTTTTCCCGAAAGTCTCTCCCTTTTTTCCCTGCTCTACATCTTCCATTCGCTCTTTTTCCGGAAGCAGAATCGAAACATCTACCTGCATCCGCAGGATACAGGAGTGAAAATTGCAATGTACATATGCTGCCATCTGTTTCTCCTTTCTGTCAGCCTTTTACAGCGCCGACAACCACACCTTTGATAAAATATTTCTGAAGCATCGGGTAAATAATAATGATTGGTAAAATTCCGACAAATGCCAGTGCCATTCGGATGGAGTTTCCCGGAAGCGAAACTGCCTGTCCTTCGGCCGCCAGCTCTGATGCTCCGCTTCGCAGATATTCAATGTTTTTCATGATACGCATCAGAAGATTCTGAATACCAAAATATTTTGGATCCTGTACGTAATATAAAGCATTGGTCCAGCTGTTCCAGTAGGAAAGACCTGTAAACAGTCCAATGGTGGCAACTACCGGCTTCGACAACGGAAATACAATTTTGGTGAAAATTCCAAGCTCTGACGCTCCGTCCAGCTGTGCAGCTTCATATAATGCTTCCGGCAGGCTGTTGCTGTAATAGTTTCTTACCAGGAAAATATTGAATGCTGTCATCAGAAGATTCGGAAAAATCAGTGCTGCATACGTATCTTTAATATGGAAAAATGTTGTCCACATAATATACTGTGGCACCAGTCCTCCATTAAACAGCATGGTAAAATATACAAAAAAGGATAATGCGTTTCTATATTTGAATGTTTTTCGTGCCATCGGATATGCGATCGAAGTCGTCAGTAATACGCTTAATCCGGTTCCGACAACGGTTGTTCCAATCGTAACAAGATACGATCTTACGATTGTTGCTGCCTGTTTTACCATGTAGGTATATGCTTCCAGGCTGAGTTTCTTCGGCAAAATCTGATATCCGTTTGTAATCAGTTCATTTTCATCGGTAAAGGACGCAACCACCAGAAGAATCATCGGAAACAACGCCACAATACTGATTACCACTAAAATAACTGTTGCTATTGCAATAAATCGTTTTTCATCGCTGACTGTCTTTTTCATATCCTGCCTCCTAGAACAATGCGTTTTCCGGATCTTTTTTCCGTACAATAAAGTTTGCAATCATAACCAGTGCAAAACCAACCAATGACTGATATACACCTGCTGCCGAAGACATTCCCACATTACCCTGTTCCATCAAACCACGATATACATACGTATCAATCGTCTGTGTCGTAGAAAACAGGGTTCCTGCATTCATTGGTACCTGATAGAACAAACCAAAGTCAGAATAGAATACACGACCGATCGCCATCAATGTCATAATAACAATGGTTGGTCTCAGAAGCGGAAGTGTAATGGCCGTAATCTGTTTCAATTTAGAAGCGCCATCAATCTTTGCCGCTTCATAAATTTCCTTATCAATGCCTGCAATACCTGCCATATAAACGATCGCATTATATCCTGCATTCTTCCAAAGATATACAATAACCAGGATAAACGGCCATGCAGCTTTTGCAGTATACCAGTCTACGCCTTTTTTCCCCAGCGCATCTAAAATTGTATTGTTCACAAAACCGGTTGTACTTCCCAATAACGCGTATACCAGATACGCCGTTACAACCCATGACAGTAAGTGTGGAAACAACAGCACGGACTGGAAAAACTTTCCGCGTAACAGTTCTCCCAGCTCATGCAGCAGGATTGCAAAAATCACAGAAACTACGGTTCCGATCACGATAAACGCCAGATTATATAACAACGTGTTTCTCGTAATGACCCATGCATCATCTGTCAGGAACAAAAATTTAAAGTTATCCAGTCCACACCACGGGCTTCCCCAGATTCCTTTTGCATAACTGAACTTTTTGAACGCAATAAAGGTTCCAATGATAGGAATATAGTTATTAATGATCAGATATGTAATACCCGGTAATGCAATCAACAGTAATGCTAATGTATTTTTACTGGCATGTTTTTTCTCACTTTTCGTCATAATTCGACTCCCTTTTTGATAAATAAGGCTGCGGTAAATTTCCGCAGCCTTTTCTTTTTTAAAGTCTTTCCTATTTGCTACTCATCCATGCATCCAGCTGCTCCTGCTTTGCCTGAATCAGGTCATCCATACCAGCTGCTTTCAGTCGTTTTGTCATCTCGGCAAGTGTTGTATCTACATCTGCTGCACCAACCCACAGAGACTTTTTATACTCTTCTACAATGTTCAGGCATGCGGTATATTCTGCTTCTTTATCACTGTAGTCGTAAAGGAAACCATAATAGTTTGAATGATCTCCATCATAATTCTGCTGCTTGTTTGTCTCTTTTTCTTCTCCATACAGACCGCCTACAACCGGATAGGTCAGCCATTTATTTCCCCAGAAATAGTAGTTCATATTATCGGTATAGGCTACACTGTTCAGATCCGTATATCCATCCGGTGCTACTGCACAACCATTTTCATCCAATTTGTAATCCACCCCTTCTTCTCCATAGACCAGAAGGTTGTCTACATATGCATCCGTGTACAGCAGGTTCATAAATTTGCAGGCTGCCGAAGGATCTTTACAGCCGGAATTTACCATCCATGCTCCGCCGTTTCCAGACCAGATCATCGAATCACTGATCTGTACATTTTCAAACGGATGACCATAGTTGTTTGTATACTGCTGCGCAATCTTCGGATTACCCAAGCCACAGAATGTGCCAAAGCAGTTGCCGGACATCAGTAATTCTGCAGTAGTTGCTGTTGTAGTAGCTGCATCACTTGCATAATAACCAGCTTCAAACCAGCTTCTGGTCAGTTCGCACAGTTCTTTGAAATCTGTCGTTTCATACATATCCACTACAGTTGCATTGTCCTGATAAGCCACACCGGAAACGGATGAGGCAATATTGTCACCTAATGGATCAATTTTAGCAATCTTTCCCAGGTAGCTTTCAAATAACGCATTCGCTCTGTTTGGATCAATGATTGTCATATCCGGATAAGCTTCTTTTACCTTTGCAAACACTGCTGTCAAGTCTTCCGGTTTGGTAACCTGACTCATATCGATTCCAAGTTCCTCGGTAATATCTTCACGATAGGTAAATCCACCCGGTACATAGTTGGAACCCATATTCAGAATTCCATATGTTTTTCCCTCTACCGTTGTCGGTGCCAGAAAACCATCGTAAAGAGTTTCTGTTGTTTCTTTCAGGTCACTGTCCAGATACTCTGTAATATCCAGCGCTGTTCCATCCTGAATATATTTCAGATGCGACGTATTATAGGCCTGAAACAAATCCAGCTGTTCTCCGGATGCCAGCATCAGATTCACCTGATTCATATAATCAGAATTGGAAAACAGTACCAGCTTGACCTTTGTATTGATCTTATCTACTGTATAATCGTTGATCAGGTTCTGAATTCTTTCCAGTTCTGATGACTCCGGGATATTGTTCTGCGTCATGTACGCAAATACAACCTCTGCCGGTTCTTCGCTGTCGCTGCTTTCCTGCTTACTGCTCTCCTGATTTCCGTTTGCATCACTGCTCTGTGCTCCACCACATCCGCTCAGCAGAGATCCTACTGTCAGGGTAGCCATCAAAATCGCCAAAATCTTTTTCTTCATTTGTTTCTCCTTTCTTCTTTCCGGTTCCTTTTGATAGACTTATCATAGCGCAAAAAAAACGAAAGTTCTTACACAAAAAAGTACAAAAACTTTCGTTTTTAAGATATCTATTCTTTTTTCCGAAACTCTGCCGGTGAAACTCCCGTATATTTTTTAAATACAGATGAGAAATACGGGAGAGTATCAAATCCGACTTCCAGCGCAATATCAATCACCTTTGTATTGGTGTTTTCCAGCAAATGTTTCGCTTTTTCCACGCGCAGGGAATTAATATAATCATTCAACGACGTTCCGATATCCTTCCGGAACATTTTTCCAATGTATTCCGGTGAAAAATGAAACCTCTCCGAAAGCGTATTTCTGTTAATATCTTCCGTATAATGTTCTCTGATATAATCAATTACCTGATCTGTGATCCTTTTTTCTGTTTTTTCCTTCCGTTCCTCCTGTGTCAGATCAAATACCTTATTCATCAGCCAGGTCATCCACTGCACCATAGAGAATTCTGATTTAACAGCATTCATATCCAGTTTCAGATAGATCGGATCACGAATCACGCTGTTCATATTTTCCTTTTTATCATGGAGATATTTGCTTACAAGCTGTGTCAGTTCCACTTGAAAATTGCGAAATCCTTCTACGGAATGCATCGTTTGCTTTACATGCTGCAGCGTTTTTTGTAAATATTCCAGTGTACTTACCCTGGAACCCTTGTTCAGACACTGCAGGATATAATCTTCGTCCAGAATATGTCCGGAAGCCTCTTTTTCTCGAAGCAATGCCATAAATTCTTTTATTTCCCCTTCGTCATAAATATGCGTTTTGTCATATTCCATTATTTTCTCTTTTTCCAAACCTGCTTCATAAAAAGGAACACTCGGGGAAATGTATCCGATCTGCAATGCATCAGGAAAATATTTTTCAAATATCTTTCTGACCCGTGCCGCTCTCTCCTTCGTCTCCTTTTCCGAAAATTCCGACAGAATTCCAAGATAGGTCCCCTTATTCTCTTCCCAGCAGATCACATTTTCCATTTTGATTTTTTCTGTGAATGCTTCTGCCAGAATATTTTCCATTGCAAATTTATAAATGGATTCCTGTTCCTTTTCTTTCCCGAAGTCCAGTTTGCCACTGGCAAAATGAAGAATCACAACACAATATTTTTCCTGAATCTCTTCCTCTATCCCCTGCTGCTTTATTTCCTCCTCGAGTCCCTGTTTCTGCACACCGGGTTCCAGTAATACTCTTGTCCAGAAATATCGCACCATCTTTCTTTTTCCGATCTTCCAATATTCCCGGATTTCCTCCGTTTTTTGTTTCCAGGCTATTTTTTCTGTCACACGAAGCAATGCCTGATTGATTTTATTCATGTCAATCGGCTTCAGCAGATAGTTTGCCGCACCATTCTGTACAGCTCCATAGGCATATTCAAATTTTTCATGGCTGGTCAGAAAGATAACCTCTGTCTGGATTTTCTGTTCTCGTACCCATTCCAGAAAGTGAATCCCGTTCTCCTTTGGCATTTCAATATCGCATAAAATCAGTTCCACTTTATTTTTTTGCAAAATATCTCTGGCCATAGAAGTATTGTAGGCCACATAGATCTGGTCAATAGAAAGTAACGCGCGATCCAGCTGTTCTTCCAATACCTGCGTTGTCACAATTTCATCATCTACAATCAGCAAATTCATCTCTCTTCGTCTTTCTCCTCATCTGTACATTTCAGTGTTTTCGGAATCCATATGGTTATTTTGGTTCCTTCCGGTTCCAGATTCTCCAAATACAGAAGATGATCCTGCTCGTACATCATCTTCAGAACCTCTTTTACATTTTTTATTCCAATTCCACTTCCATCTTTTTTTTCTGTTATTTCCATATCTTTATTCACAAAGTCCAGTATTTCCTGCGAAAATTGACCCTGCGATATATATAGTTCCAGTTTTAAGTAAACTTCCTTCCCCGAGAAGCTCCACAATGCCTGAATCAGAACCGTAGTGAACGAATCAATACTGATCACGTGCTTAAATATATTTTCCAAAAATGTATGCAGAATCATCTGCGGCACCGGATACTGCTGCAGTTCTTCCGGTATATCCATATAGACATAAAAGCAATCCCGGTACATGAGTCGCTGCATTTCCAGATATCCCTCGGCATTCTTTATTTCATCCTGCAGCGGAACGGTATGCAGACCGGTTCGAAACATATAGCGGATATTCTGTGAAAATGCCTGAATAAAGGTATGGACATTCTCTTCCTCGTGCTGATAAACCATGCTGTTGATTGTTGATAAAGCATTCAGGAAATAATGTGGTTTTAATTGCATATGGATATACTTCAGCTGCACATCCTTCATTCGAAGTTCCTGTTCGTACTTTTCCACCCTCATTTCAAGAATCGTCTGTACCATATCATTATATGCCTGTTTTACTTCTTCCATTTCGTAGCTGTTCGTATTATATTCCGCTCTTGCCCTGAAATCTCCACTGTGAATTTTTCTGGACACCCAGAACAGGTCTGCAATCGGCTGAAAAATTTCTTTTTGCATATACCAGACAATGGTTACAAAAAAGAGCAAAGACAGTACCAAAAATCCCAAAATAACGATACCGGAGGTAGAATATGCGGCATACTCGGATGATTTTACACTGTAATACATCTGATATGCATCTTCCAGAACAGATCCCTGATAGATACTGATGGATGGATCCTGTTTCTGCAGATTCTCTATTTCTTCTCCATATGCCCAATCTTTTCCTGAAGCGCACAGAATTTCCCCTTTTTTGTCTGTAAGATAAAATGCTGCCTCTTTGATGGACATATCATTATAGTTTAACAAGGAGTCCAGTCTTTTTTCTGATATCAATACAGCGATCGTATTTGCACCATAATTATAATATTTTACCAGATACACCTGCGCCCCCATAACAGTAGAAGTCCAGCCGGATGTAGGAGTTTTATCAAACGTATTACGCTTTTGAAGATACTTTTTGATATCTTTTATTGTATCATATGTTATATTTCCATTTCTCTGAATCAGGATACTGTTGTCTTTACAATTAACAACCGCATAGGCATCCGCTTCCTTTGTGTCTTTACATCTTTCCTTTAGAATCTGAAGCATTTTATACTGCGCTTTCACTTTTTCCAGGTTATTTTCTCCATTTAGCTGTGTCAAAAGCAGTCGATATCCCAGTAAAAGATCCAGGTTATCATCCAAGCGTTCCAATACACCTTCCATCGTATTATGATAAATCTGCAGCGTATTTTCCACCAGGTTTTCCTCATTTTTTTTAGCAATATCAACAATAAACGCTTTGTACAGAAACAGTAAAATAATCTGCAGAAGCAAAAAAGTAGTAAAAAAAACGCCCATGGTCCTTCTGATTTTTCTTTTTTTCATCTTTCCCCTCTTCTTTTCCCAACCCTTCTCTGAAATCTGTTATCGTGACCGATTACATTATATACTAATTTTCGGGCAGAAGAAAGACTGTCCAAAGATTACTTGCAGCTTGCGGAAATGATTTTTCAGACACTTTTTTTCATAAACGATTTTTCTTTTACATACATTATAGTAAAAACGCCCGTCCGTTCGCCCTCGTCCGCTCACAGACGGTTTTTCAAAAAGGAGTGTGCCCGCCCATGAGTTCCAAAACGAAAATTGTTGTACTACATATGAAAGAAGTGGTTTACACCGCTGTTTTTCTTGCTCTCGCGCTGATTCTTCTCGTGGTGTTTCTGATCATGTTCTCCGGGAAGAAGGATTCTGCGAAAAAACCTTCTGTCACCACTGCTGCTTCCGCCGAAAATGCACGCTACATTCCCGGCATCTACACCTCCACGATCTCCCTCGGCGACCAGACCTTCGATGTGCAGGTCAATGTTGAGCAGGACCGCATCACCGCGATTTCACTGAATAACTTAAGTGAAACCACCGCCGCCATGTATCCGCTCATGGAGCCCGCGCTCGATTCCATCGCAAGCCAGATCTATGTGAATCAGACGACGGAAGGCCTCATCTACGGAGAGGACGACCGCTACACCTCCGAACTGCTCGTCTCCGCGATCAATCAGGCGCTCGAACAGGCTCAAAATCCTTCCTCCGCAGAATCCTGATCTTTCCATGCAAAAGGGCCTCGAAGCATTCTTCTGCTCCGAAGCCTTTTTTCTGTCGTGCATCTCAAAATTTGATTGTCTGCACCAATTTGGATTATCTTTGTTTCTTTCCGTATTTCCTGTTTTGTTTTTTACAGCTGGTCGAGTTCCTCTCTCCAGAGCTTCACGCACGCATCACTCGGCATACGCAGGTCGCCGCGCGGGGATACCGCAACGCTTCCGACCTTCGGGCCATCCGGCAGGCAGGAGCGTTTGAACTGCTGCGCGAAAAATCTCCAGTAGAACGTTTTCAGCCATTTTAAGATCGTCGCATCATCGTAGACACCGGCAAATGCAAGTTTTGCCACACGGTAAATCTTGAGCGGTTCGTACGTCACACGCAGCATATAGTATAAGAAGAAATCATGAAGCTCGTACGGTCCGACGAGATCTTCTGTTTTCTGAGAAATGACACCATCTTTCGGCGGCAGCAGTTCCGGGCTGACCGGCGTGTCGAGCACATCCAGAAGGATATCGGAAAGTGCTTTTTCCCCGCAGGTGTCCGCATAATACTGCACCAGATGGCGCACCAGGGTTTTCGGTACGGACGCATTGACGGCATACATCGACATATGGTCGCCATTGTACGTTGCCCAGCCAAGTGCCAGCTCGGAAAGATCACCCGTTCCGATAACCATACCGCCGGACTGGTTGGCAAGATCCATCAGAATCTGCGTTCTCTCACGCGCCTGTCCGTTTTCATACGTCACATCGTGTTTCTCCGGATTCTGTCCGATATCGCGGAAATGAAGATTGACTGCCTCCTTAATATCGATCTCTTTTAAGGTTGCGCCAAGACATCTTGTCAGCTCACAGGCATTCTGATACGTACGGTCCGTCGTCCCAAAGCACGGCATCGTCACAGACAGAATCTGCTTTCTCGGAATCCCAAGCAGATCAAATGCTCTTGCCGTTACGAGCAGCGCCAGCGTCGAATCAAGTCCGCCGGAAATACCGATGACTGCGCTCTGGCAATGGGTATGCGCCAGACGTTTTTTCAGTCCCATAGCCTGGATATTTAAAATTTCATCGCATCGCTGATCGCGGTTATGCTTGTCTGACGGTACGAACGGTCGCGGATCGAAGTAGCGGGTCAGCTTTGTCTCTTCTATTGCCAATGAAAATCGAACGACCTGATATCCATCGGTTCTCTGCTCCGGATACGTGGTCATCCTTCTGCGCTCACTTGTCAGACGATCCACATCAAGATCTGCACAAATAATCTGATTCTCAAATCGTTTTGCCTCGGCAAGAATGGTTCCGTTTTCAGCAATCAGATGCTGTCCTCCAAAGACAAGATCTGTCGTCGACTCGCCCTCACCTGCTGTCGCGTATATATAGCCGCAGATCAGACGCGCCGACTGTGCGCTCACAAGGCTTCTCCGGTAACTGTCTTTTCCAACCATTTCATCACTGGCAGAAAGGTTTACGACCACTGTCGCACCGGCCAGCGCATGCGCCACACTCGGCGGATTTGGGGTCCAGAGATCCTCACAGAGCTCTGCCGCAACCTTAAGACGCGGCATTTTTTCACACTGGAAGAGCAGATTCATGCCAAACGGAACCTCTTTTCCAAAAAATTCCGTTACTGTCACCGCTTCTTTTCCCGGCGTAAAATGACGCAGCTCATAAAATTCATTGTAGTTCGGCAGATACTTTTTCGGCACAATGCCGAGAAGCTCTCCGTGACAGAGCACAGCGGCTACATTGAACAGCTTTCCGCCCTGTTCCCACGGCAGTCCGACAAAAATCAGCGCATCGGTCTCTTTCGTACCATCGGCAATTTCCTTTAATCCTTCTTTCGCCGCATCAATCATCTGACTCTGCCAGAATAAGTCACTACAGGTGTAGCCGGTAAGAGCCAGCTCCGGGAGCACCATCACCTTTGCTCCCTCGCCCTCCATTTTATGAATCGTTTCCAGAATGACTCTCGTATTTTCTCTGACATCCGCTACCACTACCGCACAGGAAGCGGCGGCAACTTTTACGAATCCCTGTTTCATCTCTTTCTTCCTCCACTATCTGGTTCCCTGTTACAGATTTTCTGCAAACAGAAGCTCTCACAGCCTCCGTTTCGCCTGAAACAGTACTGTTATTTGCTCTTACGCAATAATTCTTTCAGATCCTCGGTAGAAAATTCATAGGCGCTGTTGCAGAAATGGCATTTCAGCTCCACCGGTTTTGCTTCCTGAATCATCTCGTTCAGTTCTTTTCTTCCGACCGCTATCAGCGCTTTCGATACACGCTCACGGCTGCAGTTGCAGTAAAACTGGGTCGGCACGGTATCGTTGATCACAAGGTCCATGTCTCCAAGCAGTTTTTCAAGAATCTGCTCCGGAGTCAGGCCCTCGTCAAGGAATGCGGTAACGGAATTGACTTCTGCCAGACGCTGCTCCAGTTTTTCAATGACTTTCTCATCGCAGAACGGCATCAGCTGAATGATAAAGCCGCCGGCCTGACGGACGGTATTGTCTTTGTTCATCAGCACACCGAGTCCGACGCTGGACGGAACCTGCTCACTCGTTGCAAAATAGTAGGTCAGATCCTCTGCGATCTCACTCGTCTGCAGAACGCACTGTCCGACGTACGGCTCTTTCAGTCCCAGGTCTTTGATGACATCCATGAATCCGACGCCGACAGCACCTGCCACGTCAAGTTTTCCTTTTTTGTTGGCCGGAATCACGACGTCCGGGTTTCCGACGTAACCTTTTACATTTCCTTGGGAATCTGCTGTTACGGTAATGCCGTTCAGCGGTCCGCCGGCATGGATGCGCAGGGTCAGAAGGTCTTTATCTCCCTTCATCATAACGCCCATCATTGCACCTGCCGTCAGAAGGCGGCCCAGCGCTGCGGTTGCAACCGGGCTCGTGTTGTGATCCTGGCGTGCTGTCTCTACGGTTTCTCTTGTTGTCGCTGCAAACGCACGAATCTGTCCGTCTGCCGCTGTTGCTCTTACAATATAATCCATGTTTCTCTCCTATTTCTCACTTTTTCCTTTTTCTCTTGCTACGACATAAATACGTTCGCTCTCCGGTCTCGGCGCATCCTTTGTGAATGCATCGTAGGCCGTTACAAACTCCATGCCTGCCTCTTCCAATAAGCGGCAGATCGTCGCAAGATCGTACGCTCTCTGATAATGTACCTCCTCAAATTTACGGTACAGATCGGAATCTTCTCCCTCCGGGATGAAAATGGCGAGCTCATATTCGTTGATCTCTTCCTCCGGGTCATAGTAATTGTCCCAGATAAAGCTTGCCTCCTCGCGGTTTTCCGCAATCGTAGTCTCACCCATCTGTTCATATTTATACTTGGTATTCAAATCAAAAATAAACATGCCCTTCGGATCCAGATAATTGTTGACGAGCGAGAAGACTTCCCGCAGATCGTCTTCCTCCAGAATATAGTTGATGGAATCGCAGATGCTCACAACCGCCTTCACGGTTCCGTAGAGCTCAAATTCCCGCATATCCTGAAGCAGATATAAAATGTTTAAGCCGGACTCGGCGCGTTTTTCACTGGCAATCTCGAGCATATCCTCAGAATTGTCCACGCCGATCATATCGTAGCCCTCTTTGGCGAGCAGCTCGGTCATGTTTCCCGTTCCGCAGCCAAGATCGAGCACCAGTCCGTCTTCCACCTGATATTCTTTTAAAAGCTGAATCAGATATTTGCTCCAGGCAGGATAGTCCACGTTGTCCATGAACATGTCATATACC
>SKEF01002024.1_pt1 | contig 16333 bp, 17 predicted proteins | sample 4826691 | NCBI WGS metagenome assembly SKEF01 (sample SAMN11008816, study PRJNA524170) | human gut metagenome | biome: Human fecal sample; material: Feces; isolation source: fecal sample from pouch patient p23, p27 | host: Homo sapiens | place: Israel: Tel-Aviv | collected 2016-08-24
CGGCCTTTGCTTCGGCCAGTGCCGTGCCAAACTCCGGCTGTGTGCTGACATTTGGCCGCACCTCGGTGATGCCTTCCATCTGAATCACAAAGGCCACAGCGCATTGATATCCCTTCCGTTGTGCCTGTGCCAGCTCGTGCAGGTGCTTCACACCCCGCTCGGTGGGTGCATCCGGGAAATAGCCGATACCGTCCACTTCCAGTGTGCAGCCCTTGACCTCCATCAGATACTTTTGCTCACCCTTTTCCATATAAAAATCAATGCGGGACTTGCCATAGGTGAATTCCGGCCTGATATAGTCGTAGCCCTGTTTTGCAAGCCACTCCCCTACCACCTTATTGGGTGCCTGACTGTCCATATTGACCCAGCCGAGGCCCTGCTTGTGTACCGCCACAAGGTCGTATTTCGTTTTGCGTTTCGGGTTATCCGACACTTCCAGCCGAACCGCCGTGCCAGGCAGCAATAGCTCTTTGCACCGCCCGGTGTTCTTGACATGGACGGTTTCCACCGCTCCATTCATTTCCACATAGGCAATAAAGCGGTTGGGACGGTCAACAAAAATGCCGTCCACAATTTCTCTGTATTTCAACGTTTTTCTCCATTTTCAGTACAGGATTCGGGAACTGTGTCCATCCTGCCTGCCAAGATACAGTTCCACGACCATCCTGCCGCTTTCACTGTTGCAGAGTTCTTCCTTGCAGTAGCCGCAGAGTTTTCCTTCCGCTTCCGATACATAGCGGTGCAGCGGTTCCTGCAGGTCTTTCGGGATGCTGCTCCACGGAATGACATAGCTCATGCCGGTTTCCCCCACATCCACGGTGCAGGCCCGCTCACTGTCCTCATCGGACAAAATCAGACTGACCAAAAACACGTCTGCGAACGGTGCGCCCTGATACTCTACCTTTTGCCGCCTGCGCTCCGTCCGAAGCTCATCCAGCGCTTGATTCAGGTCATTTTCTGGCAGCGTGGACTTGTACAACAGGACATGCAGTTTCTGCTCCGCTGACCCACTGTCATTCTGACCGTTGGCCGAGAGTTCTACATCTGCATGAATGGTGCAAATCTGTTTTTGCATTGCAGCACGCAGGTTTTCCAGTTTCTGCTGCCGTTCCGCTTCCAATTGCTGTGCGGACTTTTGATGTACTTCTTTGGCTTCTGACTGTTGCGCAGCATGCTCCTGCTTGGGCTCTGGCTTAGGCTTTGACCATTCGCTGTGCTTTTCTGCGTCAGCCTCCGAAACGTTTTGCCCTAGTACAGTCGGCACCGACACGCTTTTGGCACCGCTTTGTGCTACCGATGCTTTCTGTGCCGCAGAAGGACGCTCCGTTCTCCTTGGTTTTACCGACCGCGTTGCACCTGTGCCCGTGTTTTTCGCTTCCGGCCTTGGTGTTTTCACTTCAGGAGCAGAATTCTTGACACTTGCCGGTCGAGCCTGTATCTGCATCTGCCAGAAATCGCCGCCGGTGCGCTGATAATAGGACGTCTCCGCTCGTTTCCGGCTGCTGCGTACACCTTCACAGATCCACGAAAAAATCAGATATCGCTCCAGCGTATTCCAAAAGCTGCTGCGCCGATAGCGGGGTTTATGCCGTCCACGGGACGCATACACAATCACCGACAAACATCCGAAGAACAGAAAACCTGCCGCAAAACCGATCCCTGTAAACAGCTTTTTGAAAAAGCCCATCTCTCACACCTCTTCCGGTTACAGTTTCGCCTGATATACCCGCTCTGTCCGGGCATCAAAGCAGCAGAAAATCACCTGCATTGCGTAATCCGCATGTGCTTCCAGCCACTGCGCCACTGTTTTGACCGCAATCTCCGTGGCATCTTCCAGCGGGTAGCCATACACGCCGGTCGAAATTGCCGGGAACGCAATGCTATGGACATCATGCTCTTTGGCAAGGTTCAGCGAATTGCGGTAGCAGTCCGCCAGCTGCGCGGCATCCTCTGCTGTGCCGGAATAAATCGGGCCTACCGTATGAATGATATACTTTGCTCTCAACCGGTAGCCCTTGGTGATTTTTGCTTCTCCGGTGCGGCAGCCGTGCAGCGTGCGGCACTCCGCCAACAGTTCCGGCCCTGCTGCCCGGTGGATGGCACCATCCACACCGCCGCCACCCAGCAGACTGCGATTGGCCGCATTCACGATGCCGTCACAGTCCAGTTTGGTAATATCACCCTGCACCACTTGAATTTGATTTTTGACTTTTTCGGAAATCATTGTAAACACCTCACTTTTTGAGCAGCTCCAGCGCCTTGTCCATGGGCACACAATCGGCATAGCGATCCGGCCAGAGGAACTCATTGTAATAGCGGTAGCTCTGCTCCCCCGTCATGTACTCGTTGTCCTGCGTGGAATTTGCATAGGCAGGAACGATCATGTGCAGGCCATGCTCAAAGCCCGCCTCCACCGTTGCATTGATGCAGAAGTCGGTCATGATGCCGCAGACCATCACATCTTTTTCGTCCTTTTCCGTCAGATATTCCAGCAGGCCGCTCTCTTTTTTGAACGCACTGCATACAGTCTTGACGAACCGTTTTTCAGTCAGCAGGGGCGCAAACCCGGAATAGACCTCAAATTCATCGTCCCCGATGGAAAAGCCTGTACCGGGCCCATCGTCATGCTGAACATAGACGACCTCGATTCCCTGTTCGCGGGCAGTCCGGATTAGTTTCCTGATGTTGCTGACAAACGTTTCAAACGCATACAGGCGTTCATCCACAATACCTTTCTGTGTATCCACAACCAGTAAAACCATGTGTAAGCCCTCCTGTGTATCTTTGGTTTCATCCTACCATAGACCGTTGCTTTCTACAAGCGGATTCAAAAAATCCCCACAGGGAAAACCTGTGTTTCACCTGCAGGGATTGATTCAGCCACCCAAGACGATCAGGATCAGCACCACGACCACTGCAATAGCGATCAGGCAGCCGCACCCGCTGCCGTCCCCGCCGCCACCGCCATTGTTGTTGTGGTTTCCGCCACCACCACCGCCGCCGGACGAGCCGCCGAAGTTGCGGTTGAACGCCGTCATGTACTGGGCATAGCCCGTATCGCCCTTGCCGAAGTAGCCATAATCACCGTTTGACATTGTTTTGTCCTCCTCAGAAGTCTGTTGTCGCTTCTTCTGAAGGCATCTTACAAAAAGTGATGTCCAATAAACATCCTTTCTAATTATTTTTTGAACCTCATATAATATTTTTCAAGGCTCTTGTCGCAGACGTCCACAATATGCAGCCAGTCTTCCCGTGTCAGCTTGCGGAAGATGATGGGATTCGCTTCAACGGTCTCTACATCTTTGCAGCGCATCAGAAAGCGCATGTCTTCAAAACGCTTGAACGGATTGGACAGAATGTTCTTCTCCACATCCTTCTTAGTGTAGCCACCCTTTTGGTAGATACTGTTGGGCTTTTCCGCAATCATCCCATGCGCCTTGCGGTCCTCATAGAAGTCAATAAAGTAGTCCACCACATCTGGCAGGGCAACTCTGCCGCTGCTGTCCATGTACTCATAGATAGCTTTGAGCAGCACCGGCTTGTAGGAATAGCTCATATCCATCGTTTCGATGAATTTCATGAACTTGTCCGCCATATTCTGCGGCGTAATGAGATCCCAGCCATACTGTTTGGCAATGTTTCGGACACTTTCTTCGCGGAAATAGTGGAACATCCGCTTGTCGCCAAACGGGACAGAGAGATCCGGCTTGACTTTTCCGTCCTTGATGTAACGCTCCACCGTCTCGGACTGCACATCCACCATCCGAACGAACTCGATCTGCGAGATCATGTCCTTGACGCTGTTCTGCCAATTGAACAAGTCGATGATTTCGTAGTCGTCTACATCAATCGGCACATCCAGCCACGCTTCCGGCTTTTCTCCCTTGAACAGCATGTCCTGATCCAGCTTCCGCTTGTTCTCCGGGGCCAGCACATAGGCCATGGGCTGATATTTTGAAATATCCAGCGCCCGATGCAGACTGTAGGGCATATTGAACATATTGGCGTTGTCCACAAAGTCAACCACCAGCAGATCCTCTTTCCCCGGGCAGCGGCGTGTGCCACGGCCAAGCTGCTGCAAATAGATTGTTTTGGACATGGTCGGGCGTGCCATGAACAGCACCGTGGTATGCGGACTATCCCAGCCCTCATTCAGCAAGTCACAGGCACAAAGAACATTCGTAGAACCGGTTTCGTAATCTTTCAAAATCTTTTCCCGGACCTCAACACGATCCCGCCCGGAAACCGCTTCCGCCTTCACGCCGCTATCCCGCAGCAGCTTTGCAATTTCGGCTGCATGGTCTACGCTGGCACAAAAGATCACGGTCTTTTTGTCGTTGACGTACTTTAAATATGTATCAACGATCAACTGATTCCGTTCCGGGATGAACAGCTTGCTTTCCAGATCCTGCGAATTGTATTTGATGCCGTTGATCCGCACATCGGTCAGGTCGATGTTGGTCTTGACCCGGATACAGCGAATCGACACCAGTACGCCACGCTCTACAGCAGTTTTGAGATCCATTTTGTGGGCAACGTTCTGGGGAACAGTTCCAGCATATCTTCGCCATCGCTGCGTTCCGGGGTAGCGGTCAGACCCAGAACGAACTTCGGGTGGAAGTAGGTGAAGATTTTCTGATAAGTGTTGGCTGCAGCATGGTGGCATTCGTCCACGATCAGGTAGTCGAAATCCGTAGGAGAGAACTTTTCCAGATCCTTGGAGATACTCTGCACCGTTGCAAAAATGACCGTTTGGGTCATATCCTTCTGGCTTTCGGTGTACTCTCCCAAGGTCGCTTCCGGCCAGACCTTGGCAAAGGTCTCTTTTGCCTGCGATGCCAGCTTCAAGGCGTTGACCAGAAACAGCGTGCGTCCGCCCACTGCCTTGGCATCCGTTGCTGCCGTGATGGTTTTGCCTACGCCGGTTGCATGGTACAGCAGCGCAATGGTTTTTCCATCCTCGCGCATCTTCTTCAGGTTGTCGATGGCTTCCTGCTGGTAATCCCGCAGCTCTATCGTCTGCCCCATCTGAACTGGAAGATCTGCTTCAAAAGCCTTGAACATAGGACTGCTGCCCAAAAAAGTAATCAGCTCGTCTTTAACTTTTTCCGGCTGTTTTTCAAGCTGGCTGTAAATCCAACGATATACTTTCCAGTTGTCATAGATCAGACTGTTCTGCTTCAGAAGGTCATCAGCGTATTTGTTTTCGGACACTTTGCTGGGGTTGTGGTAGGTCTCGCCGTCAATTTCAATTGCAATTTTGGATTCAGGTGATTCCAGCGCAAAGTCGATGTAGCGATGCCGTCCATAGATGTCCACGCATGGGTACTGGACCTGCAAATTTTCGGTTTTCTCAGGTCCAAAAGCCCCACAGAACAACTGAACAAACAGTTCTTCCGCACGGCTGTTAACACTGGTTGCTTTTGATGGTTCCATGATGGCCTCCCAGTCATATCATAGCTGCTTCAAACGAGTACCCCATCGCCCGCGAACATTCGCAGTTGGTTTGTTTTCTTTCAGTCTTGCCATGATTCCATCTTCTTTTTACCAAAATAAAGCAGTAATTGACAATTTTCAATTTACTATATCAAAGTATACTCTTTGCTTAATTTTCAGGCAATGTTTTTGTGAAAATTCCAACATTTCAAGTTGCTTTCCGTACCTTTAAACAAAAAATTTCCGTTATCTTTGTGGATTGTAACAGCTTGCGCAAGCAGGGCGTCTGTCTATACAAACGCCATTTTTGCTTCGCAAAATGCTTGTTGGGAATTTCCAAACCCTTTGTGATCTGCATCGTACCGCTGCAGGCTGCGCGTTCCTGCCGAACGCTTTTTTGATGGAGTTCATGATTCAGTGATATATTCGCTGGGCACAGACCCACTTAAAAGAAAAAGTGCCGACAATGATTTTGTCAGCACCCACTGTAACCTATTTACTTCTCTTTGATGTACGGTATGTTATCGATATATGCGTTCAAAATATCGGTTGCGGCTTTCTTCTGCCCCGGTGTAAGACGGCTCAACTTCCGGTTCAGCTCATCATCTGCCACATAAGATGCTGGGGCTGCGGAGTCCCGGATCAACACATCTGCGGGAACATCCAATGCTTCAACGATCCGGATGAAAGTGTCCAGACTTGGCGTCTTCACCCCACGTTCCAAATCACCCACATAGTTTACAGACAGATCTGCTTTCTCGGCCAGTTTATCCATTGTCCAGCCTTTTTTCCTGCGTTGTTCTCTGATTCGTTGGCCTAAAAGTGTTTTCATAACATCCTCGCATTCTATTAGCGTTAGTTACACACCACTAGAATAAAGGCCGTGTATTTCTTTATACACAATCAGTTGGCGTTTGTTTAACTCAATTAGCGTTTGTTTCGGACAGAAAATTTTAGAGCATTTCTTTGTTCAAATCATCAATGGCCTTTTTGAACCGGGCATGCTACAATAGCAATGTTGTGCAATGCACATCAAACAAGAATAAAGGGAGCTGCCGAACGTGGATTCAATCTACCTGCTGCCCGGTGAAGAACGCTGTGTCAATTTCAGAGATTCCGATGGCATCCCAAAGGTACACTACACATATTGTTCTTTGCACGGCAGACTTTTCAACTGCACCTGCCGCTCAAAGGACGAAGCGCAGCGGTTATGTGAGGATTGGCTCGTCACGCAGGACCGCTGCTATATAAACTAAAAAAGCCACCGAGGATTCTTTCCCAAAACGGATTGGGATCGAATTCTCGGTGACTTTCGTTTTATCGGGTCTGCTGCTGTTCCTGTTCGCTCCTGTTGTCTGCAAAAAACATTTCTACGTTTTTCTGCGCCTTCATCAGTTCCTGCATTCTCTCTCGTGCTTTCCGATAGCTCGGATATTCTGCTTTTTTCTTTTTCAGAAGCTCAACATATTCGATGCTCAGTTCTTTTACCTTCGGAAGTTTTTTCAGCCCAGCCTCATCGAAAGCCGCTTTGGCCGCCTTGTGCAACGCAATGCTCTCCCGATTTGCTTCCAAGAATCGCTTGCTATATCCTGCTTTTCGATAGGCCTCATAGATGGACCTTGTTTTGGCATAGTTGATAATGTGCGTTTTCATTACCGCAATTTCTGCCATCCGCGCTTCCGCAGCTTTGATGGAGTCGCCCAGTTCGTGATAGCGCATCGTTGCAGCACGCACCTGTTCTTCCATTTCATCCATACTCCCGATTTTGTTTTCCTGCAGAAAAATCAGCGTCTTGGACATCTCCTTCAGGTTGTACCGCTTCGCCCAACGCGCATAGAAAGCGTAACAGGCAGTTCATCGGGTTGCTGCCAGCCCATGCTGATGGCAATGTCTGCGCAGCGGACAACTATGAATCCGCATGCAGTGCGCACAACTGGCCATAGGAGCGAAGCAACTATGGTAAGCGACCCCTGCGGGTCGGCATCCACCAGCAGCATCTTTTTGCCTTCCCGTGCAAGCCCTACGCCCAGATTTTCGCAGGTCGTGGTTTTGCCGGTTCCGCCTTTCTGATTGACGATGGCAATCGTGGTTGCTTTTTTCGACATTTTCATCACCCCCTGTTCGATAAATCATGATTGGTTTGGTTCTGGTAATAAAGCTGCATGGTCGTGGGTGCATTGTAGAGTGCAGCCAGCAGATACTGCTTCATGTTCCGGACCGGTGCGGTACTTTCCGTAAGACACTTCAGCACAAAGCGGATATGGTCTGCATTCAGCTTCATGAATCGGCTGCGCACGACCTCCGCAGGCTTGTCGTCCCCTGCCACCCGCAGCAGCTTGCGTTTGGTGAAACAGGTGTCCACAAGCAAGTCCACGATCTGGTAGATGGTATCTTCCTCATCCGGGCAGACCCGGAGCAGCAAGTCCACCTCCAACGACTGCATAAAATACGCTTCCAGCCGTGTGCGCTCATCTGGTTCGCTTTCCGCATCGGAAGAGAAAGGATCAGGTTCACTCCCCTCGGTTTTATTTCCGGCGGCAACCTGAACCGCCCGGATTTCAAAAAGATGATGACTGCGGCCAAGGACCGGAAATTCAAGGCCATTGTGGTCTACCGTCTGGACCGCATCAGCCGCAACATCAGCGACTTCTCCAGCCTGATTGAAGAACTGGGACGGCTGGGCATCGACTTTGTGTCCATCCGTGAAAGTTTTGACACGTCTAGCCCCATGGGCCGCGCGATGATGTACATCGCATCGGTGTTCAGTCAGCTGGAACGTGAGACCATCGCGGAGCGCATCCGGGACAACATGCACGAATTGGCAAAGACCGGGCGCTGGCTGGGCGGCACGACCCCCACGGGCTATGCTTCCGAGAGCGTCAAGAGCATCACGGTGGACGGCAAGACCAAAAAGGCCTGCAAGCTCAAGCTGCTGCCGGATGAGGCAGAGATCATCTACAAAATTTTCGACCTCTACGAGCAGTATGATTCCCTGACCATGACCGAGACCGAATTGCTGCGGCAGGGCATCAAAACAAAAACGGGCGTTCTTTCACCCGGTTTTCCATCAAGTTTATTTTGCAGAATCCTGTCCACCTGATTGCAGACAAGGACGCTTATCAGCATTTTGTGGACAACGAAGCAGAGTTGTTCTCCCCGGAGTCCGGAAAAAAGGCAAGCCCTCCTTCATAAATTACAGTAACCGTTTATGATACTATGGGGAGGGGTCGGCATGTTTTTATCTCTTCTGCAATTTTTTGCCACAAAATTTCTGGTCCTGGCGCTTCATCTGGAAAGCGGCAGCTTCCCGCGGCCCCTCTCTGCCCGGGAGGAAACCGAAGCCTTTTCCGCACTGCGTGCCGGTGACCCTGCCGCACGGGAAAAACTGATCCGGCACAATCTGCGTCTGGTGGCACACATCGTAAAAAAATACTACGCCCTGCCCGGCGATCAGGACGACCTTATTTCCATCGGCACCATCGGCCTGATGAAAGCGGTAGACACCTTCGACTCTGACCGTCGGGCACGCTTTTCCACCTACGCCAGCCGGTGCATTGAAAATGAGATCCGGATGCAGTTCCGCCGGAACCGCAAAACCGGTGGGACCGTCTCGCTGCAGGAAGCGCTGGAATCAGATGGTGACTCTGCGCTGACGCTGGCCGATGTGCTGCAGGACAGCTTCTGCATGGAGAACACCTGCGAAACGCAGGACGATATCCGCCGGATGCGGCAGCTGCTGGACGGCCTGCCCGCCAGGGAGCGACAGATCATTCTGCTGCGGTATGGTCTTTCCGGCCAGCCGCCGCTGACCCAGCTGGAAACTGCAAAACTGCTGGACATCAGCCGCAGCTATGTTTCCCGTCTGGAAACTCATGCGCTGGAACTTCTGCGCCAGCGGTGGGATGTTCCGAGCACAAAAACAGCGCAGAGGTGAACGGTGTGCTCACCCCTGCGCCATGCAGTCAGCTGTCCAGAATTTTCAACTGCAGTTCGTCCAATTGTTCAAAAGTATACAGTCGGTTCAGCGCTTCCACCAGTTCCTTTTTGGAAAGACGCGGCGGCAGGTTCAGCGCGTTCAGAAGCTTTGCCTTGCGCTCGGCGCTGCCCGGCCTGCCGGAAAGCCCCCACTCGTAGAGGTCGGTATAGGTGATCTGCCGTCCTTCCGGGCGGGCCGCTGCGGCGCCCGCCTCAGCGCCAAGGGCATCCCGCAGCGCCTGCAGAACAATGGCATCGTCCACGCCCTCGACCCCCAGCAGGCCCTCCTTGCCGGGCTGTTCCTTGCGCTTTTCCTTGCCGTGGATCGCGGGCACGTAAGCCTGAACCACATTCTTTTCTCCCACCAGATTGGTGATGTAGGTGCGGATGCGGAAGCCTGCTGCGTCCGAATCCGTGAGCAGGATCAGGCCGTTTTTCTGCGCCAGCGCTTTGAACAGCTGCTGGCGCTTTTTGTCGCTGTAAATGCCAAAGCCATCCGTCAGCAGGATCATGGCATCGGTCAGATGGGAAAGCCGGGCCGCATCGTATTTGCCCTCCACAATGAGCACCCGGCCTGTATGGATCATTTCGTTTTCCTTCATCGTCCGCTCCCCGCCATTGCCAACCGGCACAGCGCTGTTTCCAGCAGGATCTGGTCATCGGTAGGCTGGCTTTTCAGGCTCTGGTCCAGTTCCAGCAGCACCTGCATACAGTTTTCGATCTGGCCCAGCGTGTAATGCGAGGCTGTTTCGGCCGACCGCTTGAGCCGGTAATCACTGCCCTTATAGCCAAAATCCTTGAATACCGTGCTGTAATTTTTCCGTTTTGCTGCCCCCAGCTTGACCCGGTACAGATCCACATAGCTGCCGATCATGGCCGCTGTAATGGCAATGGGCTCCTGCTGCAGGCGCAGCAAAGTCTGCAGCTTTTTGCAGGCACCCGTGGCGTTTTTGGCGGTGATCATGCGGATCATCTCGAACACGTCTGCTTCCAGACTGACCGTGCCCATTTCCGCCACCATCGCTGCCGTGACCGTCTGATACCCGGACAATGCACAGAGTTTGTCCACCTCATTTTCCAAAAGGAACGGATCCTCGCCGCTGCGCTCCAGCAGCGCCGCCGCTGCGCCGTCCGGCAGGGTGGTTTTCTGCTCCTTTGCGCGGTCGATCATCATCATTTTCAGTTCAAAGGGCTTGGGCTTAGCCAATTCTTCGGTGTAGCCAAGCGCCTTGCACTGCGCGATCAGCTTCTGTGCGCGCTTGCCTGTTTTGAGCTTGCTGCGCTCCAGTTCAAACACGCTGCCCAGCACCACCACAGCATTTTCCAGACTGGAAAGGGTGCTGTTCAACTCTTCCAGATCCTTGTCACTGTAAGCTGCAGGGTCGATCTCCGGCAGCACCACCACACGCCGGGTACCAAAAAATGAGATGGTGCCCGCCGCCATGATGAGCTGTTCGATCTCCGGCGCAGCTCCATCCAGAACCGTGGCATCCTCGTCGCTGTCTGCGGTCAGGATGCGGGTGGCCGCTGCCACGGCCTGCCGCACCAGATACCGCTCACTGGAATAAAAATAGTAAACCGGACAGCCCTTGTCGGCCAGCTGCCGCAATTTTGCTTCCGTTGCCAAACGGCTCTCCCCTTTCTGCTGTAGCTGGTACTATACTTATAGCAAATGTTATTGTACCACACTCGGCCCGGATTGCAAAGCATCAGTGCAGTTTCAGCCCGCCGTGCCGCCGCAGGCTGATGGATGCCGCCAGTTCTTTTCTGTTGTCCAACCAGTCATAGCTGCGCAGGGCCAGAACATTTTTATACTGCACAGCATCTGGCTTTGCAGGGGATGCCAGCAGCCACTGCACTGTGACCTGTTTTGCCAGTTCTACAGTTCCATTGACCACGGCAAACTGCCGGTTGCCCACAGTCAGCCGCACAAGACAGCCATTCCGGGTGCGCAGCATTTCTACCAGAGCCGGTGTGCACCGCAGCTTTTGTGCTGTGTTCACCGCCATTTCTGCTGCCGGAAGTGTCCGCTCTGCTTCCAGTGTACAGGCCGTTTTAGGGTTTGTACGCAGGTCTGCCACAAGCTCCACAGTCTGCACGCCCCGCCGGGCAAGCTGGTTTTCCACTGCGTTCTGGGCAGAAGCTCCGCCCCGGAACAGCACCGCGGCGGTATCGTTCTGGGTGACGACCACTGCCGGCGCGTTGGCGCTGCCTACAAGGTCGATGTGCACCACATCCCGGCTGAGAGCATTGCCCAGCCCGATGGAAACAGCTGCCGCCAGCAGGATGCATGGCCCTGCCACCCGCAGCCGTACCCGCCAGTGGAACGCCAGCCAGCACAACAGGATCAGCACCAGACACACGATGGCTGCATAGGCCGTATCGAAGTAGATTCCCGCGCCCGGTTTTGCAGAGATCCAGACGGCCCAGCGGTCGAGCAGGCCGGTCAACGCCGCAGACGCTGCGGACAGCACCCCATACAGCGGAGCAAGAGCGGGTACCAGGCCGGCAAAGGCCGTGCCAAGGCCCAGCAGCATTATGGGCTGGATGAGCCACAGCACCGCCACACTGGATGCCACCGCATAAATGCTCACACTCAGCCCGCGCAGCACCAGCACCGGGAATGTGGCCACCGAAGCACAAAACGAGATGCAAATGCTTTCCGCAAGGCCCCAAAGACGTTCCGGCAGTTTGAAATACCATGGGCGCTTCACCGGATTTTTCGCGTTTTTCCAGAACTGGCGGTACCACGCATCCCGGGCGCGGCGGATGCACACACCGCCTGCCACCGTGCCCACCACCGCCGCAAACGAAAGTTCAAAGCCGATATCGCACACTGCATAGCTGTTGCCTGCGGTCATAACGATACCTGCCACCGCCAGAGAGGTAAGGGTATCCGGCGGGCCGTACAGCCACACGCCCAGTGCACCGACCCAGACCGCCACTGCGGCGCGGCATACCGAGGGTGTGAAGCCGGTCACGCCCATCAGCAAAAAGGCCAGCAGACTTCGGAATACCGCCCGGCGTCTGCGCCTGCGGTAGCTCTGCTCCCACTCGCAGGGCAGGAGTGTGCTGAGGATATCACCGCACAAAATGGACACATGCATTCCGCTTACCACCAGCACATGGGCAAGACCCGCGCCCCGGTAGGCGCTCCGCATGGCCGAAGACAGATAACTCCGGTCGCCGGTAGTCATGGCAGCCAGCACACCGCCGGTCTTGCCGTCCATACGGCGGCGCAGCGACGCACTGAGCCTTTGCTGCAGGCGGTGGGTGCGGGCGCGGAAGCTGCCGCTTTCGCCCAAAACTGTAAGCTCCGGCCCGTCCTCGTCCATTTCCGCCTGCAGAGCGATGCCGTCCGCATACAGGCCGACCCGGCTTCCGAATGCCGGGGCCGACAGTATAAATCTTCCCTGCACCCTTTCCCCGGCTTTGCACTCCGGCAAAGCACTGCACTCCACCCGGAAGGATGCCGCGCTGCCGTTCACTTTCTCTACATGCAAAACCGCATCCACGATACCGGGATCGTAGGAATCCGCCGTGCTTTCCACCTCTGCGGTCAGCACCAGTGGACGGCCTGCATATTGCACCCGGATGCGCTCCAGCCGGTTTGCCGTGTGCAGCACCGATGCCATACCCACAGCAGCACCCAGCAGGATGCAGAGCGCTGCTTTGCGGGCAGCATCAAAGATGCACAGCACCAGACAAACGGCAACAAAAAATGCCGCAAACGGCACAAAAAGTTCCGTTTGCGGCAAAAAAACGCACACTAACTCCACACCCAGCATTCCAGCGCAGAAAACGCAGAGCGGGCGTCGCATTGCAGCTTAGTGGAAGAACAGAGGCAGCGGCTCCAGGAAGATGATATCCTTGCGCTCAGCTGCATCGCCCTCGGCCAGAACAGCGGCCTGGCCCACAATGGTGCACTGGGTCTGCTCAGCCAGCGCGTCCAGAGCCTTGAGCGAACCGCCAGTGGAAATGACATCGTCCACCACCAGAACGCGCTTGCCGCTCATCTTGTCCAGCTCCTTGCGGTCGATGACCAGCTTCTGCTTGCCTGCGGTGGTAATGGACTGATCCTCCACCACCACGGGGTCGGTCATATACAGCTTTTCGCCCTTGCGTGCGCAGACGTAGGGCTTGCCGCTCTGGCGGCTCATCTCGTGTGCCAGAGGGATGCCCTTGGCCTCGGCGGTCAGCAGGATATCAAAATCCGGGCACTTCTTCAGCAGTTCAGCGGCAGCAGCCACGGTCAGCTCGGCATCACCCAGCATGATAAAAGCAGCAATGTCCATGTGGTCATTCACCTTGCAGATGGTCAGCTCACGGGTCAGGCCTGCAACGTGCAGAGTATAGGTCTCAGCCATAATTCAACGCTCCCTTTTTATTGGAATCAGACAGGCAGCTTTTCGCCGCCCAGAACATGGAAATGCAGATGTTTCACGGTCTGGCCTGCGTCCTCGCCAACATTGGAGATGACGCGGTAGCCGTTGTTCAGGCCCTGCTCTGCAGCCAGCTTTGCGATCACTGCAAAGATATGGCCCAGCAGTGCGCCGTCCTCTTCGGTCAGCGCAGCGGCAGAGACAATGTGCTTTTTGGGCACCACCAGAAAGTGCACCTTGGCCTGCGGGTTGATGTCGTAAAACGCCACCACCTGCTCGTCCTCGTACAGCTTCTTGGAGGGGATTTTCCCCTCCGCGATCATACAAAACAGACAATCTTCCATGGGAAACAACTCCTTCCTGATATTTTATAAACGTCCCCGCCCTCTCAGGCCGCTTTGCGTCCAGCTCTCCCAAAGAGAGAGCCCTTGGCAAAACCATAAACTTTGGCAGCGCGTCAGCGCTGACGGAGAGGGCGAACCCGTTTTCTTATTCGCCCAGAGCCTTCTTGACGATGGTGCCGACAGCAGCCAGAGCTTCGTCGATCTTGGTCTCGTCCTTCAGGCCGGCCATTGCAAAGTCCGGCTTGCCGCCGCCCTTGCCGCCGGCAATGGCAGCGATCTCCTTGACCAGAGCACCGGCCTTCAGACCCTTTTCCTGTGCCTGTTTGGTCACAGTGACAGCCATGGTGATCTTATCCTCAGCCTTGCCCACCAGAACCGCCACAGCGGGCTTCACAGCCTTGTCGCGGACGGTATCGCACATGCCGCGCAAGGTGTCGCCGGTGGTACCGGTGAAGTATGCAGAAGCGATCTTCACGCCGCCGATCTCTTCGGCATTGTCAAACAGGCTGGTCACCTTGGAAGCGGCGACCTGTGCCTTGATCTCTTCCAGCTCCTTGGCCAGAGCCTTGTTCTCAGCCATCACGGCCTCGGCACGGACGGGCAGAGCGGTCACGTTGTTTGCCTTCAGGGTGTTTGCCACGGTATGCAGCATAGCCTCCTGCAGGTTTGCACGGATCAGCAGGTTGCGGCCGGTGACAGCCTCGATGCGGCGGATGCCCGCAGCAACGGAGGCCTCGCTCACGATCTTGAAGCCGCCGATCTGGGCGGTGTTCTTCACGTGGGTGCCGCCGCAGAACTCGGTAGACCAACCCTCGATGTCCACAACACGCACGACCTTGCCGTACTTTTCGCCGAACAGAGCCATTGCACCCAGCTTCTTGGCTTCCTCAATGGGCATTTCCCGGACGGTGACGTTCATGGACTCGTAGATTTTATCGTTCACGATCTTCTGCACGCGGGCCAGCTCCTCGGGAGTGACAGCGCTGAAGTGGGTAAAGTCGAAGTGAGTGATCTCTGCATCCTGATAGGAGCCTGCCTGATGGACGTGGTCGCCCAGCACTTCACGCAGAGCTGCCTGCAGCAGATGGGTGGCGGTGTGGTTGCGGGCAATGGCCATGCGGTATTCCTTATCCACCTGAGCGGTCAGGTGGTCGCCCACCTTCACGATGCCGCTCTCCAGCACGCAGGTGTGGACGTAGTATCCCTTGGGGGTCTTCTTCACATCCAGCACGCGCAGGCTGCAGTCGGCGCTGTTCAGCATGCCGTGGTCCGCAGCCTGACCGCCCATCTCAGCGTAGAAGGGAGTCTTATCCAGAACCACCAGCACGCCGTCCTTTGCTTCCTCATCAGTAGCAATGGCATCGGTCAGAGTTTCCTCGTCGCTCAAGGCGACCACAACACCGGTGTCGTTCAGGGTCTCGTAGCCGGTAAAGACGGTGGGCTCTGCATCCAGCGCACCGAACAGATCCTCGCTCCAGCCGGAGATGTTCTTCTTCAGGCGCTCTGCACGGGCACGCTCCTTCTGCTTGGTCATTTCGGCGTGGAAGCCTTCCTCGTCGATCTCAATACCCTGCTCCGCAGCGATCTCCTTGGTCAGATCCAGCGGGAAGCCGAAGGTATCATTCAGCTTGAACACGTCCAGGCCCTTCAGCAGATGCTCATGTGCCTTTTCCAGACCGTCGATCATGTTGTTCAGGATGTTCATGCCGGCATCAATGGTACGGGCAAAGTTTGCCTCCTCGGTGCCGATGACCTTCTTGATATAAGCATCGTGCTCGCGCAGCTCAGGGTATGCGGTCTCGCTGGACTGGATGACAGTCTCCACCAGCTCCACCAGGAACGGGCGGGTGATGCCCAGCATACGGCCATGGCGGGCAGCACGGCGCAGCAGGCGGCGCAGCACATAGCCGCGGCCCTCGTTGGAAGGCAGGATGCCATCGGACACCATGAAGGTGCAGCTGCGGATGTGGTCGGTGATGACACGGATGGAGATATCGGTCTTGTCGTCCTCGCCGTAGGTCTTGTTGGCAATGTGCTCTACATGGTGCAGCACGCTCTGCACGGTGTCAACCTCAAACAGGTTACCCACGCCCTGCATCACGCAGGCCAGACGCTCCAGACCCATGCCGGTATCAATGTTGGGGCGTGCCAGACGCTCGTAGTGGCCCTTGCCGTCGGCATCGAACTGACTGAACA
>SKEF01002027.1_pt1 | contig 16327 bp, 9 predicted proteins | sample 4826691 | NCBI WGS metagenome assembly SKEF01 (sample SAMN11008816, study PRJNA524170) | human gut metagenome | biome: Human fecal sample; material: Feces; isolation source: fecal sample from pouch patient p23, p27 | host: Homo sapiens | place: Israel: Tel-Aviv | collected 2016-08-24
TTATTATACATTACTTTGAAAGACCTGCTTCAAATGTCCGGCTCGTGAAATCCATTCACCTTCGGGCATGCTGTAAATATTGCAGTTTTGTGAATAGGCGTTCATTCGCACAGCATAATAACATTTACGCTTTACATTCCTCCAAAATCGAGTATACTTAAATCAAGCAGAATTTGTGTTAAGAAACAACTGTTTTTCAGTATTGACTTTGCTTATTTAACTTGATTATTCGGAGGAAGTACCATGTACCATATTAATTTTGAAAATCCATGCCATGTCTATTTTATTGGAATTGGCGGCATCAGCATGAGCGGACTTGCTGAGGTTTTAATGAAGGAGGGCTTTACCGTCAGTGGCTCTGATTCTAAGGAATCACCTCTGACTGACCATCTGTCCTCACTTGGCGCTGTTATCTTTTATGATCAGTCCATCTCTCACATTCCGCAGGGAACAGATGTCGTTGTCTACACAGCAGCGATCCATCCTGAACATCCAGAGATTGTTGACGCAACAAAGCGCAATATCCCGCTGTTAACAAGAGCTGAGCTTCTTGGACAGCTGATGAGAAACTATAAAACGGCAATCAACATTGCTGGAACTCATGGAAAGACAACTACGACCTCTATGATTACTGAAATTCTTTTGGCTGCTAATACTGATCCGACAATCTCTGTCGGAGGCATTCTTCCAACAATCGGAGGAAATATTCGCGTAGGTGGCTCAAATCTTTTTGTCACTGAGGCCTGCGAATACACAAACAGCTTTTTATCCTTCTATCCTACTATGGAAGTTATCCTGAATATTGAAGCAGACCATCTTGACTTCTTTAAGGACATTGACGATATCCGTCATTCTTTCCGCTTATTTATGGAAAAGCTTCCAAAGGATGGAATACTTGTAATTAACGGTGATATTCATAATCTTTCTGAGTTGATCAATGGACTTGACTGCGAGATTATCACTGTTGGACACGGAGAATCCTGCGATTATCGTGCTTCTAATATCTCATATAATGAATTTGCTCAGGCTTCCTTTGACGTCACAGATGCAAGCAACACTACACTTGGTCACATTCAGTTAAGTGTTCCTGGAGAGCATAATGTTTACAATGCACTTGCTGCCGTTGCCCTTTGCAAAAAGCTGAATCTTTCAATGGATGCCATCGCTGCTGGTCTTTTGAATTTCCATGGCACACAGAGACGCTTTGAAAAGAAGGGTGTCGTAAATGGAATTACTATTATTGACGATTACGCACATCATCCGCAGGAAATCACAGCGACACTTACTGCTGCAAAGAAGTATCCTCACAAAAAGATCTGGTGCATCTTCCAGCCGCACACCTATACAAGAACAAAAGCTTTGCTTACTGATTTTGCAAAAGCTTTGTCCTTAGCAGATGAGGTCGTTCTTGCAAAAATTTATCCGGCAAGAGAAACTGATGATCTTGGCATAAGCTCCGACAATATCCGCGTTTTGTTAGAGCAGGCCGGTACAAGTGCTCATTATTTTGAAACCTTTGAAGAAATTGAAAAATTTATTTTGCAGCATGCAGCCTCTGGTGATCTGGTGATCACTATGGGCGCCGGTGATGTTGTAAAAATCGGAGAAGACTTAATTTCTAAATAAGGTATTCGCAAAATCCCCAATTGCTTGCCCTGATCCTAAGGGAAATAATTGGGGATTTTTTATCGCTTTTCAAAAGAAATAACTTGTGCTATACTTTACAAAGATGATACTTGGATTTTGGAGGTTTTTTATGTCCTTTCTTTTACTGGAGAACCGGCTCAGCATAGATACCCTTGTTGTTCCCGGCTATTTTATAGACCGTTTTCTTCCTGCCGCCTCCGGTACGGATGTAAAGGTTTACCTATATTTGCTTCGCGCTGTCTCGACATCAGCCACTGGTTTAAGCAGTGCTTCAATTAGTGACAGGCTTGATATTTCAGAGCGCGAGGTACTTCGTTCTCTTAGTTATTGGGAATCTGTTGGTTTGATGCGCCTTAGCTTTACATCGGGTCACGAATTGTCAGGAGTTGCATTTACAGATCCATCTATTCAGGCAGAGACAGAGGCTTCTGCACAGACTGCACCTACACAGACAGCTGCACCTGCTCCAAGCGTACAATCTGTAATTCCTACGCCCACTCCTGCTTTAGTTTCTCCTGCAAATACAACCATTGCAAATGCTTCTGGCTCAATGGCTTCCACACAAACTACTACACATTCTGCTGCAAATGCGACCCCTTCTATACAGTCACTTCATCTTTCCCAAGAGGAGCTGATTCTTCTTGAGAACGATCCAGAGTTTAACATGTATATGTCGGCATGGCAGCAGTATTTTTCGCATCCGCTTAATTATGCAGACACAGAATCATTTGGCTATTGGTATCTTCAGTTTAACCGCTCACCAGATGTCATTGATTATCTTGTTGATTACTGCGCTAATCACTGCAAGGGCAAGCTTAATATGAAATTTATTGATTCTGTTGCCCAGTCCTGGCATCAAAAGGGTCTTCATACACTTGATGCTATTCGTCAGTACAACCTGCTTCATAATGATACTGTCTATGCTATCATGAAGGCATATGGCTTATACAATCAGACTCCTGCTCCGGCTCAGCTTGAATATATCAATAAATGGATCAAGGATTACAGTTTTCCTACAGATGTCTATGTTTATGCCTGCAATATCACGATGAAAAAATGTCAGCGCCCAAATGTTAATTTTACAGAAAGCATCTTAAAGCGCTGGAAGGAAAAAAATGTGCATTCACTTGCTGATGCACAGGCTGCTGAAAATCAGCGCGATCAAAAGGTAAAAAGTGATGCTGCAAAGCGCACCAGTTCAAACCGTGCTTCTTCTGTCGCAAAGGGTACACAGCAGTTTCGTAATTTTACTGAGCGCAAAAATAATAATTACATGGAAAAGATTTTAAAGCAGTATAGTCAAGATTCAAATGAATGATTATCACAGAAAGGATTGACTTTTTATGGCTCTGACCAATTCACAATATAATGAACTGATGCGCCGCTACAGCCGCATCCGTTTCCAACACCAGCATGAGATGGAAGAACGTCTGCGCCATATCTATGCGCAGTGCCCACGACTTCTTGAGATTTCAAAGCTTCTTCCGACATCTAGCGCTGCTCTTGCAAAGGCTAAAATCACTGGCAATAAAGCGCAGGCTCTAAATGCGCAGATGCAGATTGATGCACTTAGACGCGAGCGCGGTGCGCTTCTTTCTTCTCTTCACTATACACTTGATGATCTTCAGCCAAAGTATAGCTGCCCGGACTGTAAAGATACTGGATATCTTGACGGAAACCGTAAATGTCACTGCTTTGAGCAGGCTGGCATAAGCTTACTCTATGAACAATCTGGCATTAGAGACCGTTTGGAACGTGAGAATTTTAACACATTTGATATAAACCGCTATTCAGATGCACCAAATCCACTTCTTGGCGGAATGAGTAATCGCGCCCATATGCAGCGTCTCAAACTTATTTATGAAAAATATGCTTATCAGTTCAAGGATGGAAACCCTAGTCTTTTAATCTTTGGAAATCCAGGCGTTGGCAAGACATTTCTTTGTAACTGTATTGCAAAGGTTGTTCTTGACAAAGGCTTTTCTGTCTTATATATGACTGCTCCTGAATTTTTTGAATCAGCTATGCAGCGTTTTCATTCTAACAACGATGATTCATCAGAAAATGATTCATATGCACTCACATGCAGCCTGTTGATTATTGATGATCTTGGAACTGAAAATCTGACTCCTTTTGTAATCAGTCAGCTGTTTCATGTGATCAATTCGCGTGATCTGTCAAGGAAAACAACTATTATCTCAACAAATCTAAGCCCAGAAGAGCTTCAAAGTACCTACACTGAGCGAATCTCCTCACGACTTATGGGGCAATATACGCCTATCCCTGTTTTTGGAGAAGATTTAAGAAATTCGTAGACATATTTTTTTCTAAAAAATAACATGACCACTGCTAATTCGCTTATGACTTTGATTCTCTGGGGTCATGTTGCACAAATTTTTCTTTCTTTTTACGTAAATTTCTTTTTTATCCATTTCGACGTAAGGCTTGAATCTTCGACATCTTCATGTTATGATTAGTTAAGGTTCGTACTTTTGGACGCAGGTAAGCTGCATATTATAATCATGGAGGTCATCATGCCAAACGAAAAGAATCTGAACACGATACCAGTGGGCACACTGGGTCTTATCCCACTTGAAAGCTGCGCAACCCTTGGACAGAAGGTTAATCAATACCTGACTGAGTGGCGCGCTGAGAGAAGTCATGCACAGTCTACTGCGCTTCACTTCTCTGAATACAGCAAGGACAGCTATATTGTCAAAGCAAAGAATCCTCGCTTCGGTTCCGGTGAAGCAAAGGGCGTTATCGAGGAATCAGTCCGCGGCTGCGATCTGTATCTTATGGTGGATGTTTGTAACTATAGCCAAACGTATTCTCTGTGCGGATATGTGAATCACATGTCTCCAGACGATCATTACCAGGATTTAAAGCGTATCATTGCTGCTGTTGAAGGCAAGGCACGCCGTATCAATGTAATCATGCCATTCCTGTATGAAAGCCGCCAGCACAAGCGTACTTCCCGCGAGTCTCTTGACTGCGCTATGGCTCTTCAGGAACTTACAAAAATGGGTGTATCCAACATCATTACTTTTGATGCTCATGATGCACGTGTTCAGAACGCAATTCCACGTGATGGATTTGAGAGCGTTCCGTGTGTATACCAATTTATCAAAGCACTGCTTCGTGCAGAGCCAGATCTGCAGGTTGACAATGAGCATCTTATGGTCATCAGCCCAGATGAGGGCGGCATGGGCCGTGCAATCCAGCTGACTAACTATCTTGGTGTTGATATGGGTATGTTCTACAAGCGTCGCGATTACACCCGCATTGTAGACGGAAAGAACCCTATCGTTGCTCACGAGTTTTTAGGTACCAACGTAGAAGGAAAGGATGTCATCATTATCGACGACATGATTTCTTCTGGTGACAGCATTCTTGATGTTGCACGCGAATTAAAACGCCGTAAGGCACGCAAGGTTTACGCTGCTGCTACTTTTGGTCTGTTTACAAATGGCCTGGCAAAGTTTGATGCTGCTTATGAGCAGGGTATCATTGATCATATCCTGACCACTAACCTTGTTTACCAGAGACCAGAGCTGCTATCTCGTCCGTACTATGTAAATGTTGATCTGAGCAAGTATATTGCACTTTTGATTGATAACTTAAATCACAATGTATCAATTCATGGTCTATTAAATCCGACTGACAGAATCAACCGTATTCTTGAAAAGCATCGTGCTGCGCAGGCACAAAAAGCTGCCGAGAATAATATCTCTGAGGAAGCATAATACAAACAAAAAAACCTTCAAATACATTTTTTATCGAATGTATTTGAAGGTTTTATTTTTATACTGCTTTACAAACAAGTCCGCATACTGTTCCGTCGGCTGCTGCTGTTGTCAGCTGACGCACCGTCTTAGTACGGCAGTCTCCTGCAGCGTAAACTCCCGGTGTCCTTGTTTTACAATTTTCACCGGCAATTACATATCCAGCCTCGTCAAGATCTACGAGATCTCTAAATACTTCATTGTGAGGCTCCATTCCTATTGCAACAAATAAGCCATCTGCCACAAGTGTCTTCTTTTCACCTGAAAGATTTGTAACTTCAAGTTCTGTCAGCTTCTTTTCACCAATAAGTGCAGTCACACGACTTTCCATCACACACTCAATATTCTCTGCAGCCATTACCTGATCAATAAGACTCTTCTCAGCGCGGAATGTATCTCTTCTGTGAATCAAATACACCTTGCTGCAAATGCTTGCCAGATACAGCGCATCCTGAAGAGCTGCGCTTCCTCCTCCTACAACAGCCGCTGTTTTCTCCTTAAAAAACGGTCCGTCACATACAGCACAGTAAGAAATTCCTCTTCCAATCAGCTCCTGCTCTCGCTCGATTCCTAGATGACGATGTGCCGCACCTGACGCAATAATAAGATTTTTGCCCTCATATGTCTCACCATCCTCAGTGCAAACTTCAAAGCCATTATCTATTTTTCGTGTCGAAATTACCCTGCCAAAAGTAACCTCACCGCCAAGATTTGTCAACTGTGCCATCAGTCCATCTGCAAACTCCATTCCGCTGATCTTTGCAATACCTGGATAATTTTCCACACACGGAGACAGTGTAATCTGTCCGCCCATAGCTTCACACTCCAGAATAAGCGGCTTAACGCCAGATCTGAGCGCATAAATTCCTGCTGTCAGACCCGCTGTTCCAGCCCCTACTATAATCATATCGTACATATTCTCTTATTTCCTCTTTTCTTAGTTAATAAATGGTATATATCCTCTAGCTTAATGAATAAATTTCGAGATAAAATCTCTTACCAGACGGCGCGTCTCATCAATTCCATCTGCATGGCCAAATTTTCGCTCTGGATGCCACTGAACACCTAAAATCTTCATCTGTTCAGACTGATATGCCTCGATGGTGTGATTATCTTCATCTATTGCAAGCGGCTCAAAGCAGTCTGCAAGTGCATCCTCGAAAATGACATCCTTATGATAATTGTTAACGTAAATGCTTCGATTTTCTTTTAGCAAACGTACCTTATGATCCTCACCGCGCTCTCTAGGACACGGCAGATCAGGATGATATGCCAGTTTTCCACCGAATAGAACATTCACATACTGCATGCCTCGGCATGTACCTATAATCGGTATTCCATGATTAACACAGTAGTGAATAAGCTTTTCTTCCATCTTATCACGGTATGGCTGTACCGTTTCCTCATGTTTACGGTCATACCACTGCGGTCCAAGTGCACCGCCGCCAACTACAATCAAAAGATCTATTTTTTCATCAAACAGACGCTCGAAGTTTTTAGTATGGTTTGCAACAGGACGCGGAATAAAACCAATAGACTCATAAAATTCAACATATCCAGCCTCTAGTATATCAGTTGGATCTCCGTAATCGTTGACACCCTCTCTCTGCGTGATAAGTGCATGGAGATTTGTATATTGAATGCCTTCCTTGATCAGACCATTTCTGCAGTCCATCTCCAAATAGTCAAGCTGTGATACTGTATCGTAAATTTTCTCGCCGCAGCCGATTGCTGCCGGAATATTAAATTCTGCGCATCGGATTGCCATATGAGAAGCTGCACCACCGTACTTTGTGATAAATCCTTTGATATTTTTTGTAAAAATCCATTCGTAGCCTGGGTCAGCCTTTGGCACTACAACAATTTTTCCAGTGATATCAGCATCCGGCTCCTCATCAAGCAACACTACCTCGCCCTCGACTGTCTTTGCCGTTATGAAATTAGGGCGTGCCTCATACACAGGAATCACATCTACGCTCGCACCTGACAAAATAACTTCTGGAAGAAGAATTAATCGGCTGTCATGATTTAAACGGCGCCGCTTTGTGATTAGCTTCATCCAAAGCTTTTTTAAATTTTCTGGATCACAGCCTGACTCATATAGCTTAAAATCATCTACACACAGCCAAGACAAATCCATAGTACGAATCTCCAAAATTGAGCCAAGCTTACGAATCAGTTCTAATACCATACTAAGCGATTTTGTAAATTCAAATTTAAAATACTCTCGCTGTTCAATTGCGCTGATCCAAAATTTTGCCATACGCTCTGCAGGCACATCAAGCTGTGTATCTTCCAGAGCCTGCGTCAAAATACTGATATCAAGATCTTTTTGAATCTTTACCTTATCTTTTTTAATACGCGATGGCGCAGGGCGAAAATTCATCGCGTCGTATCGGTCTGAACGAATATCATATGTGCCGCTTCGAAGATGTCCATACTTAAAGTTAAACTCCTCGCGGCTTATAAGACCCTCAGAAAAGCGCTCAAAATCATCGTTAAATTCTGATGATACTGTAGAAATTCCCTGCATGAAAGTATCCACATTTTCACTTGTATAGTAGCCAGCATCTACAAGCGTGCGAAGAAATGCTCTTGCGATAAAGGCAAGTCTTGCTTGGCGGGCAAATTGCGGAGTACCATTTGTGCGAATTTCTTTTAACAAAGTCAAAATACTGTCGATGATTCTGTCAATTGACACATCTTGGTACAACAACTTTTCAATTTCCTCACGGCAATTTTCAAGACGCTTTAGTGCTTCAAGATCTTCTTTTAAAATCTTTTCCTGATTCATTACAGCATCAATCGTAAGCTTTTTTACTTCGCGCACAAGAAGTTTACGTTCTTCCTCGGTAAAACCATAACGAAGCAATCTCTTTGAATTTTCTTCCGTCATAAAATCATAGCTGCTGAAAATGATCTCAAACTCAATTTTATCGTGTGCAGAAAGGTCTTCCTCAAGCCTTGTCTGATAATACTGAACAAGACGAAGTGCGAGCGGTTCCGGAATACTTGCTGGAATCAGTGAATAATAGGAATATGTCAAGTTAATATATGGCTTATTTCCAACCTGATACATAAGATCCTCATTAAATGCACGATAGCCTAATGTACGGATTCCTTCATTCCATGCATGATGCGTTATGATCTCGCGGTACAGTGAATAATCTAACGCCCTTGGATTGCTTCCAATGATCTCAGATGGATTCCAAAAAGCCATATCAGAAAGCTTCATCGGCTTTCCTGTAATTGCATCAAGGTGCTCCTCATACTCCCGGCGAATCTGACCCTTTCTTGCAAAGAAAGAATAATCATCAATATAACGTCCTTCACGATAGCCTGCTGCAAGCGGACGAACCTGAAATAGAATCACCTGATTGTGGCTGTCTATGGCAAATTCAATATCAAGCGGAATATCCTCTATGATGCTCTCTACTTCTGTTACTGCTGTAATCAAATTGCGCCAGCGCTCCTCAAGCTGATAAAGTGAAACATTTCTCGCAATCCAAAGCGTTTTGCCGCCACGACCGCTTGTTACACTGTCTGTTGACCCCAAGTCATCGTAATTAACAAGATAATATGGTCGCTTTCCTTTTAAGTCACGTGAAAAGACAACACCGCTGACACACACGTCTATTGCCTGGCGCTGGATCAGTACCTGCTCATTTGAAATACCCTTTATATCTTTTTCATATGACTGAATTACAGCCTCGATTGATTCTACGATCTGCGCACGACTCGCTGAATCTACATCAAGAATACTTTTATAATGTCCTGCATTTGAGGACTTCATACAGTCTTCCTGCGTAGAGGAGCTTCGCACAACGATTCTGCAGCCACCAAATTTTTCCATAATCTCTGTGCAGACTTGATTTTTATTGCGCCAGAAGTCTTCAACTCTAAGGATATACATTTCCTCAATGCTTGCCTTTTTGATCAGGTTTTTCATCGCATACAATGTATTTGCCTTTGTCGAAATAATCTTATTGATACGATTCGCCATATTGCATGTCCTCCCTTGCCTGTACTGCTTTGTCTATTTTTTATCCAGATCTATATCACGAGTGTATCTGTTTTTTTTCTACCATACCAGTTTACCACACTTTTGACAATCCCGCCACATAAAAAGGAACCACCTTGCGGTGATTCCCTTTCTTATTGCTTATTACTCATTTTGTATTTTACTTTACTTCCTGCTGCTTCTTCTCAACCAGTTCACGAATAGCCTTAAGATCTTCGGCTGTCAATTCCTGACTGTCAAGATAAGCACGGATGAACTCTACCGCAGAACCACTAAAGCTAGTCTTCTGATAGCGCTTCATCAACTCTTTCTGATAATCTTGTTCTGAGATTAATGGTTTATAAACATATGCATGACTTCTCTTTTCATATGTTACATAGCCTTTGTCACGCAGGTAGGACATAAATACGCTAATTGTTGTTCTAGCATACTCTTTACCATACTCTGTCTTCAGACGCTCTAACAAGTCTGCTACAGCTACATTGTCACCAATTTCCCAGATACATTTCATGATCACTTGTTCTGTGTTTGTTAATTCTAACATCACGATATCCCTTTCTGTACCTTAATTTAGACAACAGTATCTTCTGTTTTTACAGCTGTTTTTTTGCTCCCAGAATAAATCCTGCCATGTGGGCAATACTTTTTTTCTAAGGCAACGAGATTATATTACCGCATTTTCTTAATAATTACAATGAATAAAATTAGCATTTTATTAACTTTTTGTATTTTTTTAATCAAAAATATGACGGTAAATTTAATCTCTTTTGCAATCATCGTCAAATTCATTTATTTTGTGACAAAATCTGTGCTTAATCCTGTGCCACAATCTGTGGACGATTTAAGATTTCCATAAATTCCTCACCCGTAATTGTCTCGTGCTCATAAAGGAACTTTGAAATCTCATGAAGCTTGTCCATATGACTATTTAAAAGATTCTTTGCCTTTTCATACTGCTTCTGCACAAGAGCTACTACGAGATCATCGATCTTTGCAGCTGTCTCCTGCGAACAGCTCATACTGGTATCTCCACCTAAGTAAACATTATTTAAGCTTTCCATTGCTACCATACCGAACTCACTCATGCCATATCTTGTGATAATTGCACGTGCAAGCTTCGTTGCCTGCTCAATATCGTTTGATGCACCTGTTGTCACATCTCCGAATACAAGCTCCTCTGCCACGCGTCCTCCGGTAAAGGTTGCAATCTTGTTTTCAAGTTCTTCCTTTGTCATCAAATACTTTTCGCCTTCATCAACCTGCATTGTGAAGCCAAGCGCACCTGATGTACGCGGGATGATCGTAATCTTCTGCACTGGTGCAGAATTTGTCTGCAGCGCTGCTACAAGCGCATGTCCGACCTCGTGATACGAAACGATCAGTTTTTCTTTCGTTGAAAGAATACGGTTCTTTTTCTGATAACCAGCAATAACTACTTCAACACTTTCCATTAAATCAGTCTGTGTTGCAAATTTTCTTCCATCACGGACGGCACGAAGTGCTGCCTCATTAACAATGTTGGCAAGCTCAGCACCAGATGCACCTGCTGCTGTTCGCGCAATTGCGTTAAAGTCAACATTATCTGCAATCTTAATCTTTGCCGCATGTACCTTCAAAATATCCTCACGACCCTTAAGATCAGGCAGTTCAACCGGAATACGGCGGTCAAAACGGCCTGGACGAAGAAGTGCAGGGTCTAGAGACTCCGGACGGTTTGTCGCTGCCAAAATGACAACACCCTTAGAACCATCAAAACCATCCATCTCTGACAGCAGCTGATTTAACGTCTGCTCACGCTCATCATTGCCGCCGATTTGACCACTCTCTCTTTTCTTTCCAACTGCATCAATCTCGTCGATAAAAACAATACATGGAGCCTTTTCATTGGCCTGTTTAAACAGATCTCTTACTTTTGCGGCACCCATACCAACGAACATCTCAACAAATTCGGAACCTGAAATGGAGAAGAACGGAACATCTGCTTCACCAGCTACTGCTTTGGCAAGCATTGTCTTACCAGTTCCAGGAGGGCCTACAAGAAGCGCACCTTTTGGCATTTTCGCACCGATCTCACGATACTTTTCCGGATTATGAAGGAAATCAACGATCTCCTGAAGAAGTTCTTTGGCTTCCTCCTCTCCGGCAACATCTTTAAATTTAATACCATCAACGGATTTTACATAAACTTTGGCATTGCTCTTTGAACCTCCGCCCATGCCAAAGGTCATCATGCTCTCTCCATCGCCCATCTTGCTCATCATTTTTCTGGAAAGAAACCATCCCAAAAGAACAAAAAGCGCAATTGGAAGAATATAGCTTAACAGCATATATTCAAGCATGCCCATCTGCTGAACAATTGGCTTACTAAATACAGCACCAGCTTCCTCAAGACGATTTACAAGATCAGGATCGTTCATTGTTCCTGTCTTGTAAATATGCTCACCACTCTTGTCTGAGAAGGTAATCTGCGTATCTTCTACACTGACTTCTCCAATGTTCTTTTCCTCGATCATTTGGAGAAATGTGCTGTAATCCGTCTGCTCTACCTGTCGTCTAAACAGATTCGGAAATACAAATGTATTTAAAATCAAAAACACAATGATGGCAATGACCCAATAGGTCAGCATCGGTTTTTTTGGCCTGTTCGGCCTGTCATCTACTTCCATAAGCACCTCACATTCTGCCTTGGATTTCCAAAGCTTTCGGCATATTTTAGCCTATTCGTATCATACCCCTTTTCATTAGCACTGTCAAGGTGAGAGTGCTAAATTTTGTGTGAAATAAATATGAATTATTCTATTTTTCCGACTGTTTACGTGCTTTTTTTGAATGATCTGTGGCCATTTTTCTTTCGTAATAAAACATATATTGCTGCATGACACCGGCAAATCCTTCGTATTTTTCTACTGGGAAGCTTCCATTATAATAGGTTTTCTGGATTCGGTCAATCCATACATCTACCGGAAATGCACCTATACGATGATATCCAAACAGCGCCACACAATTTGCAACCTTTTCACCAACGCCATAACATGAAAGAAGTGCTTTATGCAAGTCGTCATCACCAAGCATAGCCCATTTTTTTATGTCTAATTCCCCGGATGCTACCTTTTGGGCAGCTTCATACACATATTTTGCCCGATATCCCAAAGAAAGATCCTGCAGATCAGACAAGCTTAATCCTGCTAGCTGCGTTGGCGTTGGAAATGCAAAAAACTCATTTTCCTTATCTATACATGTTCCGCATGTCGTCGATAAGCTTTCCACTGCCTGACGTATTGCTGGAATATTTTTTCTTTGTGAAATTATAAAGGTGATGAGCATCTCCCATGGATCCTGGTTCAAAATACGGATACCTTTTCCATATGCAAATGCAGACTTTAGATAATTGTCATCCGCATCAATTGCCTTTTCATAACTGCGGTAATCAAAATCCAAATCAAAGTAATGACACCAGAACTGCTTGTATTCCTCTTTGCTGCAAAAGAATATCAGATGGACACCATTCTGGCAAACAAAAACTTTTTTATCTGCAGCCATGACTCGATACCATGCCATGCTTTCACAATTCTCCAAACCCTTGCTTTTGCAAAGCTTTTCCTGCTCCTGCAAAGAAAGTTTATAAATTCTGAAGCATTGTCCACTCTCCATGATCTGTTCAAGGTCAAAGCAATCTGCCTCAACATGAACACATTTTGATTCTATATACTCACATAAATTTACATTCTCACTCATTGATACATTTCCTTTCTGCATGCGACTTTTCACATACAATACCATGATAAAGCAAATGCAAATATATGTCAATTGTGTTACAAACGAAGGGCACCGCCCCTGCATTTGTCATTGCCGAGGCGGTGTCCTGCTTATTAGCAAACTTTCTTTACTGCGTGATTTGTTATGCCTTTTTGCTGCGCAGATACAGCCAGATCAGTGCTGTAAGCATAATTGCTCCGAATCCAGCTAGTGCCATACCAATGGTTCTGCTCATGTCTTCAATACCAAGAATTACTCTTTCAGATGAAGGCGTTGTTGTCGGCGTTTCACTAACCGTTGTTTCCGCAGCAGTTGTTGTTGTATTGGCTGCTGGAGTGGTAACTTCTGGTGTTGATTCTTCATCATCTGGTGAAGGCAATGTTGTTTCTTCTTCTGAAACAGTTGTCTCTTCCTCAGAAACAGTCGTTTCTTCTGGAGATGTTTCTTCCTCAGAAGTCGTTGTTTCCTCCGGTGTTGTTTCTTCCTCAGAAGTTGTTGTCTCCTCTGGTGTTGTTGTCTCAGACTGATGAGGATCTGTCGGTCCATCAGGTTCTGTTTCTTCTTCCTCTTCAGGGTTTCTGACATCGCGAATAAGGTAAATCACATTGCCTGCCTCATCTACTACTTCTTCAATTACATTCTTGCCATTCTCATATTTCCAATCCTGACCTTCTGTAATTTGAATCTTTCCATCGGCAGTCACATTAAACAGAATGTCTCCCGGAATCTTATGATAACCACCAGTCGCCTTGTCTTCTCTTAAGATGTATGACTTTCCGCAAGAGAGCTTTAATCCAAAGTTATGAACTTCCTTCCATCTGGATGTCCAGCTATCTACAAGAACCTCACCTTCATCTGTAATTTCATATACACTCAGAATGGTATCATACAATTCATGATCATCTGTTGCACTTACCTTATTTACAATAAAGTCGATGCGACGGGTATCTTCTACTAATAAGACTCCTTCTTCACTTACTGTTGTCGTTGTCTTCTCTGTATCGATACTTCCATCTTCCTTAAGTTCAAAGGTGGTATCTGATGTAATGCCATAACCTTCCGGTGCTACTGTCTCTCTCAGGATGTATGTCTTTCCTGTTGTAAGACCTGTTACTTCGTGGGCTTTGTTTGTCGATGTCCACTCTTCTACAACTTCTCCTGTATCCTTATCGATAAGCTGGATAGTTGCTCCTTCCAGTTCCTCTCCATCGGCAATATCTACCTTGCTGATCTTAACTGATGTGATTGTATTAATCAAGTTGGTTCCACTTACAGTTGTGATGTAGCCTTCTACTGGCTTCTCTTCTACTGTATATGTGTAGGCTGTTCTTCCATCTTCGCTGTATGCTGGAAGTTCTGTAAACTCATAGTTCCAGTCGTCGTCTGCTGTTACTTTCTTTGAGTCAACTGGACTTCCGTTACGATTTAAGATTACTGTGATGCTTTCTGGAAGTTCGGTTCCCTCTGGTGCTCTCCAGGTCTTGGTTCCTGTAATTTCAATCTTCTCACTCTTTGTGTTGATCAGATCGTATCCATCTACTTCCTTATTGTATCCTGCTACTGACTCTTCATCTACTGTATAGGTGTAGGCTGTTGATCCATCTTCGCTGTATGCTGGAAGTTCTGTAAACTCATAGCTCCAGTCGTCCGTTGCTGTTACTTTCTTTGAGTCAACTGGACTTCCGTTACGATTTAAGATTACTGTGATGCTTTCTGGAAGTTCGGTTCCCTCTGGTACTCTCCAGGTCTTGGTTCCTGATACACTTGTGGTTCCTGTGATTGTATTAATCAGGTTGGTTCCACTTACAGTTGTGATGTAGCCTTCTACTGGCTCTTCATCTACTGTATATGTGTAGGCTGTTGATCCATCTTCGCTGTATGCTGGAAGTTCTGTAAACTCATAGCTCCAGTCGTCCGCTGCTGTTACTTTCTTTGAGTCAACTGGACTTCCGTTACGATTTAGGATTACTGTGATGCTTTCTGGAAGTTCGCTTCCCTCTGGTGCTCTCCAGGTCTTGGTTCCTGATACACTTGTAACTCTGTATGTATTCGTTACAACTAAGGCTCTTACATCACTTTCAACTTCAGGTATATCTGTCATCACAATGTTATAATATACAGATGCTGTCAGCTTGCGTTCAGCATTCATAGATACCACTACTGTTACTAGGTATTCTGTTTCATCATAACTCATTCCAACAGTTGAACCCTTGGTTTCCTTTACAGTGTAGTAATATACGCCTGTATCCGTATATGTGATTGATCCGAAGCTTCCAGTTTCACCTGCCTTTATAGAAACCTTATTGCCAGTTTCTGTTGGCATTGGTGTACCTTCTTCTGCTGCACTTAATGTAAATTCAAAGGCTTCATCTTGATTGTAACCAGTTCCGTCTACTATCTTCTGTACAGAGATAACTGCACTCGTCTCTGGTATCTCATAGATATTGGTCACAGTTACATTTACCGCTACAGTACCTGCTTCTTTGTCAATTGTTCCTGTTGCATTTGTTGAAAGTCTTGATGTATATTCTTCCTCTCCAGTTAAAGCTGTTCCATCAAAATTTACCTCTTCCACAGTATACTTTGTTCCTAATGGAAGACCTGTAAATGTAATAGTTGCATCCTTTACAAGCTCATAGATAGCCGAACCATTTTCAAGTCTTATTCCATTGAAACTTCCTGTTAAAGGCTTATTTGCTGCATCTGTAAGAGTAACCTTGATATAATAGTGCATACCCTCTTCCATTTCGTATCCTTCAACCTTTTTAGTAATAGAAAGAATACCTGGGTACTTACCATTCTCAATTATATATGCACCATCACTATTTGCCTGCAAACCATGCGCATCAACTACACAATCATTATTTACTGTAATTCTCCATGGTTCACTTGGTGTTACATATCCCGTCGGAGCACTTGTCTCATAAAGTAAGTATTCGCCTGGAATCAGTCCTGAGAATACCACTCCTGTTCCACTGGCATTACTAATTGCTGTTGCAATTGGTAAACCAACTCTAATAAACTGATTCTGATCGTTCTTCACTGCACGGTACAGTGCAAAACTTGCTCCTTCAAGTGGCTGTGGCGTTGACGTTGATGCATCCACCTTGTTGATACT
>SKEF01002028.1_pt1 | contig 16316 bp, 7 predicted proteins | sample 4826691 | NCBI WGS metagenome assembly SKEF01 (sample SAMN11008816, study PRJNA524170) | human gut metagenome | biome: Human fecal sample; material: Feces; isolation source: fecal sample from pouch patient p23, p27 | host: Homo sapiens | place: Israel: Tel-Aviv | collected 2016-08-24
ACTCTTGACAGAGCGTGGTTTATCCGCTATTATAATAAATGCGTGAGTTAAGGGGTCAAGTGCGGCCAAAATGGAAGCACAACCCCCGCAAAAAACTGCGCGGAATAATCAAGAAAGGAGAAAAGAAATGCCTACTTTTAACCAGCTCGTACGCAAAGGCCGTGAGGTCCTGGTAACCAAGAGCACTGCTCCTGCCCTTCAGAAGAGCTACAACTCCCAGAAGAAGCAGTACACCACCATGAACAGCCCCCAGAAGCGTGGTGTTTGCACCGCTGTTCGTACCATGACCCCCAAAAAGCCCAACTCTGCTCTGCGTAAAGTTGCCCGTGTCCGCCTGACGAATGGTATCGAGGTCACCTCCTACATTCCTGGTATCGGCCATAACCTGCAGGAGCACAGCGTTGTCCTGATCCGTGGCGGTCGTGTTAAGGACCTGCCCGGTGTCCGTTACCACATCATCCGTGGTACTCTGGATACTCAGGGTGTTGCAAACCGTAACCAGGCTCGCAGCAAATACGGCGCAAAGCGTCCCAAGGCCGGTGCCAAGAAGTAAGGAAACATCTTTTCGCCATAAAATGGTCAGCTGACCCTTTTGTGGCATAACGGGAGTTTTCTTTAACTTTCGAGTACCGATGATATCATTAATGTGAAGGAGGGAAGAAAGATGCCCAGAAGAGGTAAAATCGCAAAGCGCGAAGTTCTGGCTGATCCTATTTACAATTCCAAGCTCGTCACCCGTCTGGTCAACAGCATCATGCTGGATGGCAAGAAGGGCGTCGCTCAGAAGATCGTTTACGAAGCTTTTGAGACTGTCAAAGAGAAGACCGGCAACGATCCTCTCGAAATGTTCGAGAAGGCCATGGAAAACATCATGCCCAGCCTCGAAGTTAAGGCCCGCCGTGTCGGCGGCTCCACCTACCAGGTTCCCCTGGAGGTCAGCCCCGCCCGCCGCGAGACCCTCGGCCTGCGCTGGCTGACTCTGTACAGCCGCAGCCGTGGTGAAAAGACCATGTCCGCTCGCCTGGCCGCCGAGATCATCGACGCTACCAACAACGTTGGCGGCGCTGTCAAGAAGCGCGAAGATACCCACAAGATGGCAGAAGCCAACAAGGCTTTCGCGCATTACCGTTATTGATCTGCTTACTGAGGAGGTTTAAGCCATGGCAACGCCGAGAGACGTATCCCTGCAAATGACCCGAAATATCGGTATCATGGCCCACATCGACGCAGGCAAGACCACCACCACCGAGCGCATTCTGTACTACACCGGTATTAACCATAAGATCGGCGAAGTTCATGACGGCGCTGCTACGATGGACTGGATGGAGCAGGAACAGGAACGTGGTATTACCATCACTTCCGCTGCAACCACCTGCTACTGGAGCCACACCGAGACCCAGCACGATCCGGCTCTGTTCAAAAAGAACCGTCATCGTATCAACATCATCGACACCCCGGGCCACGTTGACTTTACTGTTGAAGTTCAGCGTTCTCTGCGTGTTCTGGACGGTTCTGTTACCGTTCTGGCCGCAAAGGGTGGCGTTGAGCCTCAGTCTGAAACCGTTTGGCGCCAGGCTGACGAGTACAAGGTTCCCCGCATGGTTTACGTCAACAAGATGGATACCATGGGTGCTGACTTCTTCCGCTGCGTACAGATGATGCATGATCGTCTGCATGCCAACGGTGTGCCTATCCAGCTGCCTGTCGGCCAGGAAGACACTTTCCGCGGCATCATCGATCTGATCGACATGAACGCCGATATCTACTATGATGATATGGGCAATGATGTGCGCGTTGAGGAAATTCCTGAAGACCTGAAAGAACAGGCTCAGGAATATCATGACAAGCTGATCGAAGCTGTTGCTGAGACCGACGAAGAGCTGATGATGAAGTACCTGGACGGCGAAGAGCTGACCAAGGGAGAAATCAAGGCTGCTCTGCGTAAGGCTACTATTTCCAACGAGATCGTTCCTGTTGTCTGCGGCTCTTCTTACAAGAACCGTGGCGTTCAGAAACTGTTGGATGCAATCGTTGATTATATGCCTGCTCCGACCGACGTTGCGGCCATCAAGGGCACCAACCCGGAGACTGGCGAGGAAGAAGATCGCACTTCTTCCGATGATCAGCCGTTCTCTGCACTGGCATTCAAGATTATGACTGACCCGTATGTCGGTAAGCTGTGCTTCTTCCGCGTGTACTCTGGTACCGTTGAGGCTGGCACCACTGTTTACAACTCTGTTAAGGATCAGGACGAGCGTATCGGCCGTATCCTGCAGATGCATGCAAACAACCGTAAGGATATCGACATCTGCTACGCTGGCGATATCGCCGCTGCTGTTGGTCTGAAGAACACCACCACTGGTGATACCCTGTGCGATGAGAAGCATCCCATCATCCTCGAGTCCATGAACTTCCCCGAGCCGGTTATCCGCGTTGCCATCGAGCCCAAGACCAAGGCTGGCAGCGAGAAGATGGGTATTGCCCTGTCTAAGCTGGCTGAAGAGGACCCGACTTTCCGTACCTGGACCGATGAAGAAACCGGTCAGACCATCATCGCCGGCATGGGCGAGCTCCACCTGGAAATCATCGTGGACCGTCTGCTCCGCGAATTTAAGGTCGAAGCTAACGTTGGCGCACCTCAGGTTGCCTACCGTGAAACCATCCGCAAGGATGCTAACCAGGAAACCAAGTACGCACGTCAGTCCGGTGGTAAGGGCCAGTATGGTCACGTTAAGATCAAGATTGAGCCCAACCCGGGTAAGGGTTATGAGTTTGTCAACGGTATTGTTGGCGGCGCTATCCCGAAGGAATACATCCCCGCTGTTGACAACGGTATCCAGGGCGCGATGAAGTCCGGCATTCTGGCTGGCTATCCCGTCGTGGATGTCAAGGTCACTCTGTGGGACGGCTCCTATCATGAAGTTGACTCCTCTGAAATGGCGTTCTCCATCGCCGGCTCCATGGCATTCAAGGATGCTATGAAGAAGGCTGATCCCGTCATTATGGAGCCCATCATGAAGGTTGACGTTGTTGTTCCTGACGAGTATATGGGCAACGTCATTGGCGACTTGAACAGCCGCCGCGGCGCGATCCAGAACCAGGAGTCCACCGATGGCACTGCCCGTGTCACCGCTATGGTTCCTCTGTCCGAGATGTTCGGTTACGCTACTGACCTGCGTTCCAAGACCCAGGGCCGTGGCCAGTACTCCATGGAGCCGGCTGATTACCAGCAGGTTCCCAAGAGTGTTGCAGATAAGATCATGACCGAGCGCAATAAGGGCTGATTCTGCACAAATTCGCGCAAAATACTTGATTTTTCTTGAAAAATCTAGTATGATAGCCTTACAACAGGCTATTTTATCTGTTTGAATTAAAGGAGGATACTTCCAATGGCTGAAAAGGAAAAATTTGACCGCTCTTTGGAGCATGTCAACATCGGTACCATCGGTCACGTTGACCACGGCAAGACCACTCTGACTGCCGCTATCACCAAGGTTCTGGCTCTGAAGGGCGACGCCGATTTCATGGATTACTCCAGCATCGATAAGGCTCCTGAAGAGAAGGCTCGTGGTATCACGATCAACACCGCTCACGTTGAGTACCACACCGCGAAGCGTCACTATGCCCACGTTGACTGCCCGGGCCATGCTGACTACATCAAGAACATGATCACCGGTGCTGCTCAGATGGACGGCGCTATCCTGGTTGTTGCTGCAACCGATGGCCCGATGCCGCAGACCCGTGAGCACATCCTGCTGGCTCGTCAGGTTGGCGTGCCCAAGATCGTTGTGTTCCTGAACAAGTGCGATATGGTTGACGACGAAGAGCTGCTCGACCTGGTCGAAATGGAAGTTCGCGAACTGCTGGACAGCCAGGATTTCGACGGCGACAACACCCCGATCATCCGTGGTTCCGCTCTGAAGGCTCTGGAGAGCACTTCCAAGGATCCCGATGCTCCGGAATACAAGTGCATTTGGGAGCTGATGGACGCTGTTGACAGCTACATCCCGACTCCGGACCGTGCTGCTGATAAGCCGTTCCTGATGCCCGTTGAGGACGTTATGACCATCTCCGGCCGTGGCACCGTTGCTACCGGTCGTGTTGAGCGTGGTACTGCTCATGTCGGCGATCAGATGGAAATCGTTGGTCTGAAGGAAGAGAAGCTGACCACCACCATCACTGGTCTGGAAATGTTCCGCAAGAGCCTCGAGTTCGCTCAGGCTGGCGACAACATCGGCGCTCTGCTGCGTGGTATTGACCGTGACCAGATCGAGCGTGGCCAGGTTCTGGCTGTTCCCGGCTCTGTTCATCCCCACACCACTTTCGATGGCCATGTTTACGTCCTGAAGAAGGAAGAAGGCGGCCGTCATACCCCGTTCTTCAACAACTATCGTCCTCAGTTCTACTTCCGTACCACCGACGTTACCGGCATCATCACCCTGCCCGAAGGCACTGAGATGTGCATGCCCGGCGACAACGTTGATATGCACGTTGAGCTGATCACCCCGGTTGCCATGGAAGAAGGCATGCGTTTCGCTATCCGCGAAGGCGGCCACACTGTTGGTTCCGGCGTTGTTTCCAAGATCGAGAAGTAATTTTCGGCTTGTGATATAGCTTTCAAGGCTCCTGCTGTTAAGGCAGGGGCCTTTTTGTTGTGTACGACTTATGGGACGGGGAGGGGACAAAGGCCGGGCGTGGAAGACCAAGGAAGGCATCATGAAAACATCAGGAATTGTAGATAGGGGAGAGGACACCATTCGGAACTTTGAAAAAGTGGAGCAGAAGGGGGCACTCACACCGCCCTACCTTGGGAAGGTGTATTTCAGGTCGCGGTTAAGGGGCAAGGATTGATCTATCCCTAAGTTTTCGGAACGGTCAGAAACGCTCTCTACAGTACAATTTATAATGGGCAATTCTCAACCTCCAATTTTCCCTTCAAGTTTCCTCCAATCTCTGCCAAATCTCTCAACAACAAGCCAAACCGAAATGACAAAAAATGCGCGATCACAATACCGGGTAATTGTATTAAGAGATTGCAAAGAACATTATCGGGGTAAATGTTCAATCATTTGATAAAATCAGGAATAAACCATTCAAAAATGTTAATAAATACCGCCAAAGGGTCACCGCACCGCAACGCAAATAATGTGCGAAAAACAGGTTTCAGTTGATTCAAGGACAAAAATTTAGATAGAAACCGCTCTAATGAACTATGCAAATTCTGGCAACTGTGATATAATGTATATACCTAGATGTGTCGGAAAGGTTATCATTTGCGGGATCAAGGCATGCAGCCGGTACAACGTTTTGTCAGCCGCTGTGCCGGGGCCAAAAGCCCCAAAAGCAGGCCGCAGCCCGGCAGGGGATCGCCAGACCGAGGGAGCACAACCAGGCGTTTTGCAATCAACACCTGCAAAGTGCCGCACATCTGCCGTACCACTTTTCACACAAAAGGGGAAAGTAGTAACACTTAAGGGAGGATAAAACTATGAAGAAAAACCTTCAGCGTTTTGGTGCATCCGTGTTGGCAGCAGCCATGGTTGCCCAAAGCGTGGCGCTTCCCGCAGCAGCCGAAACTACCAAGATTGATTCTTCGGTAGCGCAGTCTGTTGCAGCTAGCGCAGCAAGCGCGGCCAGCGCTGTGCAGTCCCTGCCCAAGTTCACCAGCACCGCAGACCTGATCAAGCAGACAGCCCAAACGCTGGCTGCCCAGGGCGAAGTGCATGAACTGGAGCAGGACGATGCCAAGCTGGAAGCGACTGCACAGAGCAAGGCGGGCATGAGCCTTGCAGCGTTGGAAAATGCATTGGCCGATGCCATGTACGCCAACGCCGCAGCCGGCAAGATCAACACCGAAGCCTATGGCCTGAACAAGGACGAGATGGCATCGGTGATGGCTGCCACCATCAAAACGTATCATCTGTCCAGCGCCGTTACCGACCTGGGCTATGAGACGAACGCCGCAGGCGTTGTGACCGCCGTTACCTTTACCGGCAGCTCCGGCATGACCTCTGCGATGGAGTCCATGACCAACAGCGATGATGAAGTGATTGCGCAGCAGGCTGACAGCTACGCACAGGCTTACGTTGCTGAAAACTCCGATACCTTTACGGCCAGCGCCGCTGCAGACGGCCATACCTATGGCGAGCCGAAATGGTACTGGAATGACACCAACCCGGAGGATGGCCACACCCATACCTGGAAGGAAACCCCCGATGGTTACTGGACCAAGACCGATGACGGCTGGGCTTACACCGCTGTGTATACCTGTGAAAAGGACGATGCCTACCAGAAGGTAGAAGGCACCGTAACCAAGGATACCACCGAGGCAAAGCCCGGCGTTGCCGGCAAGACCGTTTACTCTGCCAGCGTGCCCGCTGACAAGAGCCCGGTTAAGAAGGAATACAAGGAACCCACCACCCGCACCGACGACATTGCCGCCCTGCCCTGCCAGAACCATGCCGTGCCCAAGGATGCAGATGGCAACTTTGTTGCTACCTTCAACTGGGAAATGAAGAAGGTCGAGGGCGAGCTGGCCGATGACTACAGCAACGCCCAGCTGTTCTATGACAGCGAAACCGGCAAAATTTCTGCCGGCGCTCCCGTTACCATTGACTGGGAATGCACCAGCGTCACCTTCAAGTGCGCTGTCTGCGGCGAAGAAATCAAAACCAAGCCGATGCAGACCATGCCGGTCAGCGTTGTGGTAGACCAGAATGACAATTCCGTCTACATCAATGTGGGCGGCACCCCGACCCTGGATACCACCTCCGGCGGCACCGGCGTTACCCTGGTGTCCGCAATGAAGGACGGCAACTGGTACGATATGCAGAACAACCCGGTTGACGCAAGCAAGGTGAACTTCACCTATCAGAGCGGCGACAACAAGGGCAAGAACAGCCTGCTGCTGTACGACAGCCAGAAGACTGCCGTGTATGTGGACGACCAGGGCAACCAGGTCACCAATACTTACGATGTCTCGACTGCGCAGATGAACTACTACTACTTCCAGCTGTCGCAGTTCAACCAGGACGAAGCAGAGTACTTCGGCGTGGCTGCCCCGTTCTGGACCTCCAAGGGCGTTCAGAAGCAGGGCGAGGATGGCAGCATCACCGGCACCATGGGCGCAATCAAAGTGCTGTGCAACCTGGACCCCAACCAGGATGTGCCCCCGACGACCATGGCATATATGCTGCAGTTCCTGCCGCAGGGCTTTATGTCTTACGTCATGAACTATGGCGAAGCTCTGAAAGCCATCCGTGATGCAGGCTTGGCACAGGTTGCCAAGCTGGGTGACGCTGACTATGTCACCAAGCTGCTGATCCTGCATGACTGGATCTCCCAGGTTGCAGAATTCGATATGGGCTCCATGGGCGATATCACCGGCGGCGGCAACAACGACCCCATCCAGACGACTGCTTTCGGCGCCCTGCTGGGCGGCGAGATCGGCGCTAAGGGCGTTGAGTATGGCTGCATCTGCCTGGGCTATGCAGCTGCATTTAACTACATGGTCCAGAATTTGCCTGACAACAAGGAAATCTATAAAAAGACCGTTGACGGCAAAGAAGTTTGGAAGACCCCCGATGAAGTAGGCGATAACGCTGTTGTTGACTTTGCCCAGATCCTGTATTACTGCGATACTTCTGATACCAGTGTTGCCGGTAATGCGTTCGGCGGCGGCATGTTCAACAACGTCCACTACTTTAACGCAGTCAAGGTCAACAAGCTGCAGGGCGACAGCAATTCTGCTACGATGACCACCGGCGAAGCCAACAAGAACTGGTACTATGTTGACGTCTGCTATGATGACGTGAACACCGAGTGCATGGCCCAGACCCGCGTTGAGAACGCAGGCGACATGCGCCATGTCAACTTCCTGGTTTCTCCCTCCGGTCTGGAAGGCCGTTACAGCAAGTACTATGATTACATTGACTCGCTGTACGATGGCTACACCTACACCAAGAACAAGAATCCCGATGTGGATGATGACGGCAATGTTGTGTTGAACAACGGCAAGCCGCATTACTCTTACACCAAGGCGGAGAACAAGAACGAGACCCGTTACACCGATACCTGCTACGAGGATACTTGGTTCACCTCTATCTGCAGCCCCATCTACTTCGACAATAATTACTTCTATTACGTTGATACCACGACCAACCAGAACCTGTATAACAACATGCGCCGCCAGCAGTCCGAGAACGGCAACAACGGCAACTCTGGTTCCGGCAGCTCTGGTAACAACTCCCAGATGCAGCAGTTCATGAAGAAGATGCAGAACCAGGGCCCCGATACTCTGGAAGCACGTCCGCGTAATGCGAACTACTATATCCGCAAAGAGGATTCCAGCAGCAGCAGGCCCGGCGGCTTCAGCATGAGCAGCTTTACCAAGACGGATGACCCGTTTGATATCATCTTGATGTACTACAACGATCTGAAGGAAACCAGCAGCAACTTCAATGATGACGACAGCAATGCCAAGGTTCTGGCCGAAGCTGGCACCATCTATAAGATCGATACCAGTGCAAAAGATAAGCATACCAAGGTTGAAAACAACCTGAACACCGAGTGCCTGGCAGACGCTGCTGCAAAGCGGATCTACCCCGCACTGGTACACTCTACCGCACTGTATGATGGCAAGCTGTACTTCAACGTCAACAACGCCATCTACCGTATGGACCCGACCACCGGCAAAGTGGAAGAAGTGAAGGAATACAACACCGTCTATGGCGGCATTAAGCTGACCAAGGATAAGGACGGCAACAAGGTTCCCGATACCCACTTTCCCGGCATGAGCATGGTTATCATGGATAGCGCCCAGGATACCAGCAGTGTGAAGTATCTGGGCACCTTCAAGAACCATCCTCTGGCGGGCCTGACCCTGCGTGACAGCTACAGCTTTGCTACCACCACCCAGCAGGGCCAGACTGTGATCACCGGCATCAACACCACCAAGGATCAGCTGGTCGTTTCTGTCGGCACCAACCTGTCCAACACCTATAAGGAACTGGTGGACGGCAAGGCAGAAGTCAAGACCGATGCCTCCGGCACTTCTTATGCAAACCGTAAGAGCTACAAGAACGAGTCCTGGAACTACAACCCGAGTTACAACCAGAACATGGGCAGCTCTGACGAGAAGAACAAGAACGAAGAGTTCATGTGGTGCGCTAACCTGGTTGAAACCATGCCGATGTCCGACATGGTCAGCGACCTGAAGAGCGGCGCAACCACCAATGTTACCGTTGAAGCATGGTGCGATACCCCCGCTTACACCCAGGACCGCACCAAAAAGTACGGCCTGACCAAGGGTGAAAAGAAGTACGCTGACGACGCACTGCCCAAGGGCCATACCTGGGCTCTGGACGAGCTGGAAACCAAGTCCGTTGGCAACAATGTGTACCTGTGCTCTGATTGCCATACCGCAACCGAAAGCACCCCCCACACTGTTACCCTGCCCGATGCAGTTCAAGGCGTTACCCTGACCCTGGGCACCACCAACAACACCTACATCAAGGACGATACCGTTACCCTGACCGTAGAAAAGGAAGGCACCGATATCGTTACCGTTACCGCAAAGAACGGCGATACCGATGTTGCTCTGAATGAAGTTCAGGAAGCAGCGCAGGACGAAGCCGCAGCCCAGGCTACCACCGAAAAGGCTAAGACGGTTTACACCTTCACCATGCCGGACGGCGATGTGACCATCAGCGTTGCAAAGAACGCTAAGACTTATGCGGTTAATGTTGCTGCCCTGACCAATGGTGAGATCACTGCTTCCGCTAAAGAAGCAGCTGAGAAAGAAACCGTAACCCTGACTGCTAAGCCCGCGACCGGCTATGCCCTGAAGGCTGGCAGCGTGAAGGTTACCTACAAAGACGCTGACAACAACGAACAGACCGTAAAGGCAACCGTTGACGAAAAAGACGCCAATGTTTACACCTTTGCAATGCCTGCGTACCCTGTCAACGTCAGCGCAGAGTTTGCTAAGGAATACAAGGTTACTGTGGCAGACACTGCGAACAAGAACGGCGAAACCAAGGTGAGCGCAACCGCAGCTGTTGAGGGCACCGAAGTTACCGTTACCGTTAAGGCAGCTGATAACTACCAGCTCAAGGCTGACAGCCTGACCTACAGCTACAAGAGCGGCGAAGATACCAAGACCGAAAAGCTGACCCCGAACGCAGAAGGCAAGGCTACCTTTAAGATGCCCGCAGCTGATGTCAATGTCACTGCAGAGTATGTCGAAAAGAAACCGGAAGCCTACACTGTGACAGTGAACAAAGCTACCAACGGCACTGTAACCGCTGATAAGGAAACCGCCGCAGCAGGTGATACCGTTACCCTGACTGTTAAGGCAGACGAGACTATGTACTCTCAGGCTGTGCTGGCTGAGGACGGCCTGAAAGTTGCTGACAGCAAGGGTGCTGCAGTTGCATGCACCGCTGGTGCTGACGGCACTTACACCTTCACCATGCCTGCTGACAACGTAACTGTCACCGCAACGTTTGAAATCGTTGCATATGGTGTTGAGGTTGCACCGACTGAACATGGTTCTGTTACCTTTGAGGGCGGCAAGAAGTACTTCAAGGTTGGCGAGAATGTTACTGCTACCTTTACCGCAGAGGCTGGATATGAGCTGGCTAGTGCTTCTTATCAGGAAGGCAACAAACCTACAGACATTACAGCCAAGGTTAAGGAAGCTAGCAACACTTACACCTTCACTATGCCTGAAAACTATGTGAAGATCGAAGCAACCTTCACTGCTGTTCAGCCTACTGAACCTACTGAGCCCACCGACCCCACCACTCCGGATGAGAACGGCGGCGACAACACCGAAACCGAGGCTCTTGAAGCCGAGGAACGCACCGTCCATGGTGCTGCTGAAAAGACCACCATTACCGCAATGGCTGTCTTTACCTGCACCGATAAGAACTGCGCAAGCGCACGGTTCGTGGATGCTACTGTAAAGCAGACCAGCGGCGTTACCACCGCTGCTGTCACCTTCAACGGCAAGGACTACACCGCCAAGTACGGCGAGAAGAACGGCTGGGTTGAAGAAAACGGCAAGAAGTACTGGTACGAAAAGGGCGTGAAGCAGGGTACCACCGGCCGCGGCAAAGAGATCTATGATCCCGATTCCGACGCTTGGTACTGGCTGGATGCTGTCCAGGGCGGCGCAATGACCGTCAGCAAGGACGTTTACCAGGAATCCGCCGCCGGCCAGTGGGCTGATAAGCCCGATGGCACCGGCAAGTGGGTCCGTTACGATGAGAACGGCCACATGGTCAAGGGCTGGCAGACGACCGATAAGGGCACCTACTACTTTGACCTGATCACCGGCGCTATGGCTAAGGGCGCAGGCGATATTGACGGTGTACCTTGCGCATTTGACGAGTACACCGGTATCGCTCTGGACGGCCAGTGGCTGACCATCAAAGGCGCTGACTTCTGGTACGAAAAGGGCGTTCGCCAGGGCCTGGATGGCCGCGGCAAGGAAATCTATGACCCGGCTTCCGATGCTTGGTACTGGCTGGACGCCGTTGACCAGGGCAAGAAAGCCACCAGCAAGGATGTCTATCAGGAATCCGAAGCTGGCCAGTGGGCAGACCGCGCCGATGGTACCGGCAAGTGGGTCCGTTACGATGCACAGGGCCACATGATCAAGGGCTGGAGCGCTGACAAGCGTTACTATTTCGACCCGATCTATGGCACCATGGCTAAGGGCGATGCAGTCATCGACGGCCGTACTTATCACTTTGATAAGAACACCGGCGTTCTGCAGTAATCCCACAGCCGAACAATGAGCTGTAACCAGCCCATTAACCTCTAAATAAAAATGCCGCAGCAGATGTAACATTCTGCTGCGGCATTTTTGTATTTGTGGGCATAGGTTCGGTGAAATATTTGCCAGGCCAGTAGGGCGGGGGACCCCATGATTGTGGTGGCTCCCCTGGAGGGGAGCTGGACGCGAAGCGGCCTGAGGGGTGGTTCCTTGCCGCAAACCTAAAGCAATCGAATCCAACGCCTTGGAACAGTCACTGCGCCCGCAGGCACCTTGCCCTGCCACAAATCCCATCACGACCAATCGGACAAGGCCTCGGAACGGTCTTGACCGTTCCCTACAGAACAAATTATAATGGGCAGCACACCCTTAAACAATCAGTAGGGCGGGGTGACCCCACCCAATAGTACACGATTAAAAAATCGCAATTTACCTTACCCGCATAATAAAGGCAACATACAAAAACATGGCGAACACATCAGGCCGGTGCAAGGGCAAAACCTACTAAAAAGCTGCGGCTAAATTTGGCAAATATGGCGCGCGAAGTATAATTTTTGGAGGATATCACAAGCAGAACAAACAAACTTTGTCAGTTCAAACAACAAAAAAACAACAAACTGGCATGAATGCCAAAGAATGCGGCCGCGAATTGTGAAAGATTTTAATATATTTTCTTCGTTTTCTCCTTACCTGTTATCATTTGAATTTGCAATCGAAATATGGAACTTGTATAATAGAATAAAAGAAAAGTGTAAACTAAATGGGTGAAGAGGATTTGGTGCAATGGAAGATAAAAATAGATTCAGCATTCTGCTGGAACATTTGCTGGAAGTTGCGGAAGTCAAGAACTATACCCTGGCCAAGCGCCTGCAATACGATGTTTCCTATATCAGCAAATGGGTCAGCGGCCGCATGCTGCCTGCCAAAAAGACTGAAAAGCGCGTGATGGAGGGCATCAGTGCCTGCGTGGTGGATGAAGCCACCGATGATGGCCGTGACCTGCTGCTGCGGGAATACAGCGTTAGCATCCCCAGTGACCTGAAAGCCGCCATTTATGATAACCTGATTGCTGAATATGATTATTTGCAAGAGGAGCTGGACAGCGGTGAGGCGCGCATTGGCCCCTATACGGACTTTTGGGCCGAGCTGAACATGCTGCAATACCTGACCAAAATGGCGCACCCCGTGCTGCGCCGCGTCAGCCAGCTGGACATTGTGGCTGTGATGGACCTGATGGAAATGGCGCGCGAATACCGCCTGAAAGTTGCCAACCTGCAAAACGGCCAGCTGGTGGACCAGCGCAGCTATGATAACGTCTATTTCAAGCTGATGATCGATATCAGCCGCGAAAAATGGGACCCCATCTATGATGCCGCGCTCATTATTAACGTGTTGACCAACTTCAGCCATATTCATTTCAAGCTGTTTGGCAGCACCGCGGCTGCCGGGCGCGCGGTGTTTGTGGTCAAGGGCGATTTTGCCATTACTGGCCTGTTGGTCAGCCACAGCCGCTGCGCTGCCGTTACCGCCACCGAGGATCCGCAGAACTGCGAAAGCCTGTATGATAACTTCTCCAAGCTCTGCGTGCGGGATGACCAGCTTTTCCGCGATACCAGCATGCGCCAGCTGATCAGCCAGTACGACTATATGCACACGTTGCTGGCCTCCAATCTGCGGTGGATGTTCGGCCACCTGAATGAGCTTCTGCTGCCGGATGACTTGTTTGAAGAAATCCTGACCGCCCACGAGGCCGAGCTGAAAGATTTTTTGGGTGCTACCCCTGCGGAGCTGCGTAGCGTACACAACCTTGCCAAAGGTGTGGTGGAGGAAACAAACATCCGCATCCTGATTTATGAAGCTGCATTTTCCTCCATGGCGGTTTCCGGCGAGCTGGACTTTTTCAGTTACAAGGTCAGCCTTACCCCGGATCAGCGCAGCCGGTGCATCAGCTATGTGCTGCAGCTTTGCAAGCAACGTGAAAAACTTGAATTCCGCTTGATCAGCGGCCGCATTGTGAACGATTTCCAATATGTGGCGGACCCCAATATGTTTCTTTCTGGCGCTGCATCGTATCTTCGGCTGGATAATAACTGCCCCATCAACCGGATTGCAATGGTCAACAACAGTGTGATGGAAGACCGCCTGAGTGAATATTTTGATCAGGTCTGGAATTTGGATGAGCAGAACGTGACAAAAGAGCGCAACGCCATTGCGGAGCACATCCATCATGTCCTGCAGGGAATCCATCTGATTACCCGCGCCAAAAGTGATGAAATGGAAGAACTGCAAGAGAGCTGGATGAACAAAATCTAAAAATACAACATACATACGCATAAACATAAAGCCCTGGCTGCTGCGGTAGCTGGGGCTTTTGTTGCACCGAGGAAAATGAAATTGCAAGAAAACTCCATGCCGAAGCGTGAAAATCCATGTGAAAAAAGTGAATCATGCGGAATCAATTTCTGGAAATTTGTGCCATGGGATTCTCGTGCTTTCCGTAAACAGGAATGGTATACTATGTTCAGCACCGAAGATAATTATAGCATTATGGTTCGGCGACGCTGTGCAACGATGTGCACAGCAGGGGAAAGCGCCATAAAGGTTTGGCGTGATTTGATTTGGATAATTTAATTCCCTGCAACTATAAGGGAAAGACATTTGGAGGAAATTGCAATGAATGAAAACGCGATGTTGACTGGCAAGCCCAGCATTGACCGCCCCTGGATGAAGTTCTATCCAGAAGTTCTGCGCGGTATCCAGGTTCCGGCCTGCACCGTGGAGCAGTACCTCTCCGTGCGCGCTGCAGACCCTAACGTGATTGCCATGCACTACTATGGCGTGGATATCACCTGGGGTACCGTGTTCCGTAAGGTGGACGCCACCGCCCGCGCTCTGCAGGTGCTTGGCGTCAAGCAGGGGGACCAGATCCCCGTGTTCCTGCGTTCTGTGCCGGAATTCATTTATCTGCTGCTGGCAGCCGAGCGCATCGGCGCTTCGCTGCTGTGCCGTGACAACACCCTGGAAGAAAACATTGAAGCTGTTCAGAAAGCCAATGCCAAGGTGATTTTTGTTCACGACTTCTTCTCCAAGGCCGAAATTGAAGCCTACCGTGAGCAGACCAACGTGAATACCTATGTTATCGTTCCCGCTCTGGAAAGCGGCGACCGCGCCGCTATGCCGGTTTACCTGCAGCATTCCCTGGATGCCCTGTATCCGGATGTTCCCGCCCGTGGCTCTGATACCATGATGTGGGCTGATTTCTGTAACATGGGCCAGCGTTTCCGCGGCTTTGTGCCCGCTCCTGTCAACATTGACCGCCCGCTGCTGCGCGCCTATACCAGCGGTTCCACCGGCCCTTCCAAGCAGGTCATCCATTCTGCACACAGCATCATCGGCGTGCTGGCCCAGATGAACTTTTATGGCTCTTCGGATAAATTCCGCCCCACCTGGCTGCTGACCATCCTGCCCCCGGCTCTGATCGCTGTTGTGGTTTCCATGATGCTGCTGCCCCTGGCCGGCGGTATGCTGCTCATTCTGGATCCGTTTGTGGATGTGTACGATGTTGACCTGGAAATGATGCGCTACCGCCCCAACAACTGGCCCCTGATCCCCATGTTTGTGGAGGTTATCCGCCGCAGCAAGCGTCTTCCGGCTGACTATGATATGTCCCACATGCTGGCCATCGGCGCCGGCTGCGAGGCATTCAACAACAAGCAGCTGCGCAATGTTGAGGAGTTCCTCAAGCAGCATAACTGCAACCTGCGCTTTACTGCCGGCTACGGCAGCAGCGAGGCCGGCTCCAACGCCACTCTGCCCATGGCTCCGTTCCCGGTGCGTGACGGCAACGTTGGTGTGCCGATGATCCACAGCGTCATCAGCATCTTCAAGCCCGGCACCCAGGAAGAGCTGACCTACAATACCCCCGGTGAGATCTGCATGACGGGCCCCGGCGTGATGCTGGGCTATGACCGCCCCGAAGCAACCGCCAAGGCACTGCAGGTCCACGCAGACGGCAAGACCTGGCTGCACACCGGCGATATCGGCTATATGTCCGAGGACGGTGTGCTCTACACGATGACCCGCGGCGCATCCCCGCGCTTTGGCGGCGGCGACCTGATGGTGCAGCCGCTGGAGAACATCGTGGCCGATGCCGACATCAAGGGCATCAAGGACGAGTTCTTTGTTATCGTGCCGGATGATGAGCACGAGGGCTGCTTCCTGCCGTACCTGTACGTCCAGCTCAAAGATGGCTACACCTTGGACGATGTGCGCGATAAGATCAATGCCTGCCTGCCGGAACGTTACATGCGTCCGGTGGAGATTTTCACCGTACCGGAACGCCCGTTCTTCCACTTCAAGACCAACCGTATTGGCCTGAGCAAAGAAATCATCGCCAAGCGCAACCAGCAGAAAGAGAAAGCCAAGCGCAACAGCTTTGCCGATGGCTGCATTGCCTGATGACTTTGGCGTGATAAAATCATGATAATGTAACGGCATGTGCCCACCTTATGATAGAGATAAGGGGGCACATGCC
>SKEF01002034.1_pt1 | contig 16284 bp, 9 predicted proteins | sample 4826691 | NCBI WGS metagenome assembly SKEF01 (sample SAMN11008816, study PRJNA524170) | human gut metagenome | biome: Human fecal sample; material: Feces; isolation source: fecal sample from pouch patient p23, p27 | host: Homo sapiens | place: Israel: Tel-Aviv | collected 2016-08-24
CCGTCAGCAGTTGTTCCGTGCCGGTCACACCCAGCAACCGCACCGTGGCTTTCCACTTGCCGGCATCGTCACCTTCGGTTATCTTGGTGAAGGGCAGCACGACGTTTGAAGCGGCTCCGTAGGTATCGGTAGCGAAATCGAGAGTTCTGGCTGCACCCGTCAGATGGGCAACAATCTCCGTGATGCGTCCGGCGGCATCCCCCGTCGGTTTGATGATAAGCGTCAGTTCGCGTACCTGCTGCTTCATTGCGGCGGTCAGCGGATAGTCCTTGTCTTTCTCGATGCTCACCTGTTTCGTATAGGTGAAGAACCATCCCGGGGCATTGTTCACAAAGGCATCCGTTCCTGCCCGGTTTCCCGTGGCTGCGGCAATGGTGGCGGTGGTACCATTTACCATGATTCCTTCAGCAGGGTTCCACACCGCAAGGGTGTAGCTGCCCGGAGCAAACAGATGGTTGGGGGCATGGGTGGCGGAAGTCTCCGTACCCGTATAGTCACCCATGGTAACCGTCCATGTGGTAGGTATGTCGATACCCTCACCGCGTGCCGACCAGTCGGCTGTCACCGCAATCTTCCCATAGTCGGGATGCGGCGTGTCATAAAGCGTGTCCTTCACGCAGGAAGAGAGCAGCACGGCGGCTGCCATTCCTACCATATTTATATATTGTCTTGCTTTCATACTCTATTCCTCCGTATTAGAATAACTTCCATACCAATGTCACACCGGCGTTGATGGGGCCACACCAATTTTTTGTCTCGTTGCCACAGCGCACGCGCACACCATCGATGACTTCATATTTTTCGAAATCGGCATTCAGGTAGCCCAAACCGAGGTTGAAATCAAGATCTAATGCCTTGTTTAGTCGCAGCTGATAGCCGGTGGTGATGCCGCCACCCATCAGGTCGCCCTGCTTGCCTGTTTCGGAAAGCTTGTAGTTGAACTGTCCAGCCTTGAACATCGCGCCCAGATGCCAGGCTTTCTTCTCACCCATATAGTAACGTACTTCCGGAGCCACTTCCCAGAGTGCATAGCGGCGGTCTTTGTCACTCCAGCTCCAAGAAGTCCACGAGCCGTTTACGGCAATGCCCCACGATGGACAGATGCGCCATTCAAGTCCTAAATCTGGTGTCAAGGTAGCCCAGCGCAGCAGGTTGGCACGCAGGGAGAGATGATAATCAGTTGTGATTTTGGTTTCCGACAGCGTGTCGGCAAGTGTATTTTGTTGAGCGGTTTTCTCGGCTTCTGCCTTTTCAGCGGCAAGTCGGGCTTCTTCCGCCTTGCGCTGCTCTTCGGCAAGCCGTTCCTGCTCGGCACGCTTCTCGGTTTCTAAGCGTTCGGCTTCCGCCTTGCGTCGTGCTTCTGCTTCCGCATCCGTCACGGCAGTTCCCTTTACCGGTACCGTCAGGCGCACGGTGACAAAATCACCCTCAGTCGCATGGTTGCGGGTAATGAAATTCTCCTCTTTTATTTCCGCACGGATAATCAGTTCGGATTTCACACGGTTGGCACGGATCTTCGCCGTGGCAAGGTTCTCGGCTTCACTGCCCAGTGAATTACAGTAGCCGTCAACCAATAGCGGCAGCTTGCCGTCAAGAATTGTGGTTTTGTTGTTTTCGATACATTCCAACAGACGGGCAAGTTCCGTGTCATTGCCATTCCAAGGCACGTAGAACATGTCCTTCTGCGGAACGAACCGGAAGGTGTAGGTCGTGTCTGCTTTCTGCTGCGCAATGACAGGAAAAGTTACCGTCATCAGCCACAGAAACAGGGTAAGAAAAGTGATTTTTCTGCTCATATAAACTTGAATTTATTATCTTTGTCTTCTCCAAAGGTAATAAATGCCATTCAGCGCCCAAAATATTACAAAAACTTTTTCTGTTGAAATACAGCGTTTTATAAAAAATAGTCGTTTGAGCACTTTTCAAATTGTCGTTAGAGCACCTTTTTGTCGAATTAGCACTTTTTTTGTCGTTTGAGCACTTTTTGGAAATGGGTTTCTGAGACCTTTTTCATCGGCTTTTTACCACACAAATTATTCCAGATTTGCTTTTTTCCACTTGCCAGGCGTACATCCTTCCTTCTCGGTAAATGATTTGATAAAGTTACTGCGGGAAAGAAAACCGGAAGACTCAGCCAGCTTCTGTATATTGATTTCCGGATGCTCCTTCAGTATGTTTTTCGCATACTCCAACCGGAGACCGGTTATCCATTCGCGGAATGTCATTTTATACGTAGTCTTGATATAAGCGGAAAGATAGGTACGGTTCGTATGAAGTATTTCGGACAGTTCTTTTATGGTAAGTCCCTGCTTGACATAGCCGTCCGTCTTTATCCAGTTGTCCACCTTCTCTATAATTCCTGTATAGGACACTGGTATTTCCTCTTCTGAAACCATTTCGGGTTCAGTTCCCGAATTTGTCAGAAGTTCTTCTTCAGATTGTATATCCTGCTCAAAAGCATTTTCCACCTGTTCATAGAACAGCAGGTAGTTCTGATAGCTGTAGAAAAGATAGCTGTAGAACGGTATTGACGACAAAATCCAGATAAAAACATATTTGTCTGGCAGAAATGTCAGCAATCCGCATCCGACACCGAAGATAACAGCCCAATAAGTGAATATGGAAAGCCATTCGATATATGCGCCTATATCATCCGCCTGAGTTTCATTGAAAATTCGAATGGCTCTACGATATGCAACTATGACTCTGCGAGCTAAAACGACTCCAAAAACAACTAACCAGACAGCTAAAGCAAATAAAGAGATTTTTTGTATGATTCCGCTTGGCACCAGGAACACCACAACTCCGGAAAGAGTTGAGAATATAATCCATAAAATGATATGTGTCCACACACGCCGTTTGGTAATGTAAAAACAATCAAGCAACATTATCAATGCCGAACTGAACAAAGAATAGCACAGGAAGTATGTGGACATGTTCATCAATATGGAAGAATCCGCATTTTTGAATCGAATACCAAAGAAGAAATGTACCGAATAATTTGCCGAAAGCAGCAGCATAGCTATACCCATAATCTGTCGGGAGCGGAGATAATTCTTGAAAATTTTCTTTTCAGGAGTCTTTGCAAACAAAAAATAAAAGCCGAAGAATAACATCAACGGCAGTGCGGCACAAAGTGAAAAACTGTATATTGATGGTTCCATTGTTATGCTTATTTGATTTTGATACAAAGATACGTCTTTTCTTCACAAATAGACACATAATCTATGATTTAACGTTATAGATTCGGTCATATTAGATTGAATAAATTATTAGAATTAAAGCCAGTGGTGAAAAATTCAACCACTGGCTTTTTCTGTCAAGACTTCGATATTAAAGTTTTACACCTTTGGATTCCGATAAATCGGGTCTCCCTATAATTAAATGACTGCGTACAAAGTCCACGTGCGGGCTTTCCGGCTGTTGTTCCGGCTGTTTTTTCTCGTTGCCTTGCCGGTTCTCTTCCGTGTTTTCCTGAGTCGGAGGAGCCAGCTCAAGCTGTATCTTGCGGTCCAGTGCGGCGAGTTCGGACTTCAGCTGTTTCAGCTCGTCCTCCTTCTTCCACACCTTGCCCGCTATCTCCTGCAACTGCGGAATCTCCTTTTCCAGCACTTCGTTCTTAGACTTGTACTGGTCGATGATGGTCGGAATCCTCTCCAATGCGTTCAGAAAGTTTCGTGCGGCAGCAATCGGGTCTGCCATCGCCAGATGCCCGTTGTTGTAGGTGTACTTGTAGTTGCCCTCCACCACGAAGCGGTTGTCGGTGAACTCCAGACCTTCTTTGAGTGTCCTCTCGCTGACCACCTTTATCGGAAAGCCGTAAAGTTCCCCGACAGCCTTGTACAGTCCACCAGTCGTGGCGTTCTTGGCGATTTCCTGCAAACGCTTACCGATGACCTTCTCATCCGTTGAATCCACGCCGTCCACCTTGACAAGATTAAGGCGGCTGCCTTCCTTATCAGTCTGCACAACGGAAAGAAAACGGTTCCAGTCTTCCGTCATGGCTTCGATGAAAGCCGTGTTGTTGCGCAGTTCTCCCGTCTTGGATTCCAGCTTGAACTCCGAATCGCGCTTGCCCTTGTTGAACGACTTGCGTTCCCCTTCGAGCGAGGCGATACGCTTCTCTAATTTCGCCTTATCCAAAAGGTCGGTATTGCCGGAGAGCAACGCCATATACTCCGAGAAGTTCATACCCGATTTTTCGTCCATTGCTCCCTCGTCGATGGTACGTGCGCCCATCGCTCCACTTTTGAGCTGCGATATGAACGTCTGCTTGCAGTGCAGCAGATTGAACTTGTAGCTGTCCAGCGACTTTTCCACCGCGTAGATGATGACATCCACGTTGTTCTCGGCAAAATGCTTGGCAATCTCGTTCCCGGCTCTAACACCCCGTCCGTCACGCTGTTGCAGGTCGGACGGTCGCCACGGTGTATCAAGGTGATGGATGGCGACACATCTTTTCTGCGCATTCACGCCCGTTCCGAGCATACTTGTGGAGCCGAACAGCACGCGCACCGTCCCGGCGTTCATGGCATCTATCACCGCCTTACGAGCCTTATCCGTCTTACACTCCTGAATGAAGCGCACCTCACTTGCCGGTATGCCGTAATCCTCCACCAACTTGCGTTTTATCTCGCTGTACACGTTCCATCCTTCCCCCGGCTGATATGTCCCCAAGTCGGAGAACACGAACTGCGTACCCTTGTGCGCCTCGTACTTGTGGTAATACTCTGCAATCATCTTGGCACAATGGCTTGCCTTGTTGTCGGGATGGTCCTCGTAGTTCGGGTCTATCATGCGCATATCAAGAGCCATCTTTCTCGCGTAGTCGGTGGCGATGAGCATCTTCGCCTTTTCCTCCGTTTCCGACAGGGGTAACCTGCCAAGCAGAGTGGCATCGCCGGTTTTGGCAAACTGCATCAGCTTCTGTATGAAGTCCTCCTGCTCCGGTGTGGGCGGTATGTGGTGCAGTATCTCATTCTTGTTTGGTCTGTCCACACCTACATCCTCCGCCGTGCGGTAGTCGGTAATCTCGTTGTAGAAGGCGGCAAGCTCCGGCACCTTGATGAAATAGCGAAAACGCTCCTTCTGAACGATATTGTTCGTTACGTTGAACTCAAAATCGGTCGTCTTTTTGGCGAAGATGGCAGCCCAAGCATCGAAACAGCGGATGTCCTGCCGTTCCAGTTCGTTGGGGCGCAGGTATTTGAAGAGCAGGTACAGTTCCGTCAGACTGTTGGAAATGGTCGTGCCCGAAAGGAACGTAGCCCCCAAGTCCTTGCCCGTGCGTTCCTGTATGGTACGGATGGCAAAGAGCATATTCAGGGCCTTCTGGCTTCCTTCCGAGTTTCCCAATCCCGCCACACGGTCATGACGGGTGTTGAAAGTCAAGTTCTTGAACTGGTGACTCTCGTCAATGAAGATGTGGTCGATGCCCATCTGCTTGAAGTCCACCACATCATCCGTGCGGGACTTGATAGCGTGTTCCACCTTCTCCAGCTTCGCCACAAGGTTGTGCTTGCGCTTCTCCAGCCCTTTCAGCATCGCCCGCGACACGTTCTTGCCCTGCTGCCGCAAGACTTCGAGGTTTTCCTCCACCGTGTCAAGTTCCGCCTGCAGGATGCGCTGCTGCAACTCCGGTGACTGCGGTATCTTGCCGAACTGGTCGTGCGACATGATGACGCAATCGTAATCGTTATTTTTGATGTTGTTGAAAAAACGCACGCGGTTGGCGGTCGAGAAATCCTTTTCAGAAGCGTAGAGAATCCTCGCATTGGGATATGCCGCCTGATAGGTGGCGGCAATTTCCGCCACATTCGCTTTCAGCCCGATAATCATCGGCTTGTGCGCCAAGTTCAGACGCTTCATCTCATGTGCCGCTATGTACATTATCAGCGTCTTGCCGGTTCCACAGGCTAAGCGCAAAGCGCCTTGCCGTCCTTTCGGACGGTAGGTTTCTAAACGCTCGCCACCGAACCGTACGTACACGTCTCCATGTATACGGCTCTCCATGGTTATTTTCAGTCTATTTCTTTTCATGAATCTTACGATAACAATTTTCACATACTGCTATTGTTTTTCTCTGTCTGGCAATCATGAAGCGTTCCCACTCCTGTTTGCCTTTCAGGTCTTTTAGCTTGCGGACATGCACCATTCTAAGGTTGTCCTCCGCTCCGCAATATTCACATTCACGGGCTTTCAACCGAGCCATAAGGCTGGTACTTTCAGTCCCGCGATAACTGGGCATGATATGCGCATTGTCAATACGCGCGTCTTTTCTCTGCTTGAACCCTCCATGATAAATAGTACGTTCCAACATTTCGCCCTTGTTGTTTTCATACCTTACTGTAAAGACTTTATTCCGGCAATATTTACGGATTATTTTCCTTACGGTTGATTCATACTTGGATGATAATGTTTTATACATACTCTCTTTCATGTAGTAATAGAAACTATTGAGAATGTTGACATTGTTTGCAATACAGTAGTAGTTATAGATTCCCCGAATTTCCGAATTGTATCGGTTGAGTATTTCAAGGTCATCATTACTACGGAGATACGGGCGTGAGGTCGATTCCCATGCTTCCTTGCCATTCTTGATTATTATGCGCATCGCATTATAGTCAAGCAGTTTCTTTCTCATAACCTCATAAGGCAGGAGAAGAACCACTTTATGGTCAAGTGAGCGTATGGGGATTCCTCTGAAATCCTTTCTCGTCTTGTCCGTACTGCGGACTGTAACATCAAAGCCGAGAAATTTGGCTGCGTCGTGTGAGTTGGTGATTAACGTCTTTTCATCCGAAAGTTCGAGTTTCAACGTATCTTGCAGAAAGGTCTTAATGTCCCCCTTTGCTTTTACACAGTCCTCTTTACTTCCGATTACGCAAATCAGAAAATCATCGGCATAGCGTACATACCTCATGCGTTTGAAGTTTTCGTCCATGTCAAGAGTTGCAGGAAGTTGTTGCATCTCACGGTGGAGAATGGCTATCTCCCTGCGCAATGCTTCTTTCTTCTGCTCGTCTGTTTCATTCTTCAGTTTCTTTACACGTTTGTCCTTACGATTTGCAACCCTTTTATATTCGGGGTTGCGTACACGTGCTTTACCTTTATTGAAGACGTTTATGTAGTTCCGCATAAATTTATCGAGTTTGTCAAGATAAATATTCGCCAAAATCGGACTTATTATGCCTCCCTGCGGTGTTCCGATATAGGAATTTTTGTACTCCCATTGTTCCATGTAGCCTGCTTTGAGGAATTTACGTATCAGTCGCAGGAAACGCTCGTCATTGATTCTTTCAGCAAGGATTCCGATTAAAACATCATGGTTGATGTTGTCAAAGAAACCCTTGATGTCTCCCTCGATGAACCAACGTGCTCCCGTACCTCCCTTTTGTAAGGAAGCCATAGCCGTATGACAGCCACGGTGTGGTCTGAATCCATGCGAGCAGTCTTCAAAATGACCTTCGTAGATGGATTCAAGAATCATCCTTACAACTTCCTGTACAAGTTTGTCCTTAAAGGCTGGTATGCCTAAAGGACGTTGCTTGCCATTCTTTTTGGGAATGTAAATTCTCCGTGCAGGGCACGGACGGTAACTTTCGTCTTTCAACTGTCCAATGATAGAGTGAATGTGCTTTATGCTCATTCCGTCTATGGTCTGCCCGTCTGTGCCTTTCGTATAGTTGCCCGCATTCTGCGACAACTTTTGATAGGCAAGTGCGTACAGATTTTCATTGAACAGCAGTCGGTAAAGCCGTTCAAACTTGTAATTAGGGTCTTGGCTGTGCCCAGCCAGACTGTTTAATACATTTGCTGAATCTCTCATAATGTCTCACACATCATTCGTTAAACATATTAAATAATAACTCACTGTCTCCCTTCGCCATGTACAAGGCTTTCCCTTGCTCGGACTACTACGGAGACTCTGTTGTCATATAGGATATTCAGGGGGCAAACCCCATAGCCTTTCGGCATTCCTACTTAGACAATCCCCATTTAGACATATAGTAACATAGCTCAATAGATTGTCGGATGCGATTTTCGTCCTTTTCCGCTTATTGCGGCTGTTCTGCAATCGGTTTTCGGCTCTCGTACTTGAGGTAGGAAAGTAGAAGTATTGCAGCCCGACGTTTGTAACTATCTTCCGTCGGGGTTTACCAACTAACAACTCGGACTGTCGTTCAAACAGTATAGTCTTCATCCTCATATCTATCATTTCATTTAGACATTCAGTAGCAGCATGATAGTTAGCTGACTTATGCCGTTTCCAACATGCGACACTCCCCACCGCCTTTCGGCTAAGTGGATAAGTTGGCTAATGACCGGCGTTGAAAACCCTTGCCGGGTAGGTTGCTAAGCCTACATTTACTATATGCCCTTATGGGCGCAGCACCTCGTGGTCGCAAATTCCGCCGCCGTTCTGTTTCAACATCCAGACGCAATCCATCTGTGAGGGATAGACGCTCTTGATACCCCGGCTTGCCAGCCCTTTCAGGTTGAGGTCGGGAAAGGTCTGATGGGAGCCGTCGTAGCGCGGGCGCACGAAACAGTTGAACTTGCGGTTATACATCGTCACAAGCCGCTCCTTGAACTGCGGCGACTGCTCTTCGAGCCATTCGGAGAAGCCGTTTCGTATCTCGTCAATCTTGGCGTTGGCGAGTTGTATTCCCTCGCTGTCGCGCATCTTGATGTCGTTGCCATGCTCGTCCTTGCCGATGGACTTCATCATGTCAGGGCAGGTGTTGTGCAGGGCGTGTTTTAGGAGGTGCATACCGTCATAGTTCCGGTAATACCCCTTCACCAGAAACTCGTCCGTGATTTTCATGGTGCGGTAGCCGCACACCACCGAAAACTCGTCCATGCTTGCGGAATAGGCGATTTTCACCTCCGTGTCGAACAGCCGGCTCATGTAGGCGGCATAGACACCCGTCGGAATCCAGCGTTCCCCGAAATTGAAGTCCAGATCCTCGAAGGCGATGCGCTGCGGCTCGGCATCTTTCAGAGCCTCCAACGCCTGCTTCACCTCCGGCATACGCTCATTTTCGGGATTGTCACCCATCCATGCCTCTATGCGTTCCGCTTTCTCTATGACATTTCCGGCGATGAAACGGTCTTTGATTTCGTAACCGGTCACGAGCGGATTGTAGTAGATGCGCCCTTGCAGGGCAGTGAGCAAATCCTCCGCCGTGCTGTCGGTTATCTCCCGCATATAGTCGAGATTGACCGTACCATATTTGTTGAGCGACGCAGACAGGGCTTCTTCGGGAGAGCCTACGTTGGCATGGCTCTCCACCGCGAAGGAAACAGGATGCTCGAAGATGTCCGCCTTGACGAACTTTCCGTTTTCCATCCGTTCCAGCGAAAGGATGTCGCGCCCGCCCGCATCCATCATCACTAACTTCACGTTCTGCTTGGCGTTGAGGTTGCCGTAGCGCATGACAAACTCATCGTAACAGGTATTCAGATGCTCTCGCCACGGAACATTTGCCTCGCGCCGGAGCGATTCATAACGGTACAGACGCTCGTAGGCGTCACGCAGCGACACATACAACAACGCCTTTTCCTTCTGGTATCCTTTCAGGTCGAGCGGCTGGAATGTCGCCCCGTATGGCGTGATGTCTTTCAGGTAGCCGATGTTATGACGCCCCCGGTCAGCCACCAGCGACCCTTCGCGCAGGTGCATCTCCGGCGTGCGGTGGTAGGCACGCGGAGAAAGGTCCACGACTTCCTCCTTCGGCTTTTCCGCTTCGATGTCGGGGAAAAGGAAAGTCCCCACCGCTTCCGATGGGGTATCTGTAACGGCAGGTGCGGCGACTGCCTCCGGCTGTGTTTCCTCCTGTCGTGGCTGCTCACGGGAAGTTTCCGGCACGGCTTTCACTTCCGTCTTTTCCGCCACTTGTTTCTCGTTATGCTGCCTTGCCAGTTCCCGAAGTTCTTTCCTACGCTCCGGCGTCAAACCCATCATCATTTCATAGAAACCGTTGATGGGAGGATTGGTATCCCAGTCCAGTGTGGCATAGATGTCGTCCGGGTCGGCAGGCTTGGCGGTGTTCTCCGCTTTCACCTCCTTATTCTCCATTGCGGGTTTTGCAGTTGGAGCTGTCGGTGTAACCGTGACTTTCGGTTTGGGCGGAGTGGACTTTGCCGTAACTGCCTTTTTCACCGTCTTTTTCTTTTTGGAGGTTTTCGGTTGGCTGACCTCTTCCGTCATCCCCCAGAGGTCAAGCAGGGTGAGCTGCACGCCTGCGGAATATTGCGGGCGCGGTTCTATCTCCGGCTTTTCATCTGCGGGTTGCGGCTTTTCTGTCGGAGTTTCCACCGTCTGCGCCGAGGATACTGTTTCCAATTTTATGGCAGGACGCTCTACTTTATTTTGAACGGCAACTTTTTCTTCCGTTCCTGCCTGCCGGATTGAACCCGAATACAAGCGCATGGCAAGCCTGTAATGGAAATCCTCGTCGAGCATACGGCGCAAATCCCCGGCGATGCCTGCTGCCTTGCCCTCGTGCAGATAAACCATAGCGGGCTTCCCGTAGGGGTCTGTGTCAAGTTTCGCCATCGTATGCACGATGCGTTCCGGGTGGTGGATGAAATAGGCGTTGTCGGTCAGGGCGGTTTTCGTGTCCGTCTGTATCACGGTCATCAGCCGCTCGTCCTGCGACATTTCCTTCTTGCTGAGGTTCTTTTGCAGGACAATCAGGTCACTGCCCACCTCCGTGCCCGCGTTGTCCGTGAACAGGTTGTTGGGCAGGCGTATCGCGGATACCAGATTGGCCTGACTGAACAGCTCGTTACGCACGGAGGTCTTGGTGCTATTCAATACCCCTTGCGAGGTGATGAACGCCACGATACCGCCGTCACGCACGGCATCCAGTCCTTTGAGAAAGAAATAGTTGTGGATGGTTTTCTGGGCGGAGCGTCTGCCGAAAGAGTCGCTCCGCTGAAACTCCGCGTCGAACACGGCAATGTCACCGAACGGAATGTTGGACACCGCCAAGTCGAAATAATTGTTGAACGGTCTTTCGATTTTCTCAAAACCGCAGGTGCGCATTTTCTGGTCGGGATAGAGATGCCTCAAGATTGTACCCGTGAGCAGATCCTTCTCGAAAGCCATCACATCCGCATTGGGGCTGTGCCGCAGCATGGAATCCACGAACACGCCGACACCTGCCGACGGTTCGAGCATACGGGCGGGGCGGACGCTGTAATCTGCCAGCACGTCCGCGATGGTGTCGGTTATCTCTTTGGGGGTGTAGAAAGCGGTCAGCACGGACGCTTTCAGCGAATCCACAAACCGCTTGTACTCTGTTTCGTCCTTGCTGTTCTCACGGATAAGCCTGTGCAGCTCCACCGTCGGGGCGAACAGTTCGAGGTCGGATTTCGCCCACCGGACGGCATCCGTCAGTTCCTTTGCAGGGTTGAGGATACATTTCAGACCGCCGAAACCGCAGTACCTTTGAAGTATGGCACGCTCTTCGGTTGTCGCTGTCCTATTTTCCCTGTCAAGGATGAATGCCGTCCGTATCGCCTCGATGTTGTCCCGCAGTTTCTGTTTGCGGTTAAACGCCATATTCGTCTAAGTAAAGGACGGTTGCTCCCGTCAGCTCCGTGTAGAGCAGGTCGTAATCGGAAGACAGGGCGAAATTGTCATCCGAGAGGTCATAGACGGAGAACACGTTGCCGACAAGCGGCAGCAGTTTCAGGACAAAGGCTTCACGCTTCTCTTCCGGCACTTCATCGGCAAACTCGTTTTCCACGACTTCGCGGAGGATGGCGTAACGGGAATAATGCAGCCCGCGCAGCAGCGTGTCCATCGCCAGTTCCTGCGCACCATCGGCGGGATAGCCTTCAAGCCGTGCCCTCTCATACGTTTCGGCGGCACGGTCGGCCCGTTCCCGTATGAAAGCGGTGTCGTCAGCCTGTTCAAACTTGTTCGTGCGGAGATAGTCCAGCAGGTACAGACCGTAATAGGAAAAGTCGGTCTGACCCTCGTTTTTCTTCTTGTTGTTCATTACTTTGGATTTAGCGGATTGATAATTAACGGGATAATCGGTTGGAAAAAGGAAGAAAAAGGCACTCGGTATCCCTCCGAGTGCCACCACTAAATCCAAAGTATGAGTGTAATCCGGTATCGAAGAACAATTCATTACTCTGAACAAGTGGCAAAGTTAATACTATTTCTTCCGTCCTGAAAATTTCTTGTCCTTTTTAGCCTCCGGGAACACAAAAGTCGTGTTATATTCCCCGTCAAAGGCGACAACAGCATCGAAACTCTTGCCCTGTTTGCTCTTGAACCCTTTGAGCAGCTTGGTATGCCCTTCGGTGAGCAGGTCTTTGATTTCATCGTCGGACAGGGTGCGTCCCGCTTTCAGCCGGAACACGGGCAGTCCGCACTCCGTGTTGTCGCAGCGTACCACCTTGCCGTAGAACCGCATCCTGCCCGTGCCACACTTGGGACACGCGCAGCCGGAGTCACGGCTGCCGAAGAGCTTGTCGCACGAGATCAGTTCGGAGGTTATCTCACGTGTGTACGCCTCTATCTCCTTGCGGAAGGTGTCGTCGGACAGTTCCCCGCGCTCGATACGCGCCAGCTCCTTTTCCCATTCGCCCGTCATGGCAACATCGGCGATGCGCATCGTCTTGACGACGGAATTGAGGGCAAGTCCTTTTTCGGTGGGAACAAGCGACTTCTTGCAGCGTTCCATGTAACCGCGCTTGAAAAGCGTTTCGATGATGGAGGCGCGTGTGGCGGGAGTACCGATGCCACAGTCCTTCATCGCCTGCCGCAGTGCGTCGTCCTCAATTTCCTTGCCCGCCGTTTCCATTGCCGAGAGCAGGGTGGCTTCGGTATGCAGCGGCTTGGGTTTGGTCTTTCCTTCGGTAATGGACGAGCCTTTCGGTGTCAGCGTGTCGCCTTCCTGCCAGCCGGGGATGGTAATTTCCTCTTTTTCCTCGCCATAGACGGCACGCCATCCGGTTTGCTTCACGACGCTGCCTTTTACGGTAAACTCCACTCCGGCACATTCCGCCGTGACAGTGGTCACATCCTTGACGCATTTCTCAGAGAATGCCTCGACCATGCGCCCGGCAATCATCTGATAGATGGTATTGTCCTCTTTGGAGAGGAAGAGCGGTTTCTCACCCGTGACGAGCAGGGCATGGTGGTCTGTCACCTTGCCGTCGTCCACGCTGCGGCGTGTCGGGGCGGCTTTTGCCCGCACCTTGTCTTTCCATTCGGGCTGTGTGCCGATGAAAGCGAGCAGTTTGGGAATTTCGGCAAACACGTCTTCGGGGATGTAGCGGCTTCCCGTTCTCGGATAGGTTATCAACTTCTTTTCGTAGAGTTTCTGCGCGATTTCAAGCGTCTGTTCCGCCGTGAAGCCGTGCTTGGCGTTGGCTTCTTTCTGGAGCGTGGTCAGGTCGTAGAGCAAGGGAGTTTCCTCCGTCTTCTCCTTGCGCTCGGCTTTCGTGACAGTGGCGCAACCTGCCGCCTTTACCTTATTATATAGTTCCATCGCCGGTTCTTTCTCTTTCCATTTCTCGGAGGATGAGAATTTCACGACTTCGCCGTCGCAACCGTCCGTTGCGATATGGAGCTGCCAGAATGCTTCGGACGTAAAGCGGCGGTTCTCCCAGTAGCGTTCACATACCATAGCCAACGTTGGTGTCTGCACCCGCCCCACGGAATACGTGCCGTGTCCGGCGGCGATGGATAACGCCTGTGTGCCGTTGATGCCCACGAGCCAGTCGGATTCGCTCCGCGCTTTGGCGGCGAGGTAGAGGTTGTCGTATTTGCTGCCGTCTTCGAGTTTCCGCAGTCCCTCGCGGATAGCTTTGTCGGTGAGAGAGCTGATCCACAGGCGCACGAAAGGAGTGGTGCAACCCGTATAGTGGTAGAGGTAGCGGAAGATAAGCTCTCCCTCGCGTCCGGCATCGGTCGCCACGATGATATGTTCGCTTGTGTCGAACAGTCTTTTGATGACTTTTATCTGCGACACCACGCCGCTGTCGGGCTTGTAACCTTTCTCCGTCCTGACCTGACGGGGGACGAGCGTGAATGTGTCGGGAATAATCGGGAGGTTGTCACGGACAAATCCGCGCACGCCGTAGCCGTCGGGCATGGCAAGCTGAACGAGGTGTCCGAATGCCCATGTCACGGCATAACCGCCTCCCTCGAAATATCCTTCCTCTCTCTTTGTCGCGCCCACGATGCGGGCGATTTCACGTGCCACGGAGGGCTTTTCTGCAATGATTGTCTTCATGTCTTCTTCTTTTTTGTTGATACTTTGGATTTTATTTTGGATTCAGTGGCGGACACGGGATTACATTTTCATGCCCTTGCCCGTTTTCTTCTGCGGCTTCTCCTGCTGCTGTTGCTGGCGGGCGTCCTTCGGGTTGGTCTGACCTTTCTGCAACGGCTCTCTCAGATTCTTTGTAGCCTCGTTGGTCTTGCCATCGTTGTTCACCGCCACCTGCGTGCGGCTCTCGTTGGACGGAGCAACCTGCTGTGCATTGTCAGGGTTCGTGTCGTAGCGGTACGGGCGTCCCTTCTCCGGGTTGAACTTGATATACATCGTGGCATGGAAGCCCTGCTTGTCGGTCACGTTCTCCAGCTTCACGGCTTTACCCGCCACATAGTCGGCTTTCTGCTGGTCGGTGAAGCTCACGCCGCTCCATTTGCTGATGGGGCGGATGCTGCCGTCCTCGTTCGTCCACGTGTTGCGGCGTTGCTCCTTCTTGGTCTGTGCGGCATTTTCCCCGCCCTGCGCCTGACTTTTCGATGTGTCGCCTTTGGTTTCCTGTGTCTGTGCGGTACGGGGCGACTTGCCGGTTCCCGGCACGAACTCCACGCCGCGCTGCTCCACGTTCACTTGCAGGGTGGTGACGAACTTTCTGCCGTCGTTGCGCTCGATGAGCTTGTCGCGTACGGGCAGTCCGGCGCGGAGCATGTCCCGCTCCTGCGTGGTGATTTCCGTCTTGCCGATGCGCTCCGGGATGCGCACCCTGCTTGCCGGAATGTCCGTGATTTCATTCGTCTTGCGGTCGATGCTGATGTAGGAGGGGATGATCTCGCCCGTTTCCCTGTCCACAATGTCCACGACCCTACCGAGATTGCCCGTTTCGCGGAGGTTCTTCCGGTCATTGTCGGAGAATTTGTGTTCCTTGTACTCATCCAGCTTCTGCTCCTTGCGGATGAAGTGCGGCACGAGGCTGATGTTTCCCTCACCGTCCTTCTTGAAGGAGAGGCGGGCGTCCAGCTCGAATGATTCGCCGCCGAAGGTCGGTTTGACCTTTACCAAGTCGGACTTGCCATAGTTGAGCATCTTCGTAAGGTCGCCGGACTTTTCAAGGTTGTCCCGCTTTACGCCCCATCTGTCCTCCAGCTCCTGCCAGTTGATTTTACTCTCGTCGATGGGCTGGTAGCCACGTTTGCCCTGCATCTGTTCGGATTTGTCCTGTTGCTGTTCTTTCCGTTGTTCCATGTTCTCCTGTTTTTGAGGTTCTTGTTTCTCTGTCTGTTGTGCTGCCATCTCTTCCTGCACCTTCTTCTCATAGTCGGAGGTGTCCACCTTGTGAGGGGCGAGCAGCTCCTTGTTCGCTTCGGGGTCTTTCAGCAGTTGCTTCATCACCTCTAAGAGATTTTCAGCTTGGTCTGCCGCAATGCGGTAGAAACCGAAGCGGCTGGGTTCCTTGCACTGCCGGAAGAAGTTCTTGAAGAAGTTGTCCAGCACGTCGCCATGTCGGTCGAATTGCAGGAAACTCTGCGCGTTCTCCGCTTTTGCGGGGGTGCGCTTGGGTGTGCCGTCCGCGTTCAGCCCGGCTACCACGCTGATCTCGCCTGTCTTCTCGTCACGGACTACCAGCACGTCCTTTTCGTCTTTTTTCTTTGCCATCTGAAAAATGTTTTAATGGGTTATTTATGAAAGAAATTATGGATACGAGCCTTGTAGAAGGCTATATCTTCCTTTTTGAAGTCCTTGATATGGTTGGAAAGGAATGTCAGCACGTCCTCCTCGCTGTAATAGGTCTTCTTGCCCAGCGTCTTGTAGGGCAATGCGCCTACGCTGCGGTAGCGTTGGAGGGTGCGTTTGCTTATCTGGAGCAACATGCACAAATCCTGATTGTCGAAAAGGCGGATGCTTTCCGTGATAGTGGGCTGTTTCCCCTCAGCCTTCATCGCCAGCAGCAGTTCGTCCTGACGGTCGAGCCGTTCCATCAGCTTCTGCATCCAGCCCTCGAAGTTGTTTCGTGTGAGCAGTTCCATGACCTATGTCCTCCTTC
>SKEF01001998.1_pt1 | contig 16188 bp, 11 predicted proteins | sample 4826691 | NCBI WGS metagenome assembly SKEF01 (sample SAMN11008816, study PRJNA524170) | human gut metagenome | biome: Human fecal sample; material: Feces; isolation source: fecal sample from pouch patient p23, p27 | host: Homo sapiens | place: Israel: Tel-Aviv | collected 2016-08-24
ATGCAGATGGTGCCGTCCTCAAAATAGGGCAGGATACACGCACCGCCGTGGTGATGCACCACTTCGCGTTCGGCGGTCTTGCCGTTTTCCAGCAGAGCAGTGTCTTTTGTCAGGGTGATCACCCGGCCCTCGAAGAGCACCTCGCTGGTGAGTGTTTTTTCATAATGCACGGTCTTCTCCATTCTATTACCCTCTTTGCCCGGCACAGCGCCGGTTTTCTATGGCTTCAGTTTACGGCAAAATGAGGTTTGTTGTCAATAAAGAGATGATAAATATAAGAGAGAGAGGAGAAACCTTTAGCGGGCTCGCCCTCTCAGTCAAAGCCTGTCGGCTTTGCCAGCTCCCCCAAAGTGGGAGCCCTTGGCAGTCCATGCAAACTTCATCTCTTTGCCAAGGCCTCTCCCTTTGACAGATTTCCCCCGGTCGGGGGAAGATGTCGCGCAAGCGACAGAAAGGGGAACGAGGTGGATGCGAACGCAGTGAGCAGACGGAGAGGGCGAGGACGCTGCCCTTGTGCTCCAAACGCATTTTCACGGGAGGGGAAATTCCTCTTTTTGCGAAAAAAATCACAGGATCTGGCAAAGCAGGCAGGCCAAAACCGGAAAATCCGCGCCATTGCTCACTTTAACGAACTAAAGACGTACAAAAGCGCTAAAAAAATTTCTTTATTTTTGGTGCGTTTGTTGAGCGGTTTGCGTTTACTTTATGGGCGGAATTTGCTATTATAGTATACAAGCAATAGTGCCTTTATGGGGTTCTCCGGTCCCATGTGGGGCATATTGCCCCGCGCAAAAGGTACCAAATTCTGAATAATGGAGGAAGAAAAATGCCTAGAGCAAAGCAAACTATGGATGGCAATACCGCTGCCGCCCATGTAGCGTATGCCTACACGGACGTGGCTGCCATCTACCCCATTACCCCGTCTTCTCCGATGGCTGACTCTGTGGACCAGTGGTCCGCAGCTGGCCAGAAGAACATCTTCGGCAATCAGGTCAAGGTCGTCGAGATGGAATCTGAGGCCGGCGCTGCTGGCGCTGTGCACGGCTCTCTGGGTGCAGGTGCTGTTACCACCACCTTCACCGCTTCTCAGGGCCTGCTGCTGATGATCCCCAACATGTACAAGATCGCTGCTGAGCAGCTGCCCTGCGTGTTCGATGTTTCTGCACGTACCGTTGCTACCCAGTCCCTGAACATCTTTGGTGATCACAGCGACGTTATGGCATGCCGTCAGACCGGCTTTGCAATGCTGGTCGAGAGCAGCGTGCAGGAAGTCATGGATCTGTCCCCTGTCGCACATCTGTGCGCCATCGAGGGCAAGGTCCCCTTCCTGAACTTCTTCGATGGCTTCCGTACTTCTCATGAGTACCAGAAGATCGAGAAGTGGGATTACGCCGATCTGAAGGAAATGTGCAACATGGAGGCTGTGGAGGAGTTCCGTAAGAAGGCTCTGAACCCCGAGAACCCCAAGATGCGCGGCTCCCACGAGAACGGCGACGTGTTCTTCCAGCATCGTGAGGCATGCAACAGCGTTTACAACGCTCTGCCTGCTGTTGTTGAGAAGTACATGGCCAAGATCAACGCAAAGCTGGGCACCAACTACGATCTGTTCAACTACTACGGCGCACCCGATGCTGACCGTGTGATCGTGGCTATGGGCTCCATCTGCGACGTTGCTGATGAGGTCATCGACTACCTGAACGCCAAGGGCGAGAAGGTCGGTATCGTCAAGGTCCGCCTGTACCGTCCCTGGGTCTCCGCTTCCCTGCTGAAGGTCCTGCCCAAGACCGCCAAGAAGGTGGCTGTGCTGGACCGCACCAAGGAGCCCGGCTCTCTGGGCGAGCCCCTGTACCTGGATGTTGCCGCTACCCTGCGTGAGGCTGGCCTGAACGATGTCGTTCTGACCGGCGGCCGTTACGGTCTGGGCAGCAAGGATACCCCGCCGTCCTCCATCTTTGCTCTGTTCAAGGAGCTGGAGAAGGATCAGCCCAAGGAGCGCTTCACTCTGGGTATCACCGATGATGTCACCTTCCTGTCTCTGCCGGAAGTCAAGCCCGCTCCCATCACCGCAGCTGCTGGCACCAAGGAGTGCAAGTTCTGGGGTCTGGGCGGCGACGGTACTGTCGGTGCTAACAAGAACTCCGTCAAGATCATCGGCGACCATACCGACAAGTATGTTCAGGCATACTTCCAGTATGACTCCAAGAAGACCGGCGGCGTGACCATCAGCCATCTGCGTTTCGGCGACAAGCCCATCCGCAGCCCCTACTACATCAACCAGGCTGACTTCGTGGCCTGCCACAACCCCGCTTACATCCACATGGGCATGAAGATGGTCCAGGATGTCAAGCCCGGCGGCGTGTTCATGATCAACTGCCAGTGGTCCGATGAGGAGCTGGGCCAGCACCTGAACGCCGAGGCAAAGAAGTATATCGCTGACAACAACATCCAGCTGTATACCATCAATGCTATCGATAAGGCTATCGAGATCGGCATGGGCAAGCGCACCAACACCATCCTGCAGTCTGCATTCTTCAAGCTGGCTGACGTCATGCCCATCGAGGATGCCGTCAACTTCATGAAGCAGGCAGCTCAGAAGAGCTACGGCAAGAAGGGCCAGGACGTCGTTGAGATGAACTGGAAGGCTATCGATGCAGGCGTTGACGCCATCCACAAGGTGGACGTGCCCGCATCCTGGTCCAACCCCGAGGCTGATCCCGCACCCAAGGCTCTCACCGGCCGTCCGGAACTGGTCAAGCAGATCCGCGAGGTCATGGAGCCCATTGCCCGTATGGACGGCGACAGCCTGCCTGTCTCTTCCTTCGTGGCAAATGCAAACGGCGAGTGGGAGCAGGGCGCTTCTGCATACGAGAAGCGCGGCACCGCTGTCAACGTCCCCGAGTGGGATGCTGCAAAGTGCGTTGGCTGTAACCAGTGTGCATTCGTCTGCTCTCATGCTACCATCCGTCCCTTCCAGCTGACCGCCGACGAGCTGGCAGCTGCTCCTGCACAGACCAAGAGCCGCGACAACAAGCCCGCAAACGAGTACAAGTTTGTCATGGCTGTGTCTCCTCTGGACTGCATGGGCTGCGGCGAGTGCGTCACCGTCTGCCCCACCAAGGCTATCACCATGGTGCCGCAGGACAGCCAGGCCGATCAGCAGGCAGTGTTCGACTACTGCGTGGCCAACATCTCCAAGAAGCCTTCCAAGTTTGCTGACGATACCGTCATCGGTTCTCAGTTCAACCAGCCGCTGCTGGAGTTCTCTGGCTCCTGCGCAGGCTGTGCCGAGACTTCTTACGCTCGCCTGATCACTCAGCTGTTCGGCGAGAAGATGTACATCTCCAACGCTACCGGCTGCTCCTCCATCTGGGGCGGCACCGCTTCCATCTCTCCGTACACCGTCAACAAGGACAGCGGCCATGGTCCTGCATGGTGCAACTCCCTGTTCGAGGACAACGCAGAGCATGGTCTGGGCCTGTACATCGGCCAGAAGACCATCCGCGAGAACCTGATCAAGGAGATCGCAGAGGTTGCTGGTTCCGACAAGGCTTCTGCTGAGCTGAAGGCTGCTTACGAGCAGTTCATCGCAACCAAGAACAACACCAAGGCCAACGACGAGCCCGCAAAGGCCCTGATCGCTGAGCTGGAGAAGGCTGCTGCTGCCGGCTGCGAGAAGTCTGCAGAGATCCTGAAGAGCAAGCAGTACATCGCCAAGAAGTCCGTCTGGATCTTCGGTGGTGACGGCTGGGCATACGACATCGGCTTCGGTGGTCTGGACCACGTTCTGGCTTCCGGCGAGGATGTCAACGTGATGGTCTTCGATACTGAGATGTACTCCAACACCGGTGGACAGGCATCCAAGGCTTCCAACATTGGTGAAGTCTGCCAGTTCGCTGCTGCTGGTAAGGAAATCAGCAAGAAGAGCCTGTCCGAGATCGCTATGACCTACGGTTACATCTATGTTGCTCAGATCGCACTGGGTGCTAACCCGGCTCAGGCTGTCAAGGCCATCGCTGAGGCTGAGGCTTACCCCGGCCCGTCTCTGATCATCGGCTACGCTCCCTGCGAGCTGCACGGTGTCAAGGGCGGCATGACCAACTGCCAGAACGAGATGAAGAAGGCAGTTGAGGCCGGTTACTGGAACCTGTTCACCTTCAACCCGGCAAACAAGGCTCAGGGCAAGAATCCGTTCACCCTGACCTCCAAGGCTGTGGATAACGAGAAGTATCAGGCACTGCTGGCTAACGAGACCCGTTACAGCCGCCTGACTCGTGCATTCCCCGACCGTGCTAAGGAGCTGTTCGCACGCAACCAGGAAGTTGCAAACGACCGCTACGAGCACCTGACCCGTCTGGTCGACCTGTACAAGTAAGCATTCTTCTGCGCTTTGGATGCAGATATTTGCGGCACCTTAGCCCCACAATGCAAGAGGGCGGCTGCCCCGTACCGGCGGTTACTGCGCAATGCAGCGGTACGAAGCGGAGAAACGCATCCATCCATGCAGGTGATGTGCTGAAGTACAGCATTCGCCATACGAGTTCTATCTGATTTCACTTCCCGGGCGGTGCTTTGTTCCGTGCGGAGCACCGCAGCGGGATATGAGATACCAAAGCGCCCGCGAGGGTCCTTGAAAGCACACCCCGCGTGTGTCAGGAGCATAAGGTCTGCTTGCAGATACCTTGCTCCGCCTGCTGCATAAGACCTGCTTTGCAGGGATCTTGCCGCAGTAAAAAACGAATATCGTTTTTAGCGCCCCGTTCACCGCAAGGTGACCGGGGCGTATTTTTTTTTTGTGCAAAAAAACAGCAGGGACTGCTGCACGTTGTCCGATGCAGCAGCCTCTGCTGAATTATAAAATATTATTTTGCGTCAGTTCTCTCCAAAGAAGCCGTTTTCACTCATGGATGCCCTCCCTTACAGCTGCTTTTACAGTTCCATTTTAGCATGTGAAAAAACGAAGGTCGATCAAAAAATGTTATCACAAAATCTTCCAAAAGATACCATTCCCTTTTTACAGTTTCTTCATAGCTTCTTAACGAATTCAATTGTGAAAGCTGTTATACTTTTGCCATGGGAAGCGGGGCCGCAACCGCTTACCCAAGTAACATGATTCCTCCTCACACCAAGGCAATATCCAAACAAAACACCCTTTTTCGTGTGCCGCAACACGGAAGAGGGTGTTTTGTTTTACAAAATTCTGGTAAATCGGTGGTTTAGGGTTGACCCCGTTTTTTTGCGGCGCTATAATAAAAATGAGTATGAAAACTTGGAGGTGAACGCAGGAAAATGGACCCGGATCATAGTCGAAGTAGAACCACCGGCGCGGTGGATCAGAAAACAAAAACAACTGCGTTTTCCCCAACCGTTCGCCTCCTTCGCTGAGTCCTGCGGAAAAGCACCGCTTCAACGGTGCATCTTTCCGCAAAACAGAGCAGAGGAAGGCGCGGCTTTGTGTGCGCAGAATGCGGCGTTTGCGGCATTCCGGCAGGCAAGGCGGCGCGTTTTTTGTTTCCCGATCTGCTGCGTCCTCCGGATACAGGAGCTGCTCCTGTTCCGTAAAAACTGAGGAGGTACGCCCAATGGATATGGAAGAAAAGAAGCTGACGGCTGATGCTGCGGAACAGGCGCTGCCGGTGCAGGAGCTGCCTGCTGATATCCCCGCCGAGGTCCGCCAGAAGCTGGCTGAAGATCTGAATGAGGAAGCTACTGAAGACCTCAAGCAGGATATGCGCGAGGCCGAAAAAGAGGAAGCCAACGACGAAGAGGTCAAGGCCAACCCTGAGATGCTCACCAAGAGCCGCCTGCTCAAGCTGCTCATCAAGAAGCAGTATGTCAAGCTGCGCGAAGTGACCGAGGAAGAGCAGCCTGCCGACTTGGCCGAACTGCTGGAAGAACTGGATGAGAACAACCGCCTTGTGGTGTTCCGTCTGCTCAAAAAGGAAGTGGCCACCGAGGCCTTTGCCTATATGTCCGACGAAGCCCGCGACGATCTGGTGAACGCCTTTTCGGACGTGGAGCTTGTGGGCGCTATTGAAGAAATGAGTCTGGACGATGCCGCCGACCTGCTGGAGGATATGCCGGCAGGCGTGGTGAAGCGGGTGCTGGAGAAATCCTCCAAGCAGACCCGTGAGAGCCTGAACAAGCTGCTGAACTACCCCGAAAGCTCTGCCGGCAGCCTGATGACCCCCGAATATGTCCGTCTGCGCGAGGATATGACCGTGGCGCAGGCCTTTGAAGCCATCCGCAAGCAGGGCGAAAACGCAGAGACCGTGTACACCTGCTACGTGGTGGAGCGCAACCGCCTGAAGGGCGTTGTTTCTGCCCGAAGCCTGCTGCTGTCAGAGCCGCATACTCCCATCACCGAGATCATGGATGATAACGTGGTCACTGTGAAAGTGACCGATGATCAGGAGTACGTGGCCCGTGAGATGCAACGCTACGACTTTACCGCCATGCCTGTTCTGGATAACGAGGGCATGTTCGTGGGTATCATCACCATCGACGATGCGATCGACGTTCTGACCGACGAGAGCACCGAGGATATGCAGAAGATGGCTGCTATTCTGCCGGACGACGATGCTACCACCTACTTCGGCACCAGCGTCTGGACCCACGCAAAGCAGCGCATTCCATGGCTGCTGATCCTGATGCTTTCCGCCACCTTTACCGGCATGGTCACCACCCACTATGAAGAGGCCTTTGTCAGCCTGCCGCTGCTGGTTTCCTTCATGCCCATGCTGATGGATACCGCCGGCAACTGCGGCAACCAGATCAGCACCCTGATGGTGCGCGGTCTGGCTCTGGGCGAGGTGGAACCCAGCGACTTCCTGCAGGTGCTGGGCAAGGAGCTGCGGGTGTCTGCCATTGTGGGCGCGGTGCTGGGCATCGTGAACGGCCTGCGCATCTACCTGATGTACACCTTCCTGTTCCCCGGCCAGTACGCCAACGTGATGGGCTATGCCATCGTGGTCAGCGTTTCGCTGTTCTTCAGCGTCATTCTGGCAAAGCTGGTGGGCGGTATGCTGCCGCTGGCAGCCAAGAAGCTGGGTGCCGACCCGGCCATCATGGCAACGCCGTTCATCACCACGATCGTGGATGCCTGCAGCCTGATCCTGTATTTCCAGATCGCACAGCTGGTGTTCCACAATATGATGTAAATAATAGAGCAATGCCGGACGGTCTTGAAGTGACTGCCCGGCATTGCTTTTTCCGGTGTGGAAAACTGCATGTTTCCCCGCCTTTTCCACACAGAAAAACGGCAACGGCCCGGTGTTGAAAACTTGTGACCGGTTCATTCCAGATTGGAGAAAAATAAATCACCGCTCAGGAACGGTTTGTAGAATACAAAGAAAATCCTTCGACTTTCTTTTTTATAAAAGGCAGAATGCCCGCATTTTTGCCCAAAACTTACCAGAAAGCTGCGGCCTGAATTACGGTGTGTATAGGGCTGATGCCCTTTTGTTGTGGAAAACCCGGTGGAAAAAGTGGAAAACCTCATGGAAAACTCGCCCTTTTCTTCACAAAAACGGTGGAAAACCCGGTGGAAAAAGTGAAAAGTTCATTCCAGACCGGAAACTCCATACACTTTCCGGTTGTGCTTTTGTGCCGCAAGATCCGCTTGACAGCTGTATTTTTGGGCGGAAGATGCGGCGGTTTTCCACACTGTGGCATTGCCTTGAATGCCCCGGCCAATCATGGTACAATAACAGCAGAAAAATGCGGCAAAACTCACCGATATCGGAATACAATGCGTTGGAGGCACCCTATATGAACAATTGGCTCAACCAGCTGGAGCGCAAATACGGCCGCTTCGGCATCCCGAACCTGACCAACATTCTGGTGGGCGGGCAGATCCTTGTGCTGGCCATCGAGCTGTTTGTCAACCAGACCGTCAGTGTCTGGCTGGCACTCAGCCGCTATTTTCTGCTGCGCGGCCAGATCTGGCGCATCATCACCTTTGCGTTCATCCCCTCTTACGGCGGCAGCATCCTCAGCGCGGTGCTGGGCATCTATTTCACATGGTTCATCGGCACAGCGCTGGAACAGGAGTGGGGCGATTTCCGCTATACGGTGTATCTGCTCTCCGGGATGCTGGGCACTGTGCTGGCCTGCCTGCTCACCGGCGTGACCGGCAGCACCTACTGCCTGTCCCTTTCGCTGCTGCTGGCCTTTGCCGTGCTGTACCCGGAGGTGCAGGTGCTGCTGTTCTTTGTCATCCCCATCCGGGTGAAATACTTTGGCTTTTTTGCGGCAGCACTGTGGGTGCTCAGCTTTCTGGGCGCGCCGCTGCCGCAAAAGCTGAGCCTGCTGCTCAGCATGGCGAACGTCTGGCTGTTCTTTGGCCCGATGGCCTATCGTTCCGTCCGCGCATGGGTACGCCGTGAGCAGTGGAAGCGGAGAAACAGAAGGTAAGGAGAAACATCATGATGCTGGACCGCATGGAGGGCAATGCAGAACTGAAAAGCAGCGTGCAGCTGATGCTGGCAGCCCGCCGCCTGACCCACAGCGTGCTGCTGGTGGGTGAAGAGGGCCTTGGAGCCGGTTTTGCGGCCCGCTGCATTGCGGCAGATTATCTTTACCCTGCAGGCGGAGCGCCCGCTGAGGCCCTTCTGCGGGGCGAATGCTGCCGTGCTGTGGGTAAGCCCGGCGACCGCGACAGCGGCCATGTGGAGACCGGCATCGTGCGTGAAGCGATCAGCGTTGCCGGTATGGGCGCAGGCGGCAAATATCTGGTCAGTCAGGTCAAGGCTATGCGCAGCGAGATCTTCAACACCAGCCTTTCGGCCGAGGGCCGTGCCGTGTTGCTCTACCATGTGGAAAAGATGAACGAGGAATCCGCCAATGCCCTGCTGAAGGTGATGGAAGAGCCGCCGGAGGGGGTGCTGTTCCTGCTTACGGCGGATTCGCTGGCAAGCGTGCTGCCCACCATCCGAAGCCGCTGCGTCAGCTTTGCAGTGGCTCCTGTCTCGCCGGAGCAGTGCGCCCGCTACTGCGCCGCACAGGGGGTGGACAAAAAGACGGCCGCGCTGTACAGCGAACTGTTCGACGGGCACATTGGCACGGTGCTTGCCGCCGCACAGGACGAAGCCCGCACCGCGCAGGTGGAAAAGGCCCTGCAGCTGGCAAAGGCCGCTGCCGACCGTGACAGCTATGCCGCAGCCTGCCTGCTGGCCGCCTACGAAAAGGACAAGGCCGGAGCCGCCGCCCTGCTGACGGACTTCCGTGCGGTGGCGGCAGCGGGCCTGCGGCAAAGCCCCCACGCACCGGTGCAGGGCATTGCCGCCCAGCGTGCCCTGCGGCTGGCCGAAGCCGCCATCCAGCGCCTTGGCGCGCAGGTGAACCTCAAGATCGTGCTCAGCGTGTTTGCGGCAAAGTTCCGCGCGCTGTAAACAACAACTCCCCTGAAAAGCTTTTTACGGCATTTCAGGGGAGTTTTGCTGTCAGGAAACGGTAGAGGAAGGGTCGCCGATCAGGCCGTTAAAAGTAAAGGTGGCCGTTTGCTGATTAAATTTACCCAGCGTGATGGTTATGGCTCCTCTATAGAATTTATCGAAAGAAGAGGTAGTGACGGGGCCGATGTCGATGAAAAGAATAACGGTTCTGGACTGGCCTGCAGGAACAGTAAGAGACTGGTTGAATACATAGGCGGTTTTGCTGCTGTTCAGACCTTTGTATCCAAGACCACATACCTTACCAGTGCCGCCAGCGGCATGGTTGAAAGCAAAGTTGCTGATGTTGACAGTGACAGCACTGGTGCCGCTGCCATTATCCAGTTTGAAGCCGGTGTAGAAATAGTTGTGGCGGGTATCAGATTCATAGATGGAGCTGGAAGTCCACTGCCCGCTCAAGGGGCCGATATCTGCGGTAAAAGAGCCAAAATTAGCGAAATCGCTATTATCGATGGGAGGGGCAACCAGATTTTCGGGAGTGGAAGCATACGCTCCATCGCCGCAGCCTGCCAGCATACCGCTTGCGGCAACGGCCAGTGCGGCGGCACCAGTGGCCTTTAAAAAAGTACGGCGAGTGATCAGTTCAGACATAAAAATCTCTCCTTTGATTGCAGGAAATCATAAAATACAAAAGCTGATGCAAACAGAAACTCCCTCCGGCGCTTGCGGTACACCGGAGGGAGTTTCTGTTTGGGGTATTGCTTTGGTGTGAGGAGGAATCATGTGCGGAAAGACGGTTGCGGCCCCGCCTCCCCGCAGGATATAGTATACCCGATTTTAAGTGAAAAGTCATTACATTTCTGTGAAAAAACATCCCGCAATGAACTTTTTACAAAATTCCCCCAATGATAAAAACCAAACAGCGCGGTGTACAAAAATTCTGGTATTCCAGAATGCGGCAGACTGTCACTTTCACTATAGTAGATAAGGTGCAAAGTGTCAATCTGAATCGCAGTTTTTCCCTTATGCTTTTTCTACTTCGCCCACCACCAGCTCACCGGTCTCGGAGGAGTAGCTGCCGGTCACCTTCTGGTGGCCGCTGGTAAAGGTGAGGCTGACAGTATGAACCTGCTTGAACCAGCTGTTGTAGGCACTCTCGCTGATGCGGTAGATCAGCACAAAGGTCTTTTCTTCGTTCGGCTGCAATTCGTAGTCCTTCTGGGTCCACCAGCTGTCGCCGCTGGCGTTGTCCGCAAAGCCAAAGTAGATGGGCGATGCAGCAGAATGGTCGATCTCAGCCGGGAAGTTGTCGGCGGTCAGGGTGACGGCACGGCTGCTGACGTTTTTCAGGGTGACAACCACCTTGACCACATGGATGGTGCCGTATTCCTGCGTGCCAAGGATCGTGCGGTTTGCGCTTCCGCTTACGTATCCGATGCCGTTCACAGTGCCGGGGATGTCAATGCTGCCTGTGCCGCCGCAGGCGGTCAGGGTGCCGGTGAGCCCTGCCGCAAGCAGTGCTGCGCCGGAAAGCTTAAGGAATGCGCGTCTTGAAAGATTTTTCATGTTTTTTACCTCCTGCCCCCAAAACAAGGGCTTTTTGTACAGTATACCATGGCTAAAAACGGGGGTCAATCCATTTTGCACTGTGCTGCGTGCACTCTGCCGTGCTCCACATAGTGGGCGGCGTTGTGCAGGTTGGCCTCGATCTGTGCGGGGCTCACCTGCTTGATGACCTTTGCGGGCACGCCCACGGCCACCGAGCCGTCCGGGATGACCATGCCCTCCGGCACCAGCGCACCCGCGCCGATGATGCAGTTTTTGCCCACGACACAGTGGTTGAGCAGGGTGGCGTGCATTCCGATGAGGCTGCCGTCCCCTACCGTGCACCCGTGCACCAGCGCACTGTGGCCCACGGTGACGTTTTTGCCCAGCATTACAGCACCGCCCACATCACAGTGCAGCACGGCGTTATCCTGCACGTTGGAGTTTTCGCCAATGGTCAAAGTGCCGTCGTCGCCGCGCAGCACAGCACCGTACCACACCGTGGAACCGGCTTTCAGGATCACATCTCCCTGCACGGTGGCGTTGGGCGCAACAAAAGCAGCCCCCTCGTCGCGGGGAGATTTTCCACAAAAGGACAGAAACATTGTTAAAAACCGCCTTTCTCTCTTTCTCTTTTGGCTGGTTTATGGTATTCTTTAAAGTAGTATAGCAAGCCAGAGCCTTTCCGGCAAGTAGGAGCTGTTTCAAAACAAAAATTTTTGCCGTGCGTCGGCAAGCAGATACAAGGGGGCACGCTCATGTTCAAAAACACCATCTTCCGCCGCATGACGGCGCTGGTGCTCACGCTGGCACTGGCCGCTGCTGCTGCACTGCCGGGCCTTGCGGTATATCCCATGCCCATCCAGACCGCCAGCGAGACCGAGGCGGTGTACCTGTTCAACGCCGACACCGGCAAGACCATCCTGAACCAGAATGCTGACCAGCAGCAGTATGTTGCCAGCCTGACCAAGCTCATGACGGCCCTGCTGCTGCTGGAAAGCGGCAAGGACCTGAACGGTGAAGTGACCGTGCCCACCGCGCTGACCCAGGAGTTCCGGGATATCCAGAACGCCAACGGCACCACTATGGGCCTGCGCATCGGCGAGACGGTGCGCCGCATCGACCTGCTGAACGCCATGCTCATCGTCAGCGCCAACGACGCCGCCAGCGTCATTGCCTACGATGTGGGCGGCAGCGTGCTGGATTTCGTCAAGCAGATGAACGCCCGTGCCCAGGAGCTGGGCTGCACCGGCACGAACTTTACCTGTGCCCACGGCCTGTTTGACTACGGCAACGTGTCCACCGCGCAGGATCTGGCAAAGATCGCCGCCGCCTGTGCGGCAAACCAGACCTTTGCACAGGTGGCGGGCACCGCCAGCTATGTCCTGCCGGCTACCAACTTGCGCAAGGCCGAGTACACCATCAGCAGCTCCAACAGCCTGATGAACAGCGAGAGCGCTAACTACCGGGAGTATGTCCGGTGGGTCAAGGGCGGCTTTACCACGCTGGCAGGCCGCTGCATCGTGGCCTTTGCGGAAAAAGACGGCCACACCTACGGGCTGGTGATCCTTGGCTGCGATACGCTGGACCACCTCTTTGCCGAGTGCGATGATCTGTTCGACTGGGCCTTTGAGAGCTTTGCGGACCGTCCGCTGGTGGATACCCAGACCGAGCTCACCACCGTGGCGCTGACCAAGTGCCGCACCGAACCGGCGGTGGCGCTGTATGCCGCTGCGCCGGTCAGCGGCTACGGCCACGCAGACGATATCGTTACCTACTCCTTCGACCTGCCGGAAAGTGTTTCCGCTACCGTCAAAAGCGGCAGTGTGATCGGCTCGGCCACTGTTTATCTGGACGGCTACGAGGTGGGCACGGTAGACCTTGTGACCCACAAGGAGTATGTCTCCGATTTCCGCACCGACATAAAGGCGACAGTGCTTCTGCTGTGCGCGCTGGTGCTCATCCTGTTTGCAATGATGGTGCTCACGCTTGCGGCCGGCGGCGGTTCACTGAACCTTAAAAGGAGAAAGCGCCGCAGATAAAATGCCGTGGTCGCAGATGCGGCGATTACAGAATACCACGGCAAACTGCAAAAAACAATAAAGAACAGCAAAAAGCGGCACTCGGAGCCTTGCACAAAGGCCCGATGTGCCGCTTTTGCTTACTTGTTCAGAAACTGGATGAAGTGGTAAGATTCCACGATCTGGAAATACTTGATGATGCGCGGGTACAGCGGTTCAGCTTTTTCACCAAACTGCTGCTTCATGCAGTCAGCAAGCTGTGCAACGGTCTTCTGGCCGTCGATCAGCGGCCAGAGATAGCTGCCGGTCTCGTCCAGATGCACCTGTGTGGTGCGCGGTTTATGAAACACTTTTTGCGCGATCGTATTGAACACACCGGTGTTCTCCACCTCAAGGGTGATAAGGCCGGTGGCTTCGTCTGTGTGCCAGCGCAGGGTTTCCGCCCGCTGCGGAATGAGGTCCAGATAGTTGATGGACTGCTTTTTCTTACGCATCAGTTCTTCTTTTTCTTCATGGAGAAGGCCAGCAGGCATGCGATCATGACGATCATCAGAACCACGCCGCCAATGTTGCCCAGATCAATGCTCAGGGCAGTGCTGATGCCGAACACGGCGAAGATGGCCAGCAGGATGCCCACAAGGCCCTCGCCTGCGATCATACCGGCGCAGAACAGGGTGCCGTTGGTGGTCTGCTCTTCCTTGGTGGCAGCGTCAACGTTCTTGCGGCTGTCCATGAACCAGCGCACAGCACCACCGATCATGATGGAGGTGTTCAGGTAGATGGGCAGATACAGGCCAATGGCGAACGGCATCACAGGGATGCGCAGGATCTCCAGGGCAATGGCAAGGAACACACCGGTGAACACCAGGTTCCAGGGCAGGTTGCCGCCCATGATGCCCTCAACAATCAGCTTCATCAGGGTAGCCTGCGGTGCGGGGACCTCAGCACCGCCGTAGCCCCATGCGCTGTCCAGCAGGTACAGCACACCGCCGATGGCCAGACCGGCGGCAATAACGCCGATCAGCTCACCGATCTGCTGCTTGACCGGGGTCGCACCCAGCAGGTAGCCGGTCTTCAGGTCCTGAGAGGTATCCGCAGCAATGGCAGCGCAGATGCAGATGACAGAGGCGATGGCCATGGAGCCGATCATGCCCTCGATGCCAACGTTGCCGGTGGCCTTCAGGATCATGGTAGCGATCAGCAGGGTGGCAATGGTCATGCCGGAGACCGGGTTGTTGGAACTGCCGATCATGCCGACCATACGTGCAGAGACGGTGGAGAAGAAGAAGCCGAAGATAACGATCAGCAGAGCACCCAGCGGGCTGACGGGGATTGCCGGAGCCAGCCAGATGATGAGGATGATGAGCAGGATGCCGCCCAGAATAAAGGGCATGGGCATGTCCTTCTCGGTACGGGAGGTGCCGGAAGCACTGCCGCCCTTCATGCTCTTCATGGCATCACGGAAGGTGGATGCGATCAGAGGCAGGCTCTTGATCAGCGAGATGATACCGCCGGTAGCAATGGCACCTGCGCCGATATACTTGACGTAGTTGGACCAGATAGCGTCTGCACCGCCTGCTGCATACAGATCAGCAATGGTGGTGCCGGCTGCTGCCGGGTACAGGGAGATGTTTGCGCCGAACAGGCAGATCAGCGGGATAATGACCATCCAGCCCACCAGAGAACCGGTGAACATGTAGGAAGCGGTCTTGGGGCCGACGATGTAGCCCACGCCCAGCAGAGCGGGGTACACTTCCATGCCCAGAGCACCCTTGAAGGAGCTGAAGGCTACGGCAATGTCGGCGGGGATCATCTTCAGGCCGTCCACGAGGAACTTGAAGATGGCTGCCAGACCCATGCCGGAGAACACGGTGGAGGCGTTTGCACCGCCCTCTTCACCGGCCAGCAGAACGTCTGCACAGGCGGTGCCTTCCGGGTACAGCAGGGTGGCGTGCTCCTTGACGATCAGGGCGTTGCGCAGGGGCACCATGAACAGAACGCCCAGAATGCCGCCGCACAGGGCGATCAGGGTGATCTCCAGGATGCTGGGCTTGTCGCACAGGCCCTCTTTTGCCCACAGGAACAGTGCGGGCATGGTGAAGATGGCACCGGCGGCCAGGCTCTCGCCTGCGGAACCGATGGTCTGCACCATGTTGCTCTCCAGAATGGAGTTCTTTTTGAGCAGGACGCGGATCACGCCCATGGAAATGACTGCTGCCGGGATAGAGGCAGAAACAGTCATGCCGACGCGCAGGCCCAGATAGGCATTTGCAGCGCCGAAGACCACAGACAGGATGATGCCCATGATCACAGAGGTCGCCGTCATTTCTGCGGTGATCTTTTCCGCAGGAATATACGGCTTGAAGGATTCTTGATCTTTCATGTTTGCTCTCCTTGCGACAGCACAAGCGCCTTGCTTTTTGGGGCAGGGCGCTTGTGCTGTCCGTTTTCCGATTTCCTAAACACGCGCATCCCATCCAAAAGGACGCGCTGGCACGTACTCTATTATACTAAAGTATAACTGAATTGGCAACTGGAAATGTACACAAGAAATTTACAAAAAATTCGTTTATTCAAGCGTTTTGCGGAAAAATCAAGCAAAAATGTGCAAAAAAACTCCATGCAGACTTAAAACTGTCCGCATGGAGCATACAACTTTATAAAACTCAGACGGCACCGTAGATGCCGTGCACCGATACTTCGCCGGTAAAAACGTGCACTTCGCCGCTGTCGGTGCGCACCACCAGACGGCCCTCTTCGTCCACATCGACGGCTTCGCCTGCACCCTGCCCGCCGTCCGGCAGGTCGAAGGTGACCCGGCGGCCCAGATTGACGCAGGCGGCTTTGTATTCCTCCCGGAAGGGGGCAAAGCCATCGCGGGCAAACACATACATGTTGCGGTCAAAGCCAAAGTCGGTCAGGCCCTCGGCCAGCCATGCGGGGTCGGTGGAAAGATCCACCTTTGCGCCCTGCAGCGCCAGCGAGGTGCCGTTGGGCAGACCGGCGGCATCAAAGTAGCTCTGCGGCTGGGCCAGATTGATGCCGATGCCGCACAAAATGCCCCGGCCCTGCTGCTGGTAGCCGTAGCTCACGCTCTCGCACAGGATGCCCACGATCTTTTTGCCGTTGAGCAAAAGGTCGTTGGGCCACTTGATCTGGCAGTCCACGCCGTAGCGCAGCTTGAGCTGGGTGCGCACGGCAAGGCTTGCCAGCAGCGGCAGGGTGGCAGGCTG
>SKEF01002103.1_pt1 | contig 15844 bp, 9 predicted proteins | sample 4826691 | NCBI WGS metagenome assembly SKEF01 (sample SAMN11008816, study PRJNA524170) | human gut metagenome | biome: Human fecal sample; material: Feces; isolation source: fecal sample from pouch patient p23, p27 | host: Homo sapiens | place: Israel: Tel-Aviv | collected 2016-08-24
GGTGACTATCATCAAGGTCTGGTCAAACAAGTTAAAGATGCCTTTGCAGATTCCAGTCAGACACTAGCTGCTCAACTTCTTCCTCATATCAAAGACAAGTCCCTTTCTGACTTTGCCCTTGACAAGGCGCTTGCCTATCATGATTACGACTGGACTGCCCACTATGCCCTTAAGGGTTATGAGGAAATGGAACTTTCTACCCAGATGCTGCTCTTTGATGCCATTCAAAAAGGGCTTCATTTTGAAATCCTAGATGAGCAGGATCAATTCCTTAAACTCTGGCATAAAGATCATGTTGAGTACGTCAAAAATGGTAACATGACCTCAAAAGACAACTATGTAGTTCCTCTTGCCATGGCTAATAAAACCGTGACCAAAAAAATCCTGGCTGATGCTGGCTTCCCTGTCCCTGCCGGCGACGAATTTACCAGTCTAGAACAAGGTCTAGCCTACTATCCTCTTATCAAGGGCAAGCAAATTGTGGTTAAACCAAAATCAACCAACTTTGGTCTGGGCATTTCCATTTTCCAAGAGCCTGCCAGCCTTGATAACTATAAGAAAGCCCTCGAGATTGCCTTTGCAGAAGATACAGCTGTTCTTGTTGAAGAATTTATCCCAGGAACCGAATACCGTTTCTTCATTCTGGACGGGCGTTGTGAGGCTGTCCTCCTTCGTGTCGCTGCCAATGTTGTCGGTGATGGCAAACACACCATTCGTGAATTAGTCGCTCAGAAAAATGCCAACCCATTGCGAGGCCGTGACCACCGCTCACCACTGGAAATCATTGAGCTAGGAGACATCGAACAATTGATGTTGACTCAGCAAGGTTATGCACCTGATGATATTCTCCCAGAAGGGAAAAAGGTCAATCTCCGCCGTAACTCCAACATCTCTACGGGTGGTGACTCTATTGATGTCACTGAGACAATAGATTCCTCTTACCAAGAATTTGCAGCAGCTATGGCAACTAGCATGGGGGCCTGGGCTTGCGGGGTTGACCTCATCATTCCAGATAAAACTCAGCCTGCTAGCAAGGAAAAACCTCATTTCACTTGTATCGAGCTCAACTTCAATCCCTCTATGTATATTCACACCTATTGTGCTGAAGGTCCTGGACAAGCTATCACTCCAAAAATCCTAGACAAGCTTTTTCCAGAAGTTACCACAAGTCAAACCTAAAACCTAATTCTTAGGAACAAACAAATCACCTTTATCTAGAGATAAAGGTGATTTTGCTTTATTAACCAAACTCTCCTGCTTCTTCCTCAGGATGCGTTTCCATGTACTGGATGTGTTGTATATAGGCATCTTGAGCCTGATTGAAGGCTTCCTGATCACTATATGGATAATCTATATAAAATAGGTCCCGCCAGCCATTAAAGGTTTGACTATTGTAGAAGCCTTGAATCTTTGTGGGAAGAAACTCTTTGTTGTAGCTGATGCGCAACTTAAGCAAGTCCTTGTCTTGAAACTGAGTGATGATACTGTTGGAGGTTTCTTGACCTTCCAGACTAGACCAAACGTTATGCAGAACAATGTCCTGACTATAGTGATTAGCCTTGATGCGATTTTTGTCCACTGGGAGCTTCTGGGTAGCCTCTAAAAGGTAGGACACCTCTCCTTGAAAATAAGCCTCAATGGTCAAATCCCCAAGACTGGAGCCATATAATAGGCCATCCTTAATAGCAATGTTTGATCCAAAAAGTCTTTGGCCAGCCACATCAAAGGACATCCCCTCATCCTGCCCGTAGAGCTTGATGGCATAGGCATCCCTTACACGATAGAAATTTTTAGCGACAAGAACACTATCAAGGGTTTCAGTCTTTTTTGTCTCCACCTTGGGTGTTGTAGGTTTCTTGGTAAAAGCTGTCAAACCCATTAAGCACAAGATGAGAGCGAATATAATCAAGGTAAGCATTATAGACCTGGAGCCGGTCTTCAGCTTTAACTTGTCTCCATGTTTCAAGGTCTTTCAAGCCTCCTTTTTTAACAATATCAGCATAGCGCCCACCGTTTAAGACATTCTTGGCATTTTTCCACTTTCTAACCATTTTGCGTCTAATCGCATTATCCGCAGGGTGACGAACATCGAGATAGGTATGGCTATTATTGAGATAGGCTGGTAAGTCAGCATTCAAGCCCTTAGACAGCCCATAGTTAGCAGAGTCCGTATCGGCAATGTCAGCACCGTCTTCAATCTTATAATGCTTAGGATTAGAGTCGATGCTACCGTCTTTCCTTTTCTTGTAGACATTCCACTCAGAGACAAATCTCCCCGTATCCATATTGACAATAAACTCAATAAAACGGGAATTGCTAACTCCGTAAGGGCCCATGACACTGGTCTGAGGTAGCTGAATTTTCATGTTCTCTGGATAGGTAAAGTCTCCCAAGCTTCGATTATGATAGGAAGCACCTGTAGTATAATCCAACTTAATCTTCTTGTCCTTGCTGTAAGCCAGAAGCTTGTCTAAATCCGTCTTGCCCTTGTAGTTGGTCCTAATATAGTCCATGGACTGCTTATCAATCCAAGACCTAAAAAGGTGGAGCTTGATACCTAACTCATCTACTCCAAGCCCTAGATCCGTCTGATAGGTCTCCATAATAGCCTCACGGAAGTAACTGTAAAAAGGACTGGTTGGCTCTAGCTTTTTGGAAAATTTATAACCTGACTTCCCTAACTGGAGGAACTGGTACTTATCCACATAAACCTGCATGTGCTCCATAACCAAATTGAGCTTGTCGTGATTAGGCAGTTGAGAAGCTTGGAAAAAGGACGTATAGGTATCGGAGCCCACTTCCTTGCTTTCTTGATCAATTTCTTGCAGAACCTTATCCAACTGGCTCAAGGAAGTCTTTTTCATCTTACTTCTCACCTGAGCCACATAGGCCGGTTTAATGCCTTGATCCCAGTGATCACGAGATATAATAGCATCTGCCTTTTGCGAAATTAAGGTCAACCGTTTCTGATAAGACTCGTCCTCCAAGGCCAGCTTCAAAGCCTTTGATGGCGTCGCTTGAACCACAGACAAATCACCGTAGATATCAGACTTTAGGACAAGATTTACCTGCATATCATAGGAATGATTGATATGGAGAACAAGGTGAATCTTTCCATCTTCCTTCCTAACAGACAAAGAATCGAGTTGATAGGATTGTATAATCCCAGCCTGACTAAGGGCCAGTCTATCTAGATTTTCCAAAGAATCCTTATAGATATAGGAAATCTCAGGGTCTTTGACCTTCTTTACCAGAGAGTGATTTCGCTGTCTGTTGAAAACCACAAGACCAAGTATAAGGATTACAGCCAGAGCACTTGCCAGATACTGTAAAATTACTTTCTTCATAATACTTCCATTATAGCATAGGACGACAAAATATTCTGAAAACGATTGGTAAACGCTGAAAACAAATGAAAAAACAGGTCGACTAAGACCTGTTTGGTTTGATGGTTTATAAATCACTCAAGCGACGATGTTTAATACTGAAGTCAAAATAAGCATTTTCCTGAAGTTTGCGGAAGATCTCTCTGTAGGCTTCTTCGTCAAAGTGATCTCCACGATAGAGAATCTCAAAACTCAAACCTTCATATTCCAAGAAAGCATTGGAAGTCTTGAACCCATTACGCTTATAGAAATCCCAACGTGCCTCACGTTGCTCAGGATTGTCATTTGGTTCATCCAAGCGCTCTACTTCCAAGACCATAGACCGAGACGGTCCATAAAAGTCCACCAGTTTATCAATAATCTCACTTCCGTAGCCATGACTCCGCATTTGAGGAACGATGGCAAAGAAACTCACATAAAAAACTTTGGCATTGTAGAGAACTGATGCAAATCCAACAAAATCATCCTCGTCATAAAAGGCAAAGAAATGATAATCATCACGACCATCCAATTGTAAAAACTCACTTAATGGAATACGTTCTTCTTCTGGGAAGGCCTCGTTATTTAAGCGCTCTACCCTATCTAATTCTGGAAACTCTTTGGTAATCAATTGGCTGCGTAAAGCCATAAATTTCCCCCCTTTTTGATGCTTATACCTATAGGTCATTATAACATCTTGATAAGTAAGTGCAAGTTTTAAGGGCTTGGATTAAGCTAGGGACAAACTCCTACTGTAACAGACACTCTAAATGCTGCTTATCTGTCTCAGTCATCTCTCTTCTTAAAAAAATAAAAGACAACGACCATTTCTAGTCGCTATCTTTTTTGTGATTCATAAGCTATCGCCTATTTTTTCAATTCCCAAATTTCTTTAGCATACTCTGTAATCGTATCATCTGAAGTGAATTTATGAGATTTAGCAATATTAGCCAAGCTCATACGTGCCCACTTGTCATGATCACGATAAAGCGCATCGATTTTCTCTTGAGCTTCTACATAAGCAGCGAAGTCTTCCAAGAGGAAGTACTCATCGTTGTGGGTGATGAGGGCTTCGTAAATTTCAGTACCTTCAGCTTGAGCATTTGGAATCGTACCGTTAACAAAGGTATCAACGACACGACGAACGACTGGGTTATTCTCATAAACTGCACGAGAGTAGTAATCGTGACGTGCATAATGTTCATAAACTTCGTCCTTGTCCATACCGAAGATGACAACATTCTCATCGCCTACTTCATCCTTGATTTCAATGTTGGCACCGTCAAGTGTTGCCAAGGTAATAGCACCAGTCATCATGAATTTCATGTTTGATGTACCAGATGCTTCTTTAGAGGCCAATGAGATTTGCTCAGAGACATCAGCTGCTGGAATGATAAGTTCCGCAAGACTGACACGGTAGTTTTCTAGGAAGACAACTTTAAGTTTTCCTTGAAGGCTTTCATCATTGTTAACAAGATTGGCAACTTCGTTGATGAGTTTGATAACAGATTTTGCGAAGTGATAACCAGGCGCAGCTTTGGCACCAAAGATGAATACACGAGGTACCATGTCTTTATCTGGATTATCTTTAAGGTCCCAATAAAGTTTGATGATATGAAGAAGGTTAAGCAATTGACGTTTGTAAGCGTGAAGACGTTTCACTTGAACATCAAAGATAGCATCTGTAGACACTTCTACGCCTGTTGTTTCCTTGATGTAGTCTGCCAAACGTTGTTTAGCAGTCTTCTTAACTTGATAGAACTGGTTCAAGACTTCCTTGTCATCCAAGTAAGTTGTAAGATTTTCAAGCTCATGGATGTCGTTACGCCAACCGTTACCAATCACGTCATCAATTGCTGCTGAAAGTTCAGGAGCTGCAATTTGTGTCCAACGACGTTGAACGATACCATTTGTCTTGTTGTTGAATTTTTCAGGATAAATAGTATAGAAGTCGTGGAGGGTATCTTCTTTAAGGAGTTCTGTATGAAGTTTAGCAACCCCATTGACTGAGTGACCACCGATAATCGCCAAGTTAGCCATATGCACTTGGTTATCCTTAACGATACGAGTGCGTTCGATAACATCTGCAGCAACACCACGTCCAGCCATTTCAGCTACATAACGGTTGTCGATTTCCAAGATGATTTGGTAAACACGTGGAAGGACACGTTTGAAGAGCTGTTGATCCCATTTTTCAAGAGCTTCTTGAAGGATTGTGTGGTTAGTGTAGCTCATTGTCTTAACAGTCGCATTCCAAGCATCTTCCCATGAAAGACCGTATTCATCAAGGAGGAGACGCATGAATTCAGCTGGTGCAACCGCAGGGTGAGTATCATTGATGTGAACAGATACCTTTTCGTGGATATCTTTCAATGGCAAGCCCATCTTAAGGTAAGACTTAATGATTGTTTGAAGACCTGCGCTTGTCATAAAGTACTCTTGAACCAAACGCAATTCTTTACCTTCAATCGTTGTATCATCTGGATAAAGAATGGCTGTAATATCTTTCACACGACGGCGAGCTTCCAAAGTTGGGTAGTCCAATTCATACTCTTCAGGAATTTCAACATCCCAGAGACGAAGGTTATTAATCACACCATTTTGATAACCGATTTGTGGCACATCGTAAGGCACAGCACGAAGAACTTGAGCATTCTTATAAGTTGGAACAAAACGACCATCTTCGTCACTTTCAAGGACAACATCACCAAAGAGTTTTACATAGACAATATCATGGTCTTTACGTGTTTCCCAAACATTTCCTGTTGAACCAAACCATCCATCTGGCAATTCAACTTGATAACCATCAACAATACGTTGTTTGAACAGTCCATAACGGTAACGAAGACCGTTACCAAAACCAGGATAACCAGTAGTCGCAAGTGAATCCATGAAGGCAGCAGCCAAACGACCAAGACCACCATTACCAAGTGCCATGTCATGCTCAGCTTCTACCACTTCACGGAAGTCGATATCAAGTTCTGCGAAACCTTCTTTAACAAGGTCAAGAATACCAAGGTTGAGGAGGTTAGTTTCCAACATACGACCTGGAAGGAATTCAATCGAGAAGTAGTAAGCAATCTTTTCTTGATTGTCTGAAAGCGCATGGTTACGTTCAATCCATGTGTTAGTGTAATACTTACGGATCAAACCAGCCAAGGCCGTGAAAATTTCAGTTGGTGTAGCCTTAGCCACTTTAATCAACTGTTCTTGGTGGAGCGTGTCTTTAAAGTCACGGATGAATTGTTCTTTTGTTAAATTTTCGAGTTGCATAGAAATCCTTTCTTACTACTTCCTTATCTTCAATACACTTCTTACAGAGGGATCTATTCAGATAAGAGGGAATTGGAAATTTTCCTCAAACTTCCAAACCTTGCCAATCAAGATTCGAAACAGATATTTCAAAATCTTTATTTACAAAACTATCAAAACAGTCAGGTCTATTAAACACGATTAGAGTTAGTCTTCTATTCAGATTTTTAGATATCTTCTCTTTCATTGCTTTATCAGCAAGATTGAGAGATGCTATCCTGACTTTTGTCAAGATTATATAGAAGCGTTTTCAAACGCTTTACACGAAGATAACTTTTCCCTTGCGAGAAAAGTTATCTTTGGAATTATACTAATTGTTTGTACAAATCAACATATGCCAAACTTGCTGTATCCCATGAGAAGTCACGTGTCATAGCATTGTGCTGGAGTTGTTTCCAAGCATCAGCATTGTTTTCGTAAACATCGAGAGCTTTTTCAAGGGTTTGAACCATCCAGTAACCTGAGAAGTTACCAAATGAGAATCCTGTACCTGAGCCTGTCACAGGGTTGTATGGTTCAACAGTATCACGAAGACCACCAACCTCACTAACCACTGGCAAGGTACCATAGCGCATAGACATCATTTGAGAGAGACCACATGGTTCGAAGGCTGAAGGCATAAGGAAAATGTCACAACCAGCATAAATTTGTTGAGCCAACTCTAGGTTGAAGGTAATGTTGGCAGACATTTTCTCTGGGTAAGCGTGACCGAACCAAGAGAAAGAGTTCTCATAGTCGCTGTAACCAGTACCCAAAAGAACAATCTGAACATCATGTTGCAAGATGTTGTGAAGTTCGTTGACAACCAAATCGAAACCTTTTTGGTCAGTCAAACGTGACACAATACCAATCAATGGAACGTCTTCGCGAACTGGGAGACCAACACGTTCTTGAAGAGCTGCCTTGTCTTTGGCCTTACCTGACAAATCATCCACTGAGAAGTGGTAAGGAATGTGAGTATCTGTTTCTGGATCAAGGAGGTCCGTATCGATACCATTAACAATACCAGACAACTTACCAGATTCCATGCGCATGATTTGATCAAGACCTTTACCAAATTCAGGTGTTTGAATTTCACCAGCATAAGATGGAGAAACTGTTGTTACACGATCTGCATAAAGAACGGCTGCTTTCATCCAGTTGAGGCAGTCATTCCAACGGAGCGTACCGTCTGCATAACGCTCGTAACCAACACCGAAGATTTCCCAAAGCATACCACTGTCAAATTGACCTTGGAACTCAATATTATGGATAGTGAAGACTGTTCTAATACCTTGGTAAGCTTGAATCCAATGGTATTTTTCCTTAAGAAGGAATGGAATCATGGCTGTGTGGTAGTCATGAACATGGAGAATATCTGGAATAAAGTCCACTTTTTCCATCAACTCAAGGGCAGCCATTTGGAAGAAGCCAAAACGCTCACCATCATCCCACTCACCGTATACCGTACCGCGGTTGAAATACTGCTCATTATCAATGAAGAAGAAGGTCACACCATCACGGACAATTTTCTTGATGCCGACATATTGACGACGCCAACCAACATTTGTATAGAAGAAGCCAATGTCTTCAACCTGATCGCCAAATTTAGCCGAAACCACATCATAATATGGGAGAATTACGGCAACTTCGTGACCATTTTTGACTAGAGATTTAGGAAGAGCACCGATAACGTCACCCAAACCGCCAGTTTTAGCGAAAGGTGCACCCTCTGCTGCTACAAATAAAATTTTCATCGTACAATATCCTCTGTTACAACGCTACCTTTTTTGATGACAACTGGGTTGTTTTCTGTACCGCGAACCGTAACACCTTCAGCGATTTCAACACCTTTATCCACAATAGCATATTCAACTGTTGCGCCTTTAGCAACTTTAACACGTGGGAAGATAATTGAATGGCTAACACTAGAACCTTCAGAAAAGTCAACATTACGTGAAATCATTGAGTTCTCAACTTTACCTCGAACAATCGAACCAGATGCAAATTGTGAAAGCTTAACTTCAGAAGAGTCTGCATAGTATGTTGGCTCTTCATTTTTAACTTTTGTATAAACTTTTTGGTTTGGTGCAAAAAGTTTATAGAATTTTTGTGATTCCAACATATCCAAGTTAGCATCAAAGTATGCTTTCACTGAGTGGATATTTGAAAGGTAACCAGTGTACTCGTAAGCAAAAGCATTTTCAGCAACTGCCAAATCACGAAGTACATAACGAAGCTTACGTGGTTCTTCTTTAGCTGCTTCTTCTTCCAATTTTTCAATCAAGAATGGTGTATCCACAACAAAGATGTCTGTAGACATATTGTAAACTTCTTTATCGCCACCCTGGAAGAGCTCATGACCAAGCACTTTGTCAGAGTCATCAATTTCTAAAACGCTGTTTACATCTGAAATGAGTTCTTTAGGAAGTTTTTTGTAGACCACAGTAACTTTTGGTTTTGTTGTATTGTGAAGGTGGAAAACTTGGTTAAGATCAATGTTGACCAAAACATCACTGTTAAGAGCTACCGTTTGGTCTGACCCTGAACGTTTAAGGTAAGTCAAAATTTGACGATAGTATTCTTCATCAACAGTTGAACTTTCAACTGGAGTGTTATAAATACCAAGGTAGTAGTGGCTGAGGAGAGTTGACAAGCCCCACTCACGACCTGAACGAATATGGTCGAAGACAGAACTGATGTTTTCGTTTTGGAAGATTCCGAAGACGCTACGGATACCAGCATTAGCCAAGTTAGACAACGGGAAGTCGATGAGGCGATATTTTCCGCCAAATGGTAGGCTGGCAATAGGACGGTGCTCAGTCAAACCATCCATGTCATGGAATCCTACGGTATTTCCTAGAATTGCAGAATATTTATCAATCTTCATCTTTTGGTACCCCCACTACTTCATTGTATCCTACGACTTGCACTTCTTCTGTACCGTCAATTTCCACACCATCGGAAATGTGTGCACCTTCACCGATAATAGCTCGTTTAATTTTTGCACCTTTACCAATAATTGCACCACTCATAATCACTGAATCTTCAACGACTGCCCCTTCACGAATTTGTGCACTTGTTGAAAGCACAGAATGTTTAACAGTTCCATCAACCAAACATCCATCAACAACGAGTGAATCTTCAACATGAGCATTCTCACCAAAGAAGTTTGGTGGAGCAATCACGTTACGTGAGTAAATTTTCCATTGACGGTTACGACTATCCAAGGCATTTTCAGGAGAAATGTACTCCATATTTGCTTCCCAAAGGGATTCGATAGTACCTACGTCTTTCCAATAGCCTTCAAATTCATAAGCAAAGACGCTTTCACCTGTTTCAAGATAAGCTGGGATAACGTTCTTACCAAAGTCTGACATATCAACTGAACTCTTTTCAGCTGATACTAACATATTGCGAAGACGTTTCCAATCAAAGATGTAAATACCCATTGATGCTTTCGTAGATTTAGGGTTTTCAGGTTTTTCTTCGAACTCAACAATACGGTTATTAGCATCAGTGTTCATGATACCGAAACGGCTAGCTTCTTTAAGTGGCACATCAAGAACGGCGACAGTAAGACTTGCGTTGTTATCTTTGTGAGATTGGAGCATATCGTCATAGTCCATCTTGTAAATATGGTCACCAGACAAAATCAAAACATATTCAGGATTGATGCTATCGATATACTCAATGTTTTGATAAATAGCGTGGCTGGTACCTTCAAACCAACGATTACCTTCGCTAGCTGAGTAAGGTTGAAGAATTGATACACCAGAGTTAACACCATCCAATCCCCAACTTGAACCATTACCGATATGATTATTCAAAGCAAGTGGTTGATACTGTGTAATGACACCTACATTGTTAATCCCTGAATTGGCACAGTTTGACAAACCAAAGTCAATGATACGGTAGCGTCCACCAAACTGAACAGCTGGTTTGGCAATACTTTGGGTCAATTTTCCAAGACGAGTTCCTTGCCCACCAGCAAGGATCAAAGCCAACATTTCATTTTTCATGAATAGTCCCCCTCATGATTTTTAGTTTCATCCCAAAAAGGATGACGAGATAATCAGTCGAAACTGATTATGACAATTAAAGTAAGTTTTTCACTAATGGTAACAGTTCGAAAATCAAAAGCATCTTAGAATTGTGATTTTCTATCTATCACCCCGAAAAACAAATCGTGTACACGTTTAAGTCTACCCTTTATTTCAAGCGACGTTTTACACGCCAGATACTTGCTCCTAGAGCAGGTAGGGTGAAGCTAAGGGTATTTTCATAGTCCTTCCACTTCGCTTTTTGGGTACGGGTATCAGGATTTCCTTCCTTCCAGACACCACCGAACTCTTCCATCTCAGTGTTAAGGACTTCTTCGTAGATACCGGCTATTGGCAATCCAATAGTGAAGTCTTGACGTTCCACTGGAGCTAGGTTGAAGACACAGACTAGGATATCGCCCTTATCACCTTTATCATCCTTACGGATAAAAGAAAGAACACTTTCAGCACGGTTATCCGCATCAATAATCTCAATACCATCGTAGGAATCATCAATCTGCCAGAGAGACTTGTGGTCCTTATAGAAAGCATTCACATGGCTAGTGAAGGCCTGCATCTTCTGGTTCATCTCATCTTCAAGATTACCCCATTCGAGTTGGTAATCAAATTTCCACTCTAAGAATTGACCAAATTCAGATCCCATGAAGAGCAATTTCTTACCTGGGTGACAGAGTTGATAAGCATAGAGGTTACGAAGACCAGCAAACTGATTGTAGCGGTCACCCCACATCTTATGCATCATACTCTTCTTACCATGTACCACCTCATCATGTGAGAATGGTAGAACATAGTTTTCATTGAAGCAATACATGAAACTGAAAGTCATCAGATTGAAATCATACTGACGGTAAACAGGGTCCTCCTCGTAGAATCTGAGGATATCGTTCATCCAACCCATATTCCATTTGAAGTCAAAGCCTAGACCACCTTCTTCAATAGGTTGTGTGATTGGCGTTGCCGCAGTTGATTCTTCCGCGATCATCATGACATCTGGATATCGATTTTTAATTTCACGATTGAGTTTTTGAAGGAAGCCATAGCCCTCCAAGTTACGGTTACCACCATCCTTGTTTGGCATCCATGGACCCTCATCATAGTCCAAATAGAGCATGTTAGAAACTGCATCCACTCGGATACCATCGATATGATAATTCTCAATCCAATAAAGAGCACTTGAAATAAGGAAAGACTGAACTTGATTTTTTCCTAAGTCAAAGTTCAAGGCACCCCAACGATAATTATGAGCTCGATCATGATCTTGATATTCAAAGGTTGGTGTGCCATCGAAGTAGGCCAAAGCATCGTCATTTTGTGTGTAGTGACCTGGGACCCAGTCCACTAAGACACCGATGTTATTTTGGTGACAAGCTTCAACAAAATCTTGAAACTCTTCTGGTGTACCATAAGTATGCTCAAAAGCAAAGTAACCCATGAGTTGGTAACCCCAACTCATCCCTAACGGATGAGCCATGAGTGGCATAAATTCCACGTGGGTATAGTTCATCTTAACTAAATATGGTATCAACTCCTCTTTCAATTCCTTGAAAGTATAAGGCTGACCATCCTCTTTTAGTTTCCAAGACGATGCATGAACTTCATAGATATTTACCGGACGTTTTTGGAAGCCAAAGCGTTTGCGACGCCCCATCCAAAGGCCATCTTTCCACTTCTTAGCTTTCTTCTTACGAATGACAGCTCCTGTTCCTGGACGTGGTTCCAAATAAGTAGCAAAAGGATCCATCTTTTCAACTACTTGACCACCCTTACGTTTTACCAAGAACTTATAAATCTGTCCTTCTTCAGGGAGAGCTGAAGTAGCCTCCCAAACGCCGATATGGTTTTTAGTCATATCCAGAGGTTCATCAAACCAACCTGTGAAATCTCCAATTACCTGAATCTGCTCAGCATGAGGGGCCCACACACGGAAGACAAATCCTTCTTCTCCCTCCAATTCATGCACACCCAAATAATTCTGAAGGTGGAAGTTCTCACCTGTTCCAAACGTGTACATGGCTTCATCGAGATTCATACCATCACTCCTTCCTTAAACTAGTCTTGATAGATCTAACTATCAAGAAATTAAAACATTGAAATATATGTAAATACACTAGAAAACCCTTCAGACCGATAGGGCTTACAAGTAAACAAAACCACTTATGTAAGCGTTTACTGTATTATAACATTTTTTGACATTCTTGTCAGTAAATCTCCAAATCTTTTTTCATATTATCGAACACAAAAGTCTTACGTAATTTTCCAGAAATATGTAATTCAACAATACCTGAATCATACTCAGCTTTTGCGACATAGAGATTATCGTAAATATCTGCATATGAACGATATGAAAATTCTTGTACGGTTTGCTTACGCTCAATTAATTTGGCAACTTTAGCAACCAAGTCTTTCTTAAGAGTCACTTGATTCCAATCCACCTGATTAACAGCATCAGGGGCATTGTAGCTATTCATGGCACGCTTGACATCTGCTTCTGTGTAATTGCCATCTTCGCCTGTGGCAACCATCTTAGTGCGCTGGAATTCTTGTCCCAATTGCATGAAACACATTCCCTGCATAGTCAGATTGAGGGCATTAGCCAAGTAGATACGTTTTTCAATATCCTCTGGCGAATCATGTGGATGCAAATGGTGCATCAGGTCATTCAAATTGTAGTTGTCATGAGCTTCGATATAGTTGAGGACCTGACCTGGCATGAGGTAGTTTACAAAACCACGGCTACCAAGCAGACTCTTGGCAATCTGGTCTTCCAATGGGGCTCCAGACACATAACCGTTACTGATGTGTCCATAGACTTCTGCCCCTTTAACGGCGTCACGCGCATTGTCATTGAAAAATCCGATTCTAGGCATCAAGGCTGCATTATCCTTCTTGCCCTTTTGGTCTACAGGAAGTCCAATTCCCATGTCCCATCCTTCACCATAAAGAAGAATCCTAGAATCAATATCATCCATAGCCGAACGAATAGCATTCATCGTAGCAACATCATTCAAGCCCATGAGGTCAAAACGGAAACCATCCACTCCAAATTCTTCTGCCCAATAGGTTAAGGAATCAATCATATACTTACGGTACATTTCCTTTTCACTGGCTGTTTCATTTCCACAACCTGATCCATCTTGGAAAGACCCATTGTCATGCATACGGTAGTAATAAGCCGGCACAGATAGTTGGAAAGGAGAGCTGTAAGATGAGTAAGTATGGTTATAAACCACATCCATGATAACCCCCATTCCTGCCTCATGGTAGGCCTGAATCATTTTCTTAAGCTCTAAAATTGGTGCCACGGGATTCTTTTGATCAGCAGCAAACTGACGATCCGGAACATTGTAATTTTCAGGATCGTACCCCCAGTTGTAGAGAAGCTTCCCACCTTTATCGTAGGTTTTATGGTGATCAAAGACCGGTTGCAGTTGGACATAGTTGTAGCCCATACGTTTGAGGTAATCAAAACAAGTCACATCTCCATGGGCATTTCTAGTCCCTTTCTGACAAGCACCTAGATAGGTTCCTCTATAGGACTTCTTAACCCCAGACGTCTCTGAAATCGAGAAGTCACGGAGGTGCATTTCACAGATTACGGATGAGCAAGCATTTGCCTTACGCCAGCTCGCTTTTTGCTTAGTAACCTTTTCATACCCTCTTGGGACAAGTCTCTTAGGATTGACCACCAAACTTTTTTTATTATCTAAGCTAAGGGCAATACTGTAGGGGTCTCTTGTATCCTGATAGAAGCTTTCCTCATGATACACACGAAATTGGTAGGCTACCCCATCCAAATCCTTTTTGACAGTGGCACTCCAAACACCGTGAGTATTCATCTCATGACGGTCCTTATTGATACTGGTTCCTCGGCTCATCTTAATGATCTTAGGGTTTTTACTGCCCTTTTTAAAAAGTAGGAGCTGCACACGACGGGCTAGAGGTGACCAAAGGCGAAACTCTGTAGCCCCTTTTTCATACTTATGACCTAACCAACCTTGAAAGCCCCACTTCTGATCAAATTCCTGTCTACGAAGAGCCATATCAAAGGCATGCTGGTCGCGACCTTCGAAACTATGGCTAGTCAAGGCTGCCTGTTTAGAATAATAAACCGTTGGATCACCTTCAACTATCCAAATAGCATTTGGAGCATCCCCTAGGAAACGTCGAACGCGATAATCATGTGTTTGCCTCGACCAGTCTTCCGTTTTTACCAAAAGATTGACAGAATCAATAAAACGATTAGAGGGAGAAGTAACCTGACCAACAAGGCCAAAATCATCTTCACGTGAAAAATGGGCCTCTTCGCCCCAATAACCATCTAGCCACTTCCACATACTGTATCTGGAATAGTCGCCATGCATACTATGAAAATGAACGGTTAATAAATTGTCCATTTTTTACTCCTTAGTTTTTATTACTCACTTTTTCTCCTATTATAGCAGAAAATGTTCGTTTTGTAAGCGTTCTTATGGAATATTTTGCAATTTTTTGGTTTATTTTGAACATAAAAAAAGAATGAGAAAACAAATGGCAAAACACTCATTTTTCTCATTTCTTTTGTCTGTGCTAATTCTTTCAAAACCAGGCTTGTGACTCTTTCCAGTTCATTATTCTTGAGTCATCAAAACCTTACGTGGTTTGGTGCCTTCAGCCGGTCCGATAACACCGGCTTCTTCCAATTCTTCCATTAAACGAGTGGCACGGTTGAAACCAACTGACAGACGACGTTGAATCATGGAAGCACTTGCTTTTTGTGTTTCAAGGACCAAAGCCTTAGCTTCTTCAAAGAGAGGGTCTCCTTCTGAGCTACCACCATTGGCAGACGAACCTCCACCAAAATCATTCTCAGAAACTTCACCAGGGTCAAAGCTCTCATCGTAGTCAGCAGAAGCCTGATCCTTGATAAAGGTCACAATACGTTCCACGTCATCATCAGAAATGAAGGAACCTTGTAGACGAACAGGGTGGTTCTCATCAATCGGTTTGAAAAGCATATCCCCACGTCCGAGTAGCTTTTCTGCCCCATTTTCATCTAAAATGGTACGACTATCTGTTCCCGAAGACACCGCAAAGGCCACACGAGATGGCACATTGGCCTTAATCAAACCGGAGATAACATCAACC
>SKEF01002109.1_pt1 | contig 15824 bp, 17 predicted proteins | sample 4826691 | NCBI WGS metagenome assembly SKEF01 (sample SAMN11008816, study PRJNA524170) | human gut metagenome | biome: Human fecal sample; material: Feces; isolation source: fecal sample from pouch patient p23, p27 | host: Homo sapiens | place: Israel: Tel-Aviv | collected 2016-08-24
ATTAATTTCTTTATCTGCCTTTTAGAGTTTGGATTGGGGTACTCGGGAGATAATATCGGAGGAATTTCTGGAACACAATCAGGGTGTAATGGATATTTGAATTTATTTTTGATTGTTGTATCTGCAATTTATGTGACAGAATACTTGGAAAAAAAGATAGGCCTTATGCGGATTATGCTTGCTATAGTTAGTTGCTTCTTTTTGATGGCAATAGCAGAATTGAAGGTTTATCTTTTCGAACTTCCAATTATTATTTTGATTGGAATGATTAATGCAAAATTCAGCTTTAGAAAAATTATTATTATTATGTTTGGAGTTTGTGGAATAGCTATAGGAATTTCAATGCTTGGGCATTTCTTTGAATCATCTGGTTTGGATTTTTTTACATCAGATGCGATTTCAAAATACATGGGTGACAGTGGATACACAAACACCGGTGACTTAAGTCGAATGAATGCAGTTTCACAACTTTATGAAAAATTCCTGCGTGGGAATTTTTGGGGATCATTGTTTGGTATTGGACTTGGAAATGCGAGTTATTCGGCAGCGTTCTCGTTTTTTAATAGTCGCTTTTATCTTCTGTATCAAGCATTGCATTATCAATGGTTTACTGATGCAATTGTTTTTATTGAGACTGGAACTGTAGGTCTTGTACTTTATGAATTATTCTTTCTGAGAGTATTCACTTACTCAAGAAAAATTAACAAAAGAATTGCAAGTGAATATAGTGGTGAGTTTTCACAACAACTTAGATGTGTGGTGCAAGTGGCTGGGATTACGGCGGTATTATGTGTTGTCAATTCGGTTTATAACAGTGCTTTAAATATGGATGCGGGCTATATGGTGTATTTCATTTTTGCAATTCCGGCAATTGTTGATGCGTTTATGAAAGGAAACGTTTGTTATGATAAATAAAATAATTAGAAGACTGTTCTATGGAAATAAAGCAGATTCAAAAGCTTATATAGAATATCTCCGTGGTCTTGGTATGAAGATTGGCGAGGAAACCACGATATATGTTCCAACAAAGACTCAAATTGATATTACACGCCCATGGTTGATTACAATTGGAAGTAATGTGAAAATTACAGAAGGTGTCACCATTCTTACTCACGGCTTTGACTGGTCTGTATTAAAAGGTGTCTATGGGGACATTTTAGGATCGGGGGGGGGGCGTGGCAATTGGCAACAACGTTTTTATCGGTATGAAGTCAACAATCCTAAAAGGTGTTCATATAGGTAATAATGTCATCATTGGTGCCAATTCCCTCGTTAATAAAGATATCCCAGATAACTGTGTGGCAGCAGGAAATCCTTGTAAAGTTATTATGGGACTAGAGGAGTATCACGAAAAACGTAAAGCGTCACAAGTAGCCGAGGCAAAAGAACTTGTACAATTGTATCGGGAACGTTATGGAAGAGATCCAGATGAGAAAGCACTTCATGAGTTTTTTTGGCTCTTTACAGATGGACATGATGAACTTCCAGAGTGCTGGGAAAGTATGATGAAACTCGGCGGAAATTACGAATATACAAAAGAACAATTTAAGAAAAACAATAAGAAATTCAAAAATATGGATGAGTTTCTGAAACAAATTTGATGATAAGGTGTGTATAGAATGAAGGAGGATTGTGGAAATGAAAGTGTGTATCTTGTCAATGCAGCAGATTGATAATATAGGGTCCTTACTTCAATCTTATGCACTGAAAACAACGATTGCAAAATTAGGTAATGAAGTAGAGTTTATAGACATAAAAAAAAGAGATGAGGACTATAGACTCTTGGGAAATTACAAACAAGAATATCACGAAGAACGTGAGAAAGATGGTCTTCTAGGAAAAATTAGTAAGATCGATCGCTACACGATAAACCGCTTGAAAATCAAAAGAAAAAGCGTAGAGCAAGGGCTTGTTTTTGATGAATTTCGTAAAGAATATCTAAATATTGATAAAAAAAGTCGTCACTATGATCTTTGTGTAATTGGTAGTGATGAAGTGTTTAACTGTTTAAATTCAGGCGCTTGGGGATTCACATCGCAGTTGTTTGGTAATGTTGCAGAGGCAAACAAGGTGATTACTTATGCGGCCTCCTGTGGTTCTACAAAATATGAGGAACTTCCAGAAAAGGTTGCTGAGAAAATCAGGAAAACATTTGAGAATGTTTCGGCTTTTTCGGTGAGAGATGAGAATACACACAAATTTGTTGGAAAACTAACAGATAAGTCAATTAACGACAATTTAGATCCTGTGTTGATATATAATTTTGATTACGAGGTGGAACAGGCAGCTTTGCCGAAAATGCCAAAGCATTATTGTGTGGTTTATTCCTATTATAACCGAATTCATACGGCGGAAGAGATTGACGCAATTAAAGGATTTTGCAAAAAGTATCAGCTGACACCGATTGCAATTGGTGCACCGCAGTTCTGGATTAAAGATTATATTGTATGTTCACCATTTCAGTGCCTAAAGATTTTTAAAAAGTCAGATTTTGTAATTACGGATACATTCCATGGTACAATCTTTGCTTCAAAATATGCAGATAAATTTGCAGTGTTGGCAAGAGCCAGCAATAAGAATAAACTGTTGGATTTGGTTGGCAAAATTGAAATGAAAGAACACATGATGAGTAATCTTTCAGAACTGGAAGAAAAATATAATCTTTTGAATAACAAGGAAAAATTTGATTCAATTATCAAAGAAGAAACACAAAGAACCGTACAGTATTTGAAAAACAATATGTGATTGACGCATTTTGAATGTTAAATAGCTTATATGTCTATTAACTATGCTCAAATTGCATTTCTGAATTAAAATAATTATGATAATTATGGTTATTAAGGAGTGAGCAATATAGAATGGGAGATAATAGAAATCGTTATCTGATGAAAAATACTATTATATTCACTTTGGGAAATTTTGGATCGAAACTTATTTCCTTTTTTTTAATTCCATTATATACAAATGTACTGACAACTACTGAATACGGAGTAGTTGATCTTGTTGTAACAGTTGGAACGGTTGCAGTTCCGGTACTTACATTAAATATTTCGGAATCGGTTATGCGCTTTGCATTAGATAAAGACGCTGATAAACAGAAAATAACACAAATCGGGACCGGGGTATTGCTGATTGGAATGCTCGTCGGGTTATTTATTTTTCCAATATGCCGCTCTTTTGATAAGATTTCTCAATACTCATTACTTGTTTATTTATATGTTATTGCTTCGGCAGCGAGCCAAATATACTTGTGTGACTTACGCGGAAAAGAACTTTTGGTCTGCTATTCGATTGGAAATGTATTAAATACTCTTTTTATTGCTTGCTTTAATATTTTATTCCTATTAGTTTTCAAAGAGGGCATTAGGGGTTATTTAAAAGCCTATATAATTGCAAATATTTTTACTGCAATATATGCAATTGTAATAGGAAAAGGATATAAATCTTTACATTTTTCGCATATTGATAAAGGCCTATTGATACGAATGGCTAAATACTCGGTTGTGTTAATTCCTAATTCATTTATGTGGTGGATTATGAATTCCTCAGATCGAATTATGGTCTCTAGCATGATAAGTGTGGCTGCTAATGGAATTTATGCTGTTTCGTATAAACTGCCTACATTGGTATCTACACTGACGACGATTTTTAATCAAGCTTGGAGCTATTCTGCAATTCGCGAAGAGGGAACAGAGGATGAAAGTGAATATAATAATAAAATATTTAAAGCTCTAATCGGAATTGTAATGTTAACTGGAATAGGTATATTAACATTTGCAAAACCATTTTTGAGTGTATATGTATCGGAAGAATATTATACAGCATGGAAATATATGCCGTTTTTGACAGTTGGTTGCGTATATTTGACGCTGGCTAGCTTTATGGCAACTAGTTATACTGTTCATAAGGATAGTTTTGGTTATCTTTTTTCTGGAATGTTTGGTGCTATATTTAATATTGTGATGAATTTTATGTTAATTCCCTTGATAGGTGTTTATGGTGCTGCAATTGCTACATGTATCAGCTATATTCTTGTGTTCGTTTTTAGACTTTTTCATACAAGAAAGTATATAAAATACAACGTTAGAAATAAAGAATTTTGGGTGGGAAGCATAATTTTGCTTTTATCGGCTGTATTGATGTTTGTAGATAGTTGGATTGGTTTTTGTTTGCAGTGTTTTCTTTTAATCGTTGTATTATACTTGTTTTCGGATATCTGGTTGCCTATAGTAAGAAGAATATTTAAATTAAAAGGAAGACAATAATATGACTACAGTATGTGAAAAAGGAAAATGCACAGGATGTATGGAATGCATTGACATTTGTCCTAAAAAGGCTATAAAAGTAATTGATTCATGGCAGGAATATAATGCGGTAATTGATACTGAGCAATGTATTCAATGTAATGCGTGCCATAATGCATGCCAAAATAATGTTAAGCAAATACTAACTAAACCAATTTATTGGAAACAGGGATGGGCGCAAGATAACTGCATTCGCATGCGTTCTTCATCTGGAGGGGTGGCAGCAGCAATAGAGCGAGCTTTTATAAAAAATGGAGGAATCGTTTGTAGCTGTACATTTAATTTTGGAAAGTTTGAGTTTGATTTTGCAGAGTCGGAAGATGAAGTGAGTAAATTTACAGGTTCAAAGTATGTAAAAAGCAATCCAGGGGGAATATATAAGAAAATTTCAGAAAAGCTTAAATTGGGGAGAAAAGTGCTTTTTGTTGGTTTGCCGTGTCAAGTTACAGCAGTAAGACATTATACGAGAAATCATCAAAATTTGTATACTATTGACCTGATTTGCCACGGAACACCTTCGCCACAAATTTTAGACAGCTTTTTGTCTGACTATGGGATTAGGTTGACAGAAGTCCAAAGCATAAGATTTCGGGAAAAAAATAATTTTAAACTAGAACAGAATGGAAAACGTTTTACTGTTCCAACAATTTCTGACAATTATTTGATGACATTTTTGAACGCAACAACATACACGGAAAATTGTTATCAATGTCAATACGCTAGAATTGAAAGATCTGGTGATATTACACTTGGGGATTCATGGGGAAGTGACCTTGAAAAAAGCATCCAGGATAAAGGTGTTTCTTTGGTGCTTTGCCAAAATGAAAAGGGAAAAGAACTTATAAATCAAACAGATTTAACACTTGTCGATGTTGATTTGAAAAAGGCAATAGAATACAATCATCAGTTATATCAGCCCTCTCAAAAACCTAAGCAACGGGAAGTGTTTTTTAAAGAAATAAGAAAGGGTTATGGATTTAAGAAAACTATAAAAAGATGTTATACTAAGAAATATTTAAAGAATATTGTTAAGACCATGTTATATAAGATGAAATTTAGGGGGGGGTAAAACCACTATCAGATGATTGTTACTATGCCTACAAATGGCAATACAGACTAAATGTTTCGAAGATTAAAGAAGTTTGTCTTCAACTGTGCTCTGAAAATAAATTTGAAAAAACTGTGAAATGCTTTGTTCTTCACAAGTTAAAGTATTCGGTTCTTGAAAGTGGAATTCGATTGGCTTGTTAAGATTTTGTGATTTAAATATATCTTATGAAGAAAGAGGCATGATATGAAAAAAGTAGTAAGTGTTATTGTACCTGTGTATAATGTAGAAAAATTTATTTTCAAGACAGTGAACTCGATATTAAATCAAGATTACAAGAACATAGAAATTATTTTGGTCGATGATGGATCACCAGATAATTCAGCAAAAATAATTGATGAGTTGGCTAAGAAAGACAATAGAATCGTCTGTGTTCATAAAGAAAATGGTGGTGTTTCGTCCGCAAGAAATGCGGGCCTTAAAATAGCAACAGGGGAGTATGTGACATTTATTGACGGGGATGATTGGGTTGAACCAAATTACGTTTCATACTTATTAAATCTCGTGGAAAAGAATAAATGCGAAATTGGCATGAATAAAAATAATTATTCGAATGATAACATGAACTCCAGTGATAGAGAGTATGTTGTGTCGGATGAAAAAGCCATTGAATGGATATACCTAGGCAATATTTTTGTTGCAGTATGGAATAAGATTTATAGTATGCCGTTTCTCAAAAAAAATAATATTCTTTTTGACGAAAAAATTTGGTATGGAGAAGGGATGCTGTTTAACATTGATTGTCTTCAATTTGTTGATAGTATCGCTGTAGGAGAAAAAAGTGTTTATCATCAGATAAGTAATCCAAATTCGGCAATGCGAAAGTTCAATGTTGACAGCAACCTTTGTGGAATCAGATCATTGGAAATTCAAAAAGCACATTGGAGAAAATCAAATCCGGCAATAGTTGATGCTTGGAATTACCATAGGAGAGCATTCAATTTGTCAATTGCAAGAGGCCTTTTAAATAGCAATATGGAAAAGGAATATCAGGACCTGTACGATTCGTGCATTCATAACTTGAAAAGTCAGCTTTGGATTAGTTTGAAAGTGCCAATTTCACTGAGAGAAAAGTTATTATATATTGCATGGGCGATAATTCCTGGATTTATGTCAAGACGTTGTAAGAATAAAGCTAGAATTAAAGCAAAGGATAATTAATAATGGGAAAGTATTTTGGAACAGATGGCTTCCGTGGTGAAGCCGGAATTACATTAACAGCAGACCATGCCTACAAAGTAGGTCGATTCCTGGGCTGGTATTACAATGCTCTCCGTGAGCGTAATGGAGATACCGAGCCTGCCCGTATCGTTATCGGCAAGGATACGCGCCGCAGCTCTTATATGTTTGAATATAGTCTGGTGGCTGGTCTGACGGCATCCGGTGCAGATGCTTATCTACTCCACGTCACTACCACTCCGTCTGTGGCTTACATTGCTCGTGTGGATGACTTTGACTGTGGCATTATGATTTCCGCCAGCCACAACCCCTACTACGACAATGGAATCAAACTGATCGACTGCTACGGCGAGAAAATGCCGGAGGAGACCCTGCTGCTGGTAGAGGACTACATCGATGGCAAGCTCCATGTATTTGACAAGGACTGGCCGGAGCTGCCTTTCGCTCATCGTGAGCATATCGGCTGCACTGTGGATTATGTGGCCGGACGCAACCGTTACATGGGTTATCTGATCTCTCTGGGTATCTATTCCTTCAAAGGTGTCAAGGTCGGCCTGGACTGCGCCAATGGTTCCAGCTGGAATATCGCTAAGAGCGTTTTCGATGCCCTGGGTGCAGATACCTACGTTATCAATAACAAGCCGAACGGTCTGAATATCAACAACAATGCTGGCTCCACCCACATCGAGGGTCTGCAGAAGTTCGTAGTGGAGAAGGGCTTGGATGTCGGCTTTGCCTACGATGGTGACGCCGACCGCTGCCTGTGCGTAGACGAGAAGGGTAATGTCATCACTGGCGACCATATCCTGTATATCTATGGCTGCTACATGAAAGAGCGTGGCAAACTGCTGACCAATACTGTGGTTACGACCGTTATGTCTAACTTTGGTCTGTACAAAGCGTTTGATGAGCAGGGCATTGGTTATGCTAAGACTGCTGTGGGCGACAAGTACGTATACGAGTACATGGCGAAGAACGGCTGTCGTATCGGTGGTGAGCAGAGCGGCCATATCATCTTTTCCAAATATGCCAGCACCGGCGATGGTATCTTAACCAGTTTGAAGATGATGGAAGTCATGCTGGCTAAGAAGAAGCCAATGAGCGAGTTGGCGGCACCGCTGAAGATCTATCCGCAGGTGTTGGAGAATGTTCGTGTGACCGATAAGAAGGCTGCACAGAATGATCCTGCTGTGCAGGAAGCCGTGTCTAAGGTTGCTGAGGCACTGGGCGATACCGGCCGTATTCTGGTGCGTGAGTCCGGCACTGAGCCGGTGGTTCGTGTTATGGTGGAAGCACCTGACCACGATACCTGCCAGAAGTATGTTGATGAAGTGGTCAACGTGATTTGCGAAAAGGGATATAAGGCGTAAAGTCAATGACGACTCTGGCAATTATCCGGAGTCGTTTTGCATAAAAGGGAAAGTATAATAGAGAATTAAATAACGGGAGGGATAAACCTATGTGTGGAATCGTTGGATTTACAGGAAATCGACAGGCAGCACCGATCCTGCTAGATGGTCTGTCAAAACTGGAATATAGAGGATATGACTCGGCTGGACTGGCTGTCCGTGACGGAGAAAATCTGGCACAGGTCGTGAAAGCGAAGGGACGCCTGTCCAATCTGATCGAGAAAACAGATGGCGGCAAGGCATTGAAAGGAACCTGTGGTATTGGTCATACTCGTTGGGCGACCCACGGTGAGCCGAGCCAAACCAATGCACATCCGCATGTTTCAGGTAACTGTACCCGTTCTGGTTCCGGCACAGTGGAGTCTGAGGTCGTTGGCGTACATAACGGCATCATCGAGAACTATACCGAACTGAAAGAAAAGCTGCTGAAGCACGGTTATACATTCTATAGTCAGACGGATACGGAAGTGGTCATCAAGCTGGTGGACTACTATTATAAAAAGTACAACCTCGGTCCTATTGATGCCATCGCTAAGACGATGGTGCGTGTCCGTGGTTCCTACGCTCTTGAGCTGATGTTCCGGGATTATCCGGGCGAGATCTGGGTGGCACGTAAGGATAGCCCAATGATCATCGGTATTGCGGATGGTGAGACCTATGTGGCTTCGGATGTCCCAGCAATTCTGAAATACACTCGCAACGTGTATTACATTGGCAACCTTGAGTTCGCAAAGCTCGTTCCGGGTGAGGCTCACTTTTATGATCTGAATGGTGATGAAATCGAAAAGCAGACTACCGAGATCAAATGGGATGCAGAAGCAGCCGAAAAGGGCGGCTTTGAGCATTTCATGATGAAAGAGATCCATGAGCAGCCGAAAGCTGTCCAAGATACCCTGAATTCTGTAATCAAAGATGGAGCTATCGATCTGTCCGGTGTGGAGATCACCGAGGACGAAATTAAAAACTTTGAGCAGATCTATATTGTTGCCTGTGGCTCTGCATGGCATGTGGGCATGGCTGCTCAGTATGTGCTGGAAGATATAGCGGATATCCCAGTGCGTGTGGAACTCGCATCCGAGTTCCGTTATCGGAAGATGCCGCTCAATCAGAAGGCACTTGTAATCGTTGTCAGCCAGTCTGGCGAGACAGCAGATTCATTGGCTGCACTGCGACTTGCAAAAGAAAAAGGCATAACCACAATGGCAATCGTCAATGTGGTAGGCAGCAGTATTGCCCGTGAAGCGGACAAAGTGTTCTACACCCTTGCTGGTCCAGAAATCTCTGTTGCAACGACCAAGGCATACAGTGCACAGCTGGCAGCCATGTACTGTCTGGCGGTTCAGTTTGCGAAGGTTAGAGAAAAAATCACTGAAGAACAGTACAGTTACTATATTTCTGAACTGTTGACTCTCCCGGAGAAGATGCAGAAAACTTTGGAAGATAAAGAGCGCATTCAGTGGTTTGCAGCAAAGTATGCCAATGCACACGATGTGTTCTTCGTAGGTCGTGGCATTGACTATGCTGTCTGCTTGGAAGGTAGTTTGAAACTGAAAGAAATCAGCTACATTCACTCGGAGGCATATGCAGCTGGTGAACTGAAGCACGGGACCATCAGCCTGATTGAGCAGGGAACACTGGTCATCGGCGTGCTGACCCAGAGCGAACTCTATGAAAAGACTATCAGCAATATGTTGGAGTGCAAGAGCCGTGGTGCTTATCTGATGGGGCTCACTACTTATGGCAAGTATGAAATCGAAGATCAGGTAAACTTCACAGTTTATGTTCCAAAGGTGGACGAGCACTTTGTTGGTAGCCTGGCAGTGATTCCGTTGCAGCTACTCGGCTACTATGTGTCTGTAGCCAAGGGCCTGGATGTGGATAAGCCAAGAAATCTGGCGAAGAGTGTGACAGTAGAATAAAAGTTAGTAAGAGGAAGAAGTTATGAAAACAACGTTACTTATCATGGCAGCCGGTATCGGTAGCCGCTTCGGAACGGGAATTAAGCAGTTGGAGCCGGTGGATACTTCTAATCATATCATCATGGATTACTCGATCCATGACGCAATTGAGGCAGGCTTCAATCATGTAGTATTTATCATCCGCAAGGATATCGAGAAGGAGTTCAAAGAGGTCATCGGTGATCGCATTGCCTCCATTTGCTCTTCTCATAATGTAACTGTTGACTATGCTTTCCAAGATATCAATGATATCCCGGGAACTCTGCCAGAAGGCCGGACAAAGCCGTGGGGAACCGGTCAGGCTGTGCTTGCAGCGAAGAAGGTCATCAAGACTCCGTTTATCGTCATCAATGCAGACGATTACTATGGCAAGGAAGGCTTCAAGGCTGTTCATGAGTGTTTGGTAAACGGCGGCAAGTCCTGCATGGCAGGCTTTGTTCTGAAGAATACTCTGTCCGATAACGGTGGTGTGACTCGTGGTATCTGTAAGATGGATGAGCAGAACAATCTGACGGAAGTTGTGGAGACCAAGAACATTGTAAAGACCGCAACTGGAGCGGAAGCAGACGGCGTGGCTGTGGATGTAAATTCTCTGGTTTCCATGAACATGTGGGGCTTGACACCGGAGTTTTTGGATGTGCTGGAAGCTGGCTTTAAGGAGTTCTTTAAGAAAGAGGTCCCGGGTAATCCTCTGAAAGCAGAATACCTAATTCCCATCTTTATCGGTGAACTGCTGGAGCAGGGAAAGATGTCTGTGAAGGTTTTGAAGACCAACGACACCTGGTACGGAATGACCTACCATGAGGATGTTGCAGCAGTAAAGGACAGTTTCAAGAAGATGTTGGAGAACGGCGTGTATAAGGCCGACCTGTTCAGTGATCTCTAAACAATGATGAAAGAAACGATTGATTTATTCGGAAAGATCCTCACAAACATCCTGACTGCGCTATATGAGCCGTTTGGTTTTTCACTCCTGCTTTCCTTCCTAGCCATGTTTTTCTATCTATATGCTTATGAACCTCAAGAAGCCGGCAAAGGCTGGAAGAACGCCATAGTGATTTGGTATCAGAAGTTCAAGGAGAGTGCGTTCTTCCGGAAACTATTCTTCTTGGCTTTTGTGACATCGATGATCTTGTTCCGAACGCTGCTGAATCGGAACCTGTGGCTAAATCCTTTGTCAAATGTCATGGGTGGCTGGGGCATCTGGGAGACCGTGAACGGCGAGCAGAAACTTACAACTGAGTGCATTGAGAACGTGATCATGATGGTGCCGTTCACCAGCATGGTTATATGGACGTTCAGAGAGAAGATTGGAAACGGTTGGAAGAAGATACTGTGGCAAAGCGGTAAGATAGCGTTTGGCTTTTCTCTGATGATAGAGATGCTGCAGTTGCTCTTGCGGCTTGGTACGTTCCAGCTATCAGACATCTTTTACAATACAGTCGGCGGAGTACTAGGCGGGTTGATGTACTATGCGGTGATGAAGGTAAGAAAGCGTCTGTAAAACTGGATGAAATTGTGATATACTGGGAGCAGGAGCTCCCTATGCTGCTCTGATAATCACACACCTCTTCGTGGTGAGCAGCAGGCAACGATCTTACAATCGGCGAAGATGTGAGAAAAGATAGTCGAAAATGAATCATACTACCCAAAAGAATAGGGGGTGTGTATTATGGGAATCTTGTCACTGTTTCAAAGAAAACAGAAAAATACACAAGTAGTTCTAAAAAGCAATAATTCTTTGGAAAGGGCAGCAGACAGTATTCTTAGCCAAAGAGGAAAGCAAATAGTAGATGGAATAAACAAACCCACAGCAAGTACCGGAACTCCGATGGATAAATTACATGGTGGAGCAAAAAGGATGGCTCAAATGTCAAACATAGGTGGTGGCTCAAAAGCAACTGGTGGAGGTGGCGTTGATGAAGGAATGAAAGCAATGCTACAATACACACAGGCCAACACTGTGAAAAAGATGGTGTCGCAGAGCGAGAAGAAAAAGATTTCAGGTAAGAAGTAATATTGCCCTCACCCAAACACAGTGCTATACTTAAACCACTAAAAAAGGAAAGAGGTTATCACCTATGCCCAGAACAAAAGGCAGCAAAAATCGTCCCAAAACTACCCATACCGACTACGCATCTCAGATCGCGGAGAAGCAGGAATCTATCGTTTCTTTGACTGCTGAGATTGCATCCATCACCGCAAACATTGACACTTTGAAGGCTGATTTGAAAGCAAAAAAGGCTACTTTGAAGAAGGCCGAAAAAGAAGTGGCCACTCTGGAAGCAAAGAAGGCAAAGGCAGATGCTAAGGCTGCAGAAGAAGCAAAGAAAGCAGAAGCGGAATCCGTTCTGAAGAAGTTGCTTGCCGAGGGCATGAGTGCTGATGAAATCCTCGCTAAACTGAAATAACAGAAAAACCCGTAATGAACGCTCATTGTGGCTTGTTCATTACGGGTTTTAGGATTACAGGAATACGGATTCATCCGGCAGCATCAAATCGATAATATTCCGGCAGGTTGAGCTGCTTGATAAACGCATGGTGCTGGGCGTGGTAGTGCCGTAGATCGTACCCCAGATGATGCAGTTCAAGAAGTTTCACCAATACCAGATTGATATGAATGCGTTTGGCAGCGGCAATCTGAGCAGCATCCATCTTGCGTTTCGTCATCTGATAGACTTCCTCGCTGTCCAGCATCAGGTGAGATGCAAAAGCGTTTGGCTCATAAAGACAGATCTGCTTGTCTGTAATCGCCAGAGACTTATTCAGCGTGTGCAAGTCCATAAGAATCTGATGCTCCAGATAATGCCCCAGAGCGTGCCCGCAGACCATCTGCTTTGTCTGCGAATCAAGATGACTGTTGATAAGAATCAATGGCTTATCAAAGTGGAGTGAAAGAAAACCCAGCACATCTTTGAAGCGAGGTGTTTCAAGGATGTCCAGGCTGCAGCTTCGCGCAATCCGTTTGATGTTGCGGGTGCCGGTATTTTGGACGAGGTCATTGGCTGCTTGGTAAATAAGAATGGAATCCATAATGTGCTCTCCTTTCGAGGATGGCATAGTGAATGGAACGGGATTTTACAGGTTCAATATCCGGTTTTTTTCACGTTCTTGCTCGCGGTATTTAAAATAGGCTTTGTGCATTTCATACATGATGCCGTCCATATCCTGCGCGGTCAACTCTCCGCTGGCAAAAAGCTCAGTAAGCTCGAATGCGAGATGCTGGGCTTCTATTTTACCCTTTTTTCCGTAGGTTGCTGCAGCGCGTTCAATGAATAAAGACTGATCCGGTTGTATGTGGGTCAGAGGCACATGGAATATATCGGCCATTTTTTCAAGTATTTCAACATTGCGAGGGTAGCGACCATCACGTTCCCATCCGATGATTGTTCGTTTGCTGACACCCAGACACTTTGCCAATTCGTCCTGTGTTAAGGAATTTTTCTTTCGTAAATCACGAACTTTCTCTCCAAATTTCATGTTTGCAACCTTTCTATGGAGCAGTTATCGTACTGTAACAATGTGCAACGGAATTTGTAAATATTCAATTCAGAATGTGCAATAATATTTCACATTTTCCTCTTGACACCGTGACACTACTTGCATATAATATATGCTATATTCTTTCAACTTTTATGGCTATTATACTGGAAATTGCGTAAATATGCAAGTGAAAAAGATGAAATTCAAGAAAAGTTCAGAAAAGTCCATAAGTTGAAATCGAATGAACGAAAAGGTGAAATTCAAACCATAAAAAGGAGGCCGTGAAAAAGATGAGTAATGGAGAGCATGAGATCCGCACTCCGAAGGGATTGCGGATTGGAAATCGCAGTGTCGTTGATGGGAAAAATATGCTTCAGATCAAGCGTGGAGGCTGTGAAGATTACATTTCTGCTGAATCTCTGGTGGAGCGCATTCACGGTCTGCCCGTGAAGAGTATCGAGTTTATCACAGAGGAGGATCAGCGAAAAGACGCCTGAAGCAGAATCCTTCATCGGACACTGAGAGTGCAGAGGTGGAAGTTTAGGCGGCACTTAGTTAGCCGACCAGCTCCATCAGATGTTCTTTTGGGTCTACAATATAATATCTGTTTGTTTAGAGCGATACCGTAGCAATATGTGATATTGGCCGGAACAGAATGAGCGAAAGCAGCGCAGAAGTGCGCCTGCAAGTAGTTCATCCTGTTCCGGCCTTTTTTGTTTTTCAAAAAATATTTTTAAAACTGTATTCCAAAATGCCCCTGCGGATTCCTATTAGTATAGGGACTTCCCAAAAGTGGAAAGCAGCAAGAGGAATCTTAGATTCCCGTTTTAAAAAAAACGGGTGAATCTGAGACGATTTTTGCTGCTTTTTTCAGTTCACCCGGAGCCGAACGGCAGAAAGGTGGACAAAATGCTTACATTGAAAAAGGTCAAAGAACTGGTAGAACATCGTTGTACTGTGGATTGTACGCCTACTTGCGTTGCCAGTGATTGCGCTGCTGTATGCGGCGGGATTTGTACTTAATCTTCTGTATGGTATCTGCGGCAGTATTGGTATGATTCTTGCCGGGCTGGGCGGCTTTGCGGCTTTCCTTGCACTGTTAGATGGCAGCTATGCACAGGCGGCAGCTTCGGCGCTTGTGGCGCTGCTGTTATGCCCGTTTGCAGCACCGATGCTGCTATCGCTGGCAGGAAGTGCCTTGATTGTCGCTGCATCAGCATTATTTGCTTGGCTGTTCTGAAAACAGAATATGACGATGAACCGCTGTCGGCTGCACAGCGGTTTTTCTTTTTCAGATAGCATTCAAGAAGTTATAAAGTCGGGATAGTAATGGAAGAAACTGAAATTGAAGATTATTTTGCCGATTGCTTTGCTAAACTTTCGCACACTCTTGCGAGGTGCGGCAATGAATGGTATAATCATAATAAAGTATACGCAGGAGGGCGTCATGGCTGTTTCGTATAACCGTTTATGGAAACTATTAGTCGATAGAAAAATGAGCAAAGCCGATTTGCGGAAAGCCTCCGGCGTTGCACCGAACACAATGACTAAACTCCGCAGAGATGAAGAAGTCACGCTTACAGTCCTTGGAAAAATATGTAGCACACTTAATGTCGATTACGGTGACATTATGGAGTATATAGACGAAAGGGATGACGAAGAACATGACCCCGGAAGAAAAGGCGCGTCTTGCGATTGATGAAAAGCTGAATCAATCCGGCTGGGTGATTTAAGACATGAAACGGCTGAATCTCTCCGCTTCTCTTGGTGTGGCTGTTCGTGAGTTCCCCACCAGTACGGGTGAGGTCGATTATGCCCTTTTTGTTGATGGTAAGCCCGTGGGCGTAGTCGAAGCCAAGCGCGAAGAAGCCGGAGAGCATATCACGGACGTGGAAGTGCAGTCGGGCCGCTATGCCAACAGCACCTTCAAATGGATAAAGAACGAGTATGCCATTCGGTTTGCCTATGAAGCAACGGACAAAATCATTCGTTTTACCGATTATAAGGACATCAAGTATCGTTCCAGAACAGTATTCTCGTTCCACCGCCCGGAAACGCTGCGGGATTTGCTAAGGCAGCCCGATACCATTCGGAACAATATGAAGCACTTCCCGCCGCTGGACACCAACGGCTTCCGTAAGTGCCAGATTAACGCCATCAACAACTTGGATCAGTCCTTCGCGGATAACCGCCCCAAGGCACTGGTACAGATGGCAACAGGTGCGGGCAAGACCTTTACCGCGATAACGGCTGCTTACCGTCTGCTGAAGTATGGCAATGTTTTGAAATCAGGGATGAGGTAGAAAGGAAAGTTCCATGACAAAAGATGAAGTAAAAAAACTCAGGATGAACAGTCCGGAATCACTACAGTTTTTAAATAATG
>SKEF01002120.1_pt1 | contig 15762 bp, 15 predicted proteins | sample 4826691 | NCBI WGS metagenome assembly SKEF01 (sample SAMN11008816, study PRJNA524170) | human gut metagenome | biome: Human fecal sample; material: Feces; isolation source: fecal sample from pouch patient p23, p27 | host: Homo sapiens | place: Israel: Tel-Aviv | collected 2016-08-24
CCCCCCCCCCCCCCCCCCCCCCCACGCCCATGCCGACCCCCGTCCTGATTCGCACTCGCCCCGATCGGACCACACGCCCGTCCGGCATCGACAGAAGTAAGAACGGCCGGGACATGCCCCGGAAAGAAACGAACCCGCCTCATCGAAAAGGAACCAAAAATGACCGCACGACACATCGACGCCACGGACAAGACGGACGGAAGCCATGTCGTCAAGATCCTATGGAACGAAAACGACGGCGAACGGGAACTGACCGTCCGCATGCCGGCAGCCGGAACGGACGCCACGGACCGCGTGGACGTGGACCTCCTGCCCGTCCCGGAAGAGGATCCCGCCACGACGATGGACGATGCCGTCGCGGCGTTGGAGGGATTCCTCGGCAACAACAAGTACATCCACATCGATGGGGACGACGTCAGAAGCGTCTGCGCCGGCGCCCTGACCACGGTCATCCGCGTGGAAAGCGGGTCGTCGACGGGCATCGTGGAGGCGCTCGACGGACGGTTCCATGATTCGAGCGTCGCGTCCGACGAGGTCACGGGAGCGATAATCGCCATCGAAGGTCCGAAGAGCCTCCAACTGTCCGACGCCACGGCGATCGTCGGTGGCGTGCAGAAGCGCCTCACCGACAAGGTCGAGATCATATGGGGCCTGAATTTCACCGACGAGGACGTCCTGCGCGCCACCGTACTGCTCGCAATACAACAGAAATAAAGAACACGACGGGTTTGCATGCAGGAAAATCAAACATCATCGGAATGCCTGTTGCACTTACAAGTACGAGCCCCCATGCTAACCGCTGGTTTCCATGTCACCGGGGTGTCTTTTATCCGTTTATCCGCGTCAACACGACCCGCACGGTCAGGCAATTCGGGTCGGACTCCCCTGTGGTTTCGCTGAAGAAAACCGGGGGTGCTACCCAATCAGCTGTTGTGGGATTTGCGCCAGATGAGATACGAGTAAACATACATGGCTGCGACCGAGCCAATCGCAAGCACCATAATCACTGCCAGAATCCAGGTTTCAGGCAATATACCTCCTAAAAATCCCAGCACAATCAGGCTAACGCCCACCACCATGAAACAGGCTCCGCCGAAACGGTGGGTGCGGCGCCAGTTGTCGGGGTCGTCGAGCGCCCATGGCGTTTTGATGCCGAGCGTGTAGTTTTGCCGCACACGAGGTAGATAATTACCCATGCCGATGAAGAACGCGCCGATCGCCCCGGACACGATGACGTTGACCGCGCCCTTGCCAGGAAGGAGGTTCCAGACGGTGAGTTCCCCAAGCCAGCTGATGGCGCACATGAATACCGTGAACGAGATCACGAATCCTTGGTAGAATCCGCCGAACTTGGCATATGCGGCACCTTTCGGATCAATGCGCGGCACCACATAGAACAGTGCGAGAAACGTCAATGGAAGCGCACCCAGAACGGATGCCATCCAACGTGGCCCCCATCCGTTCACACCGCCGTCAGCACCCCAATGCATGGGAATGCGCTCAGGTAGCCCCGGCATGGCGGCAAGATGCGCCACGACGTTCAGCACGCAAAGCAGCATGAGGACGACCCATACACGGGCCGGAATACCGGTCGAGGCTTTGGTTGTCTCGGGTTTTTCCTGCTTTTGCATTGTCAGACCTTTCATTGCCTGTCTTCCGGATCGTCCGCGAAGCCCATGAACCATCCGACCAAGTCCTGCATAACTGTGGTATTGAGGCTGTACACGATGTTCTGCCCATGTCGTTCGTCCGTTACGAGACCAGCGTTCCTAAGAGTCGCCAGATGGTGACTGAGCGATGGCTTGCTGATGTCGAAATGCTCCGCGAGCTCCCCCGCGGTCATATCCCCCGCACGCAGCAGCTCGAGGATACGACGCCGCGTGGGGTCGGCGAGTGCCTTGAATCCTTCTCCTGCCATCATCGCTCTCTTTCCAGTATCGGATTGGGATATTCATCCTACCAGATATTTAGACGTTTGTCTAAATATCTAAAATACGGAAGTCTGAAAACGTCATGGAAACCGGAATCTCGTTTTTTCGGAGCAACGCTGATGTCAAGGAACGGCGCCTTCCAGTAGACTCGGCAATAATCCCACGCCATAGGCGGCAACATGGGCGGAACCGCGCAAGACAAGGAGGTCCCGAATGGAATACATTCGAATTACCAGGGACAACATCGATGCAGAGCACGTCTGCTGCGCCATGTCCGACAAACAGGCCCTTGCGAAAAAGGAGTGGCTCAAACGTCGATTCGACGAAGGATTGATCTTCTACCGCAGCGTAGAACGCGGAAAATGCTTCATCGAATATATCCCCGCGGAGAACGCGTGGGTTCCTATCCAAGCGGATGGGTATCTTTACATCGACTGTCTATGGGTCGCCGGCTCCATGAAAGGGCACGGATATTCCAACGACCTGTTACGGGAGTGCGTGAGGGATGCGAAGGAGCAGGGGCGGAAGGGATTGTGTATTTTGTCTGCCGAAGGACGCAAGCGCGAATTCCTCTCCGACGCGAAATACCTTGCGCACAAGGGTTTCATGGTTGCGGACACGTCATCATGCGGAATCATGCTCATGTACCTGCCGTTCGGTTCGGACACGGAGCCTCCGCAATTCAAAGAATGCGCCAAATATCCCACGGCGGATGGTGATGGATTCGTTCTCTATTACACGGACCAGTGTCCGTTCACCCACTACTGGGTGCCACGCGTGGAAGCGGTGGCGGAAGAGCACAGCATTCCATTAAAAACCATTCACATCATCAGCCGTGAGCAGGCCCAGAATACGCCAGCTCCGGTCACGACCTACGCGCTGTTCAAGGACGGAGAGTTCCTGACTCAAGGCATCCAGTCCGACAAGAAGTTCCTGAAGCTCGCAGGCGTACAGGTCTGATGCCGGCCTGACGTTTTTTTAAGATGCGGGGGCATCATGACGTTCCGCACGCATTACCATTCGAACAAGTCGGATCGGCCCGTACGGCATGGCGGAAACACCCCCACCCGCGCAACCGTCAGCGTGCAATGCAGCGAAAAGCATAAAGAAAACGGGTTCCGAATGAACCGGAACCCGTATAACGTAAAACCTCGAAATATCTGAAGTGTCAGAAGTATCCGAGTTTCCTAGAAAATCAGGCGAACAGGAAGCCTTGGCCGTGATGTTCCGGATACGTGTCGAACAGTTCGGCGACGGAACCGTCTTCGAACACGGCGCGGATGGCACTTGCCAGCAACGGCGCGATCGACAGAACAGTCAGACCGTCCCAACGCTTTTCTTCCGGAATCGGCACGGTATCGGTGAGCACGACCTCGCGTGCCCCGCAGTTCTTCAGTCGGTCCACGGCCGGGCCGGACAGCACGCCATGCGTGGCGACGACGGTCACCGACTTGGCTCCGGCATCCTTAAGCACGTTGCATGCGCCGGCGATGGTGCCCGCGGTGTCAATCAGGTCGTCGACAAGCACGCAGTCCTTGCCTGCGACGTCGCCGACCACACGGTTGGCGACCGCCTGGTTCGGGCGGGTGATGTCGCGGGTCTTGTGCACGAAGGCGAGCGGACCGCCGCCGAGGCGCTGCGCCCACTGTTCGGCAACACGGATACGACCGGCGTCCGGGGAGACGACAGCGACGTTGTCAAGTTGGTTGGAGAAACGGTCACGGATGTAATCGACCAGCACCGGCATGGCGATGAGATGATCGACCGGGCCGTCAAAGAAGCCTTGCGACTGCGCCGCATGCAGATCGACGCTCATGATGCGGTCGGCGCCTGCGGTCTTGAGCAGGTCAAACACCAGACGGCAGGAGATGGGCTCGCGGCCGCGGTGCTTCTTATCCTGGCGGGAATAGCCCAGCAGCGGGCAGACCGCGGTGATGGAACGCGCGGAAGCACGCTTCAGCGCATCGATCATGATGAGCTGTTCCATGATGGCCTGGTTGACCGGATTGGAATGGCTCTGCAGTACGAACACGTCCGCGCCGCGCACGGACTCGGTGTAGCGCACGTACATTTCGCCGTTCGCGAAGTCATATGCTGTGGTTTCCAGAACATCGATGCCGAGCTGTTCGGCGACTTCCGCCGCCAGCTTCGGGTGTGCTCTGCCTGTGACAAGGATAAGGTTCTTATCCGGCTTTCCTTCAAGGATTGCGCTCACCGTGTCTCCAAACGTCTGTTCTAGCGAAGTGGATGTGACCCATACTAACCGGCCGCGCAGACCTCACCGACCCCGTGTGTTCGGGGGGCCATGCGGACGGCCCCATCCATCTTCTATCGGTATAGGCCGTGTTTGCCGATGTATTGCACCACGCCATCGGGTACGAGATACCAGACGGGTTCGCCATGTTCGGCGCGGCGACGCACATCCGTGGAGGAAATCGCCAATGCGGGAATCTCCAGCGTATCCACCTTGCCTTCAGGTAATTTCACGCCGTCCGGCGAGGAATAGCCGGGACGTGTCACGGCCACGAAATGCGCCAGCTCCCACATCTTGTTGGCGTCCTTCCATTGCATGATCTCCGCCACGGCGTCGGCGCCGGTGATGAAGAACAGTTCCGCATCGGGATACTGGGCGCGGATGTCACGCAGGGTGTCGATGGTGTAGGTGACGCCGGGACGGTCGATGTCCACGCGCGACACGGTGAATTTCGGGTTCGACGCGGTGGCGATGACCGTCATAAGGTACCGGTCCTCCGCATTGGTGACTTTCTTGTCCAACTTGAACACCGGCCGTCCGGTCGGCACGAAGATCACCTCGTCGAGGTCGTACACCCAGGACACTTCGGAGGCTGCGACCAAATGGCCGTTATGGATCGGATCGAAAGTGCCGCCCATGATGCCGATGCGCAACCGGTTGTGCCAGTTGCCTCGCGCGGACCTGTGTCCGGTGGCCACGGCTGATTGCGGCCGGTCTACGGATAGTTCCGACATGCGTCGTTCCGGCTCGACCACGTAGCTGACGGTCAGTTCGGGATCGGCCTCCGCAGATTCCGGCCGCATGCGTTTTGGTCCGGTCATGCGGACGCTCCGCTCTTTTGCGCGCCATCGGCCTGCTGTTCGGCCTGTTTCTCGGCCTGCTGCTCTTTGTCCGCGTCGGCGGTTTCCTGCTCGATGCTGTCCGCGGTCGGTGAGGCGTTGTCGGGATCGATCTTGTCCATATCCTCATCCCACTCGTCCTGCACCACACGTCGAATCTCGGCGAATGTCGGCAGCGGGAAATCCGGCTGGTATATACTGCGGATTCCGGCAACGCGCTCGGTGACACGAATCAGCGTGTCGGTCATGCCGACGATGTCATGGTCTCGTTCCATCGCGCTGAACTTGGCGATGTGCTGTTCCATGACCCGCATCTGCTCGTCGATATCGTCAAGCTGGGCGGCATCGGGAGTGATGACGTCCGAAGCGTCGGTTTCGGGCCAGCCGATCAGCACCGCGTCGGCGTATTCGAGCGAGGCGCGTTCGTCCGCTGACGCGATACCGTCTTCGACCTGCACAAGGAACACATACCGCACGATGCTCAATCGTTCGGACGCCAATCGCAATCTGAGCATTGGGTCGGTCAAGTCCGCGTTCCATGGGTTCTTGTTGTCCTGCATGGTGTGCTGCATATTGTCCTGCATGACTTCGTCGCTCATTCTCTCACCTGTCCTGTTCCGTAGCCAATCCATTTGGTCGTGGTCATCTCGCGCAGCCCCATCGGACCGCGCGCATGCATCTTCTGTGTGGAGATGCCAAGTTCCGCGCCGAATCCGAACACGCCGCCATCGGTGAAACGTGTGGAGGCGTTGACCATCACCACCGCCGAGTCGATGCGGGCGGTGAATTCCTCGATGGCCGAATAGTCTTCGGCGATGATGGATTCGGTGTGCCCGGTGGAGTGGCGGTTGATATGCGCGATGGCCTCGTCAAGCGAGTCGACCACCTTGATGCCGATTTTGAGTGCCAGATATTCGGTGTCCCAATCCTCGTCGGTGGCATGCACGAGTTGCGCATTTGCGATTCCGGCATGTTCCATGATGTCATACGCGCGTTCGTCGGCATGCATTTCGACTCCCGCTGCGGCGAGCGCTGCCGCGGCTTTCGGCAGGAAGCTTTCGGCGATGTCTTTGTGGACGAGGAGTTTTTCGGTGGCGTTGCATACGCCGACGCGTTGGGTTTTGGCGTTGATGAGGATGGGGATGGCTTTGTCGGGGTTGCCGGTGCGGTCGACGTAGATGTGCACGTTGCCGGCTCCGGTTTCGATGACGGGGACTTTGGAGTTGCGTACCACGGCTTGGATGAGTCCTGCTCCCCCGCGTGGGATGAGCACGTCGATGTGGCCGCGTGCTTCCATCATGGCGGTGGCGCCGTCGCGTCCGTATTGGTCTACGGTGGCGATCATGTTGTGGTCGTATCCGTGTTTGGTGAGTACGTCGGCGATGACGGCGAGTGTTGCCGCGTTGGTGTGTTCGGCCGCGTGTCCGCCGCGCAGCAGGACGGCGTTGCCGGATTTGATGCATAGGGAGGCAACGTCGACGGTGACGTTGGGGCGCGCTTCGTAGATCATGCCGAGCACGCCGATGGGGACGCGTACCTGCTGCAGTCGTAGGCCGTTTTCCAGATGGTATCCGCGTACGATTTCGCCGATGGGGTCTGGTAGGGATGCCACGTGGCGTACGCCTTGCGCGGCGGCGGTGATGCGCTGCTGGTCGAATCTGAGTCGGTCGAGTTTGCCGGCGTCCATGCCGTCGGTTTCGGCTTGGTTCATATCGAGCGCGTTGGCTGCGGCGATGTCGTCCGCATGCTGGTCGAGTGCGTCGGCGATGGCGTTGAGCAGTTGGTTTTTGGCTTCGGTGTTTGCCTGGGCAAGTTGCGATTGCACGGTGCGGGCTGCGTCGCCCATGGCGCATACTGCTTCGAACACGTCGGTGTTCATGGCGGTGCCTTGGTTCTGTGGATTCGTCATAGTCTCTTAGAATAGCGCGAAATCACGCCTCGCTGGGCAATGACGGCCATTTTCGGGTCGTTGGTTGCGCGGCGGGACGCGATTTCGTCAGTCGAGGCTGGTGATCAGTGGATTTGGTCGAGTCCCGGGTAAAGCGGGAAGTCTTCGGCAAGCTTGTCGACGCGCGCCTTGAGCGCGGCGACGTCGGCGTCCTGTCCTGCGGCGAGAGCGGTGCCGATGATGTCGGCGACTTCCTCGTATTCCTTGGGTCCGAAGCCGCGGGTGGCGAGTGCGCTGGTGCCGATGCGCAGGCCGGAGGCCACGGATGCGGGGCGTGGGTCGAACGGGACGGTGTTGCGGTTGATGGTGATGCCGCATTGTGCGAGCAGGTCTTCGCCTTGTTTGCCGTCCATTTCGCTGTTGCGTAGGTCGACCATGACCAGGTGCACGTCGGTGCCGCCGGTCAGGACGCTGATGCCGTTGTTTTTGACGTCGTCGGCCATGAGGCGTTCGGCAAGGATCTTGGCGCCGTCGAGGGTGCGTTGCATGCGGTCTTTGAATTCCGGGGTGGCGGCGACTTTGAAGGCGACGGCCTTGCCGGCGATGACGTGCATGAGCGGGCCGCCTTGCTGGCCGGGGAATACGGCGGAGTTGAGTTTCTTGGCGTATTCCTGCTTGGCGAGGATGAAGCCGGAGCGTGGGCCGCCGAGGGTTTTGTGTGCGGTGGAGGATACGACGTCGGCGTATGGGACGGGGCTTGGATGCAGTCCGGCGGCTACGAGGCCGGCGAAGTGGGCCATGTCCACCCAGAATTTGGCGCCGACCTCGTCGGCGATCTCCTTCATGGCTTTGAAGTCTTCGATGCGCGGGTAGGCGCTCCATCCGCCGATGATCATGGCGGGATGGGTCTCGAGCGCACGCTGGCGGATGATTTCCGGGTCGATGCGGAAGGTTTCGGGATTCACGCCGTAGGCTTCGGCGTGGTAGAAGCGGCCGGAGAAGTTGATTTTCATGCCATGGGTGAGGTGGCCGCCGTGGTCGAGGGCGAGGCCGAGGACCGTGTCGCCGGGTTTGACGAGCGCCTGGTAGACGGCTGCGTTGGCCTGTGCGCCGGAGTGCGGCTGTACGTTGGCGTATTCGGCGCCGAATAGGCTTTTGGCGCGTTCGCGGGCGATGGTTTCGATTTTGTCCACCTGCTCGCAGCCGCCGTAGTAGCGGCGTCCCGGATAGCCTTCGGCGTATTTGTTGGTCAGTACGGAGCCTTGTGCCTGTAGGACGGCGCGTGGCACGAAATTCTCGGATGCGATCATTTCGAGTCCGTTTTGCTGCCTGGATAGTTCGGCGTCGAGGATTTCGGCGATTTCCGGATCCGCTTCGGCGATGGGCGCGTTGAACATGTCGTTCGGTGTTTGCGCAAGAGGTGATGCAGTCATGAAGCCCTCCTTGACTTCGGAATGATCATCCGCTGTACCGCGGGTTACAGAGCAGTGTACGTGTGAAAACGATCGGAGGAAAACCGGGTTTCGAAACATGTGGGAAATATGGCACCGCCTGCGCGCGAAGACATGGACGGCACGATCGCGGGCCACGTGGAAAAGCAGGACCTTCCGTCGGCAATCGTATGGGGTCGGCGTCCCATTCCACGGACGCGAGGCGACGTTCTTCCCACCTGTGCCGGTACACTGAGAAGCACGTTTGACGTAATCTGTCCGTTCTATTGCTAAGGAAATCAAGTGACCACGTTCCACAGCACACGCAGCACCACCGATTCGCTTACCTCCAAGCAGGCCATCCGCAAGGGCATCGCCGATGATGGCGGCCTGTTCGTGACCGACTCCTTGGGTGAGACCCATGTGGATATCGCTTCCTTGGCCGGCAAGTCCTACCAGCAGATCGCGTTCGATGTGCTGTCCGTGCTGCTGCCGGACTACACCGAGGCCGAGCTCAAGGAGTGCATCGACGAAGCGTACGGCCCGCAGTGGTCCGACGAGAAGATCACTCCGGTCAAGCCGCTCGGCGATGACTATGTGATGGAACTGTTCAACGGTCCGACTTCCGCGTTCAAAGATGTGGCGCTGCAGATTCTGCCGCGTTTCATGGCGCGCACCACTCCGGCGGATGGCGACGCGGATGAGAAGATCATGATCGTCACCGCCACGTCCGGCGACACCGGCAAGGCCGCGTTGGCTGGTTTCGCGGACGCCGCGGGCACCGGCATCACCGTGTTCTATCCGGAAGGCAAGGTCAGCCAGGTGCAGGAGCTGCAGATGACCACGCAGTCCGGCTCCAATGTGAACGTGTGCGCGGTCAAGGGCAATTTCGATGACGCGCAGTCCGCCGTCAAGCGCATCTTCGGCGACAAGGAGCTTGCCGAACGTCTCGCCGATGATTCGCATGTGGTGCTTTCCTCCGCGAATTCCATCAATGTGGGCCGTCTGGTGCCGCAGGTCGTCTATTACTTCTCCGCGTACGCGCAGCTGCTGGAACGCCAGGTCATCAATGTGGGCGACGAGGTCGAGTTCGTTGTGCCGACGGGTAATTTCGGCGACATCCTCGCCGGCTATTACGCGAAGCTGCTGGGCCTGCCGGTCAAGCATCTTGTGGTGGCGTCCGACAAGAACAACGTGTTGTTCGACTTCCTGACTTCCGGCACGTACAACCGTCAGCGTCCGTTCTTCCAGACCATTTCCCCGTCGATGGATATCCTCATCTCATCGAACCTGGAGCGCATGCTGTATTACATGTCCGACAAGGACACACGCCTGATCTCCATGCTGATGAACGATCTGAGCCAGTGGGGCGCCTACGAGGTTCCCGAGCCGATGATGAAGAAGATTCGTTCCATCTTCGGCACCGGTTGGGCCGATGAGAACCAGGTGCGCGAGATGATCGCGGACTGCTGGAACAAGAACCATTACGTGATCGACCCGCACACCGCATGCGGCTACTACGTCATGCAGCAGATGCCGCGCGATCCGCTCACGCCGCGCGTGCTGCTGTCCACCGCCAGCCCGTACAAGTTCCCGCGCGTAGTCAACGAATCTCTGGGTCTTGACGCGTCCGGCACCGATTTCGAATGCATGGACGTGCTTGCCAAGGCCACCGGCACCACCGCTCCGGCCGCGCTGCGCGGTCTTGAGACCGCCGACGTGCGTTTCGATAACGTCGTCGAAATCGACGGCATGGAAGGATTCGTCGAGCAGGCCGCGAAGGCGCTGTAAGGTTTCGACAGGCAAAACGGCAACGATACATAGAAGAATCGGCTGTCCGCGATACGCGGGCGGCCGTTTTTCATTGACGCTGGTACAGTGCGTTCCCGAAAGGCAGGAGAATCATGAGCGTAGCTTCAGCATCGCAGTCGGGCGTAACGGCAAATCGGCCGGATGAACCCGCGGAACCGAGGAAGGACCGGCTCATCACCCGTGACGTGGCGCTGGTGATGCTGGCGACGTTCTTCTTCATGACCAGCAACATGGTGATCACGCCGGTCATCGCCGGCTATGGCGAGTCGATGGGAGCGACGGGCGCGCTGATGGGCGTGATCGCCGGCGCGATGAGTTTCGTGTCTCTGTTCTGCCGTCCCATCGCGGGCAATCTGTCGGATTTGGTCAGCAAGAGGTTGCTGGTGGCTGCGGGAACGGTGCTGTACATCGTGGCGGGCGTCATGTATTGTCTTGCCGATTCGACGGGCATGCTGGTCGCGGCGCGCATGGTCAACGGGCTTGGCTTCGCATGCGGCACGGTTTGTCTGGCGACGTGGGTGTCGCTGCTGCTTCCGATCCGGCATATGGGCGCGGGCATGGGATTGTACGGCATCGTCAACGCGTTGGCGATTGCGGTCGGCCCGGCACTCGGCATCCGTCTGCAGGCGGCCGTCGGCTACCAGTGGACGTTCATCGCATCGCTGACGCTTAACGTGTGCGCGTTCGTGACGGTTCTGCTGGTGAAAAACGGTGGCAGGCCGGCTCGTAAAACCGTTGCCGCCGAGCAGTCGTTACGGCATCGTCTGCGTCTTCGCAATCTGGTGGAGCCACGGGCCATTCCATTGGCCGCGGTGTTCATGATGTTCGCCATCCCTTATTTCGCGAACCAGTCGTTCCTGGTGGATTACATTTCCGCACGACATCTGCGTATCTCGTCCGACTTGTTCTTCGTGTTCTATGCGGCCGCGCTGCTGGTACTGCGGCTCACGTTGCGCGACCTGTTCGATTCGAAGGGTTTCCGTTTCTGGCTTGTCGTCTGTTCGTTTGCGATGTTGGCGTCGCTTGCCTTTCTCACGTTCATGACGAACGATTGGTATCTGCTTGGCGCGGGCATCGCCATGGCGGCCAGTTATGGACTGATGAGTTCCGTCACGCAGGCGCAGGCGGTGGTGATCGCCGGCCGGGAGCGCAGTGGCTTGGCCAACGGCACGTACTATATGGGCATCGACTTGGGTATGGCGTTGGGGCCGGTGCTGGCTGGAGTTCTCTATGGGCACCTGCCGATCGCATGGTTCTATCCCCTGTTCATGCTGGCGCTGCCGGTGTCTTGGCTGATCTACCTGTCCTTCCACCGTCTCATCCATCCGTCGCACAAGTAACGGACAGGCACCGCAGCCGGTAGGCACCAACTGTTCAGAATGGCGGAATACCAAGGTTTTCAATTACGGCCATGCTGTTATAGATCATATAATAACAGCATGGCCAAATCTGTGTTACTGTTATATATAGCTGTTGAACAGTTTGCGTACACTGTTCGGTCAGGATATATATCACTCGCAGAAAGGGATACAGTGAAGCTGAACATCTCATCCGCGTCCGGCAAACCGATTTACGAACAGATCGAAGATCAGATCCGAGCGGCGATCATGTCGGGCGAACTGCAAACCGGCGAGGCGCTCCCCTCCCTCAGGAAGCTTGCCAAGGAACTGCACATCAGCGTGCTCACCATCGCCAGAGCGTACAGCGAGCTGGCGGATGAGGGGCTTGTCGAGAATGTGCAGGGCAAAGGCACGTTCGTGCTGGCCCACGGCAACGAGCTTATGAAGGAACGTGCGCGCGAACGCATCATGGACGTGTTCCGGCAGACGGTAACCGCCGCCAAGGCCGCCGACATCAGCCTGCTTGATCTGCTTGGCATGTTCGAGAAGGCGTATAGGGAACAATCATGAGCCGCGTCTTCATGAGGCTCAACAAGATATGGACCTGATCGGCGTCATGAAAGCGTGAAGCGGTCGAATCACGCAATGGCCCGGAAACATCAGGCGATGATGCAAACCGTTACAGTATGACGGGCGCGTCGTGGAAGTCGAACATGACGCCGTCGGCCAGATCGCAGATCTCAGGCCAGTCGGCGTCGGAGGAATCGTCGTGCATGGCCCACACATGCATGCCGACCGACTTGGCCGAGCGCATGCCGACCAGCAGATCCTCGAATACGGTGCAGTCGCTTGGTTTGATGCCGAGACGCGACGCGGCCAGCAGATATACGTCCGGCTCAGTTTTGCCGACGTCGCCAGCATCGTCGACGCTGACCACGTCATCGAAATAGTCGAAAATGCCGACGTGCTTCATGGCCGGTTCGCGCAGCATCGGCGGCAATGACGTGGCCACGGCCAGTTTCGCGCCGCTCGCCTTCAACGATTCCAGATATTCGCGCGCATACGGTTTGGCTTCAACCACCGTGGCGTACATGACACGTGCCATATGGTCCCACTCCTCCATCAACGCTTCGGGAGTGTCCGACAGGCCGAATCGTGCGATTGTGTATTCGGCGATCTGGCGGAATTGCATGGCCGCGACCTTCTGCATGTAGTCGTCCGGCACCTCGATGCCGCGTTTGGCAAGGAAGTCGACGTCCACCTGATCCCACACGCCCATGGAGTCGAGTAGCGTGCCGTCAAGGTCGAAGATGGCGCCTTTGCCTTGGTTCGCCTTGGTTTCCTGTGTCATATCGGCTCCTTTGTTTTGCAATTACCGCTTTTGCGATTTGCGATTACTTTTTACGATTGAATCCGCCGTCAGTCAAGCACCGACGATTTGAGCAGTTCCTCGGCATGTTCCAGAGATGTTTCGCTTTCGCTGCCGGACAGCATGCGGGCGATTTCGTGCACGCGCTCATCCCCGCGCACCTGGCTGATGGTGGTGGCGATGGAACCATCCTTGGTTTCGCCTTTGGCAACCACATACTGTTCGTCCGCCCAGGAGGCGACCTGCGGCAGGTGCGTGACGACCAGAACCTGCGCGGATTGGGCGAGTTTGGCCAAGCGGGCACCCAGTTCCACAGCCGCCTTGCCGCCCACACCCGCATCGACCTCATCGAAGATGAACGTCATCGGCGGCACGGTTCCTCCGGCCACGACATGCTTTTCAGCGGCCACCAGTTCAAGCGCGAGCATCAGACGGCTCAGCTCGCCGCCGGATGCGCTTTTGCCCATCGGCAGTTGCGGGGAGCCGGGGAACGGGGTGAAGAGGAATTCGATGTCGTCCGCTCCGGTGGCGTCCAACTGTTCGCGTTCGGCCACGCGAATCTCCAGTTTCGAAGTGCCCATGGCCAGCGAGTCAAGTTCGGCGGTGACTTTGGAAGCAAGCTCCTTGGCCGCGGTCCTGCGCCGTTTGCTCACAGCCTGCGCGGCTTTTTTCGCCGCGTCAAGCAGTTGGGCGCGTTCGGCTTCCAGCTGTTCGACCTTTTCCGGCGAGGCGTCCAAATCCTCCAAATCGTATACGGCCTTGTCCCTCCACGTGATCACGTCGGACAATTCCGGCCCCCACCGGCGGGTCAGCTCGTCCAACTCGTGGATGCGCCCGTTGATGGCATCCAGATCCTCCACGCTCGCCTCATTGTCCACTTCGCCGGACAGGCTGAACACCACGTCGGACAAATCGGTGCTGATGGAGTCGAGCCGGTCGGCGAGTTCGGAGAACACGCCTTCCACGTGAATGGCGCGCAACGCCTGCGAAGCATGGTCGATCAAATCGGCCGCGCTGGACGATTCGACATCGTCCACCACCTGCGAGGCGTCCAACGCGCCCAACGCTCGCGTCACGCCTTCGGCGATCTCGGCCGCGTTTTCGATGCGGTCGCGGCGTGCGCGCAATTCGTCCATCTCCCCCGGCTGCGGGTCGACCCGGTTGATGCGTTCGATTGACTCACGCAGGTAATCCGCCTGCTGGCGCATGGACGATTCCTGGCTGCTGAGCCTTTCCAAACGCTCGTCCATTGCGCGCAGCGCGTTCCACGTCTTGCCGTAGGCGGCCAACGCCACTTCATCCCCCGCGTAGCGGTCCAGGAATTCACGCTGCCGCGAAACGGTCGCGATACGTAACTGGTCGGCCTGGCCGTGGATCGTCACCAATTCGGCGGCGACGGAGGCGAGTACGGAACGCGGCACGCTACGTCCCGACAGCATGCTGCGGGATCGCCCGGAAGCGGGCACTTTACGCGACAGAAACAGCTCGCCATCCTCCGGTTCGAAGCCGGCTTCCCGTGCCGCGGCCACCGCGGCCGGCGACGAGGCGACTTCGAACACACCCTGCGCCCACGCCTCCTGAGCGCCCACCGAAACGCGGCCGCCGTCGGAGGGACCGCCGGAAATCAGTCGGATCGCACTGAGCAGCATCGATTTGCCGGCTCCCGTCTCACCGGTGATCGCCGTCATACCACCTGCCGGGGCGATCAGAGCGGAACGAATCGGACCGAGATTGTGAATCTCAAGCTCTTCCAGCATGCCCGGTCACTTCCCGCTTTCCGGTTTGCCGGTTCTAGGGAACGATTGCCCATGATGTATGCCACCGGTTTTGCGCGCCTGCTCGCGCCAGCCGACGACAGGCAAATCAAATTTGGTGACGAGCCGGTTCGTGAACGGCACGCCAGACAAACGAGCCAATCGCAAAGTGCATTTCGATTCACGCACTTCGACACGTGTGCCTTTGGGCAGTGCGCGTTGACGACGGCCGTCGCAGCAGATCCAGCCATCCGACGTGGAATCCTCGAGAATGTCGATGGCGAACGTGGAGCCGGAACCGATGATGAGCGGACGTGCGAACAACGCATGCGCCGCCAACGGCACCAATTGCAAGGCTTTCACATTCGGCCACATGATCGGCCCGCCCGCGGAAAACGCGTAGGCGGTGGAACCGGTCGGCGTGGATACGATCACGCCATCGCAACCGAATGAGCTCATCTCCACGTCGTCGACACGGATGGACAGTTCCACCATTTTGCCACGGTCGGCGCGTTCCAGCGTGATGTCGTTCAACGCCCAGTCCTCGATGGGTTCCGTCGCGCCCGGCAGCCATACGTCGACGTGGGCGATCATACGTTCGTCGATGGAATAGTCATGGTCGGCGATCCGGCGGATGGCCTCGCTCATCTGGAAGCTTTCAAATTCGGCAAGAAAGCCGACGTGGCCCAGGTTCACACCGAGAATGGGCACTTCGGTGGCATGCACCAGTTCGGCTGCGCGCAGGATGGTACCGTCTCCTCCGAGCACCACCACGATTTCCGTGTTCTTCGGCACGGCGGGCGTCCTGCTGCCGAACTCGGGCGCTTCGATATTGTCGATGATCGTCACTTCGAAATTGGCGCGTCTCAACTGCTCGACGGCTTCTTCGACCACCGTGCCGCTTTCACGCAGACGCGTATGCGTCACCACCACCGCATGTCGGGTACCGATCATCGCAAGCCCTTTCGTATAACGGGCGCCCCATGCGAGGTGCCACTACCCGCCAGTGTAGTCGAACAAATGAACGAATGACGGCAGCGGGTGTCCAGAACACGCCGCAGACGTCCGAAGAGTCCCACGGAGCCACCGCGGAACCGTCGAACGGTACGTCCATGGCCCGTTCGTCACACTACCGTCTACAATAG
>SKEF01002124.1_pt1 | contig 15745 bp, 10 predicted proteins | sample 4826691 | NCBI WGS metagenome assembly SKEF01 (sample SAMN11008816, study PRJNA524170) | human gut metagenome | biome: Human fecal sample; material: Feces; isolation source: fecal sample from pouch patient p23, p27 | host: Homo sapiens | place: Israel: Tel-Aviv | collected 2016-08-24
ATTCTATTGTTAGCTGACTTGTGCGTAACCTTTTCAGTTACGAACGTGTCGCACTCTTTCCAGCTCCTACAACGTGCGCCAGCAGTGTGTTGCCGCCGTAGAGGATATGAGCGATGGCGTTGACTTGGTGCGGTCTGAGCGTGATCTCGGGGTTGATACCCACAAAGCTCATGTGACTGCCGTCGTACTCACGCGGGCGTGTGCTGTTGAACTTTTCATTGTAGAGCCGTGTCAGCTTTTCGCGCCGTTCAGGGTCTTCCCAAATCCAGTCCGCAAAAGCCTGTTTGATAAGCTCCTGTTTGCCCTGCGCGATTGCTGTTTCCTTCTTATTGAGCACAGCCGTTTTCTTGCCGTTCTCATCCTCGATATAATCGAAGATCCGCACGTCCTTCAGGTTCAGCGTCTCTTCCATGATCTTATAGCCGTTGATCCGGCTCGTACCATAGGTGTTGTACGCTTTGACATTCGTGCGGTCGTAGGATTTACCCTCCACGTTCCATTCACCTGTGTACTGAGAGAAGTGAACATGGATGTTCCACTGGCAGTACCTCGGTGTGCCGAACAGCTCAAACATGAACTGCTCTGCAATCTCCGGAGGAAGCCAGGTCGCACCGAGTCTGACAGAAATCTCGCTTGCCGTCAGGTCAACGGGCTGCACAGCTTCCAACGCTCGCACGTTCTCGGAATAATCCTCCGGATAGAGCTCTGCGCTGCGCCGCGCCCATTCGAGCTTCTCGCGGACATTGCCGGAAAGGTATTCGTCGGCAGGGAGATACTTCGGCCTGCCGTCTTCGTCGCTCGTGTGCATGGGATTCAGGAAGATAACTCCCTTCAAGTCCTCAAACAGCTCTTGTTCACTCTTGCCAGTCAGCTCCATCATATAGGGCATGTCGATCTTGGCTTTTTCGGCAAGTGAAAGTGCATACGCTTCCGAAGCTGTATCCACAGAGAGGATCGTAACCTTCTGCTTGATTGTCCGCTTGGAGAACATATCTGCCTTTCGGATGAAGTTGCCCTCATCGTCCAGCACCTCCAGAGAGGAAAGCAGGCAGTAGGAGCTGTCGGAGCTGAAGGCGGAATTGTTTGCCCTTGCGTTGATCAGCCCATACTTTTTGCTGAAGTCATCGTAGAGTTCATTCAGCCTGGCCTGCTCCGCCTGAATCTCAGCATCGGAGTAGTCCTCCGTCTGATACTCAATAAGCGTCCTTACACAGTCGCGGATGGCGATCATGCCCTTGATACGGTTTTCCGCCGTCATGGAAACCTCAACAGGGTTCATTCGGCTGTTCTCTCGAAAGTAGAGCTTGCCGTCTACCACCGTATAGCTAAAGTTTCGGACGGACGGGTCTGCGGGAATAGAGAGGTCTTCGTCCTCAGCTTCGAGATCATCCAGCTCGAACTCGGTAATCTCAGCGTGGATGTTTTGAATAGCGTCCTGCAGCAGATCTCCCAGCTCCGCGTCCTCATAAGCTACACAAGCCGACTCCGGACCGTGTGCACCGCTGATTATCTGCATATCGCCAAGCACCATTTCCGGGTTGCTGACAAAGTATGAGTTCATGCGGATGCCATTTTCGTCTGTTGCGAGGTGAACCCACTCCGGCTCAATGTCGATCAGACGGTCTCGCTTTTGCAGAAAGATGATATCCGATGTGACTTCTGTGCCTGCTGCATCCTTGAAGGTGTTGTTTGGCAGTCGGATCGCCCCAAGCAGGTCAGCTCTCTGGGCGATATACTTGCGGACTGCCGGGTTTTCCTTGTCCATCGTTCCCTTTGATGTGATGAACGCCACCACACCGCCGGGGCGAACCTTATCCAGGGTGCGGGCAAAGAAGTAATCGTGGATCAGGAAGTTGTGCTTATCATAGCGTTTGTCAGGCACCTTGAACTGGCCAAAGGGGACATTGCCTACAGCCGCGTCGAAAAAGCTGTCCGGAAGGTTGGTGTCTTCAAAGCCCTGCACGGCAATGCTGGAGTTCTGGTAAAGCTGTTGGGCGATCCTGCCGGAAATGCTGTCAAGCTCAACACCATAGAACTTCGCGCTTGCCATAGACTCCGGTACAAGCCCCATGAAGTTGCCGATGCCGCAGGAAGGCTCCAACACGTTGCCGGTCCTGAAGTGCATATTCTCAAGTGCGCTGTAGACCGCCTTGATAACGACTGGAGGCGTGTAAAACGCCGTCAGCGTGGACTCTCTGGCAGAAGCGTATTCATCTTCTGTCAGAAGCTCCTTCAGCTCCTGATAATGGGGATTGTCCTCTTTGAAATAATCTGACAGACCGCCCCAGCCGACGTAATCCGCAAGGATACGCTGCTCATTTGTATCTGCCAGTCGGTGTTCATCCTCCAGCTTTTTCAGAAGCTGAATGGCCATCCTGTTGTGGTGGAACCGTTCCAGCGGTGTACCAACACCGATATCGTCACGTTCGATTCTGAAGTTGGTTCTGTAGCCGGTATTGATTTCGGGAAGCAGTACATGGGGTGTCACCTTGCCGCCGCGCTGTTTCTGCGGAGGCGGTGCAATCGGCTTGTCGCGCTCGGCCAGCTTTTCTTTTAGCTGGTCAACGAGCCCTTCAATTTCAGGGTTTCTCCATGAGTCATCATCCGTTTTGGCATAGTCCTCAATCAGAGTGTCTTTGCCATCTCTGCACTGAATGAAGTCCAGACTGCCGGGCAACTCCTTGGTATTGACTACACCAAAGGCTTTCATGGTATCTACCGGCAGAGCAAAGTATGCTTCCAGCGCTTCTTCTCGATCAGGGTATTCCGTTACCGATAATGGCGCTGCAGAGAGGTCTTCGACAACATAATAGTGGTCGATGAAAGGACCGCTTTCTACCGATTCTTCTGGCTCTTCCACAGCAACCGCTGTTTCGTCAGTCGCTTCAATCTGAGGTTCTTCTACCGCGTGAAGCAAGTGATCGTTCAACGGGTTTTCCTTTAGCCGGTCTTCAAACTCCCCGCGTGTCATAGTCTTGTTGAACAGAGGAAACTGCGTATCATACAGGACCACTTCATTCTCGTCGAAGGAAAGCACTTCATACTCATGCGTTCCAAGATAGACGGTATCGCCAAGGGAGAAACGATACTCTTTTTCCGGCTCCGGTGGAGGGTTCAGCTCGTCATAAGAAGGTTCCAGCGGTCTCGCCAGATCGCTGTTCAACGCCGTCAGCATTGCTTCGCAGCGTTCAGTCAGATGCGTGTTGTCAGCAATGATGGTATTCATCGCTTCGCGCATCATCGGAAGGATGAAATCGCCGTCAGAGGTACGCGCATACATCCTCTTATCACCGACCGAAAAAGCACCCCAGCAGCTTGACAGATAATAAAGGTTCAGCTTTTTATTCTCTTCTCCAAGCTGCGTCACATAGTCGTTGTAGTCATAAACGATGGAGCGAAACTCCTCTGAAATAGCTGACCGCCCTCTACGGGCTTCCGCTTCGGCACGATACGCAGGATAGTGCTCTTTCTCAGCTTGACTGAGATACTGGTCCGTGGCAATCAGTTCTCCAATACGCTTCTCGATCTTTTTCCAGCTCAAAAGGACTTCTGCATCAGGGTGCATGATACTGCCTCTACTGATTTTGATGCCCTTTCCGTCATGGTTCTCATCAAGCTGCCTGCCCGGAACAGCAGGATACGCACCGCCGATGCCGTACTCATCCTTCAGAAAAGCGACATTTGCTTCATGGGTTTCTTGCTTCAGGTACTGCTCATAGATACGGTACTTTCCATCATGGATACCGCTGCCACGAGTCAGAACAGCGTCAATATCTTCCTGAGAAATAGCAAAAGCGGAGGTCGTTTCAGCCTCCGCTTCTGCAATCAGTTCCTGTTGTTCTTCCTCAGAGGGAAGACTTACGCGTAGATCAGATCTCTCAGGACCACTTCCTCCGCCGAGTTCCGGATCGAGTTCATCAGCTGAACCCACTTCATCTGGTCTTCGGCCTTCATCTGCTCGGTCACGCCGTTGAGCGTCTTCATCTGCTCGGTCAGCTTGTCCATCATCCGATTGGCCCGAGCGTCCACTTCCTCCAAGTGGCTGTTCAGCGTTCCTTCCAACAGCATCCCGGTATAGATTCCGTCCCGATGCTCGCGGAGGAAGGTCCGACGCAGCATTCCATACTTCCCAATCTTCGGGCTCTCCGGAACGGTCAGGTCGGGGATCAGGTAATCTCCCTGCATCGTATAGGTCAGTTCCATCTTCATAGCTCCTTTCGGTTTTATTGTTTCTGCTTTCATGATACTCAGAGGATCGGTCTCTCGCAAATGTGCGATTACTCTGTTTTTCCTCTTTTTCCAGTCCTTTTACGGTTTCTGCAATTTCTCGGATCACCATCTCGGAAATATCGCTCGTTGCCGCACCGAGAACAGAGATCACGGGAATCGTATTGAAATCGTAAATGTGGGAGAAATCATCCCGTGTGAAGTAGAGGCTCGGCTGATAACCTGCTCTCACCAGCGCCATATACGCGACGCTGCTTCGCAGAGTGTCTTTCAGCCAGACTTCCAGATTGAGATCGTCCAGTTCCTCCAAAAAGCTGTCACCTTTGACAGACTGGAGATTGGAAAGGTAATCTGAAAAGTTATCCTCAACAGCATTCTTTGCAATCTCCATAAGGAAATGTGGAAAGTCTGCCGTAAGCTCCACCTCTCCGAAGCTATCCTGGAGGCTTTCTTTTACGGGTTCTTCATACTGCGGACGCATTTGCCAAAGCGTGACCACTCGACCGGCACGGCTGTTCGTGTCCGAGTAGTCAAAGACATGGCGCAGCTTGTATGGGGTATCTCTATCAACAAGGAGCGCAATGCCTCTTGTGCCCTTGTTCACCCAACGACCGAGCCGGTTCCAAGTCTCGATTTCCGCACAGGCCGTCGCGTCCGGCTTCTGGGCATGGATCAGCAGTTGCTCCTTAAAGCTGTACTTATAATTGTTGGCGGCGGTCACGAGAAAGTCCGTGTATCGCTCTGCCTTGGAGGTGATATCCCTTGCGGTCTGGGATGCCAGCTCCGAAATGATTTGGTATTTGCTCGGCATGGGATTACCTCCTTACTTTACTTTGATTGTGACCTCTATGGTCTGTTCCTTCTCACTAAGAACCGAAGCAAACAGCAAGCCGGTTCTGGCATTGGACACCTTCGTAACAAGCTCATTGAGCCTGCAAACCGTGTGGTTGATTTCTTTCTGATTGTCTGCGTAGTAATATCCCGTCTCATCGCTGCAAATAGGAAAGCCATCCTGTCTTAGAGCACTGATCTTGCGGCGAATATTTCTTCCGTCAAGCATGAACAGCTTTTCAAGCTCCTTGCTGTGGATGGCTTTTTCCTTGCCGATATGATTCTGGCGGAGATATTCGCAGATGGCTTTCTTTCTATCCATCGCTTTCTCCTATCTCACAGGTTCTTGTTCTTTTTCCTTATGGAGCACAGGAGGATTCTTCTCCATATACTCCTTTACCGTTGTGACAGTTCCCTCATAGTTCCAGTCCTCTTCCGGGTCAATATCCCGGTAGGCATTATTCCTGTTCGGGCTTGGCTCCAGTCGGATCGGCTTATTGGAGATAATCGTTCCCCAATGATTTACCATGATCCAGTTGCCGATCTGTACGGGGTCGCCTTGCTGGTCATCATCGTGCCTGACCTCATACATATACAAGCCCTCCGGGACTGTATCCCGATCCACTCTCAGACAGGTGAAGATCATCGGATGCCCCAGAACTGTAACATCCTCAAACTGCTCTGTCATAGCGTTTACTCTCATCTGGCTTCACCTCGATCCGGTTGCCTTGTTGGGAAATCCCAGCCATAAACCTTGCCGATCTCATCACCGAGGCGTCTCGTGATCCTCGTAACATCGGCTCTTGTTGCTGTACCCTCGTATAGCTTCTCCTTTAGCCGGTCCTTTTGATATTCGGAAATTCCGTCCTTGTAAACACGGTAGAGATAGTGGTTGGTGCCATCATGGTGAATGTCATCACAGCGGAAGTCGCCCTTCCTGTCCACATACCAGGTGGTGTAATCGTATCCTCCGGATAGGCAGTCACGAATATTGCCGCTTGGGATCTCCTTATATCCCATGCGCCGTCCGTTCCAAAGGCCAAGGTCAGCAATCACAAGGATCGGTTGGGATAACTGGATATTCAGGTTCACACGCTCGTCGGAGAGATAGTCGGCGTTTGTTTCGCACATGATGCGATAGAGCTCATCTTCGGAACAGTCGGGATACTGCTCCTGCAAGTCTTCGCGCCAGTCGTCCAAGTCGAGATTTTCGTTGCTCCAAATGATGTGTCTGTCTTCCACTTCCTTCACCTCCGTCCTTTTCACAAATAGGGCAGATCATTCTGCCCTCCGGTATCTCTGCTCCGCAGCAGACACAGAACTCGCTCATCTGGCGTCACCTCTGTCCTTCGGGGGCAGGGGCTTGCCGTCCTTGTCATAGTTCTTCGGATCAGCGCCGGGAACATGAAAGCCGAACATGGAACCAGTTCTCATAGCTTCCTCTTGGGCTCTGGTAACGCCCAGCTTTCCGTTGTACTCATCGACAATTTTCCGCGCCTGTTCCTGGCTGGAGGCGGGAATATGGGGATTGTAGTAGCCTTTTTCATTTCGCTTGACTACGATGATTTCACCGGAACCGGGGAGAATGCTGTAGCATTGCTCCGGAAGCTCTGTGCGAACAGGCTCGTAGGTGTGTCCGTTCTGTTCCATCCGCTCGGCAAACTCGCAAATGTGGTAAAGGTTGTCGCCAACCTCAACATGGTAGTCGTCGATATATCTGCAAGTTCGCACCTGGTCTTCGTTCCAGGCAAGGTGGATCTTGATTTTGCCGCCATCGGGGATGCGGAACAGTTCCTTATAGTGGCTGTTAATGAACCGGATACCCTTTGCCGCGTCCTTCATGTGCCCATTGAGCCAGTCCTTGACGTAGCAATAGCAATAGAGATTGTATTCGCCCTTATTCGGGTTCAGGCGCAGCAGATAGGTGTATTTGTCTGTATCGACACGGACGCCGTAATAGTCCTGCTCGGTGGGCATTTTGCTCTGCGGATTCGTGTAGCAGTAATAAGCCAGGTCCCTCCGGTTGTGAAGAATATCTCCTTCCTCACGCAAAGAATTGATAACCTCGTCAAACTCCTGCTTGAACTCATCGGTTTTGAGGTCTTTTCGGTAGTCATTCCATGAGCTGAAGAAGCCGTTGCCGTCAGTATCCATATCAGCGCGAAGATAACCGATCAAGCCGGTTTGCGAAGAAATCTGAGAACTCTGACGGAAGGTGTATTTGTCTTCGGCCTCTATCATGGCTCGCTTTTCATAGTCGATCATCTTGCTTCACCTCTTTCATTGGGATGGCTTTTCTCGTTTCGCCTTATTTCAAGGGCGTTTTGAAGTCCGATCTTGGCCCACTCAGGCAAGGAACGCTTATCCATCACGCCAAGGACATCGCCGCGATAAAACGACGTCTGCTTTCCGCTATAGAGGGAGATGCAGTAGCAGGTTCGTCCTCTGGCGTTTTTCTGTGCGCCGAAGCCTCCTGTGCAAAGCATCAGTTGGTGAGAGGCGTGTCTGAACTCCGGGCGAAGCACGTTCCCGCGTATCACGATGACCTTATCTTCGATAGCGTCATCATGAGATATTGGCTTACAATCCTTTGCGGTAATCTCGTCGTTCATACCGATCTCGGACGTTACCTTCTCCGTTTCTTTCATGATCTCGTCTGCGGCCTGCGTCACTCGTTCTCCATAGAGCTTTACGATCTCGGCAAAATCATCACTGACTTGTGCCTCAAGATACTGTTCATAGAACATCACTCGCTCGGCATAGCAGCAGACATATCTCTCTCCGCTGGCTGCTTTCGGGTTCTCGCCCAGGATGATCTCTCTGTGCCCGATATACATGGAGTTGATGACGGTGTAATCTCCGACCATTCTTTTTTCATCCATAATCTTTCCTCCTTATGGAATCGGGCGGCACCTTTTGACGGGTGCCGCCCTTGTCCATCACTTTCTGTTCTTCAGGCGAAGAACGATAAGCCCTGCGACAATGAATACCACAAGGCAGATGCCGATAATCATCTTAGCGTTCATGTCCGTTTTCCTCCTTTTTCTTTCTGAAGGTGAAGAACGCCACTACGCCAGCCCCCAGGAGAGAAATACCGGTGAGAGCACCCCACAGCGGGATGTTCGTGGTATCTCCGGTCTTGGGAATATCGGGCGGCGGCGTGATCGTCACCGTCTGATCCTTGTCCTCAATGTCCTTATGCGTGGTAATCTCCACGTCATCACGATACAGGCTCTCGAAGACTACCAGGCTCGTGCTCTTGGTGATACCGGAAGCGTCAAAGACGAACTTCACTTTCACCTCGCCATTTCTGCCCTTAGGCGTAAACTTCACTTCTGCGGTGATTGTCTCGCCGTTAACGGTGAAGACCTCGCCGGTCGCCTTATTCATGAGAGTGCCACGGATGGTGTACTCGGTGCCGGGGATAAGGTTGGTGTAGGACACCACATCCTCAACCGTTACCTTTCCAGCCGTAGTGATCTCCTTCTTGCCGTCGATGGAGGCAGTGGTCTTGATCTCGGGGACATATACCTTCACAGACTGGCCTTCATCCTCGATGTCGGCATGAACTGCGATTTCAACATCCTCACGGTAGAGGCTCTCGAACACAACAACATCGGTCGTTTCGGTGATGACATAGGAATTGAAGGTGAAAGCCACCTTGACTTCGCCGTCCCTGGTTTCGGGTGTGAATGCGGCTTCCGCAGTCACAGGCTCGTCATTGACCGTCACGGGCTTACCGGTGGTCTTGTTCATGAGCGTTCCCTTGACAACGTATTCCTTGCCGGGGGTGAGGTTGTGATAGGAAACGATATCCTCGATGGTGATCTCGCCGCCGATGGTCGTTTCTTTCTTTCCGTCGGTAGAAGCCTCGGTCTTGATTTCGGGGACGATAACGGTTACGGTCTGCGCCTCGTCCTCGATATCCGCATGAACGGTCAGCTCTTTGCTGTCGGTGTAGAGGCTCTCGAACACGACGATGTTCGTATCAGCCTTGATGAGCTTGGCATCGAAGGTGAACAGCACCTCCACACTGCCGGATGGAGCTTCGGGAACAAAGGTCACCTCGGAAGTGATCTGCTCTCCGTTCTGGAGGAACGGCTCGCCGGTGGCCTTATCCATGAGAATGCCCTTGACGGTGTACCCCTTGCCGGGAACAAGGTGCTTGTATTCGACCGTATCGGTCAGCGTGAACACCTCGGTGGCGCAGACTTCCTTTTCCTCGTCGATGGTGGCAGTCGTTCCGATTTCGGGAATCAGATCGTTTACCACGGTGATCTCAACTACGTCGCCGTCTTCATCCACAGTCACGGCGTAGACTGTCTCGTTTTCGAGATAGCCGGCCGCAGGACGCAGCTCGCGCACGGTATAGCTGCCGTACACCACATTCTCAAAGGTGAAGACGCCATCCTCGCCGGATTCAGCAGTCAGCAGAGCGTTGTTCTCGGTGAAGCTGGTTTCGTCTGCGCGGAAGAGTCCGAACAGAGCGCCGGAGATCTTATCGCCGGTTTCACGGTTGACCTTATAACCCTTGATCGTGCCGTAGATCAGCTCGTTGGGGATTTCATTGCCGTCGTTCACGGCGATGTGAACAGTAGCAACTTCCTGGCCTGCGTACTCGAATACCACGGGGTACTCCTTATCGGACAGGACATAGTGCTTATCGGTGCTGATTTCCTTGACATAGGTTTTTGCACCAACGGGAAGGTCGGTGCTGAAGGCTGCATAGCCGTTCTCGTCGCACTCAACGACCTCAAGCACCCAGCCAGCGGGGATACTGCTGCCATCTGCCGCAACGATTTCCTCTGCGGCGAACAGGCCGAAGTTGACAGAGGTGATTTCTCCGTTGCTGCCAACACCGAAGACCTCGTTCTGCTCCATGACCTTATTCAGATCAATCTCGACCTTCTGGCGCTCGTTGTAGAAACCGGTGGAGGTTTCGGTAATCTCTACCTCCTGGCCTGCGTAGGTCAGTTCCACAGTCTGAACGGTGGGATTGAGAATCATACCATAGGGGGCTTTCGTCTCAACAACATGGTATCTGCCCAGGAAGAGAGGTTCGGTTACGGCCTTGCCGTCTTCCTTGGTAACAAGTGTTGCCACGACCTCTTCCTTGCTGTATCTGAGAGTACCGTCCGGCGTGTAGATATCCTCCGCTGCGGTCACGGTGTACTCGCTACCTGCCAGACCGCCGACAGCATAAACCAAACGCTTGCTGTCCTTGGTGTCCACGACGGAGGCGAGATACTCGCCGGTCTTCTCCACGTTGATGACGCCCATCTGAGGCGCGTTTTCTTTCTCGACGATCACCACAGTTACCGCGTTTTCCTCGGTGGAGTTATCTTCGGTGATGTCAAAATACACAGGATCGCTGTTGAGCACATATCCATAGGGAGCCGATACCTCGACCAGCGAATAGCCCTTTCCGTACTCCAGCTTTTCGGGCGTAATCAGCATACCGTCGCCGTCCGTGTAGAAGGTGTCGATGGTAGTGACAGTCGGATAGGTGAAGGTCATCTGAATCTGATTGCCGGAAGGATCGTAGATGTGGAAGCCGATGCCGGAAGCCGGAATGGTCTTACCGGTCGTGCTGTCGATCTTGACCACCTTTACATAGGAGTAGAAGTTGGCGTTGTTGATCAAGTAGCGGTAGGTTTCTCCATTTTCGCTGACGAACACGTCGAACGGCTTCAGGAGTTCTCGACCTTCCCAACCCTTGGTCTGCTGGACGGTGTATCTGCCGTAGGGCAGATCCTTCGTCTGAGCGAAGCCGTTCTCATCGCAGATCAGATAATCGCGCTCGGAGTCCTTGGCATTGTCATAGGAGCCTGCGCTCTTGAGATAGGCGGCGAACTCTGCGCCTTCCTCAGGAGTCTCGATCTGCGTCTGGCCGTCATCGGTGTGCTTGATGATAGCGATATTGCCTTTCTTAACCTGTTCGTACTGCTTCATGGCCTCGCTGTTATACTCTGCGGTATAGTTCTTCGGACTGACGCCGATCTGCTCGTTGCCGGGAGTAACAAGATAGCCCTCGCTGCTGTCCAGCTCCTTGATCGACCAGTCGGTGCCGCAGACATAGTATTTGGTGGTGAACTTGCCATCCGCGTCGGTGACATAGGTGTCGATCAGCTCGTCGCCCTTGTAGATTCCGTACTTGGCGCCTGCCAAATTCGCACCGCCCTGAGCAGAGCCGGTTTCGACGTCCTGCTTGGTAACAGTTAGGTTCCATTTCTTGAGCACGTTATCGAAGCTCTTGTTGGTCACCTTATTCCATTCAATCGCCGCCGTCTGATTGTCGGGGACGACATAACGGATCGGGGTCTCAACTTCCTCCAGAGTATAGCCGGTGCCGATCAGAATGCTGCTGAAGGTCGCAACGCCGCTGGCGTCAGTTACAGCATACTCATCAACGGTAATGCCACTGTAGGAGGTGCCATACAGGTGGAACTTCAGACCTTCGTTGAGCCCATCCTCCGCAGTCTTAGTGACCTTGAGGTCGCCGCGCTTCAGGTCGTTGTCGAAGCTCTTATTGGTGACCTTGTTCCACTCGATTGCCGCCGTCTGATCGTCGGGGACAATATAGCGGTCGGGAGTACCGACTTCCTCCAGGGTATAGCTGGTTCCGATCAGCACATCGTCAAATACCGCCATACCGCTGGCATCAGTTACGGAATACTCATCCACAGGCAGTCCGCAATAGGAGGTGCCGTACAGATGGAACTTCATGCCCTCGACAAGACCATCCTCAGAAGTCTTCGTGACCTTCAAATCTCCACGGCGCAGAGTGTTATTGAACGTGACGGTAGAGGTCTTGCCACTGACGATAGTGACAGTCTGCGCGGACTGCGTTTCATACTTATCATCGGTCTGCTCAGTAACGGTATAGGTGCCGGGAAGCAGATCCAGATCGACTGTACCGTTCTTACCGGTCGTAACCGTCTCATTGACGCCATTGCCGGAGATATTGAACTTGATACCCTCGACTTTGCCGTCTTCGCTGGTTTTTACGATGTGGCCAACGCCATAGGTCTCTGTGATCAGTTTGAGGTAGAAGAACACAGGGTCTTCTGCGCCGGAGGCCATTGTCTGCTTGCCGGGGCAGCCCCAAATGAGCATTTTGCCCATGCCGAGATTGGTCTTCTTCTGCGCCGAGATCATCACAGCATTGGAAATCATGTTCTTGCTGGTGAAGGTGTACTGGTTTCCGCTGCGGGTGACGGTAATGCCGCTGGCAGAGAAGTTGATATCGGCCAGGGTGTTGTTGGTGTCGGTCAGGGTGATGCTGTAGTTGTCATTCGCCTGATCGTATTTCATGGTGTAGGTCTGTGCGTTGCTCTGATTGCGAGAGGAGAAGCTCGGCACAACATAGTGCTTGGACATCTGCTCCAGAATCCAGTTGTAGCACTGCTCTGCGGGTCTGCCCTTGATGGTGTGGTTGTACATATCCGCATCAATGCCGTTGTTGGAGGCAATGGAGGTAGGGCTCGTGCGGAGCTGCTGCTGGTACTCCCAGATGATGCACTGTGTTGCAAATGCGAAGTCATCATTGTTCGTACCGGGAATCGGGCTGGTCATACCTTCGTGATAGCCGTACATCAGCGCCATCATGATTCCGTACTGCGCGGTAATAGGCAGATTCTGAAAATACTTGCTGTTCTTTCCGCTGGTGGAATTGTAGGTATCGCTGTAGTCGAAGGACACACCGCCCTCAATGCAGTACACATGATGCTGATTGCCGTTGCCGTCGATCATCATATATTTGTACTTGGCATTGCCGGAGCTGTAGGTCTTCACATAGAAACTGCCGTCATCGTTATAGAAGATGGCCGTGGTGGTCGGCTTGCTGTAGAACATTTCTCCATCAGAACCGACATAATGATCTCCATACGTGGAGGTACACTTCGTGCCTTCCTCGACAGACCATGCAAACGCCGTTGTAGGAAGCATTGCGACGATCATGAGGACAGCAAGAAGTGCCGAGAGCAGCTTCGTGCTCTTGGATTTGGTAATACCATTCATATCGACTTTTCATCCTTTCATTTTTTTGATAAAGAAAAAGCCCTCCGCTATTTCAGCAGAGGACTTCGTCCTTGTTGTTGTGTTTTGATGTTATGCGAATACAAAGTAGATGACGTAAGAGCCGCCGCCGATTGATTCGCAGCAGATGTTGAACTCCGTGATCTCATCGAGACCATAGGCACTGAGGTTTTCTACGGTGTGGAAGCGAATATACTGTTCCAGCCTGGACCGCAGTCCGCTTCCTTGATTGGACTCCGATGCTGTTATCGGGTTCCACCATGTCGCATTCTGCGGAGACAGCGAGGTATTCAGCGTGTAGCCCATACCCTGACCGATAGCAATGCAGTCAGAACGGATCGCATTGATATCAAACTCATAATCGTATGCGGTCTTTGGCTGTGTCTCCACCGGTGTTTCTGTCTCAGAAGGGATCGGTGGTTCGGTTATCGCAGTTGGCTCCGTAGGTGCCGGAGGTTCTGCCGGTGCTTCATCGGGTTCAGTGGCAACCGGCTGCTCTGTAGGCTTGGACTGTTCCGTTTCCCTGGGTGGTTCACTCGGTGCTGACAGTTGAGTCTCGGTTTGCTCCGAAGGCTTATCCGCTTTTACTTCCTCAAAAGTTCTACCGATTTTCTGATTATCTTGGCACCACTCCGCAAATGTCGGAATTGCTTGGAATATCAAGCATTTCCGGCATTTTGCGTTTCGGAAGATACCCCGCATATCATGGCATATCGGAGCCTCATTTGGCGGTCAAAAGTAGTAAAACCGTAGTAGAAAACCGGCCTTACTACTAAGCCGCCAGCTTGTCCATCGCCGCCTTCGCAGAGGCGTAATCCGCATGAGCGTAATAGTTCAGCGTCATGGTGATGTTGGAATGGCCCATGATGTATTGCAGGTCTTTGGGGTTCATTCCAGCCTGGGCAAGCCGAGTGCAGAAAGTGTGGCGCATGGTATGAGGCGTGATGTGCGGCAGGGCCTCATCAGGCTTGTGGTGCTTGTTGTACTTCCTGACAAGCCCCTGGAACATGCTCTCGTAGCAGGACGCCGTTTTGGGAAGGCCGCTTTGGTTGAGGAACAGGAAGTTGGTGTAACCCCCGATATTGACCGGGGCGGCCTTGCCCCTGTTCTTCACCGCCCGCTTCAATGCCTGGTAGACCTTCTCGCTCATGGGGATCTGCCGCACGCCGTTCTTGGTCTTGGGCGCATCCACATAGTAGCCGAGCTCGCTGTCCCGCAGAAGCTGGTGGTCCACATCGATCCGGCGGTTCTCAAAATCCAGATCTACCGTCAGACCGCACAGCTCGGAGACGCGGAGGCCGGTCCCCAGCAGGACGATGATCTCATCGCAATACTTCTGGTAGACCGGGTCGCTGCCGGCGAAGGCCAGGAGGCGGTCCTCCTGTTCCTGGGTCAGCGCGACTTTTTCCTCCGTGTCATCCTCCAGGACCGTGTCCATAGCGAAGTTGAACGGGTTTTTTCGGATGCAGTCGTCCTCAATCGCCGTGTAAAAGGCCGCTTTCAAAGACCGCTTCCAGTTGTTGATGGTCTTGTAGGCATAGCCCTTCTCGCTCATTCTGATGGCCCATTCCTTGGCGTCCGAGAGTTTCACCGTGTCAATGCTTCGGGAGCCCAGGGGGTCGCTTTTCAGAACGGACATCAGGTATTCCCGGCCCTTCTCGGTGCTCCGCTTGACATTCTTCCGATGGCTGTTCTGCCGGGCATAAAGCTGGCAGACCGTCATCTTCTTGCCGATGGTGTCGATTCCATCGTTCAGGTCTCGCAGGATCTCCTTGACCTTCTCACGGAGCGAGATGTCATCCCGCTTGCCCGTGGGGGTCTTGTCGGTGGGGACCAGTTTCCAGGCATACACGAATTGAGTCTTTCCGCAGGCGTCCGTGTACTTGTAAGCGTATCTTCCGTCTTTTCTCTGGCTCTCTCCAGTTCTTAAAATTCGACCTTTGCTATCGCGTCTTTTCTCTGACATGATGTAAAGCTCCCTTCCATCGCTGGAATGAGCCTCGATACGCTATACATATTATACCGCGCCCTGGGCCCATTGTCAGCCGGCTTCGTCAAATAACCTCCAGTTCGTCTATGACTTTCTCAAACTGCTTGCGCTTGATCTGGAGGCGGTTGCCGTTCATAATGAGCCAGTTGGCGTCAGGGTTTTCCTCGGCTAACCTGCGGAGCTTCTTCTCCCCAATGCGAAAATATCTGGACGCCTCCTCAATGGAAAGCGTGTACTTTTGCCAGATAGGAATATCGTTCGTGTTCAAATACAACACCTCCTAATAATTTGCGCGTCCCCTTTCCAGAGGACGGTGTTGCAAAGAATAAGAGGCAGAAAACGGATGGCCGCCGGCTGCGGCTCCACGGGAATTTCACCCCGGCCCATGCTGATGGGTGCGGCGCACGATGCTTTGCGGGCGTCCAATGCGCGAGTCTCATTATCTTGTCTGCGCGTCCTCGCCCACAGGCTGCCACACCTGTTTTGCGGCCTGGTGTTCATCGCTCTCCTGTTTGGTAGGGGTCCCGTCCTGCGGACTTGCAACAGGGTCATGGCGCACTGGCCGACCGGCTCAACGCAGACAGATCGTATCCGTCTGCCTTATACTGCGCCGGAGGCCTCCCGCCGGGCTTTCTTTGTCAAGGAGCTATACAGGGGCGC
>SKEF01002128.1_pt1 | contig 15725 bp, 8 predicted proteins | sample 4826691 | NCBI WGS metagenome assembly SKEF01 (sample SAMN11008816, study PRJNA524170) | human gut metagenome | biome: Human fecal sample; material: Feces; isolation source: fecal sample from pouch patient p23, p27 | host: Homo sapiens | place: Israel: Tel-Aviv | collected 2016-08-24
CCCATTCGAAAGAAGTAAGACCCCTTGAAGACGACGAGGTAGATAGGGCAGAGGTGGAAGTGCCGTAAGGCATGGAGCTGACTGTTACTAATCGGTCGAGGGCTTGACCTAATTGGTTGTGTTCACAGAAATGGAATGATAGATGTAAAGTGTATGCGGTTTTGAAGGTATATCGGAAAGGCCATCGGAGAGATCCGGTGGCTTTTTGTAATTATTTTTCGCAAAATACTTGTTTTTCGAAAAAGATTGTGTTATAGTAACGATTGTCAGGAAAAGATTCCTGAGGTATTCCTCGATAGCTCAATGGTAGAGCATTCGGCTGTTAACCGAAGGGTTGTTGGTTCGAGCCCAACTCGGGGAGCTAAGATGAAGAAGCGATACAGAAATGAGAAATCATAGCTGTATCGCTTTTTTGCTGTCTGTAGCCATTAAGAAACGCCATCTAACATTTTGACGGTTTTCCATAACATTTCTTCCTGTTCATGGAAGAAAGATTTCGTTATAATAAAATCAGACAGATCACGGAACATGTGCAGAGTCAGGAGTCGTGTCAAGGCGGAACTTTTTCCGATAGGCGCTTGGCGTCATGCCCTGCTTCTGGCGGAAGGCTTTGGTAAAAACTTCGGCATTCCGGTAACCACAGGAAAAAGCGACCGTTTCGATGGAGAGATCCGTATATGATAAAAGCTCGAGCGCACGCGTGATCCGGCAGGAAGAAAGATAGTCCTGCGGTGAGGTATGGAGATATTTCTGAAACAGGGTATAAAGGTAACTTCGGTTGATGCAGACATATCTGGCAATATCCGAGACAAGGATTTCATTGGAATAATTATTTCGGATAAACTCAACGGCTTTTTCCACGTAAAGATTGCCGCTCTCCCGTGCAGAAGGATCGGCAAGCGTGATTTCGCGGGAAAGAATTGAGAAAAACTGGTACAGACAGCCTTCCAGAAGATACTGGTCAGAGGTGTCATAGGTATTGTGCTTCTGCATCTGAAACAAGAGGGACTGCAGTTCACCGGAAAAGTTGCACTGGTAGACAGGGTGCTCCTCGGAAAGACCGAGTTCCTGTACATAAGAGGCAGCTTTTTCGCCGTCAAAACCGATCCAGAGATAGGTCCAGGGATCATCCGCATCGGCTTCATAGTAGGTGCGGACATTTGGCATCAGGAAAAAGCCCTGTCCGGCGGTTAAGCGGTAAGTGCGGTTTCCGATGGTAAAAATGCCTTTCCCGGAAATAATATAGTGGATCACGTAATTGGGGCGGACAGCCGGGCCGTAGCTGTGGAACGGCTGGCAGGCTTCGTAGCCGCAGAAGCAGAGATAAAGATCCGAAAATTTATGCTTTGGGACGGGAAGTGTCCAGGAAGTTTCCATAAGTATACCTCACAAAATGAATCATCAGAAAAGCTGGAATGTCACAAAGGATGAGATTCCGAAATGTCAGTAAAATTATATCGTGTTTTGCAGGATACTGCAAGCCGCTGTAGGAAATCAAAGGCCCGGAGTAGCAGCCGTTGCGGTTCACACAGCACCGGAACACTTGCTGTTCGGGTATGTAAGAAAGTGATTTTGGTGTGAGCAGCCCGAAAAAATGCGATAAGATAAAGGAGAAAAAACCATGGCAATCAAAGTAAGTGAAAATGGACGGTTATTTACCCTCCAGACAAAAGACAGCAGTTACCAGATGTTCGCAGATGACAAAAATGTGCTTCTGCATCTCTACTATGGAGAAAAAATCGGTGAGGAAAATCTTTCCGGTCTGATTTTCTGTACGGATATGGGATTTGCAGGAAATCCGGAGGAAGCAGGCCCTAACCGGAAATATTCTCTTGATACACTTCCGCAGGAAATTCCGGGAAGTGGTGTCGGTGATTTCCGTGATGATATGATTGAGATCCGCCACGCGGACGGCAGCTTTGCAGCAGATTTTCGTTTCGATTCGTTCGAAATTCTGGATCATTCCTATGCCATTCCGGGAATGCCGGCGCTGTACGATACAGAGGAAGAAAAAGGTGAGACTCTTGTTATTACAATGACGGAGAAGGCTTCCGATATTGTGCTGAAGCTGTTTTACGGTGTATTTGAAAAGGAAAATGTGATTACGAGAGCGGCAAGACTCGAAAATCACGGAGAAACGGCGATTGAGCTGGAAAAAATGCTGTCATTCAGCATGGATCTGATGTATGAAAATTATGAGATGATCTATTTCTCGGGTCGTCATGCGATGGAGCGTACGGCGGAGCGGATTCCGGTGCAGCATGCAAAAGTCGAGATCGGAAGCACCCGTGGTACATCGAGCCATCATTACAATCCGGCTGTGATCCTCTGTGAGGAGGGTGCGGGTGAGACACACGGTTCCTGCATCGGCGCATGCCTCGTTTACAGCGGAAACTTTGTTGCGGCAGCACAGAAGGATCAGAAAAATCAGACCCGTTTTCAGATGGGTATTCATCCGACCAATTTCTGCTTCCATCTGGAAAAAGGAGAGGCGTTCGATACCCCGCAGGCAATCTTAAGCTATTCCGGAACCGGCCTTACCAAACTGTCACAGCAGTATCATGAGATCATCCGCGAGCATATCTGCCGTGGCGCATACAAGCATGCCAAACGACCGATTCTGATCAACAACTGGGAAGCAACCTATTTTAATTTCAACGAAGAAAAAATCCTGAAAATTGCAGAACAGGCGCAAAAGCTTGGCATTGAGATGCTGGTGCTTGACGATGGCTGGTTTGGAAAACGAGAGGATGATAACAGTGGTCTCGGTGACTGGTTCGTCAACGAGAAAAAGATGAATGGCTCCATGGCGCAGCTTGCAGAAAAAATTCATAGGATGGGCATGAAATTCGGTCTCTGGTTTGAGCCGGAGATGATTTCCGAGGACAGTGATCTTTACCGTGCACATCCGGACTGGGCATTTGCAATTCCTGGCCGTGTGCCGAATCACAGCAGAAATCAGCTTGTACTTGATATGACGCGTGAGGATGTGCGTGAGTATCTGCTGGAGCGTCTGACAACCATTGTTCATGATGCAAAGATCGATTATGTCAAATGGGATATGAACCGCAGTGTCTGCGATGTTTACAGCCATATGGCAGCTCAGAACAGAAACGGGGAGCTGTATCACCGCTACGTACTCGGCGTTTATGATCTGCTCGAGCGTTTCCTTGCCGCATGCCCGGATCTGCTGCTCGAGGGCTGCAGCGGAGGAGGCGGAAGATATGATGCCGGTATGATGTATTATTCCCCGCAGATCTGGTGCAGCGATAATACCGATGCGATCAACCGCCTGTCTATCCAGTACGGAAGCTCGTTCTTCTACCCGATCAGTACCGTTGGTTCCCACGTTTCTGTATGCCCGAACCATCAGACCGGCCGTGTGACACCGTTCCGGACAAGAGGCGATGTGGCGCTGGCAGGAAGCTTTGGATATGAGATGGATCTGAATAAGATTTCAGAGGAAGAAAAAGAGATGGTAAAAGAGCAGGTTGCTGCGATGCATGAATATTACGAGCTCACACACGAAGGCCTGTATTACCGTCTGACCGGACTGAAAAAACAGGATTTCATGGCATGGGAGTTCGTGGCAAAGGATCAGAGCCGCGCACTGCTTACGATCGTAAAGACTGACGCAGAAGGAAATATGCTTCCGGTTCACACGAAAGTGTGCGGACTGGCAGAGGATAAGCTGTACCGCTGCAGCCTGGACCAGGAAGTCCGCCTTGGCCGTACCTGGAACCGTGCGGGGCTGACCCTGCATCAGGTGCTGGGAGAGTATGAGAGTATCCGGGTCGAATTTACAGAAGTAAAATAAAAAAGATAAGAAAAATCTTCAACTGGATTTGAGGGGGAGGGAACCTCAATCTGGTTGGAGATTTTTTTGCATAAAGAAAATCAAGGCAGGAGGGAAGGAACGTACTCTTTACAGTGCAAAAATAGTTGTGATACAATAAGCAAAAGAAATTTTCTGACAGAAAATAAAGACGGAACTGTCAAGAAAGGAAATTGTACATGAGAAACAGAAAAAACTGTTTAGCTGTTCTTCTGATGACAACTATTGTGGTAATGGGATGTGGCAACCAGCAGGTGGAAAAGGAGAATTCATCGGCTGTCTCCGAAAGAGCATCCAATGTCCAGGATGAGTCAGAAGATGGTGAAAAAGAGTTTCTTTCTACATACCAGAATATTATAATCACACTTCCAGAAGGCTGGAATGTAATGAGAGATGAGAAAATCCAATGCAGTTTCATATCGGAAGATGGGGAAAGTCTTGAGATATCGTATCGGGAAGGAATGGCAAAAGTAGCGCTTATGGATTTTCCGGAGGACGAAGAGAGCGCTGAAAATTTGCTCTACCCGAATGAAATAACAGGGGAAAACAGCATCAGCGATTTTATGGTGAAAACAGCTAACGAAGGAAAAGATAACGAGAGTTCCTTTTATCGTTTCCAGGTAAAAAATTCCCTGCAGATTCCGATTGCATTTTTCTGCGGGGTGAAAACGGAGAATGAAGGGTATCAGATCATATGGAAAAAAGGAAGCGGCAGCAACGATACACAGCAAATCGTGCCGGAAATACTGGAGTCTCTGCAGTTCCCGGACAATGAGCTGCTGACAGAAACATTTCAGACGGCCTGCCAGGAGCAGAAAAGAGCGCTGGAAGCAGAAAATAATTCGGATGGCGTGAAAAAGCAGAAGGGTAAGAAAACCGTCACCTGTATCTCACCGGTCAATGTACGTACAGAACCCAACGTCAGCACAAGCCAGGTTATCGGAGCTCTGACGACAGGGGAAGAAGTGGAAATGCTCGGAAAAGAGAACGGATGGTACAAGATTTCGTATGAGGGAAAAACGGCGTATGTGTACGAAGACTATGTGAAAGAAAAAGAAAATTAAAAAAATGATATTTTCAAAAAAGCTGCCGAAGCAAACAGAACCGGCAGCTTTTTTGAAATAATTTTGAAAAAGAAAAATCCCGGAAACTATCTGTTTCCGGGAAAGAAGAGGCGTCGACCGGATTTGAACCGGTGGATACTGGTGTTGCAGACCATTGCCTTACCACTTGGCTACGACGCCATATGACTCCGACGGGAATCGAACCCGTGTTACCGCCGTGAAAGGGCGATGTCTTAACCGCTTGACCACGGAGCCGAAGTTTTTGATTTGTCTGCCGTGATTTTTGCTCAGCGACAAGTAGTATATTATCATAAGAAAACGAGTTTGGCAAGTGTTTTTTGAAAAAAAATCAAAAATTTTTGAGATTTGTGTTGCCGTGCATTCAGAAGGAAAAAATTTGCCGGGTCAGGGCATGGCTTTTCGATATTCTTCCGGTGACATACCAAAAGTCCGGCGGAAAATGCTGGCAAAATAGCTTGGGCTTTCAAATCCGGTATCCAGAGCAATTTCCAAGATAGAAAGCGAGCTGCCAGTAAGAAGATCTGCGGCTTGGGTTACGCGGTACTGGTTGATATAGGAAATAGGCGTTGTGTGAAAGTGCGTTTTGAAGAAACGACAAAAATATTGTGGATTCATATTGAGTATAGCAGCAAGATCTGAAAGACGGATTTTGGAATCATAGTTATCCTGAATATAACGTAAGAGTTTTTTACACTGATCAGATCTTTCTTTTTTACGAGTGCAGAGGGGTTCCGGATGAAGAAAAAGCTGGTATTGCGCCAGAAGTGCAAGAATCCGATACATGTCACTTTTGATCAGAAGAAACCAGCCGATGGGTTTGGTATCGTATGCATACAGGATTTCCTGGAAAAGCTCAGATAATGTCAGTACAAATGTTTTCTGTGTCTGAGAGGAGGCTTCAGCAGCAGAAAGCTCTTCCAATGGAAAAGCCGGAAGAAGCAGTTGATGAGAGAGCAGCGGACGAATCCAGTCTGCTTCACAGGAATCCAGATAGGCACATGAGAGAATTTCTGGAAGAAATACAAGGGCATGGTGAACCGAAGGGGTAGTTCCAATGCTGCAGAGCTGATGCAGTTCGTGACTGTTGATGAAAAGAAAAGTACCTTCGGAAATTGTCCGGGTTTCAGTTTTCAGTGTCAGAGTGAGAGTACCTTTTTCAACCCAGATCCATTCTAATTCTTTATGCCAGTGAAAAGGAACAGAGAGCCCGCCATGCGCATAATCCTGATGATAGATATGGAGCGGAACAGGTTCGGTTCCATGCACGGTAAAATCCCGGATTCCGCCAGAAAGAACAGGGGAACAAGATTCAGGAGAAAAGAGCTCTTTTGAACGTTCTTTTTTCATAAAAGTCAAAATCCTTTCATTAAATACGAAAATCAGGTTAGAAAATATAAGATAATATCATTATACTGCTCTTATAGGAAAAAAGAAAGAGAGGACAGAAAATGAAAAGAGAGTGGTGGCATAGCTTAACCGTATATCAGATTTACACCAGAAGCTTCTGTGACAGCAACGGAGACGGCATCGGCGATTTTGGAGGGATTCTGCAGAAGCTGGACTATCTGCAGGAGCTTGGTGTTGGAGCCATCTGGCTTTCGCCTTTTAACGATTCTCCTAATTACGACAATGGATATGATGTCAGTGACTATTATAAAGTAATGGAAGAAGCGGGCACAATGGAAGAGCTGGAAGAACTGATCGCAGCCTGTGAAAAGCGGGAAATTGTGGTCATGATGGATCTTGTTTTAAATCATAGTTCCCATCTGCACCCATGGTTCCTGGAAGCCAGAAAGGATCGAAACAGTAAATACCATGATTTTTACATCTGGAAGGAAGGAACGAAGGAGCAGCCGCCAGAAGGCGGCGGAGCATTCTTTGGAGGAAGCACCTGGGAATGGGTGCCGGAGGTTCAGGAATATTATTATCACAGTTTCAGTGTAATGCAGCCGGATCTGAACTGGAAAAATCCGTCGCTTCGGAAAGAGCTGTACCGGATGATCCAGTTCTGGATGGATAAAGGGATCCGTGGTTTCCGGCTGGATGCAATTGACAATATTGTAAAAGATGGACATGGAGGAAATGATACTCATTCAGAGCAGATTCATACATACTTAATGGAAATGAATCAGAATACGTATGGAAAATCAGAACAGATCCTGACAGTGGGGGAAACCGGAGGTGCTACGGTAGAAATGGCACAGCAGTATTCTGATCCGGAAAGCCAGGAGCTCAGTATGATTTTTCAGTTTGAACTGATGGGAATCGACGGCATCCGAAGTGGAAACTGGGATCCGAAACCGTATACGCTGCCGCAACTGAAGCAGCTCTTTGAAAAATGGCAGACGGGACTGGAAGAAAAAGGATGGAACAGCCTGTTCTGGGGAAACCATGATTTTCCGCGTGTCGTATCGCGCTTTGGAAATGACAGGGAACCGTATCGGGAAAAATCAGCAAAAATGTTGGCTGTCCTTCTCCATGGGATGAAAGGAACTCCTTATATTTACCAGGGGGAAGAAATCGGTATGACAAATGTGTCAGGGCTTCGGATCGAGGACTATCAGGATATCGAGTCTGTAAATTTTGCCGAAGACCGTAAAAAAGAAGGCTGGGAGGAAGAAAAAATTCGTACCTATCTTGCACGGAACAGCCGGGACCATGCGCGGACGCCAATGCAGTGGAATGCGGAAAAACACGCCGGATTTACAGCGGGAACACCGTGGATGGCGGAAAATCAGAATTACGCGGAGATCAATGTGGAAAACAGCAGAAAAAATCCGGATTCCCTCTTCTATTTCTATCAAAAACTAATTGCGCTGCGTAGGAAAAATGACACTCTTGTTTATGGGGATTTCCGTCTGATTGAGGAAGAAAATCCGGATATTTTTGCTTATGAGAGAAATCTGGGAGAGAAAAAGCTGATTGTGCTCTGTAATTTCCGGGATACCGCGGCAGAGATGAAAGCCCGATATGATTTGACAAAAGGAACGGTTCTGGTTCATAATGATACAGAAAGTCTCACAAAAGAAGTGTGGAAGTTACAGCCGTATGAGGCGTATATGATTGAACTTCTGCAGTAAAAAGACAGAAATGAAAAGCAGCAGGAGAAGAAAACTGCAGGAGCAACTGGAAACAGGAGGGAGAAAATGTATCGCGTTCTTCTTGTAGAAGATGAAGAAATTGAACTGGAGACATTGCGGGATTATATTGACTGGAAAAAGAACGGGATTTCCAGAGTATTTACCGCGCGCAATGGCAGAAGGGCACTGGAGTGCCTGGAAGAAAATATGGCAGATATTGTGATTACGGATATTCAGATGCCAGGAATGAGTGGAATTGAACTGGCAGAGACGATCGTACGCCGGGGGTATCCATGCAAAATTGTTTTTCTGACAGGATATGATGATTTTTCCTATATCCATTCCGCTTTTCAGGTGAATGCCGTGGATTACCTTTTAAAGCCATTTACGATTGAAGAAGTAGAAGCATGTCTGAAAAAAGTGAGAAGTGAACTGGAGAAAAGAGAGATAGCAGACTGGTCGCGGAAAACGGCGGCGAAGCAGTTGCTGGAAATGGCTTTGCGGGAAAAACAGGAAACAGAGCTTTTACGGAAAAATTTCCGTGGTGTATTTGGAGAAGAACTGGAAGAGTGCAGGTTTGGAATCATAGCGGTTTATGGAAAAACGGAAGAAAATATCTGTAGCCAAATTCAGGAAAAATACAAGGGCATCCGTTACATCAGCAAAACGGAACGGATCAGCATTCTGCTGCTGGCGGGGTATCTGTCGGTGAAAGATACGGCATTTCAGATCTGGAATGATTTGAAAGAAGACGCACCGAGAGCCGTTGGATGGTGCAGTGGAGCATGGACAGCTGACTGCCTGTACGAAAAGGCGGAAAAACTTCGGAACTGTTGTGTTCTGGCATTTCATATGGATCCACCGGAACTTTTCTGTGCAGATGAAAAAGAAACGGAAGAGGAAAAAGCATATCATTTCCGGGAACAGAAGGAGCGGAGAGAAGAAATCTGTCGTCTGGTCAGCAACGGGAAAAAGCAGGAAACGCTGCAGACCATGAAAGATTATTTTCAACAGCTAAAGGGGCTTGTGCCGAAAACATTTGCGGGAGAAGTTTACAATCTCTATATGTATCTATGGAACCGTCTTGTTTTGAGCGATGAACTGCTGGAAAACTGGATGGAAGCAGAAAAAATTTTGAGAGAAAATGAAATTTTTGAAGCAAACAACAGTTATCAGATGCGGGAAAAGATGAAGCAGTATCTGGAACGGATGTTGGCATTTTTTGAAGAACAGAATCAAAATCCAAATTACTATGCCGTTTATCAGGTAAAAACATATCTTCAGGAGCATTGCTCGGAAAGCGCAGATATCGAGAAGCTGGCCGCGGAGGTCGGTTTGTCTCCGAATTATCTGAGGAGCCTGTTTAAAGAGGCAACAGGAAAAACGATTTTGGAATACAATACGGAAATGCGTCTGCAGAGGGCGGCGGAACTGTTAAAGAATAAGAAAAATAAAGTACGGGAAGTGAGTCTGGCGGTTGGATATGAAAATGTTTCTTACTTTGGCGTTGTTTTTCAGAAAAGATTTGGAGTGACACCAAATGAATATCGTAAAATGGTATAAAAATCGGAATTTTCAGTTTAAACTGGTGATCGGCTATCTGGTACTGGCACTGATTCCAATGCTGTGTGTTACCTGGTACAGTTATGGAAAAACAAGGAATGTGCTTCTTACTGAAGCATATCAGAGTGCAGAACAGGAAGCAGAACGAATTGAAAAAAATTTTTCTACGATGGTCGAGCCTTACGAAACAATTCTGGATGTGCTGTATGTGGATCAGATGCTGAGCGGATATTTGTTTCAGGATTACAGCAACGATTCTTATGAAGATATGTTTTACTATATTGATAAGAAGCTCAGCGAAATCTGTCTGATGAATGCAGGAATTTACAAAATCTGTTTTTACAGCAACAATGAAACGCTTCCGCAGGATAATTATTATTTTTATTCCATGCAGGATCTAGATCGGAGGGAATGTGTGCTGACATTTGATGCGATAGGGGAAACGGTATTCTGTGGGACATCTGGAGACGGAAAAGCATTTCATATGAATCGTCTGATGAATTTTTATCCACAGGGCGGGATGAAGGGCGTACTGTCGTTACAGATTGAAAATCAGCAGATACAGCCCCTCCTCGAAACAATAAATTCCACCGATGAAATTTATCTGGTGGATCAAAAAGGATATATTCTGGCTGCTTCCGAACCGGAAATGGCAGGCCTTCCGATCCGGACCAGAATGCCGGAAGAGGATCTGGAGCAGAAAGCGCAGATTGAGTTTGAGCGTGACGGCATTTCAAAAATCGGAAATATCCAGAGCGGAGTTTTCGGAACAAAAATTCTTGTGATTTCGGATAAGGAGACGGTTTTAAAAGACGCAAAAGCTGTTTCAAGAAGGATGATGTTCCTGATCCTCTGCAGCGCGGCTATGGTATTTCTCTGCATTATCTGTTACACAAGATGGATTTCCGCGCGGGTGCAGAAAGTGGTGTATGCAGCAAAACGGATGGGACAGGGAGAATTTGATTACCGTCTGGAAAATATGGGAGAAGATGAGATCGGACAGATCGGGCTGGCGTTTAATCAGCTCAGTGATCAGATTCAGGAGTTAATTCGGGAAAATTACGAAAAGAAAATCCGGATTCAGACGAGCGAACTGAATTTGCTGCAGGAACAGATCAATCCGCACTTTCTTTACAATGCACTTGCGGTTATTTCAGCACTGGCGATGCGGGAAGGTGGAAAACAGACGATGCAGGCGGTCAAAAATTTGTCCAGCTTCTACCGGATTTCCCTGAATAAGGGAAAACAGGTGCTTTCCATCCAGGAAGAGGTGGAACTGCTGCAGAGCTATCTGAAAATCCAGCAGATGCGTTTTCGGGACAGCGTACAGGTGGAGTATGAAATTGCAAGAGAAGTACTGACATATCGAACCATTAAACTTCTTCTGCAGCCGCTGGTTGAAAATGCCATTCACCATGCGAGAAAAGAGGAAGAAGTTCTCCACATTGCGGTCAGAATTCAAAAAGAAGAAAGGGATGTGGTATTCCAGGTGACAGATGATGGATGTGGAATCGAGGCGGAAAAACTGATTAAACTGCGAAGTTCTCTGCGGCGCTCAGAGGAAGGATATGGACTGAGAAATGTTGCAAACAGGGTTCGTCTGGCTTATGGAGAGGATTATGGTGTCCGAATAGAAAGCCAGGAAGGATATGGAACGACAGTTTCTGTCAGAATTCCAGTAAACGAATAAAAAATCAAACAAAGCAGAAATAACTTCGTATTGTTTGCATAGAAGAGGAAACAGAAACCGGCTGATAAAGGTGATTTTGCCCGTCAGCCGGTTTCTGTTTCGTTAGATATTGACAGAAATCGTAAGAAAACAACAGAATAAAAAAGAGAATTATAAAACTCCGTTAAATCGAGATAGAAATCATAAAAAAGTGAGATTGTTGCAGGACAGACTATCCATTAGAATGGAAACATAGACAGCAAGAGTGTACAAGATGAACAAAAAGAAGAAAGAAGGAGAAGGCATGAAAAAAGAAAACGTGCATGCAAAGCACAAAAAAAGCCTCGCGGAACGGTTCTGGAAACAGAAATATCTGTTTTTACTGCTGCTTCCATCGTTGGTATGGGTCATTCTGATCTGCTATGCACCAATGACAGGACTGTATATGTCCTTCATCAACTACACGCCGCAGGGCAGCGGCTATTTTGCGGATATGGTGAATTCGCAGTTTGTCGGTCTTGACTGGTTCAAGTATTTCTTTTCCACAGATTTCACAAAAATCATGAGAAACACACTGGCAACCAGCTTACTGACACTGTTATTCTCATTCCCGCTGCCAATCATTCTGGCGCTTTGCCTGAATGAAGTTCGAAACCAGAAGGCAAAGAAATTTGTACAGACCGCATCTTATATTCCCTATTTTATTTCCTGGGTTATTGCGGCAAACATTTTCCTTACATTCCTTTCTTCAGACGGCGTCATCAACAATCTGTTAAAATTTCTCGGATTAACCGATGAGTCGATTCTGTTTTTCCAGAAAGGACCATATTTCTGGTGGATCATCGCGATCGCAAATGCGTGGAAGGTACTTGGATACAATGCGATTATCTATATGGCGGCAATCTCCGGCATCAGTCAGGATATGTATGAAGCAGCGGATGTGGATGGTGCGACGAGAATGCAGAAGATTCTGCATATCACACTTCCGGCATTAAAGCCGACCATTATGATTCTTCTGATTCTGGCAATCGGAGGTGTTCTGAATACAGGATATGAGCAGCAGCTGTTGATGTCTAATGATGCTATTTTAAATTATTCTGATGTACTTGACACGTATGCATACCGCTATGGTCTGAAAAACGGAATGTATTCTTACGGTACTGCAGTAGGATTCTTTAAATCCGCAGTCTCCTTCATTCTGGTCATCAGTGCAAATGCACTTTCGAAGAAATTCAGTGATGATAATACGGCACTGTTTTAGGAGGAAGGAAAATGAGAGAAAAAGCAATTAAAATCAAAAGAAAACGTTGTGCCAGTGACTGGTTTCTTGATATTTTCAAAGTGGTTTTTCTGGTGTTAGTTACTGTGATCTGTGTGTATCCGTTCTGGAACATTTTTGTGGTATCCATTAACGATGCAACCGATGCACTGCGCGGCGGGCTCTACTTTCTGCCGAGAAAACTGAGTCTGGCAAGTTATAAAGATATTCTGGGACGTGCCACATTTTTGCATGGCATTCTGATCACTGTACTTCGTACTGCAATTGGTACACCGCTGGCGGTCCTTGTCACGACAGCACTTGCCTATGTGCTTTCCAGAAAAGAGCTGCTGTTCCGGAAACAGCTGAACCTGTTCTTTATCTTCACCATGTATTTTGGCGGCGGAATGGTTCCGTATTATATGGTATTAAAGAGCCTTGGAATGCTGAATAATTTCATTGTATTTATTTTCCCGAACCTGGTAAGTGTTTATAATATGATTCTGGTAAAGAATTATATAGAGGGAATGCCGGCAGAGATTTTTGAATCGGCGAAAATTGACGGAGCAAACGATCTGACAGTTTTCTTTAAAATGGTAATTCCATTGTCCAAGCCGATTATTATGACCATTGCACTGTTTGTTGCAATTACACATTGGAATTCTTGGTTCGATGCATATTTGTTTACGAATGCACAGTCTTTAAAAACAATGCAGTCCATTTTGGTTGAAATTCTGAATCAGTATCAGACTTCATCAGCGAACCAGGCGGCAAATCAGGCGTCACAGACCATTACACCGGACAGCATTCGAATGGCTGCTACGATGATTGCGACAATTCCGATTATCATGGTTTATCCGTTTATTCAGAAATATTTTGTTAAAGGAATCATGCTCGGATCTGTAAAGAGCTGATGATAGAAGGAGGAAAAGAAAATGAAGTTCAAAAAAAGTATCGCAATGGCGATGAGTGTCCTGATGGCAGCGGGAATGCTTGCAGGATGCGGATCAAATGGCAGTACATCATCAAGTACTGCATCCGGCAGTGCATCATCTGCATCGGGCGAGGTATCAACAGACGGAGTTACGATTTCTATCTTTGACAAAAACTCCGGAAGCAATACCTTTGATGATCCAGTTGCAAAAGCAATTGAGGAAAAAACAGGTGTCAAAATTCAGGTAGAAAATCCAACCGGAGATCCGCTGGAAAAATTGAACCTGATGCTGACCGGTCAGAATTACCCGGATATCGTCCTGATGGATCGTGGAAATGATATTGTAAACCGTTACATTGAGGCAGGCGCACTGCTTCCGTTGAATGATCTGATCGATGAGTACGGCCCGGATGTAAAAGAGATGTACGGGGAAACCTTAAACAAGAGTCGTTATACCGATGGAAAGAATTACTATCTGAATAACTGGTACGGAGAAGATCCGGATCCGGTAGCCGGTGTTCTGATGCGCTATGATTATCTGTGCGAAATCGTTGGAAAAGACCGCGCAGACAGCGATGAGCCATTTACACAGGAAGAGTATATTGACATTTGTAAGAAATTCAAAGAACTTCATCCGACCATTGACGGAAAAGAGAGTATTGCCATTACCTTTGATGCAGAATCCAAAAACTACGATGGAACATTAAAAGGAATGTATGGTCTGAAAACATATTATCAGGATGGGGACAATCTGGAACATGTTGCCAAAGCACCAAACTTCAAAGAGATGATGTCCTTTGCCAATGAACTGTATACCGAAGGCCTTCTGGACAAAGAGTGGGTTGTCAACAAGAAAAATCAGTGGACGCAGAAACTGTCTGCAGGCAACGTATTCAGTACCTTTGCTTCCTACTGGGATACCGATGCAGCAAATACAGCACTTGCTTCTTCTGTAGGAGAAGATGCAAAATTCTATTCCTATAAAATCCTTGGAAACGGAATCAGTGCAGATGAAACTACTTACTCCGGAAGAAGTACACTTGGCTGGGATGCAATCGCGATCACCAAGAATTGTAAAAATCCGGAAGCAGCCATGAAGATGATCAACTACCTTGCAAGCGAAGAAGGACAGTATCTTCTGATGTGGGGTATTGAGGGAACCAACTGGAATATGGAAGATGGAAAACACGTTCCGAACGATGATCTGATTGAAGGATTCCAGACGGATTTTGACAAAACACAACTGGATACCGGCGTCCGCAAATGGACCTGGTTTGTAAAGAACGGAAATGGTACAGACGGAACTCCATACGATGTAACACAGTATAAAGTAAAAGAGACCCGACAGGTGGCTATGAATCACTTTGGTGAGAACGACAGATGGGATACCGCAGAGTTTGCAGGCCTTACCCCGGCAGGAAGCACTCCGGATGGCTTGAAATGGCAGAAAATCCAGGATATTTACGATCAGGAATATCCGAAGATTGTGAATGCAGACAGCCACGATGCGGCAATGGAAGAGTACGACAAGATGATTTCCGAAATGAATGACGCAGGACTGGAAGATGTAGAAAAAGTTATCACACAGAATTATCAGGAGCGTATGAAACTCTGGAATGAGTAAGCTAAAGTAAAATAAAAAAATCACACACGGAAAAGAACCGGCAGAAATCGAAATACAGATTTCTATGTCGGTTCTTTTTTATCAGAAGAAGCATTGCGATTTTCAAGGAATCTGGATATAATGAGGAAAACTGGAAAAACAGGGAAATCCAACCGCATGAGACAGGAGGCATCGTACATGGCAGCGAAAGAACAGTTAACCGCAATGGAAATGATCTGGGGATTTATGAGTGGGACGACAGGACATATGGGAAAGACGGACTTTGCGCCGCAGAAGGAAGCGTTCGGGGATTTTGCATCTCCGGAAACGTATTTTCCGCGCGTGGTGCCGGAGAGCGAAGGCATCTCATCTGAAAAGCTGACGCAGATGCTTCGTGAGCTCGCCGCTGCGCGCCATACGGACATGCATCATCTGCTGGTCCTGCGGAATGGACAGGTCATCTGCGAATGCAATTTCGCCCCATACCGCAGCGGCATCTGGCATGCGACGTATTCTATGTGTAAGAGCATCACTGGCATGGCGGCTGGTTTTCTGATCAGTGAAGGAAAACTTTCCCTGGACGAGAACGTCTATGATATTTTTGAAAAACGAAACGGTCTGCTGCAGAAGATCCTGCGCCCGAATCTGACCGTGGAGCATCTTCTGACGATGAAGAGCGGCGTACAGTTCAACGAGAT
>SKEF01002144.1_pt1 | contig 15626 bp, 8 predicted proteins | sample 4826691 | NCBI WGS metagenome assembly SKEF01 (sample SAMN11008816, study PRJNA524170) | human gut metagenome | biome: Human fecal sample; material: Feces; isolation source: fecal sample from pouch patient p23, p27 | host: Homo sapiens | place: Israel: Tel-Aviv | collected 2016-08-24
ACAGCTTGTAATGCGGACATGCCACATTTTTCATTCGTAAATGCAATGTCATCATAAGCATTGACCATAGCTTCAGCATAGTTTAGCAACACTTCTGCATATCTGAATAATATCCAGTTGTGATGAGCTTTGGTAGTTGGTGCACCTGCCTCAAAACTTATACTACTGTTGACATACTTGCGCAAGTAGTACCCTGTAGTCGTAGCATTAGTCAATGGCAACCCGTTGCTTCCTCCTTCCCATATTTCCACTTCCTTATCTGCCGGCCACTTCATACTGTTATGAACGATGGTCAGATAAAAACGAGGATCTCTCTGAGCATAAGGATTCTCACGCATAGCTTCATTAGTCCAATCAAAAGGCTCACCGTTATTCATTTCAAATGCGCTTGCCAGATTTTCCGTCGGACAAGTAGACGTTTTCCCGCCTGTCACTCCCATAGGAAAGTTAGAAGCCTCAAAACCATTATTCTCTCCGTTAGGACGTGCCCAAATAACCTCTTGACTTCTATTATTCTGTGTTCCGAACAGATTTGCAAAATTCTTATCCAAAGTATACCCCAAAGCAGATTGGTTACCAATGATCTCATAGGCAGCTTCTGCGGCAGCAATCCATTTACTTTTATCGTTATCCGGATTGAACAAAGGACTTGCAGCATACAGTGCGGCACGAGCTTTCAACGCCAGGGCGACTCCCTTCGTCACACGTCCGGTCTCCTGCTCTTTTCCAAAGTTCGTATAACTCACCGGAAGCAGTTGCGCCATTTCCGTACATTCGGAAATTATAAAATCTAAGATCACACCGGCTGCCACAGGCTCAGCATTATTCGCCTCTTCTTTAGTAACAACTTTTGTTATTAAAGGAATATTCTTATAGCGCTTCACCAATTCAAAATAGAAGTAAGCACGCAGGAACCGGGCTTCGGCTTTCATAGAATCATTGAGCCTGCGTGTATTACCGAGTGCATCAGTGTAAGTAGTGTTGAAAGGTACTACGTCAATGCCACTCAACAGAATGTTCACGCGGCGAATCACCAAATAAGGGTCGCTCCAAATCATATCCGAGTTAATAAGATTGGAGGCACTGTAACGTCCGATGGCTAGTTTGTATACATCGGACTCGGACGAAATAACAGAGAGCGCATCGTCGGAAGCGGCATCCAGGTAGTCACCATTTACGCCGTTGTGTCCATTACGCATGTAATAGTAGATGCGGTTGAGGTATTTACGTACTACAGTTCCGTTGGAGTCGGTCTTCGAGAAGAGATAATCTTCTGTAAACATATCTACAGGCGTACTCTCATAACTGTCTGTACATGCGGCAGCACTCAATAACAGCATAAATGCTCCTACTGCCCATGTGCCATATTTATTTTGTTTCATATCCATCATTTTTATTAGAAGTTAAGATTGATTCCAGTCGTAATGGTGCGCTGTAACGGATAGCTGGTGAAGGTAACTTCAGGGTCTTGCAAACGGGTACGTGACCATGTGAGTAAATTTTGTCCCTGTACAAATATCTTCACGCGCAGTCCGCCTAAGTAATTACGGCAGAAGTTTTCGGGTAGTTTGTACGATACGGTGGCGTTCTTGAGACGAATGTAGTTTCCGTTCTGTACAAAGAGTGAAGAGTTCCAGTTGTTTCCGTAGTTGTACATATTGCCTCCGGCAGTCAGTCTCGGATACGTAGCTGTTTCAGCAGTTTCGGGTGTCCAACGATTCAGCAAATTGGTGTAAGCTTGTCCGTAGCTTTGTCCGATCACTTGGAATCCTTCGAGCAACGTGCGGTCGCTATTATATAAGTCGCGGTTGTAAGCACCTTGGATAAGTGCTGTAACTTCCAACCCTTTCCATTCAAAGCCTAAATCAATACCAAAATAGCAAGTCGGTTTGTCGCCACCAATCACAGTACGGTCGAATTCGTTGATTTCGCCGTCACCGTTCATGTCTTTGTATTTCACGTCACCCGCTTGAATATTGTTGAAGCCGTTCATTACGGGATAACCATCGGCTATGTCTTTAGCTGTGAGGAATCCGGTAGCTACCAATCCGTAGATGGTACCGGTGGGTTGACCTGTCATTTTCAGATAGTCGTAAGGTACGTATTGCTCGTCCATGAACAACCGTTTGTTCTGTTCCATACTCCAGTTGGCTGATACATAATAGTTCACCTTACCGATGTGATCTTGCCAGCTAAGTTGTGTTTCCAATCCGTAGTAACGTGTTTTTCCGATATTTTCTGCCGGATAAGCAATACCTAATAATTGGATACTTTTACCACGTGATTGCAAAATATCGTAGTAGTAGTCATTGTAATAGTCGGCCGAGAGAGTCAAACGGTTCTTTAATAAGGTTAAATCTAAACCTACATTGACTTTCCTTCCTTTTTCCCATGTCAGGAGGGTATTTGCTAATGGGGATATTTCCGACACTGAACCTCCGTTGCTCATGGATGTACCGTTGCTATACCAGAATCCGCCATCTTCATTGTATCTCTTTAAGTAGCTGAAGTAACCGGCATTGTCGATTCCATTTCCTGTATGACCGTAGGTAGCACGTAACTTGAGTTGGTCTATCTTCGATGCCTCCATAAACTTCTCTTTGCTGATATCCCAACCCAGACCTACTGCCCAGAATGTTCCCCAGCGACGTCCATTGTCATAGCGGTTGTAATAACTTTCCGTTACGGCTGCTTGCGCGAAGTATTTGTTATCGTAATTGTATTCAACTTTCTGTCCGATGTTCGACGGAATCATAGGCAGGTCGTAGTTGTTGAGTATAGTACGTGTATCGCCCCAAAGTGAAGCTTTTACACCATGCATACCGAATTGGCGTTCCCAGTCTACATACATTTTGCCATACATATATTGGTACGTCGATACTGAACGGTAACTGTTGGTTTGTGAACTCACATCTCCATACTTGTCATAAGCCTCGTTGCCTTGTTGGGTTATGCTGTATTGAAATACTTGTGCCTGTTTGGTACGAACGATAGCATTGCGCACTTGCGATGAGATGTTTCCCGTTGCACCAACAGAAAGTCCTCTCACCAATTTATCGAAGTCATATTTCAAATTAATGGTTCCTACGACGTCGCGGGTATTGCTTGAGATATATCCCGAACCAGTGGTCTGTGCATAGAGGTTTTGGGTATACGAAGCGTTACCACCATACGTACCGTTGGGATTTAAGACGGGATAAGCATTGTTGGGAGTTTGCCATACGTTGCTCAAAAGGTCGCTGTATCCTGTCCCCGAAATACCTCCAGGTTGGTTTCCTTCTTCTATACGTCCCATTAAGGACATACTTACCTTAAACTCATCTGTCACGTTGATGTTTACCTTCGATGTGATGAGATACCGGTTGTACTTGAAATTGGTATTGTAGCTGTTAGCATCGCTCGTCTTGAACAATCCGTTTTCGCTGTAATATCCCAAACTGACAAAGTATTGAGCTACCCGTCCGCCACCTGTTACATTCAGGTTATAGGCTTGTGATGTAGTGGAATTATTCATAATAGCATCTTTCCAATTTACGTCGGGATGCAGATAAGGGGAAGTTCCATTGCGATAGGCTTCAAAATCATCATACGTATAGAGTGGTGACTTGCCATCATTGAGCAATGCTTCGTTGAGCAAATAAGCATATTGATAAGCCGAAAGTGGATTTGGACCGGATTTCAATGCACTGGATATACCAAACTTTCCGGTGAGTGAGAGGTGGAAACCACCTTTTGCATCAGGATTTTTGGTAGTGATAATCAATGCACCACGTGAACTGCGCATTCCTAAAAACATATTGGAAAGGGCATCTTTTTGAATGGTAACCGATTCAATGGCTTCGGGATCTATGGAATACAGGTCACGTTCCACACCGTCGACAATGGCTATAGGCGACTGTCCGCGTGCTGAAATGAGAAATTCTGAATTATCTCCGTAGATACCTCCACCTACATTAGGAATAGCTCCTACTATATCGGATTTGGTATTGGCCTCAGTCCGTAACAGTTGCATGCCACGGAAAGGCGATACATTAAGACCTTTCAATCGTCCTTGCAATCCGGTAAGGATGGTAGCCGACTGATATTTTACCAAGTCGTTGGTATAAACCGTCGAAGATGCTCCTAGGGTATTACTTTTAGTGTGATCCACACTGTCTATCGGTGCATCTTGTGCCTTTAGTGCGACGGCAGCTATACATAGTAGTCCCGTCGTTATCATTTTATACATATTCTGTTTCATTATCAGTAGAATATAAGGTTATCACTCGCAATAGAACGTATATATGAATGGTTCCTTCTGCGGAGGAAGAGGTATATTTAACATTACGAAGTCATCATCAGACTGTGTAATGGAGATAGATCCATCGGCATTAGTGAAGGCATATTCAATATTTACAAGCTCTGTTCCTTCAGGTACATTGAAGAACCCTTCCGGCCAAAATGTGATATTGTATGTTTTTGTATACTGATTCTCTTGTTTCATCAGGGTCTTGTCACTCTTTTCATTTACGGTATAACGGTGTCCGTCGCTAGCTACCGCCGTTCCTTCAAAATAGATCTTATCGGCCTTGACAAGTGCATTGTCGTCGTCCATGCCTCCTATGAAGCTAAAAGTTATAAAGTCGTTTTGCAATGCTGTTAATGGAGTGGTTTTGTTGAAGTGTTCGCTACAGAAGTCAGTGACAAGTCCTTCACCTTCTACTACCTCAAAACATCCGGCTTCCTCACATTTCTTTGCATCTGCACTTGTACTGAAGTTATCGTCAGTACTGTTAATAAAGAATGATGGTTTGAAACGCAGATTTTTGTTTCCTACCGGTACACGAACATAGATTGTAAAATGAATCTCATCTGCGACACCGTTATAGGGTCTTGTCCAATAGGCTGCCCATTCCATATCTTCCAGAATATTGGTACCAACACCGTATTCTTGCATGAGAGCAGCTGACCATGATAATCCTGGTTTGTTGCTAGGTTGTTCGGTCAATGGGATAAGCGTCATGTTTTGCTCACCTATATTCGGATCAAATGTATCTTCTGTGTACGAAACTCTGGCATTTTGTGCCAGATTCCAACTCTTAGGAGCCAAAAAGCCGAAAACCAGTCGTTTGTCATTACGCGGGTCTCCTTGAACTTTAATGTGTCCATGCATTTTGAAAGTAGCAGTCGTTCCAGCCTTTGCATAGTTTACAGCTTTTCCATCTATCATTTGGGTTATATCGACAGAATCGATAAAGAGGCAACTCATAACGATGAAAGTCATAAGTATGGTTGATAACGCTACGATGTGCCGTTTGCGTTGAAGCAAGCTGATTAATTTCTTTTTCATAAAGCGTTATGATTTTTAGTTTTCTGATATTTTCTTGAATACATAAGTGTAGGTATTCGAACCACACCCGGGGCTATGAGTAATTACGATGTTACGTTCGCCATTGGTAATGGGGAATAGGATATCGGTACTGGCCTGCTCCGTGGTTCCATCCTCTGTGAAATAGAGGCGAAAAGGATAATAGATATCGTCAACTTTCCACGTGCCATTGTGGCGTACCACAAAAGGCAGATAGTTTTCAATTGTGTACTTACCATCTTTCTTCAGGTCAATTTGGAACTGGCTGAAGTCCATGGTCTCGGTAATATCATTACTGTTGCGGCTCACTGTGGTGAGTTGCCACGTGCCTGATATGTCTTTGACCTGCTCCGTGTTTTTGTCAGGATCAGCAGGAGCAGAGAACGTATCACACGATGTCACAAGCAGAGTAGTCAGTAAGGCTATTGCCGCCAAATGTATGCTATGTTTCATATTTTGGGTATTTTATTAGTTGTAATAGGGATTCTGTAACAAATCTTTCGATTTCACCGTTTCATTGTAAGGAATTGGGAAGAAGTACATAGCCGGACGCCATACATGCGTGCGTACATCAAATTCTTTCCAAGTCTTTGTTCCGTCAGTGGCGCGAGTGATTTCAATGCCATGCATGGTTTTGCTTTCGGTTTGTGGAGCAATCATCCAGCGGCGTACATCAAAGAAGCGATGTCCTTCAAAAGCAAATTCAAGGCGGCGTTCTTCCTGAATGGCTTGGCGCATCTGTTTTTGTGTCATATTCTTTTCAAGTCCATACATACCATCTGCACCGGGCTCGATGCCGGCACGCTTGCGAATGAGTTTTAATATAGGATAGCAACCAAGTTGTTGTCCGCCTAGTGTTTCTTCGAAATCGGGACCATGATATTCATTGGCTGCTTCAGCATACATCAGTAAAATGTCGGCGTAACGTATCAGTGGATCGTTGTGACGGCTTGGGTTCCATGTACTACCTTTACATAAGCGATCACATCCCTTGCGTACATAGAAACCGGTGGCAGTGCCTTGGTATACGGCATCGCTTGTCTGCCCTACGCCAATCCATGTGTTAACAACTGTGGTAGCACTGTAAGTATCGTCGGCAGGGACCAAAGCACCATCATAAATCACGGTGTTGTTGAAACGTGGATCACGATTTTGAGCGGGATTCAGAGGATCGAATGTGTATTGGCTGTTGTCAATGGGTTTACCGTCAATCATAGGGAAGGCATCTGCCAATTCTTTGTATATATACCCGCCGTGGCGTGTTCCGGAGTGACTGCCACTAGGTGGATAGTAAGCAGCTTCATGTCCGGACTCACGTTGATACTTACGGTCGAGGATATTGCCGGCAAAGGCTCCGTTATTGTTTTTACCATCATCATCGGTTAAATTGGCATTTCGTGTATCACCGGCTTGGAATACGACGTAGAATCCGAAACCTGGTTCGGCTTTGCCGTTCAAATCTTTACTTCTAATAAAGAGATTATAGGTTCCTAGGTTGATTACTGCGCGGGCAGCATCCATTGCCGTTTTCCAACGTTCTTTATCATAAGAGGGATAGCCTACTAATTCTTTGGTATCAGTAGGAGCGAAATCACTTCCATTAAATAATGGACTAGCTGCATAGAGGCAGACACGGGCTTTAAGCCCCAATGCCGCTGCCGATGAGGCGCGACCGTTTTCTTGACCTGTTCGTCGCACGGGAAGTACATTGAGTTGGACGATAGAGTCACATTGATGGGATACATACTCTACACATTCCGCCCATGTGTTGCGCGAGGTTTTCATTGTTGAAGTGGCATCATACACGTTATTACCGATAATAGGTACACCACCGTAGTGTTTCATCAAAATGAAGTAGTACCAGGCACGCAAGAAAAGTGCTTCGGATATGTATTGAGCTTTCCGGCTTTGTACCATCGGTGATCGGTCGATGTTGGCAAGGAATACGTTACACCGGCGAATGTTAGTGTAGCATTTCGACCATGCATCATCACTCACCGTAACCGGATTAACCGTACCGGTAGCAAACATCATGTTTGTCCAGATGGTTGACGAAGGATAAAATTCAGCTTCGTCACAAGCGCTTTGCAGCCCACCACCATTAGCCAAAAGGTATGTCCATCGGTTGTAGTTGATATCAAACCCGATGTCGGTATAAATTCCGGTCAGGAAGTTGGCGGTATACGTACTATCTGCAAAAACGGTCTCACGATTTAAATCCGAAGTTTGGGTTTGATCGAGGAAACTGTCATTACAGGACGCAACTGTTCCTAAAAATAGGAGTAGCGTTAATGATTTCATGTACAATTTCATAGTAAAACTTATAAAATTAAAATTAAACAATTTAAAGCCAATAAGCCGAGACTAATTCACGACTTGAATTTGTATTAAGACGATTGACAAGATATACACCACTAAACACAATACTTTTTTTTCACGTATTATTATTCAGTGAAAAGGTCATTGTATTATTCGAGCAATGATAGTAAATCAAATACATCTAAAGAAAGAATTATCCGAATTAGTGGTTTTTCATTCCTGAATCGTCTTTATCCTAAACTCTAATAGTATAACATTATGAGACGCATCTTTTTGTCAACCTTTATGGCTTGTATTATTGGCTTTACAGGTGCAGAAACAAATTAAATAATCTTAAATATCTTATTAAACATGAAACCAATTCATCTTATCCTAAGTATCGCACTCCTCGCCGGAGGAGCATGTGGTGACCAGCAAGAACCTTATTACGGCAATTCAGAAGTGAAGATGCCTCAAATTGATTCCGAATGGAATCTCGAACTAATGCCAAATCGATCAGGACAATATTGGAAAGTGTTCGTCTACAAAGACTTGAAATACAATGCCCTTTTCACTCGGTCGTTGGGCTGGAATGGAGGAGACGGTGTGTTCACCACTGGTTTGCCTGACGGGAATATATTTTGGTCGTTCAATGATAGCTTCTATGGCGTAATCAATGAAAATCGTTCACGAGGTAATTGTAGTTTCCCGCGTAACAGTATTATGGTGCAAACACCTGGTGAGAAGGATGAAAATCTTGTTTGGTTAGCTGATTACGTACAAACCAACGATCCTAATGCGGATAGATACTATCAGGTACGTACTCACATTCGTCATCCGAAAGCTACACTATCGGATGAAAAAATACAAGCTGGAGAAATCGATCAGGATTATCTTTATTGGGCAGGAGATGCTACGATATATAACAATCAGATGCAAATGTTGTGGGGAGCCGTTGATAATACCGATCCGAACAACTTGATGCGCCGCTTTGGTACTTGCTTGGCTACTTATAGCTTGGAAGGAAAACCGGGTGATGCTACTTATATGAAACTTATCAGTCGTAATGATAATTTTAACGACCACACTTTAGGTTATGGCGACACTATGTGGGAAGACGAGGACGGACATATCTATCTTTACACAACTTCCAATTATAAGGTGGCTGTAGCACGTACCGCTACACGTGACCTTGGCAGCCAGTGGGAATATTATGTGGCCGACCCGCAAGGACATTTCTCGTGGACAACGCAGTACCCCTCAACCCAAGATGCTGAAAATTCTACAATTATCCCTTTGGAAAGTGCATGCTCCATGCCTTGGGTATTTAAAAAAGGTGATACCTACTACATGATCGGACAATCCATGTGGTTCGGGAGAGACGTACTGATGTTCCGTAGTAAGCACCCTTATGGGCCGTTTGTCGACCAAAAGACTCTCTTTACATTGCCCGAATTTCTTGATAAGATTGGCGAACAACGTTATCAACATGTTTATATGGTAAATATTCATCCGGCTTTATCACGTACCGGTGAATTGGTGATCTCTACCAATACAGACTGTTCCAACTTTTGGGATAATTTCAATGCACCGGGTAGTGCCGACTTTTATCGTCCTTATTTCTATCGTGTATTTAATTGGGAATCATTGTACGATAACGATGCTCCACTTGAGTAAAAGGATTTACTATCTCTGGCGTTGATCATAAGTTTCACTGGGCTGATGCTATGATTGATGGTAATTCCATCATCGTCTCATCTCCTGAAGTTGCTTTCCCAATAGCGGTGCGTTATGCTTGGGCGGATAATCCAATCTGTAATTTATATAATGGTGTTAACCTTCCGGCTTCTCCTTTCCGCACAGATGACTGGCAGGGTATTACTTATGGTAATAAATAGATATAGTAGTTTCGATTTGTCAAGTGAAATAGATGTAACACATAAAAAAATAACCATGAACAAACTCATTTATTTAGTGATCTTCTCTTTTTTCTCAACAGGTATATATGCCCAAATGAAAGACTTGGTGCAATATGTCAATACACTGCAAGGTACCGACTCTCATTTCGGATTAAGTTATGGAAATACATACCCTACTACCGGTATGCCTTATGCCATGCATACGTGGTCTGCCCAAACAGGGAAAAATGGAGAAGGCTGGAAATATCAATATGCAGTAGATAATATTAGAGGATTCTGCCAGTCACATCAATGTAGCCCGTGGATGAGTGATTATGCGGTGTATTCCTTTATGCCGATGGTAGGGAAATTAGTCGTTAATCAGGAGATGCGGGCAACGAAGTTCAGCCATGATAATGAAATAGCCAAGCCGCATTATTATAAAGTGATGCTGGATAATGGAATTACAACCGAGATGGCTCCAACTACTCGTGGTGTACATTTACGCTTTTCTTATCCCTCTACCGAAGACGCCTATCTGGTAATTGACGGATATACAGATATGAGTGAAATCAAGATTGATCCGGTTAAGAGACAAATTTCCGGTTGGGTGAATAACCAACGTTTTGTAAATAACTCTAAGACATTCCGTAGTTACTTTGTAGTGCAGTTCAATAAAGCATTTGAGGATTACGGTATGTGGGAAAATCAGAAAGATGAGATTTTCCCTAAAAAGTTGGAAGGAGAAGGCAAAGGCTATGGTGCTTATATCAAATTTAAGAAAGGATCGAAAGTACAGGCAAAGGCTGCTTCTTCCTATATCAGCGCAGAGCAGGCTGTGATTACACTGAACGACGAACTGGGTAAAGATAAGAATTTGGAAGCCACCAAAATACGTGGACATAAAACGTGGAATGAATTATTGAACCGAATCCAGGTAGAAGGCGGAACAGACGAACAAATGAAGACTTTCTATTCCTGCCTGTTCCGTGCCAATCTCTTTTCACGCAAATTCTATGAACGTAAAGCAAACGGAGAACCTTATTACTATAGTCCTTATGACGGTAAAGTATATGACGGATATATGTACACCGATAATGGATTCTGGGACACTTTCCGTTCTCAATTTCCATTAACTAATATTCTGCATCCTACTATGCAGGGACGTTACATGAATGCCTTGCTTGCCGCACAGGAACAATGCGGATGGTTACCTTCCTGGTCAGCTCCCGGAGAAACAGGAGGAATGTTGGGTAATCATTCCATTTCATTACTGGCAGATGCGTGGGCAAAAGGGATTCGGACTTTTGATCCGGAGAAAGCTTTGAAAGCATACGCACACGAAGCCATGAATAAAGGTCCTTGGGGAGGCGCCAACGGACGCGGTTTCTGGAAAGAATATTTTGAACTGGGATATGTTCCTTATCCGGAATCAATGGGATCAAGTGCACAGACAATGGAATATGCATACGATGATTTCTGTGGCTACCAACTGGCTAAGATGACTGGAAACAAACACTATCAGGAAGTTTTTGCCCGTCAGATGTATAATTATAAAAACGTATTCGATCCGTCTATCGGTTTTATGCGTGGAAAAGGCGTCGATGGTAAATGGCAGGAACCGTTTGATCCTTTGGAGTGGGGCGGACCTTTCTGCGAGGGTAATGCCTGGCATTATACCTGGTCCGTATTCCATGATGTAGAAGGTTTAATAGACTTGTTCGGAAGCGACCAAAGATTTACGACCAAAATGGATTCGGTATTCACCCTTCCCAGCACTATTAAACCGGGAACTTACGGAGGAGTGATCCATGAAATGAAAGAAATGGAATTGGCGGGTATGGGACAATATGCACACGGCAATCAGCCGATTCAGCACATGCCTTATCTGTATAGCTATGCCGGCCAGCCATGGAAAACACAGTATTGGGTACGCCAGATCGTTGAAAGATTGTATAATTCCACAGAAAGAGGATATCCAGGAGACGAAGACCAAGGCGGTATGTCATCATGGTATATCTTGAGCTCATTAGGCATTTATGCCGTTTGTCCGGGTACGGATGAGTATGTAATTGGCAGTCCGTTATTTAAGAAAGCTACTATAACGATGGAAAACGGCAATAAATTCGTGATTGAAGCGAACAACAATAGTAAAGAGAATCTCTATATCCAGTCTGCTACTTTAAATGGACGTGTGTTGGATAAGAATTTTATCAGATACGACGATATAGCAGACGGAGGAATCATCCGCTTCGAAATGGGAAGTCAGCCGAATAAAGAAAGATGTACTTCGAAGTATGCTGCGCCTTTCTCTTTGTCTAAAGAATAAAGAATCAAAGAATAAAGTTCAATAATACGATCGATTTTATCCGAATAGCGAAACAGGGTACTATTAGTGGTATTCCTGTTTCTTATTCGAAATAGACTCTACTAAAGAACATCCGGAATGAAATATAAATTCTTATTTAGTTTATTGTTCTCTCTTATTTTAGGAGGAATGGTTGCAACACAAGCTGTGGCTGATGATTATGCTTGCCAAGTCAATACATTGATTGGAACAAAAGGTACCGGACTGACTTCCGGATATCTTTATCCGGGAGCAACTTATCCTTATGGGATGGTACAATTTACTCCATCTTATTTTTCCAAAAGGTCGGGATTCGTTATCAATCAGTTGAGTGGTGGTGGTTGTGAACATATGGGAAATTTTCCCACTTTCCCTGTGAAGGGAAAACTGAAAATGTCACCTGATAACATCCTCAACTATCGTATAAATGTATCTGAAGAAAAAGGACATGCCGGTTATTATGAGGCTATGGTGCAAGAGGATATCAAGGCAAAACTGACAGTGACCGAGCGAACGGGGATGGCTAGTTATGAATATCCGGCAGATCAACAGTATGGTACAATAATCATTGGTGGAGGTATTTCTGCAACTCCTATTGAACAAGCAGCAATTGTTATTACTGCCCCGAATAAGTGTGAAGGTTATGCAGAAGGAGGAAATTTCTGTGGGCTCCGTACTCCGTATAAAGTCTATTTTGTAGCAGAGTTTGATACTGATGCTTTTGAAACCGGTACATGGAAGAGAGAAGAATTGATGCCAAATACAACTTTTGCAGAAGGTGAGTATTCTGGTGTATACTTTACTTTTGATGTAAACAAAAAGAAGAATATTCAATATAAGATTGGAGTTTCTTATGTTTCAGTAGAAAATGCACGTGAAAATTTGAAAGCCGAAAATGCAGAATGGGATTTCCAAAAGATACAGAATCAGGCGGAGGCAAAATGGAATCATTATTTGGGTATGATTGAAGTGGAGGGCACCAATCCCGATCGTACGACCCAATTCTATACACATTTATATCGTTCTTTCATTCACCCGAATGTTTGTAGCGATGTGAATGGGGAATATATGGGAGCGGATTTCAGAGTGCATAAGTCACGTTCTAAACACTATACTTCTTTTAGTAATTGGGATACGTATCGTACACAAATTCAATTATTATCCATGCTTGATCCGGAGGTAGCTTCCGATATTGTTATTTCCCATCAATTATTTGCAGAACAGTCCGGTGGTTCTTTTCCTCGTTGGGTGATGGCTAATATTGAAACAGGGGTAATGCAGGGAGATCCGACTCCTATTCTGATTGCTAATGCCTATGCTTTCGGAGCTCGTAATTATGATCCGAAACCTATCTTTAAGATTATGAGAAAAGGAGCGGAGGAACCGGGTTCTAAGTCGCAAGATGTGGAGACTCGCCCGGGATTGAAGCAATATTTGGATAAGGGTTATTATAATGCATCTATTCAATTGGAGTATACCTCAGCAGATTTTGCTATCGGACAGTTTGCATTGCATGCAGTGGGAGATGAATTTGCCAGTTGGCGTTATTTCCATTTTGCCCGTTCATGGAAGAATTTGTATAATCCGGACACAGGTTGGCTACAATCACGTAATCCGGACGGATCATGGAAATCTCTTGGTGAAGACTTCCGTGAATCTACTTATAAGAATTATTTTTGGATGGTGCCTTATGATATTGTCGGTTTGGTAGAAATAATAGGTGGTAAGGAAAAAGCCGAGAAACGGTTGGATGAATTCTTTACGCGCCTGGATGCCGGATATAACGATGCATGGTTTGCTTCCGGCAATGAGCCGAGTTTCCACATACCTTGGATATATAATTGGATTGGTCGTCCATACAAAACACAAGAAATCATTAATCGTGTGTTGAATGAGCAATATTCAAGTAAGATAGACGGTCTTCCGGGAAATGACGATTTGGGCACAATGGGTGCTTGGTATGTGTTTGCCTGTATCGGGCTTTATCCGGAAATTCCGGGTGTGGGGGGATTTACGGTAAATACTCCAATCTTTTCATCTGTCAAGGTACATTTGAAAAAAGGTGATATTGTGATAAAGGGAGGTTCAGAAAAGGACATCTATATCAAATCCATGAAGCTAAACGGAAAATCACATGAAAGTACATGGATAGACTGGGACCAACTCAACAGCGGAGCTACTATCGAATACAGTACTTCGGGTAAACCGGATATGAAGTGGGGAGCAAAGGTTGTTCCACCATCTTTTCCTTAATTAATGAACTATTATAAAGAACAATCATGAAAAGAAAATTTCAACATATAGCTTATTTACTGATGGTTGCAGCAGTGATTACTTCCTGTGGAGAGAAGAAGCAAACATCCGAATTCCCCGATTGGGCATGGGCGGATTTTCAACGTCCGGAAGGTATTAACCCAATTGTCTCTCCTGATACCACTACTGTTTTTTATTGCCCAATGAGGCAGGATTCGGTAGCATGGGAATCTAGTGATACTTTTAATCCGGCTGCTACAATTTATGATGGTAAAGTGGTTGTGCTTTACCGGGCAGAAGATAATTCGGCGGTAGGAATTGGTTCACGCACTTCTCGCTTAGGGTATGCTTATTCTGATGATGGTTTGCATTTTAACCGGATGACTGTTCCTGTATTTTATCCGGCAGATGATAACCAGAAAGAATTGGAATGGCCAGGGGGGTGTGAAGATCCGCGAGTTGCTGTGACAGAGGATGGCCTTTATGTAATGCTTTATACACAATGGAATCGTAAGCAGGCCCGTCTTGCCGTAGCTACTTCTCGTGATCTTCAGATATGGGAAAAATATGGTCCGGCTTTTGCAAAAGCATATGGCGGACGTTTTTTTGATGAATTTTCCAAATCTGCTTCTATTGTCACAAAATTGGTAGATGGCAAACAAGTGATTGCTAAAATTGATGGAAAATATTGGATGTATTGGGGAGAAAAATTTGTAAACGTAGCTACTTCCACGGATTTGATTAATTGGGAACCAATGCTTGATGAAAAAGGAGACTTTCTGAAAGTAATTACTCCTCGTGAAGGTAAATTTGATAGTGACCTGACAGAGTGTGGTCCACCTGCAATCATGACTGATAAAGGTATTTTATTGCTTTATAATGGTAAGAATAAGTCAGGTGCAGAGGGGGATACATTGTATACTGCTAATTCTTATTGTGCCGGGCAAGCATTATTTGATGCTAAAGATCCGACTAAATTGATTGACCAATTGGATAAACCATTCTATATTCCGGAATCAGATTTTGAGAAGAGCGGACAATATCCCGCGGGAACAGTATTTATAGAAGGTTTAGTATTCCATAATCAGAAATGGTACTTATATTATGGTTGTGCAGATTCACGTGTAGCAGTTGCTGTGTATGATTCTTTTAAGAAATAAAATGCAATGAAAAAGATAGGACTCTTTTTGTTTGGTATTTGTTTTGTATTGCAAATGGTGGCACAAGAACACAACTACTTCACAAATCCTGTTATTCGGGGAGATGTACCCGATCCTTCCGTCATTCGGATTGAAGATACATATTATGCTACGGGTACCTCTTCGGAATGGGCACCTTTTTATCCAATGTTTACCTCCAAGGATCTGGTAAACTGGAAACAGGTAGGGCATGTTTTTACCAAGCAACCGTCCTGGACTTCTAATTCATTTTGGGCACCAGAATTGTTTTATCATAATAATAAAGTTTATTGTTATTATACCGC
>SKEF01002154.1_pt1 | contig 15576 bp, 9 predicted proteins | sample 4826691 | NCBI WGS metagenome assembly SKEF01 (sample SAMN11008816, study PRJNA524170) | human gut metagenome | biome: Human fecal sample; material: Feces; isolation source: fecal sample from pouch patient p23, p27 | host: Homo sapiens | place: Israel: Tel-Aviv | collected 2016-08-24
ACACCACGTCGGCGCGGTTATTCCGGGCGAAATTCACCAGAAACGTGGAGAATTTGCGGATGCTGTCCATGAACCTGTCCGCATCCTGTCTGCCGTCGGTGATTTGGTCGAGCGCCAGTTCCCAGCGCCCGGTCATTTCGGGGGAGGACAGCTCCTGCGGCACAATTTGAATCAGCTGCACGCCCTTGTCCGTCGCCAGAATCGTCTTGCCCTTGCGGATGGCGTACCCGACCTGAATCAGCCGCTCGATGATGGCGGCGCGGGTCGCGGGTGTGCCGATGCCGCTGCCCTTCATCTGCCGCGCGATTTCCTCGTCGGTGGATTCGCGCCCGGCGGTTTCCATCGCGGAGAGCAGGGACGCGTCGTTGTGCTGCGCCGGGGGCTTGGTCTGGTCGCTCTTGACTTCGGCGGCGCGGACGGTGCGCGTGTCGCCGGGGGACAGCGGGGGCAGGGCGGTTTCCTCCTCGGCATCGGCGGATTTTTTCTTCGCGCGCCCGGCTTTCGGCGGATTCGCCAGCGGCGGCACATCCCGCCAGCCGTTTTGCAGCACGACGCGCCCGTTCGTGCGGAATTGGTGCTCGCCGACCCCGGTGATGACCTTCGTCGCGTCGTACTCGCACGCGGGATAGAACGCCGTCAGCATCCGCCGGACGACCATATCGTACAGCTGCCGCTCATCTTCGGGCAGGCTGTCCAGATTGATTCGCTTCGGCGTGGGCAGAATCGCGTGGTGGTCAGTAACCTTCGTTTCGTCAATTGTGCGCTTGCTGACGGGCAGCTTCCCATCCGGCAGCGCGCCCGGCACAAGCGCCTGATAGCTTTCCGGCAGCACCTTCATCGTCTGCACAACGCGCGGAATCATGTCCGGCGGCAGATAGCGGCTGTCCGTGCGCGGGTAGGTGAGGGCTTTGTGCGTTTCGTAGAGGGACTGGGCGAGCTTGAGCGTCTTGTCGGCGGTGAAGCCGAGCAGGCGGTTCGCGTCGCGCTGGAGGCTGGTCAGGTCGTAGAGCTGGGGCGGCAGGTCGCGGCGGCGGGTGGTTTCGGCGCTTATCACCGTGGCGGATTGATTCTTGATTTGCGCGGCAAGGGCTTTCGCGTCGTCGATTTTGGGGATGTGCGTGTCCGGCTCCAAGCCTTCGCGGAAGTACATGCCGCGGTAGTCGCCGAAATCCGCCGTGACGGTCGCGTATTCTTCCGGCTTGAAGTCCTCGATTTCCTTCCGCCGCTTGACCAGAATCGCAAGCGTCGGGGTCTGCACGCGCCCGACGGACAGCAGCGCGTCATAGCGCAGGGTAAAAGCGCGGCTGGCGTTCATGCCCACAAGCCAATCCGCCTGTGAACGGCACTGCGCGCTGCGGTACAAGCCGTCGTAGTCGCTGCCGCTGCGGATGGCGCGGAAGCCCTCCTGAATCGCCTCATCCGTCATGGAGGAAATCCACAGGCGGTCGAAAGGCTTCTTGCAGCCCGCTTTTTCGTAGATGTAGCGGAAAATCAGCTCACCCTCGCGCCCCGCGTCGGTTGCGCAGATGAGCCGGTCGGTTTCCGGCGCGTTGATGAGATTGCGGACGACGGCAAACTGATCGCGGCTGCTGGCAATGACTTTCAAGGGGATTTCGGCGGGCAGAATCGGCAGCGTATCAAACGACCAGCGCTTGTACTTTTCATCGAGCTCGTCCGGCTCAACCAGCGTCACCAGATGCCCGACCGCCCACGTCACGACCCAATCGCCGCCCGTCAGGCAGCCGCGCCCGCTGCTCTGGCAGCCAAGCACGCGGGCAATATCGCGCCCCACGCTCGGTTTTTCCGCAATGACTACTGTACGCCCCATAGGTGAGAATCCTCCTGATGATGTATATCCGTTCCCTTTTTATGCAGAAATCCGCATGAACAAATTCCATTATACCACATTTGACGGCTTGAAGCAAGCATGGTATAATAGGAGGGAAACCTGTCGGAAGATGGTACGGAGGTCGGCTTGCATGGCGATGTTTTCCTTTGACGAGCAGGCGGCGCTGTTTGACGTAACGCCGCTGCCCAACCAGTTCATCCTTAATTATCTGCCCGAAGCGTCGGGGGACGCGGTGCGCGTGTACCTCTTCGGCTTGGTGGCGTGCTATCATCACGAGGCCATCAGCGATTTGCAGCAAATGGCGCGGGAGCTGAACATGACGGAGGATGATATTCGCGCGGCGTACCGCTACTGGGAGCGCAAGGGGCTGGTGCAGCGCGTGGCGGATAATCCACCGCAGTACCGCTATCAGAACATCTATCAGGTGATGATGACGGGCGCACAGGCGCAGATTGACCCAGCATACGAGCAATTCGCGGAAGCTATCTACGGCGTGTTCGACAACGACCGCCGGCTGCATGGCAAGGACGTCAGCCAATGCTACGAGTGGGTGGAGCAAATGCGCCTGCCGCCGGACGTGGTGATTGCTATGATGCGCCACATGGTGCAGAAGCACGGAAAGAACGTGAGCATGAAGAAAGCCGAGCAGATGGCCATGCGGCTGGCGGACGAAAAGGTGCAGACGGTGGAGGAGGCGCAGGAGATTTTCCAGCGCGACCAGACCGTTTGGAGCGGCAGCAAGAAGGTGCTGGAGAAGCTGGGCCTGCGCCGCTACCCGACCGAGCCGGAACAGACGATGTACAGCAAGTGGCTGGTGGACTGGCAGTTCACGCCGGATGCAATCCTGCGCGCGGTGGATGAAACCATCAAGAGCAGCAACCCGTCGTTTGCGTATCTGGACGGGATTTTGAAGCGGCTGCACGAGCAGGGGAATGTGCGCACGGAGCAGGATGTGTCGGGCGATATCGAGGGCAGCCGGAAGGAAAACGAGCCTATCAAGCAATTCCTGCGCGCGCTGGGCAATTACAGCATTACCATCAACGACACGACGAAAGCGACGTACAAGAGCTTCCAGACCATGTACCCCGACCCGGTGATTCTGCTGGCGGCGCAGCAGTGCGCCAAATGGGGCATGACGACGCTGCAGGACGTGATGCAGACGCTGATGGCGTGGCAGAACCGCAATCTGCGCACGCTGCCGGAAATTGACGCGTACATGCGGCAGATTGACGAGCAGAACGAGTTCCTGATTGTGCTGTATCAGGCGATGCAGCTGGACGAAAAGACGAAGCCGAACGCCGCCGACCGCGCCCTTGTGAAGCAGTGGACGGAGGAATGGCGGTTCGCGCAGATGTTTGTGCTGGGCTGCGCGCCGTGGGCGGCAGGGAAGAAATCACCGATGGCATACCTCAACAAGATGTTGAAAGTTTTCCGGGGAAAAGGCATCACGACGATGGAGGCGGCAAAGGCGGAGCGCGAACGCTTCGAGCAGCAGCCGAGCCAATCCACCGCACCCGCCGCGCGCGCGCCGAAGGTCGTCGGGGAGCAGCAGTACACCCAGCGCACCTACACGCCGACGCAGGATGCTATGGACGCCATGATGCAGGAGTGGGAGGAAAGCCATGCGTAAGGAAATCATGCAGGCGCTGCAGCAGGAGTACGAGCAGCAGCGCCTCAAAAATTCGCAGGAGGAAATGCGGCGGCGGCAGGAGGTTATCACCCGCTGCCCGGAGATTGGGCAGTACCTCGCCGAGCGGCAGAACCTGATTTTCGGCGGCGTGCGCGGCATCCTGAACGGCAAAGCGGCGGTGGATGACCTGCCCGCCCGCATGGACGTGATGAACAAGCGCATCGCCGATTTGCTCCGCCAAAGCGGCTTCCCGGCGGATTATCTTGACCCTGTCTACCGCTGCAAGCAGTGCCGCGACACGGGCTACGTCGGCGAGCCGATTCGCGAGATGTGCCCGTGCCTGCGCAGTGCGTTCTATGCGCGGCTGTACCGCGAGGTCGGCTTGGGCGAAAAGGCGGAGCAGTCGTTCGCCGCGTTTGACCCGAATGTGTTCTCCGACCAGCCACTGCCGGGCAAAAAGTACAGCCAGCGGCAATTGATGGACATGCTGCGCCACCAGTGCGAACAGTACGCCGAAAAGTACCCCAGCGCCGCGACGATGGATCTGCTGCTGATGGGGCAGAGCGGTCTGGGCAAAACGTACCTGATGCACGCCATCGCGAAGCGATTGCTGGAGCGCGGCTTCAACGTGATGATGATCAGCGCCTACCGCTTCCTGGACGTCGCCCGCCGCGCGTACTTCTCCGGCAAGCAGGAGGAAATGGACACGCTGATGGATACCGACGTGCTGATGATTGACGACATGGGCGTTGAACCGCTGATGGAGAACATCACCATCGTGCAGTGGTTCAACCTCATCAACGAGCGGCAGCTGCGCGGCAAAGGCACGGTCATCAGCACCAATTTGAACGTGGAGGAGCTGCGCCGCCGCTACACCGAGCGCATCACATCCCGCCTGATGGATGGAAAGCAGTGTATGCTGCTGCAATTCTTGGGCGACGACGTAAGGAGGAACAAGGCGTGATTCAGCTTTATATCAGCAAGAAGAATTTCGATGCACAGAAGGCGGAGCGCTTCTTCAAGGAGCGCCGCGTGCAGGTGCAGGTGATGGATTTGAAGAAGCACAAGCTGGGCGAGCGCGAATTGCAGACGATGGCGAAGGACGTGGGGATGCAGGGGCTTCTTGACCGCGAGGACAAGCGCGCGAAGGAGCATCCCGCGTGCTACTGCAACATTGACAGCGTGATTATGACCGCGATTCAGGAAAACCCGTGGCTGCTGAAATCCCCCATCGTCCGCAGCGGACAAAAATGCACCATCGGCTACCAGCCCGACATTTGGGAAAGCTGGCTGAAGGCGGACAAATAACGGCTCAGGCGAAGCCCCAAAAAGCTGCACGCGGGCAGACTAAGGAAGAGAACTCAACTCAATCGCGCGGAGGGGTCAAGGGGCAATTGCCCCTTGCAGGGTGCAGGGACAGCGTCCCTGCTGGGGTTTGGGGCAACGCCCCAACTGTTACACCGTTAAATCTACTCCAAGAGAAAAGGGTAGTATGGCAACTTGGTCGCAGGCAGCGAAGCGTCCCTGCGCAGTAACTTTGCGCGTCCGCAGACGCGCCCCCAAGCTGCTTTTTCCACCAATATTTCGTGAAGCCCCCAACAATTCCGCATTCCGAAGTAAAAAACCGCCTGCCCACGCCAATCACCGCATGAGCAGGCTTTCCTTCATTCCAAATAGAGTGCGGATGCCGCTGCGACCCCCGCGTCGTGCGTAATCGTCAGCAGCAGATGCCCCGGATAGCGCAATGCCGCGCCGCCGGATAGCGCCGCCGTCGGCTGCCCCTGCGCCGTGTGCGAAATGGCAATCTCCGTCAGCGGAAAGGCAATGCCGCAGCCGAGCGCCTTGACGATGGCTTCCTTCGCCGCGTACAGCCCCGCCAGCGTGTCCGCCGCCGACGCGCCGCGGCTGCGCAGGTACGTGATTTCCTCTTTCGTCAGGATGCGCTGGAGGAAATGCGTGTTGTCAAGCTGCTGTGCCATCCGCGCAATGCCGCAGATATCCAGCCCGATGCCGCGCAGCTCAGACATAGCCCATGACCCCGCGCACGGATACGTCGCCGGACAGCACGCGCTGCAATACGCCGCTTTCGTCGCGCACCAGCAGCGCGCCCGTTTCGTCAATGTCCTCCGCCGTGCCGATGAAGTCAATCTCTGTGCCGATGACGTGCACCCGGCTGCCCAGCGTGCAGCAGCGGCGGCGGTACGCTTCCTGTATGCCGGGGAAACCGTGCTCCTCCAGCAGCGCCATGTTGTCCTCCAGCGCCTTCAGGTAGTGCACGACAATCTCCCGGCGCACGGGTGGATTGGCGAATTCCTCCAAGGCGGCGGCGCGGTCAGACAGCTCCGGCGGATACGCCCCGCGCAGCACATTCAGCCCCGTGCCGACGACAACGTACTCAATCTGGTCGAGGTCGGCGCTGATTTCCAACAAAATGCCGCACAGCTTTTTGCCGGAGAACACGAGGTCGTTGGGCCATTTAATCTGCGCGTCAATGCCCGTCACTTCGCGGACGGCGTGCGCCATTGCCATCGCGGTCGCGAGGGTAATCAGCGGCGCGTTTTTTGGCGGGAGCTTCGGCCGCAGGAGGACGCTCATCAGGATCGCCTGCCCCGCGGGGGCTGACCATGTGCGCCCCAGCCGCCCTTTGCCCGCTGTCTGGCATTCGCACAGGCAAAGGCTGCCGCTCGGCGCGCCCTGCACCGCCATCTGCTTCACCAGCGTGTTGGAGGACGTGATGGTGTGCTCGTAGTGGTTGATGCTGCGCCCGATGTACTTGGTCGTCAGCTGATTCACCCAGAAAATGGGGTCGAGGCTGTCGCCGGGGATGAGGCGGTAGCCGCGGCGGCCGGCGGCTTCAATCTGCCAGCCCTCTTCGCGCAGCTGGGCAATGCGCTTCCACACGGCGGCGCGGCTGATGCCCAGTTCCTGACTGATTTTTTCGCCGGAGACATAATCGCCGCCGGAGAGGATTGCAAGAATGTCATTCATCGGTTTCATCTCCTGAAAAGAGGTGCTTTTGTTGGAATATATGGTTTTGCCGGAGCAGGACGGGATGCGCCTGCGCGATGTACTGCGCCGCGTGATGGGCGTGAGCTACACGGCAATGAAGTCCGCCAAGTGGAACGGCGGCATCACGGTGGATGGCGTCGTGACCCCGGTGGATGCGTTTGTGCGCGCCGGGCAGGTGGTGGCAATCCGCTTCCGGGAGAACGCCCCGGTGTACGCGGTCAAGCCGTATGACCTGCCGCTGACCGTTGCGCATGAGGATGACTGGCTGTTCGTGATTGACAAACCCGCCCCGCTGGCGAGCCAGTCCAGCGCCCTGCACCCGGACGACACACTGGAAAACGCGCTGTATGCCCATTTGCGCTGTCCGGCGGATTTCGTCTACCGTCCGGTGAATCGGCTGGATAAGGGCACAAGCGGGCTGATGATTGTCGCCAAGGACGCGCATATTCAGCACCGTTTGCAGGCACTTCTGCATACGCCGGAGTTCATCCGGACGTATCAGGCGGTGGTGGAGGGCTGCCCGGATGACGACTGCGGCGTGATTGACGCGCCCATCGGCAAGGAGGACGCTGCCAGCATCCGCCGTATCGTGACCGCATCCGGCAAGCCGTCGGTGACGCACTATCGCGTGCTGAAGCGCGGAAAAACGCGCGCGCTGGTGGAATTGGTGCTTGAAACTGGGCGCACGCACCAAATCCGCGTACACATGGCGTCTATCGGCTGCCCGGTCGTTGGGGATTTCCTCTACGGCACGGAAATTCCGCAATTGCCGGGGCGGTTCGCGCTGCACGCCAGCGCCTTGACGCTCCATCACCCGATGACGGGGGATTGGCTGTCGCTTACCTCGCCTTTGCCGGAATCGCTTGCGACACTGCTTGACTGATGGCGGATTGCAGGAAGTCCAAACCCCGCTGCCGCTGGATGGCAAGCTGCGCGTCCACCACGGAAAAATCCGGATGTGTGGGGTTGGCGACTTGCAGCGTGCGCAGCAGCTGGTCAACGCGGCTGTTGCGGCTTTCGGGGTCGTCCTCGCGGTAGCGGCGGAGAATTGTGCAGGGCGTGTGCAGCAGGAGGGAGAACGCGGCGGCGTGGAAGCTGTCCGTCAGCACCATGCTCGCGCCCGCAATCAGAGAAAGCCACTGCGCGGGGGTCACGCCCTTTGCCAGCGGATACGCGGACTGGAGGGCTGATTCCGTCCGCGGAATGACGCGCACGCCCAGACCTGTTTTCTGCCGAATCTGCTCCACCTGCGTCCAGTACGCGGGATTGTCCGCCAGAAAGAAGCACAGAATATCATTGCCCATCGGGATGTCGCCGCCGATGAGTTCCAGCCACTTTTCGTGCGGCAGGAGCATTACGGGGTCGGGCATGACGGCGGGCTTTTTGCCGATGAGCGCTTGCAGGAGCGCCGCGCCCTCTTCCTCCCGGACGGAGATGGCGGCGAACCCCCGTATCAATGCGGCGATTTTGCGCCCTTTCGCGCTGTCCGTCATCGTCGATACGCCCAGCGACGGCGCGTAGGCGACTTTCGGCTTCTTCGTGAAATTCAGGAAATACGCCGGATTGAGCCACGTCGGCGACCAAATCTGGTCTGACCCGCAAATCAGCGCGTCGTATGACAGCGCCTGATGCGCCAGCGCACTCTGGTCGCGGCAGACGGGCGACAAAATCATCTGCGTCTGCCGGAACTCATCAAAGCCCTCGTTCAGCCCGCGCGCCGCGCTGCGCTTTTTCATGCCGTCCAAAATCAGGCGGGGCGAATTGCCGCTGCACAGCAGATTCTTCATCTTTTCCGTCTGCGAGGGAACATAGTCGATATGCTCCGCGTCGTACCCCAAGGAACGGACGGCGTTTTGCAGCGCCCACGCCTGAAGAATCGACCCGTAGTTGTCATTGTGCAGGAAGGTCATGATGCCGATTCGTGCCATGCGCTCACCTCTATCGCGAAAGTTCGCTATCATTATAGCATACTTCTTCGCTGGAAGCAAACAAAACCGCGAAATCCGCTGGACAAGCGGCACGAATCGGCGTACAATGGGGTGGGGAATTACGACTGCACGCTTTCCAGCCACTTCTCCAGCGTGACCTCGTCGTCAAAGCCCATGCCCGCGCGCACCTCCTCCTGCACATCGTCCGGCAAGTCGCTCAGCGGCACGCCGAGTTCGCGCACCAGCGCCAGCGCGTCGCCGTAACGGTTGCGGAAGATGCACAGCTGCCCGCTTTCGTCCGGCATCAGCACAACGTGTTCCGGGCAGTAGAGGGCAAGCGCGCGCTCCATGCTCACCTGCGCGGGCGAAAACGACGTGATGACCCACTGGTCGTACTTCGCGGCGAGTTCGTCCTTCGTCATGCCGGCAAGTTCGGCCGGCAGGCGCTGGCGGCGCGTCATTTCGTGCCCGCAGGGGGAAAAGGTGACGCGCTGGAGCAGTTCGCACTCGGCACTCAGGCGGGCGGAGGCGTCGGAGGCGGTCAGTGCGCCGTCCTCGGCGTCGGGCGCGGCGGCGCGGCTGGGCTTCAAGCCGAAGCAGAGCAGCAGGGCGAGCGCCGTCAGCATCAGCACCCCGCGCAGCAGGGCGGCGCGGTCAACGGTTGCGCGAATGACGGAATCCTTGCGTTTTTTGTCCATGTTCATCGCTCCTTTCTGTCTAACGTGTGTTTCTAAAATGAGACCGGTGCAGTTTCAAGCAGATTTTCTTGCAATTCAAGGATGAAAACCGAAGGTTTACTGGCGGTAAATCGAGGTTTGAAGACGCGGAAGTGCAAGAAAAGATGCTGAAAATGCTGCCGGGCGAATTTAGAAACACACGATAGCATGGCAGCACGGCGCGAAATCCATTCATCACATAAAGGAGATTTTTTTGATGATTCAGGCGGTTTTGTTTGATTTGGACGGTACGCTGACGAACACGATTGACGACATTGCCACGGCGATGAACCGTGCCTTGCGCCTGCACGGGCTGCCCGGCTGGGAGACGAAGGAATACTGCTACCTCGTCGGCAACGGCGCGAAGATTCTGGCGCAGCGGGCGGTTCGCGACCGGCAGGACTTGGCGGACGCGGTGCAGGCGGAGTATCAGGCGTACTATGAGAAGCATACGCAGGTGAAAACGCAGCCCTACGACGGCATTCCGGAGCTGCTGCACACCTTGGCGGAGCGCGGCTTGAAGCTGGCGGTGCTCTCCAATAAGCCCGACGCGGATACGAAGAACGTCATCAGCCACTTCTTCCCGGATGTACCGTTCAGCGTCGTGCGCGGGCAGGTGGAGGGCGTGCCGGTGAAGCCGGACAAGGCGGGCGCGCTGCTGGTGGCGGAGCAGCTCGGCATTGCCCCGGCGGATTTCCTCTATCTGGGCGACACGAAGGTGGATATGACCTGTGCGTGCAGCGCGGGCATGAATCCAGTGGGCGTGTTGTGGGGCTTCCGCACGGCGCAGGAGCTGCTGGACAACGGCGCGAAGGTGCTGATCGCCCACCCGATGGAATTGCTGGAGAAGTTCAACTTGTAACAAATGCGTAATAGTTCTTTACAATTGCGTGATTTTCTGATACAATAGCCACAGTACCTGTGGGAATCTCTGATTCATTCGGCAGCCATCTGGCGAATGTCTTTTCCGCCATCTGACTACCTCATTTCATCAGAGCTTCCCGGATTATTTGGAGGGGAATGCTATGAAAAAGAGCATCGTGCGTGTGCTGGCGCTGGTGCTGATGCTGACGCTGGTCATCACAAGCAGCGCGGCAGCCTTGAAGCTGCAGAAGAACGACAAGAGCGACAATGTGCGCCGCTTGCAGCAGGCCTTGACGCAATTGGGCTACTACTCCGGCACGGTGGACGGCAGCTTCGGCAGCGGCACGAAGGCGGCGGTGACCGCGTTCCAGCAGGCGAACAGCCTGACGGTGGACGGTATCGCCGGTTCCGCGACGATTGCTCTGCTGGAAAAGCAGACGGGTATTGACATTGACGGCAATTCGTCGTCCTCCTCTTCGACCGCGGCGGGGCTGTTCAAGGGCGATTACAGCAAATTGCAGTACACGTCCAGCGGCTCGCGCGTGCGGGTATTGCAGCAGGCACTGAAGGACTTGGGCTTCACCATCTCCAAGGTGGACGGCGTGTTCGGGCAGTCCACGTTCGAGGCGGTCATGGCGTTCCAGAAGGCGACCGGGCTGACGGTGGATGGCAAGGCGGGCAAGAACACGCTCGTCAAGCTGGAAAGCTACTTCGACAGCAATGGCAACGTCACGCAGCCGATGATTACGCCCAAGCCAACCGCGGATTTGGACAACATCGCCTATGGCGTCCCGACCCGCACGCTCCGCGAGGGCATGGGCGGGCAGGATGTGCTGTACACGCAGGATCGTCTGGCGGCGCTGGGCTACCTGACCGGCATCTCCGACGGGCAGTACGGCGCGGCGACGAAGGCGGCGGTTCTTGCCTTCCAGAAGAAGAACGGCTTGTCCACGGACGGCGTGCTGGGCACAAACACCCGCAAGCGCCTCTTCTCCGAAGGCGCAATCGGCGCGAAGGAAACGTCGCAGCCCGACGGCGTGGGCGAACGCAAGCTGACGCTGGGCATGAAGGGCGACGACGTGAAGAGCGTGCAGAAGAAGCTGATTGCGCTGGGCTACTTGACGGGCAAGGCGGACGGCGTGTACGGCACGGCGACGGAAAGCGCAATTCGCCGCTTCCAGACGCGCAACGGGCTTACGTCCGACGGCATCTGCGGCGAGGACACGGTCAAGGCGCTGTACAGCAGCACCGCGATTGACGCGGGCAGCTCCGTCACGCCCTCTCCCAAGCCGGTGGATGAAAGCGCACCCACGCGCATTCTGCGCCCCGGCATGTCCGGCGACGACGTGAAGAGCGTGCAGAGCCGACTGGACAAGTTCGGCTACTACTCCGGCGCGCTGGATGGCATCTACGGCGCGGCGACGGTGGCGGCGGTTCAGGCGTTCCAAGCGCGCAACGGCTTGACGGCGGACGGCAAAGTCGGCGCGAACACGGTTAAAATCCTCTATTCGAGCAATGCGGTTGCGGCTGATCCGTCGGCTGCCACGCCCACGCCGACCCCCACGCAGTCCTTCGGCATCGTGCCCACGCGCACCCTCCGCGAAGGTTCGTCCGGCGATGACGTGAAGAGCGTGCAGAGCCGCTTGAAGGCACTGGGCTACTACACGGGCACGGTGGATGGCAACTACGGCACGGGCACGATGGCGGCGGTTGCGTCGTTCCAGCTGCGCAACAATTTGAGCGCGGACGGCGTGGCGGGCAAGCGCACCTACAAGAAGCTGTATTCTTCGGATGCGCTTGCTGCCATCAGCACGCCGACGTCCACCCCGACCACGGGCGTGACGCGTCCGACCCGCCTGCTCTATTCCGGCTGCACGGGCGACGACGTGAAGAGCGTCCAGCAGCGCTTGAAGGATTTGGGCTACCTGACGGACAAGGTGGACGGCAAGTACGGCGCGAACACGGTCGCTGCCATGCGCGCGTTCCAGCTGCGCAACGGCTTGACCGGCTCTGGCAACGGCGATACGGCGACGTACACCATCCTCTACTCCGTCAACGCGATTACGGCGGAAGGCAAGCAGGTCGATTCCACCACGCCGACGGTGTACACCAACCTGAAAGTCGGCGCGACGGGCGACGCGGTGCTGCGCCTCCAGCAGGCGCTGAGCAACCTGCGCTATACCGTGACCATCAACGGCACTTATGACGAGACGACCCGCGCGGCGGTGCTGGCATTCCAGAAGCGCAACGGGCTTGCCCCGGACGGCATCGCGGGCGTGAACACGCAGACGAAGCTGTACACGGGCGACTGCGTGACCGGCGACACTGCGCTGCCGGACGAAAATAAAAACGGCGGCACGGGCAACAGCGGCGCGTCCTTCGGCAATGGCCCGGCAAAGAGCCAGATTAAGCTGCAGATGTGGTACACGGAAATCAAGCCGACCATCAAGAGCGGGCAGACGGTGCTGGTCTATGAGCCGAGAAGCGGTTCCTCCTTCCGTCTGCGCTTCTATTCCTTGGGTCGTCACGCGGACTCCGAGCCGCTGACGGCGCAGGATACCGCGATTATGAAGGCGGCGTGGGGCGGCAAGTTCTCGTGGGACGAGAAGCCGGTGTATGTCCTGCTGCCCAGCGGCACATGGGTGCTGGCCTCCATGCACTGTATGCCCCACCTGTCCGGCAGCATCAAGGATAACGACTTCGACGGGCATTTGTGCGTCCATTTCCCGCGCACGATGGAGGAAACCGCGAAGCTCGACCCGAAGAACGGCGTGCGCCATCAGAAGGATATCCGCAAGGCGTGGAAGGCGCTGACGGGCGAGGATATCACTTGGTAAGCGGATTTTCCGCAAAATAGGGCATCCTGCGGTCAGATGGCGAAAAAAGCTGTCTGACCGCGTTTTTTGGGGCGTGCAAAAATCCCCCGAAAGGCTTGCCAATCGGGCGGGAATATGGTAGAATGTACATGTCAAAATCGGCAAGTATCACTCGTTTTCGGATGGGCAGAAAGGAGAAGCGCGGTGGCTGCAACGCTGTCTGTGGTCGTTCCGGTATATGGGACGAAGCGGGATTTGCCCGCGTGTCTGGAGTCGCTGCGCACGCAGTCGCTGCGGGACGCGGAGTTCCTGCTGGTGGATGATGCCTCGCCGGATGGCGCGGGCGCGGTGCTGGCGGAGTATGCCCGGCGCGACAGCCGCTTTCGGGTGCTGACGCATTCGCAGAACCGCGGGCTTTTCGCGGCGCGGATGACCGGCGCGGATGCGGCGACGGGCAAGTACCTCACTTTTCTGGACAGCGATGATTTTGTATCGGTGGATTTTTACCGTGCCGCTGTCGCATTGGCGGAAGAAAACGACTTCGACCTCGTGATGGGCGACACGGTCTGGCAGCGCGAAAACGGCGACCGCTTCGTGCGCCCGGTTCATGCGGACTGTGTGCTGGAGGACGAGCTGCGCGGCGATGCGGTGCGGGATGCGTTTTTTCAGCAGGCGATGACGTGCTACAGCTTCCATACCATTTGGAACAAGGTGATTCGGCGCGATTTGTGGCTGCAGTGCGCACCCTACTACGCGCCGCTGGCGAAAAAGCACATTGTGATGACGGAGGACATTGCGTTTTCCGTCGTGCTGTATTTCTTTGCGCAGGGTTTTGGGCGGCACCGCGGCGACGGCGTGTTTTACTGTGAACATGCGTCGTCCTCGACGGGGGCGGCGGGAAATCCGGCAAAATTCCGCAAAAATTACGCCGATATTGCGCAGGTGTTTGCCTTTGCGGATGAATTTCTGCATCAGCAGGGGGCGAATCAAGCGCGTCAGCAGTTGCAAAAGGCACGGCACTGGTATGCGCGGATGTGGGCGGAGCAGGCGCGGAAGGCGGCGAATCAGCCGGAAATCAGCCACTTGACGGCGGCGCTCTGCCCGGATTTTTCGCCGGATGAGGACGCGAATCTGCCGGAAATCTTCTGGTTCGACCAGCCGATGACCCCGTGGCGGGATGGGAAGGAGCGCATCAAGCGCGCGATTCTGGGGCTGGACGGCATCGACTGCCCGGTGATTTCGCTGGATGTGTTCGACACGCTGATTCTGCGCCCCTTCCGCACGCCGATTGACCTCTTCCACACGCTGGAAGGCAAATGGCAGCGGGCGGCGCGGCGGAACATGACCTCCTTCGCACAGGCGCGGATAGAGGCGGAAAGCTGCGCGCGCGCGTGGCTGCCCGAAACGCAAGCCGACGTGACGCTGTGGAACATTTACAGCGCCATGATGCAGAATCTGGGCGTGTCGGACGACTGCGTGGGGCAAATGACCTACAACGAGCGGGAGGCGGAGGTGCATTTCTGCCGCCCGCGCAAAACCGGCGTGCAGCTGTTCAATCTGGCGAAAGCAGCGGGAAAACGCGTCGTACTCACGTCGGACATGTACCTTGACGAGGACACGATTCGGCGGATGCTGGAAAAATGCGGCGTCCGCGGCTGGGACGGCTTCTTCCTCTCGAATGAGCAGAACGCGCTGAAATGGAACGGCGCGCTCTATCGCAAGCTGACGGCGCAACTGGGCGTGAAGCCGGATCATGTGCTGCACATCGGCGACAATGCGAAAATCGACGTGGAAGCCGCGAAAAAAGCGGGTTTGCACGCTCTGCTGCTGCCGCGCCCGGCGGATGTTTTCATGGATGCGGACTGCACGCAGATGGCGAATCTGGGACACGGGTGTCTGGCGGGCTTCACGACGGCGGACGCGATGCAGCCGCTGGCGCTCAGGTGCGCACAAGGGCTGGCGGCAAACTGCTTTTTTGACGACGGCTATGCCCCCGCGACGGCGGATTCCGCGTTTGCGGCGTATCCGTCGCGGCTGGGGTACTACGCCGTCGGCACACACCTGCTGGCGCTGGCGAAGTGGCTGCTGTGCCGCTGTCGGGCGGATGGCGTAAAGCGGCTGGTGTTCCTCGCACGGGATGGCGCGCTGCTGCGGCAGGCAGTCGAGCTGCTGCGCACGGACGCGGATGTTGTCGAAACGGACTACATTCCCGCGTCGCGGCGGTGCTTGCTGCCCGCGCTGATGGCGAATCCGACCGACTGGGCGGCGCTGCCGGTGCGCTGGGCGGTCTACACGCCCGAAAAGGCGCTGAAGCTGCTGTCTTTCTGCACGCTTGACGCGCCGGAAAGCGAACTGCGCCATCAGGCGGAGGCGGCGGGTTTCCCGTGGCAATCGCCGTTTCAGGAGAAAACGCGCTGGGAATCGTTTCTGCGCTTCTTCCGCGACAAGCTCTACGACGGCTGCCGTCATCAGGCGGCATACAGCGCGGCGCGGGCGTATTATGAGGAAAAGCTGCCGGAAGGCGCAGCGTGCTTTGATATGGGGTACAGCGGGCGCTTGCAGGCGGCGCTCTGCCAGCTGACGCAGCGCGCGGTTCCGGTCTACTACGTCCATGCGGACGGGCGGAACAGCGAGCGCTTGTCCGCTGCCTACGATTTTCCCGTACACTGCTTCTATCCGATGCCGCCCGCCATGTCCGGCGCGTTCCGCGAGTTCCTGCTGTCCTCCGACGAAGCGCCCTGCGTGGGCTTCGAGCGGCAGAATG
>SKEF01002155.1_pt1 | contig 15572 bp, 9 predicted proteins | sample 4826691 | NCBI WGS metagenome assembly SKEF01 (sample SAMN11008816, study PRJNA524170) | human gut metagenome | biome: Human fecal sample; material: Feces; isolation source: fecal sample from pouch patient p23, p27 | host: Homo sapiens | place: Israel: Tel-Aviv | collected 2016-08-24
ACGAATGTTCTGATTGTATACTGTAAAAAACAAACAGAAATTTTACAGCAGAATGAGAGACAGATATTCTGCTATAGAAGAAAATACCGGAAGATTTTTGTATGGCCGGGCAGAGTAGGAGGCTTTCATGTCAGCAGAAGTGAACGATAAGAAGCGTTTTATCAGAATACGCGGAGCGAATGAGAATAATCTTAAGAATCTCAGCGTGGATATTCCCAGAGACCAGTTCGTGGTACTTACCGGACTCAGTGGATCCGGTAAGTCATCCCTTGCGTTTGATACGATCTATGCGGAAGGTCAGAGACGTTATATGGAATCTCTTTCTTCCTATGCGAGGCAGTTTCTTGGACAGATGGAGAAACCGGATGTGGAGAGTATCGAGGGACTTCCTCCTGCGATTTCCATTGATCAGAAGTCAACGAACCGGAATCCCCGTTCTACTGTGGGAACGGTAACTGAGATCTATGATTATTTCCGCCTTCTGTATGCCCGTGTGGGAGTCCCTCATTGTCCGAAGTGCGGCAGAGAGATCCGGAAACAGACAGTGGATCAGATGGTAGATCAGATCATGACGCTTCCGGAGCGTCAGAAGATACAGCTTCTTGCGCCGGTGGTACGTGGCCGTAAGGGAACACATGCCAAGCTGCTTGACCAGGCCAGAAGAAGCGGATATGTAAGAGTTCAGATCGATGGAAGTCTTTATGAGCTTTCCGAGGATATCAGCCTGGATAAGAATATCAAGCATAACATTGAGATCGTTGTGGACCGTCTTATCGTGAAACCGGGAATTGAGAAACGTCTTTCGGATTCTATTGAGACTGTGCTGGAGCTGGCTGATGGTCTTCTGGTAGTGGATACCATGGACGGAAAGCTTCTGAATTTTAGCCAGAGCTTTTCCTGCCCGGACTGTGGTATCAGTATTGATGAGATCGAGCCGAGAAGTTTTTCTTTTAATAATCCGTTTGGTGCCTGCCCCAAGTGCCTGGGCCTTGGATATAAGATGGAATTCGATATTGACCTTATGATACCGGATAAGAAACTGAGCATCAATGAAGGTGCGATCACGGTTCTTGGCTGGCAGTCCTGTACCACACAGGGCAGTTTTTCAAGAGCGATCCTGGATGCACTGGCGAGAGAATATAACTTTTCTCTGGATACCCCTTTCTGTGAATATCCTAAGGAAATCCAGGACATCCTGATCAACGGTACCGGTGGTCACTCCGTGAAAGTTTATTACAAGGGTCAGCGTGGAGAAGGTGTTTATGATGTGGCATTTCCGGGACTGATCCGCAATGTGGAGCAGAGATACCGGGAGACCGGTTCCGAGACTATGAAGCAGGAATATGAGAGTTTCATGCGGATCACTCCATGTACCACCTGTAAGGGACAGAGGCTGAAGAAGGAGTCTCTGGCAGTGACTGTGGCAGATAAGAATATCTATGAAGTGACGAACATGCCTGTGGAGAGATTACAGGGATTTCTTCGTGACCTGAAGCTTTCCGAGCAGCAGGAACTGATCGGTAAGCAGATCCTGAAGGAGATCCGTGCCAGAGTGGGATTTCTTGCGGAAGTTGGTCTGGAGTATCTTTCCCTTGGAAGAGCTACCGGAACTCTTTCCGGCGGGGAGGCACAGAGGATCCGTCTTGCCACACAGATCGGTTCCGGCCTTGTTGGAGTTGCCTATATTTTGGACGAGCCAAGTATCGGTCTCCATCAGCGGGATAATGACAAGCTTCTGGGAGCGCTGATGCGCCTTCGCGATCTTGGCAACAGCCTGATCGTGGTCGAACATGATGAGGATACCATGCGCGCGGCGGATTGTGTAATCGATATCGGTCCCGGTGCCGGTGAACATGGCGGACAGCTGGTTGCCATGGGTACAGCTGAGGATCTGATGAAGAACGAGCAATCGGTAACAGGAGCTTATTTAAGTGGAAGACTTAAGATTCCGGTGCCGGAAGTACGTAAAGAGCCAACAGGTTTCCTTCATATAAAAGGTGCGGCAGAGAATAATCTGAAGCATATCGATGTGGATATTCCGCTGGGTGTCATGACCTGTGTCACAGGAGTTTCCGGCTCCGGTAAGAGTTCACTGATCAATGAGATCCTTTATAAGAGACTGGCAAGGGATCTGAACCGTGCCAGGATAATTCCTGGTAAACATGATGATATTCTCGGGATTGATCAGCTGGACAAGGTGATCGATATTGATCAGTCTCCGATCGGAAGAACGCCCCGTTCCAATCCGGCAACTTATACCGGTGTTTTTGACCAGATCCGTGATCTGTTCGCAGCAACTGCAGATGCCAAGGCGAAGGGATATAAGAAGGGGCGCTTCAGTTTTAATGTGAAAGGCGGTCGCTGCGAAGCCTGCAGCGGCGATGGAATCATCAAGATCGAGATGCATTTCCTTCCGGATGTATATGTGCCATGTGAGGTTTGTAAAGGAAAACGCTACAACAGGGAAACACTGGAAGTGAAGTATAAAGGCAAGAGCATTTATGATGTACTGAATATGACGGTGGAAGAGGCACTGACATTCTTTGAAAATGTGCCGTCAATCCGGAGAAAGATCGAGACCCTTTATGATGTGGGACTTTCCTATATCCGCCTGGGACAGCCGTCTACAACCCTTTCGGGAGGAGAGGCTCAGCGTATCAAGCTTGCCACGGAACTCAGTAAACGAAGCACCGGGAAGACCATATATATTCTGGATGAACCCACGACAGGCCTTCATTTTGCGGATGTGCACAAGCTGATCGAGATTTTGCGCCGTCTTTCCGAAGGAGGAAATACAGTTGTGGTCATTGAGCATAATCTGGATGTGATCAAGACAGCAGATTATATCATTGATATTGGCCCGGAAGGCGGTGACCGTGGCGGAACAGTCATAGCGCAGGGTACACCGGAAGAGATCGCTGCAAGCCCGGTCTCCTACACCGGTAAATACGTAAAAAAATATCTGGAACAGAAATAACGGGTAAAAGTCCTTTTCAATTCCGAAGGTTTTGTATATAATGAAGTGCGGGAACTGTCCGGCAGACGCAGATAGATCAGGTTTTGCCGGATGAAAGATAGAACAGAACAAGTCAGAAATGTGTCTGCACGGGAATTTTGCAGACGCAGGCGGGAGGATTTATGCCGGCAAAAGATATCGGAATCGATCTGGGAACCAGAAACAGTCTGGTGTTTTCTACAGGAAGGGGAATCGTTTTAAGAGAGCCTTCTGTAGTTATTTATGATAAAGATACAGAGAAGATCAGGGCAATCGGAGAGGAGGCCAGACAGATGGCCAGCCATTTAACTTCCAATATGGAAGTCATATGGCCGATCCGTGGCGGTGTGATCGTTGATTACAATGTTATGGAGAAGATGCTGAAATATTTTATTTCCCAGGCTATGGGACGAAGAGCGTTCCGTAAGCCGAGAGTCAGCATCAGTGTTCCGAGTGGTATTACAGAGATTGAGCGTAAGGCTATGGAGGAAGCAGCATATCAGTCCGGAGCCAGGGAAGTATTTCTCGTGGAAGAACCTATTGCGGCTGCGATCGGTGCGGGAGTAGATATTACCAAGCCGTTTGGAAATCTGATCGTGGATATCGGTGCGGGAACTACAGATGTGGCTGTGATATCTGTAGGCGGAGTAGTTGTTTCTGCTTCGGTGAAAGTTGCAGGTGACAATTTTAACCATGCGATCATGAATTATGTAAGAGAGAAACACAGCCTCTTTATCGGAGAGGATGCAGCAGAAAATATCAAGATCAAAATTGGAACAGCCAGTGAAGAAGCAGACCTCCGGACTATGGAAGTGAAGGGAAGAAACATTATCACAGGTCTGCCGAAGGTGGCAACGCTGACGTCAGAAGAGATCAGGACAGCGTTGAGAGAGACAACAGGACAGATCGTGGAAGCGGTTCATGGTGTTCTCGAAAAGACACCACCGGAACTGGCAGCAGATATCATGGACAGAGGAATTGTCCTGACAGGTGGAGGTGCCATGCTTCATGGCATGGATACGCTGATCGAGCAGAAAACAGGAGTAAGTACGCTGACTGTGCAGGATGCCATGCTGGTTGTAGCTGCCGGAACAGGGAAATATGCGGAGATCATGTCAAGAGTATAAATTTACACCAGATAAGGCGCTGCGACAGCAGTGCCTTTTGATGTTATTACAGTGTTCCGATAATTAATGCATCATACTCGCAGGGGTATCTTTGATGCGTTAAGCATTTGAACCGCGATGCAGATGGAGAAGAAGATGAGTGAGACAGTTACAGGATATATAGATCATGTGATATTCCGAAATGAAGATAATGGGTATACCGTTATGGTACTGAAAGGAATGGAAGAGGGACAGGAGCTGACCTGTGTAGGCACATTTCCTGCGATCACACAGGGCGTGTCAATTGAAGCTTCCGGAAATTATACAACACATCCGGTATACGGAAAACAGTTTCAGATATCCTCCTATGTGGAAAAAATGCCGGAAGATGCACTTGCGGTGGAGCGTTATCTGGGTTCCGGTGCGATCAAAGGTATCGGTGCCGCATTGGCGGCAAGAATCGTCCGGCGGTTTGGGGATGATACTATGCGGATCGTGGAAGAAGAACCGGAACGGCTGGCAGAGATCAAAGGTATCAGCGAAAAGAAAGCCATGGAGATTGCGGAACAGATGACAGAAAAGGCGGATATGCGCCGTGCCATGATCTTTTTGCAGAAATATGGGATCTCTTTGAATCTGGGAGCGAAGATATACCAGAAATACGGACAGTCGGTATATGGTGTCCTTCAGGAGAATCCATACCGTCTGGCAGAAGATATCAGCGGTGTGGGATTTCGGATCGCAGATGATATCGCATCCAGGATCGGAATCCATACAGATTCAGATTACAGAATACGGAGCGGAATGTTGTATACTCTCCTACAGGCTTCTGGGGAGGGCCACATTTATCTTCCAAAGGAAGAGCTTTTTTCCAGAGCGTCCAGGCTTCTGGGAGTAGATGTTTCTTATATGGAGAAGCACCTGATGGATATGGTCGTGGAACGGAAACTGATCCTTAAGGAAACGGAAGAGGGAACTGTCGTTTATCCCAAACGTTATTATAACCTGGAACTGGATTCTGCAAGGATGCTGTGTGAATTGAATATTCTCTGCCCTGAGGATGAATACATGATCCAGAAAAGGATTGAAAGAATTGAGAAAGAGACAGGAACCAAGCTGGATGAAATGCAGAAACAGGCAGTGATATCTGCTGCCCAGCACGGCCTGTTTATTCTGACGGGAGGCCCGGGAACAGGAAAAACAACTACCATTAACGCAATTATCCGCTATTTTGAGGAAGAAGGAGCAGAACTTCGCCTTGCAGCTCCTACGGGCCGTGCTGCCAAGAGAATGACAGAAGCTACCGGATATGAAGCACAGACGATCCATCGTCTTCTGGAACTGAATGGTATGCCGGAGGGAGAGCAGGAAGGCAGAGCTGTTCATTTTGACAGAAATTTCGAAAATCCTCTGGAAGCAGATGTGATCATTATTGATGAGATGTCTATGGTAGATATTGCGCTGATGCATTCTCTTCTTCTGGCGATAACTGCAGGAACCAGACTGATCCTGGTGGGAGATGAAAACCAACTTCCAAGTGTAGGACCAGGAAATGTTCTGAGGGATATTATCCGCAGTGGCTGTTTTTCAGTAGTGGAGCTGAAGAAGATCTTCCGGCAGGCTTCCGAGAGTGATATTGTAGTAAATGCACATAAGATCAACCGCGGAGAACAGGTTACGATCAACAATAAAAGCCGGGATTTCTTTTTCCTGAAGAGATACGATGCAGATATCATCATTCGGGTTGTGATCGCGCTGATCCAGGAGAAACTTCCACGTTATGTTGATGCGAAGCCTTATGAAATCCAGGTTTTGACTCCCATGCGTAAGGGGCTTCTTGGCGTGGAAAGACTGAATCAGATCCTTCAGCGCTATCTGAATCCGCCAGATGAGAAGAAAAAAGAAAAAGAAATCGGGCAGCGCCTTTTCCGTGAGGGAGATAAGGTGATGCAGGTGAAAAACAATTATCAGCTGGAGTGGGAAATCCTCGGAAGATATAAGATTCCGGTAGATAAAGGAGTCGGGGTATTTAACGGCGATACAGGTATCATGACGGAGATCAATGAATTTGCGGAGACCGCTACAGTGGAATTTGAGGATGGACGTCAGGCGCAATACTCCTTTAAACAGCTGGAAGAACTGGAACTTGCCTATGCAGTGACCATACATAAATCACAGGGCTCGGAATATCCTGCGGTTATTTTACCGATTCTTTCAGGTCCAAGAATGCTGATGAACCGAAATCTTTTGTATACAGCTGTGACAAGGGCACGTAAATGTGTCACAGTAGTAGGAAGTGAAAATACCTTTGCGGAAATGATCCGTAATGAGAAACAGCAGCAGAGATACAGTTCACTGGACAGGAGAATACGGGAACTGGATGAAGCTGAGATCAACTAGTATAGCTACTAGTACAGCGAATATCCGCTTGGCTGTACTATAAGGAGAGTGCTATCGGGGAGAAAGGACTTTCTTGAAAAAAACAGCTGAAATTTTTCTGAATATGCTCTATCCGAAAAAATGTCCCATGTGTCATCAGATCCTGAAACAGAAGAACAGCCTGATCTGTTCCGGGTGCGCCGGAAAGATCCGGCCAAATGTGGAACCATTGTGCAAAAAGTGTGGCCGTCCCGTAAAAACAGAAGAGGAATATTGTCAGGACTGCCGTAGGGAACAGCATTATTTTTCGGAAGGCAGAAGTATATTTTCATACGGAGAGATGTGGCGGCAGTCTCTGGTACGGTTCAAATATTACGGGTGTCGGGAATACGGAGATTTCTACGCAAAAGCCATGAGTATTTATGGAAAGAAATATCTGGAACGCTGGAGACCGCAGCTTATCGTTCCTGTTCCGCTCCACCCCAGAAAGAAAAGAAACAGAGGATTTAACCAGGCAGCGTATCTGGCAGAACGGCTCAGTGGTTTCTGCGGGATACCCTGGAGGGAGGATGTGGTACGAAAAGTACGAAATACAAGATCGCAAAAGAAACTCAATGCCGCAAAACGGCGGCAAAATCTTAAAAATGCATATCAGGTAACTGCAGATATAACTGGATTATCGGTGCTGGTGGTGGACGATGTCTATACAACGGGCAGTACCATGGATGCCATGGCACAGTGCCTTCTGGAGGCAGGTGCAAAGGAAGTTTATTTCCTTACAGTATGCGCCGGAAGGGCGTGAAAGCCCTGAAAAAACACTTTTCATAGGTAGGGAACTATGCTACAATAAATTTGATTGCAGTTAAACAGTATAGCTGCATAAAGTGCGAAATACGAACTATATATCAGGAGTTTCCTGATAAGAAAGCTTATGAGGAGTTATTTATGGTAAATGAAGAAAAGGTGAAGGTCATGAACCGCCTTGCCATGTATGAACATGGAGAAGGCAGGAAATATCTTCCGGTGAGCAGATATTACCGGAGCGATTATATCGGCCTTGCACTGATCAAAAATTTCTTTCTGGTAACCATTGGCTATGTGCTTCTGCTTGCCGGAATTGCTGCGTATTTCAGTGAATATCTTATGGATAATGTGAATAAGATCAACCTGGTCGCAGTGGGGATTTATATCATAGTCGGATATCTGGGCATGCTGATCGTGTATTCTGTGCTGACTTATATTCAGTATTCTGTGAAATATCACCGCGCCAAGAAGAGTGTGAAGGAATATTATCAGGATCTTACCAGACTGGAAAAAATCTACGGACGGGGAGAAAAGAGAACACCGGTCCGGAGAAAATCGGGAGGACATAGAAAATGACAGCTTTACTTGAGATTAAACAGAATATCAAGAGGTTTTATGGAGAATATGAAGTATATATACTGCCGGTTCTGAAGTTCGCTCTGGCATTTGTCTATTTCCTCTGGATCAACAGTAATATGGGATATATGAAGCAGCTGGATAATATATTTGTAATTCTTGTACTGGCACTGGTGTGTGCTATTTTACCTGTATCCGTGATGATGTTCATCGGATTTGCCATGATGATCGGTCATTGTTATGCGGTGGGACCGGAAGTGGCCGGATTTATGCTGGTACTGATCCTGTTTATGATGATCCTGTTTCTTCGGTTCAGCGGATCTCAGAATCTTACATTGATCCTGACACCTCTTTCTTTTGGATTCAGTGTTCCTACACTCCTTCCACTGGGAGCAGGTTTACTTGGCAGTGCGGTTTCAGCACTTCCGGCAGGATGTGGTGTGGTGATCTATTATTTTATCCGTTTTGTACATGCACAGTCCGCGGCACTCAGCGATCAGGGAACAGAAATTGCCGAGAAGCTGAAACTGCTTTCGGACGGACTGGTCCAGAACTGGGCTATGTGGATCACAGTGATTGCTTTTGTGGTTGTTGTATTACTGGTGAATCTTCTCAGAACACGCTCTTTTGACTACGCGTGGAGAATTGCGATCATTGCAGGTGGTGTGGCCTATATTCTGGTTATTCTTGCGGGAGATTTTTGCCTGGATGTGACGGTATCAATGGTTCCGATGATCATATCTACAGTAGTTTCAGTTCTGATCGGGTTTGTACTGGAATTCCTTGTCTATGGCGGAGATTACAGCAGGACAGAACGGTTGGAGTATGAAGATGATGAATATTACTACTATGTAAAAGCGGTTCCGAAAGCATCAGTGGCAACTTCAGAGAGAAGTATCAAAAAGATCAATGCGGAACCTGTACGTGAAGAAAAAAAGAAAGAAGATAAAGTAGTTTTCCGTGAAGAAAATTTTCCGGAAAGAAAAGAAACACCTGTTACACAGAAACCGGATTTTGGAAGTCCGGTGAATGAGACACCACAGAAAATTGATGAGATTGACTTTGAAAAACAGCTGGAAGAATCATTGAAAGATCTTTGATTTAACCAAACTGCGGAGCAGTTATTTGGTGTAGAGCTACGTAGCGAAGCGGATCGCGAATATCCGCTTGACATATTTTTGCTGATGGTATTTTACTCAGGATGAGCGGAAAGAAAGGAGGAGACTTATGCAGAATATACTGACAGTTCTGACCGGATATCTGGGGAAGATTTCCCTCCCGGGACTTGGGGTTATTGATATTATTGAGATTGGACTGATTTCTTTCTTTGTATATCAGTTTATGGCCTGGATCAAATTTACAAGAGCATATACATTGCTGAAGGGTATTCTGGTAGTTCTCGGTTTCATTCTGATCGCTTATATATTCAAGATGAATACGATCCTGTGGATCTTCCGCAATCTGGCCAATGTGCTGGTGATCGGTGTGATCGTAATTTTTCAGCCGGAATTGAGAAGAGCGCTGGAACAGCTGGGACAGAAAAAAATCGTATCAACCATCATTCCATTTGACAGTGGAAAGGAAGTCAAGGAACGCTTTAACGACAAGACGATCAATGAACTGGTTAAGGCATGTTTTGATATGGGTGAGGTTAAAACCGGTGCACTGATCGTTATCGAAGAAGAAATCCGTCTGGATGAGTATATACGTACCGGTATTAATATTGACGGAATTCTCACCAGTCAGCTCCTGATCAATATTTTTGAGCATAATACACCGCTCCATGACGGAGCAGTGATCGTGCGTGGCAATCGAGTCGTTGCGGCAACCTGTTATCTTCCGCTTTCTGATAATATGGAACTGAGCAAACAGCTGGGAACCAGACATCGTGCAGGCGTGGGAATCAGTGAAGCGACGGATTCTGTTACCATCATTGTTTCCGAGGAAACGGGGCAGGTATCGGTTGCTCAGGGAGGAGAACTTTCCAGAGGCCTTAACAGCAAGCAGCTTCGGGAAATACTTGTAGCAGCACAGAATAAAAAGGTAGTTGACAACAGCAAACTGAGAAATCTGCTGAAAGGGAGAGTGAAACATGAAGAAAAATCTGACTAAGAACATCCCTTTAAAGATCATGTCCGTGATCGTAGGTATTCTGGTATGGCTGATCGTGGTAAATGTTGACGATCCTATCATTACAAAGGGGTTTGTGATCTCCGATGTGCAGATCATTAATGAGGCTTATGTGGATCAGCTTGGACAGATGGTCATGCAGGATGACAGTGAAAATACAGTGCGTGTTTATATTACAGGTGAGCGGAAGACAGTCAACCGTCTCACCTCAAGTGATATTAAGGCAGTAGCAGATCTGCAGCAGGCGCAGTCTACAGACACGGATCCGGTCATGATTCCAATTACGGCCACCTGTGCAGGAGTACTTCCGGAGAATATCCGGGTATCTCCGCAGAATCTCAGCGTACACCTTGAGAAAAAGGTTACCAAAGAATTTGCCATTAATGTAAGCTGCGGTGACAGTAAGCCGGCACAGGGCCTGGAGATTGCATCACTTACTGCCAATCCGGAGAAAGTCAGAGTTACAGGGCCGGAATCACTGGTTGGTAAAATAGACAGTGTGAGTGTGGACGTAAGTTCCAAGATTGACGGGATCGATCAGGACACAACGATCACCGGAGCGGAACTGACGATCACCGACAAGAATCAGGATACCCTTTCATCGAATTCCATGAGTTATCTGAAGTTTGATAATAACGGAAAAGTAAATGTTACGGCAAAACTCTGGAAAGTACGTTCCGATATACGTATCAGTGCAGGATACACTGGAGAACCGGCGGAAGGCTACGTTGTAGACAGTGTTACAACAGTGCCGGAAACGTTCAGTGTTGCCGGCAGTGAGGAAGCATTGAACAGTTTGAAACTTCAGGGAAATACCATATATCTTGATAACGAGAATGTAGATATTTCAGGTAAGAGCAATGATGTGGAGAAGAAAGTAAATCTTGCAGAGCTTCTTCCGGATGGTCTGAAGCTGACAACAGGATCCAGTACGGATCTTTGGATTACGGTTAATATCCTGCCTGAAGGCAGTAAAATATACAATTTCCCGACGGAGGATATTAAGGTAAAAGGCCTGCCTGATAATCTGCAGCTGGCGTTTGAGGTTGCGGATGTAGAATTAAAAGTACAGGCAGAGGATGGCGATCTCTCGGGCTTTAATCTGAAATCGATAAGTGCGACTCTTTCCATGGATGACTGGGAAGAAGGCAGCTATGAAGTGCCGATCAAGATCAGTCTTCCGGATGGTTATAAGCTTCTGGAGGATGTGACTGCTGAGATCAAAATTTCCAAAGTTTCTAATGTTGACAGTGGAAACAGCCAGTAACATATGAGTAAAAGCATGTAAGGGAGACATAGGAATGTTAAGTTATAAGGTAACGGTCAGGAACCCGTCAGGGCTTCATCTCCGTCCCGCAGGACTTTTATGTGGCGAAGCGATCAAATATAAATCTTCTGTTACATTTCAGTACGATGGAGGCACAGCAAATGCCAAAAGCGTATTAAGTGTACTGGGGGCCTGTGTAAAAAGCGGAGATGAGATCACACTGATCTGCGATGGTGAGGATGAACAGGCGGCAATAGATGCGCTTGCATCACTTATCGAAAGTGGATTGGGCGAGTGATACCGTACAAATATATTAATTCATTAACACAGCAGCATGAGCAGGAGGGATTATTATGAAGAGAAGAGTTGTGGCAATCATGCTCAGCCTTACACTGTGCATGGGTGGTACTCTGGAAGCCGGAGCGACGGCTTTGAGCAGCCCGGATGTGCAGACAGCAGAGGCAGGCACTGGCTCAGAAGACAGCTTCAGTGATGAAGTCGGAGATGAGCAGCAATCGCAGACGGATGAAGACAACGACAGTACAGATGAAGTGGTAGTGCCGGAGAATCCGACTGAGACACCGGATATCACCGAGACACCGGACATTACTGAGACACCGGATATTACCGAGACACCGGATGTTACTGAAGCACCGGCGGAAGATCCGGCAGATGACTTTAATGCGGGAGATGTGGCTGAGCTGGAAGATCCATCTGTGAACAGTGCGGATGCGCAGAAAAATACAGTGGATGCAGGTAGTGCAGATGCGGCATCTGCAACTGCAACCGGAGCAGAGATCGTAAACGGTGTAGTCGTTGCCAAGGAAAACGACTGGGTCAGAGAGGGGGATTTCTATAAACTCCGTAAGAAGACAGCACCGGAGAGCACTGCATCCGAGGCAAAGGCAGCTGAGAATCCATCTGAAATCCAGACAGACAGCAGTGATTCCGGGGATAATGCAGGAGAGATAACTGAAGATACAGCAGATACTGTCGAAACACCGGAGGTATCTGAAGATACAGCAGATACGCAGAGTACAGAACAGCAGGATGAGGCTCAGAATACAGAAACAGAAGTGGCAGAACCTGCATCAGCAGATGAGAACACAGACAGCGCTTCCGGTGATCTGGACCTGGAGAATGAAGACGCAGCAGAAGCCTCCAGTACAGAAGATGCCGCAGGAACAACTGCTAAATATAGCTATTTTACAGCACAGGATGGTCTTCTGAAAATCAAGACCAATGGTCATACAGGATATTATCTGTTTAATGAGGATGGATATCTGGTGACAGGAAGAATGTCACGGGAACCTGGAACACCGGGATATGCAGGAACACAGAAGGTGGAATGGTATTTCCTCGAAAAGGATAAAGCAACTCTGTATTCCGGATATGAGAATGCTACGATCACCCCATGGACTTCCAACCTTGGTCAGCAGCAGAAGAACTACTGGCTGTGGACAGGAAAAACTTTCCGTTTTTATGATGCAGAGGGAAGCTATAAATCTGTAACTGATCTGAATCTCTATGGAAAGATCAAAAAGATCGGAAATGATTACTATACACTGGCAAGTAATGGCGCACCACGTAAAGGTACAATAAAGCTGAAAGCAGGTTCTACTACCTATGAATATTATTTTCAGCCGGCTTCCAAGGAAGGCGATATTCCTGGAAAACTTTTCTATGGTGGATGGACTTATGTGGTGAACAGTAAAGGTGAGAAACGTTTCATTTACTGCAGCCCGAAGACAGCTACACGTGGACAGATCATGAAACATGGTGTTTATGTATCTATGGTAATGTCCAAGAAATATCTGTACATGCTGAATTCCAGTGGCTATGTAATGAAGAGTACAATGGCGAAGGCTAAGAATCAGGACAATGCCTATTATGTCACAGACAGCCATGGTCGTGTATTGAAAAATAAACTTGTCAGATATAAAGGCGCCAGATATTATTTTGGCGGCAACGGAAGAAGAGCTACATGGACAAATTGCTGGCGTAACTGTGCGGGAGCATCAAACAGAATCTATTATTTTGGAAGCACCCCGGGAAAAGTTGTTGAGAAAAAAGGCTGGCAGAAAGTTCTCAACGCAAAGAAGCAGTTTTATGGATGGTTTTACTTTGACAGCAACGGAAATCACTATCAGAATAAAATGCTGACAGTAAAGAGCTCCGGAAGAAGTTATTATTTTAACAGCAAGGGAAAGCTTGCAAGTGGTAAAACAAAGATCGGTAATAACTATTACTTCTTTGCTACGTCCAATTCCAGTACACACAGAGGCTGGATGTATAAGAACACTCTGATTCGTTATCAGAATCGGTGGTATTATGCAGCTTCCAATGGTGTCCTGAAAAAAAGCGGCTGGAAGAAAGTAGGTAAATACTGGTATTATCTGCAGAATTACACAGTTGTAACCAATAAAAACATAAAACGAGGTTCTGTAAACGGTTATCTGGACAGCCAGGGACGTTTTTCAACAGGCTGGGTGATCTACAGTGACTATTATGATCAGGTAAGATATATCGATCCGGACAGTGGTTCCAAATATCTGACCAATACAAGACGCTGGATTGACGGTAAACTGTATTACTTTGATAAGAACGGATTCCGCCGCAATGACCTTACTTCCATCTACAGAGGACCATATTATCTGGAAGTGGATAAGACCAATGGTGTTATGACTGTTTATACAAGTTCCAATAAAACGATTCCGGTTAAGACGATCCGTGTTTCTGTAGGTCTTCCTGAAACACCTACATGGGATGGTACATACAGACTGTCCCGCAGCTTAAGATGGCAGCCTCTGATGGGACCATCCTGGGGACAGTATGGAACACATGTTGATGGCTGCGGACAGGGAGGAATTTTCATTCACTCTGTAGCCGGTTCCACAAAAAGCGTATACAACCTTCCGTCATGGGAATACCTGAAACTTGGTAATCCGGCATCTCACGGATGTATCCGTACCTGTGTAGCGGATGCAAAATGGGTATATGAGAACTGCAATGGAGCAACGATCCATATTTACAGCAGTGGTAAATACAGCAATACTGAGTCCTTCAAGGGACCGTTAGGCCGCAGACCACTGGCTACATTCCGTGGCAATGGAAGTTTTGATCCGACAGACCCGGAAGTTCCGTGATCTGGAAACAGAAGAGAATATTATTAACAGAAAGTACAAATGAAAGACTGGTGTCAGCCAATAAGGCTGGCACCGGTCTTTTTCCAAATATGGGTTTACTTTCCATTTAACAGTTAGTATAATAAAATTCAGGCAAAAATAAACATGGACAACAATATGGGGAAAGGGAGAAAAATGAAAAACTGGAAAAGATGGCTAGCAGCCGGCTGTATGGCGGCGTTGCTGGGAATAGGAACAATGGGGACTACAGTAATGGCCATGGGCGGCGGTGGAGTCGACCGCAGTAAGGCTGTTGCAGAAGAAGAGAAAGTGCCGGGGGCCAGGGCAACCAGCTCAACAGCAAGCTCAAAGGCATGGAAGAAGCTCAACGGAGTCTGCTATAACGGAAGCGGACAGAAGCTGGAAGGGGCTATTACAAGAGGAATTGATGTTTCAGAGTGGCAGGATACTATCGACTGGAGCAAGGTTAAGAAGTCCAATGTAGATTTTGCGTTTGTAAGAATTTCCTACGGACTGAATCATATAGATATGAAATATGATTACAATATGAAACAGGCCGAAAAGGTAGGAATGCCTGTTGGAACTTATATATACAGCCTTGCCACAACAACACAGCAGGCGATGAAAGAAGCACAGCTTGCTATCAAAAAAATGAATGGTTATAAGGTTTCCTATCCCGTGGTATATGACATTGAGTATGAGAAGATGAGAAGCCTTTCTTCCACACAGATCGCAAACCTTGCCAAGGCTTTCTGCAATGAGGTTAAAAAAGCAGGATATTATCCGATGATCTACTGTAATACAGACTGGTATGACAATAAGCTGGACTGGAGTAAAATGACCGGCTACGATGTCTGGCTGGCACGATATGGTGACACGATCCTTGCACCGAACAAAAAGAACTATAAATATACGATCTGGCAGGCTACAGATGGTGATGGTGGCGGATATCTGAAGAGTACGAAAGGACTGGTTTCCGGAATTCCGTCATATTCTACAGTAGACATTGATTTCGGCTATGTAGATTATACAAAGATCATTACACCAAGGTGGAGAGCCGTAACCAGCTATAAAGCATCCACCAAACCAGACACCTCCAATGGAAAAACCGGCTGGGTTACTGAAAATGGAAAGAAATTTTATTATGTAAATGGTGTTAAGAAAACCGG